>Ga0114931_10000034_pt1 | contig 125439 bp, 98 predicted proteins | sample 2SBtaG_FD_89579 | JGI IMG/M metagenome (GOLD analysis project Ga0114931, IMG submission 89579) | Deep subsurface microbial communities from Kolumbo volcano to uncover new lineages of life (NeLLi) - 2SBTROV14_V59a metaG | ecosystem: Environmental > Aquatic > Marine > Volcanic | place: Kolumbo...
ATTCTGAACGGTCTCTCGGACCCAATGACACCTTGATCTTGACCCTCCTTCCTGGTCGCTTTCCCTGTACGCTACCCCTTCTTTATCAAAGGAGCAACCTACATTTCCAACATACCATGACGAGGGTGTAGGCATGCGCTCGTCGGAAGCTACAAGCCCGTAGCCGCAATCCAGAGAAACCCGCCATCGTGACCGAATGGGAAGGATCTGTGCCTGGCATCTTGCAAATCCTCAGCCATAGATTCTTCGCTGCGCTCTGAATGACGTGGGGGTAGGCCTGCGCTCGTCGGAAGCCACAAGCCCGTAGCCGAATCCCCTCGACTCCGCTCGGGGCAGGCTCTTCAGGTTGCATCGGCATGAGGTCCCGCGTGGCGCAACCTGAAGGTTGCGGCAACCCTATTAATCGACATGCGTCCTTCGCGCCTTCTTTGCGGTTAAGCCCTCAGCCTCCAGCCATAGGCCTCCGGCCATAAGCCGTCGGCCTCCAGCCTTTAGCCCTCAGCCACAACTTGCGCCGTGCGCGCCAGCACTTCGAGCGCCGTGTCGATGTCGTCGCGGTGGGTGCGGAACGAGACGGCGGCCATGCGGAGGGTGAAGCGGCCATCGAGGAGCGTGGTGCTGAGAAATACGCGTCCGTCTTTCTGCATCGCCTGCGCGAGCCGCCGGTTGAAGGCGTCCGGGTCACCGTGACGGGGCACATAGCGATACGTCACGACGGACAGGTCCGGCGACGGCCCGACTTCGAAGCCGTCGATGGCCCGGAGCTTTTCATGGAAGTACCGCGCGAGGTGGATCTTCTCCGAGAGCGCGGCCCGGAACGGCGCGAGCCCGACGACCTGAAGCGGTAGCCACAGCCGCAGCCCCCGGAAGTGCTTCGTCAACTCGGGCGACAGGTTGGCCGGTGATATTTCCTCGACGGCATCGAGCGTATCCTGCATATAATCCGCCCCGGCAAGGTGGGAGGCGTAGAGTTTTTCGCGATCCCTGACGAGCAGCGCACCCGTACCGTACGGCAAAAAGAGGGTCTTGTGCGGGTCCATCACGAGCGAGTCGGACATGTCCATGCCGCCCAATACAGCCTGCCCTTCCGGGCAGAGCGCGAAGAACCCGCCGTATGCGCCGTCGATGTGGTACCACAGCCCGTGTGCTGCCGTGATCGCACCGATGTCGGCGAGCGGATCGACCGAGCCGGTGTTCGTCGTGCCCGCTGAGGCGACGACCATCCACGGCCGCCGTCCAGACTTTCGGTCGGCGACGATGGCCGCCTCGAGCGCAGCCGCGACCATCCGATACCGCGCGTCGACCGGAATGCGCCGTACGATAACGCGCCGCAACCCCGCCAGCCGCAACGCTTTGTCGACGCAGTGGTGGGCGTGATCGGTGAGATACACGACGGCCCGCGGGATGGCGTCGCCTTCGAGTCCGGCATCGTCCCGCGCCGTAACGATGGCCGTCAGATTGCCCTGACTGCCGCCGGCGGCCAGATACCCCGCCGACGTCTCCGGGTACCCCGCGATTTCGGCCATCCACCGGACGAGCATGTTCTCGATGCGCACCGCGCCGGGACCGGCAAAGAAGACGCTCGCATACCGGTTGGCGATGGCCGCCAGAAAATCGCCGAGGGCGGAATGATAGAGCCCGCCACCGGGGATATAGCCGAGGAACCGGCCGACGGTCGGGTTCAGCCCGACGGCATCGACATGTTTGCGAATGAGCCCCACGGCCGCTTCAATCCCGATACCGTCCTCCGAGATCGGGGCATCGAGGAGGGCACGCCCGCGGTCAGGCCGGTCGAAAAAAGCGGGTGCCGTCGGGAGGCCTTCGAGAAAGGCGTCGGCATAGGCGAAGACGTGTTCCATGAGCCGCGCCCGCTCGGCGGCATCGGGATCAAGGTTTCGGGCTTCTTTTTCGAGCCGGTCGAGAGGGATCATTCAGAGTTGCTTACGGTGATTAAAATGTGTGTGCCAGTTCATTGGGCGTATATACACTTAGCGTGGCGCGCTTGAAGTCACGAGTATTGCGTATAACGATGGCGTTTGCTTGCGCATGTTGTGCAGCCGCGTGAAAAACGGCATCCTCATATTTGAAGAAGGGCTAGGTTAACGGATCCTCCAGTACGGATCGCCCGACAGCCGCCACGTCAAACACGCGTAGCAGATTGGCAACCTGGGCTCGCGTCATCTCATCCTCCATCTAATTACGCCCGATATAGAAAAGTGGGTTTACCGTTGTGGCTCCAATCAGACCGACCATGTGTCCCCGTTTCACTAATTCGAACATGGCGCCGGCATTCAGGCAAAAGGGCACGCGTCGAAGCAGTACATCGCGTATTACGTTCGTATCGAATAGAGCGCGCATGGCGAACCGTTAGCTATGTTTGTTCTTGAGAACCTGGCGATACGCTCCTTCGGGATCCAAAGGCGGCTCTCCTTCTTCCAAAAAGGCCCTCATCAACCCACGCCTAAACGGTGAGAACGCGTGCTCTGGGGGTTTTCATTAGATTTCCGATTCATCTGTGAACGCCTTGAAATGATCGGCTACGAGTCGAGAGATGGACTTGCCCCTCCGCTTCGCATAGCGTTTCACTTTTCGAATCAGTTCTGCCTCTAAGCGGAGTGTGAGTTTCGCTTGCATCTTTTCGAAATTGACGTACAAATTCGATAAAACAATACATCACTCATCTTTTCTGGTATCCCCTCATTCACCGGAAGCCTGCGCATGCTCGTCGAGCTGCCCGAGGAGCACCGTGACGGCCTTGCGCAATTGCGGGTCCTCGCCCTTTGCCTTGCTGTCGGGGGCATTGTGGACGATGATGTCGGGGACGGCGGGGCCGTTCTCCATGTTCTCATCGGTGGCTTTCACATACCACCCGCGGAACGGCAGCCGAACGAACGATCCGTCGATCAGCCCCCGGCCACCGGTGGAGATGACCGCGCCGAACGTGGGAGTGCCGACGAGCGTGCCGAGACCGAGGGTCTTGAAGGCGTGCGAGAAGATCTCCGCATTCGAATAGCTGTTTTGATTGCACAGGGCGATGGACGGACGCGTCCATGCGCTCAGCGGAAGGCGTTCTCCGAAGGGGTAGTGCTCACGGAAACGGGTGTGCTCCTTCGCCAGATCGTCGGCGGCTCCGCGCGGGACGGTATAGGCGTGCTGCCGCACCGTGAGGACCGTCATGAGCATGTCTGTCGTCCAGCCGCCGCCATTGAAACGCACGTCGATGACGAGGCCGTCCTTGCCCTGTCCGGCGGCGGTGAGTTCGCGTTCGAAGCGCTCGAAACTCGGCCAGTTCATGCCCTGAATGTGGATGTACCCGAGGCGTCCGCCGGAATATTGCTCCGTCAGCCGCTTGCGTTCCTTGACCCACTCGCGATAAAGCGCATCGCGCATCGAGCCACCGGGGCGGATGACCACCGACCGCGCCGCACCGCGGGCGTCTTCCACGCCGAGCACCACCCGCGTATCACGGTCATCGACCAGCATCGACCAGAAATTGCCCGCCGCCGTCACGGCTTCGCCATCCACCGATGTGATGATGTCCCCTTCATTGAGCCGGCTGTCGATGCGGGCGGCCGGGGTGCCGGGTACGACGTGCGTGATCCGGACACCCTTCTTTGCGGGCACCACTTCGATGCCGAGTCGACCGGTCCGATCCTGTTGGGTCTCGGCGCGGTCGGAGCCGTAAAGGCCCATGTGGCTTGCGTCGAGTTGTCCGAGCATCTCGTTGAACATATCACGGAAATCGTGGTCCGTCGAGGCTGCCAGGGCACGCGGCCGGTATTTGTCGCGGAGGGCTTTCCAGTCGCGCCCGTGGAACTTCGGATCATAGAACCCGGCATCGAGGGTGCGCCATGCTTCTTCGAAAATCTGCCCGCGCTCGGCCGGATGATCGATGCGCATTTTCGCGCTGAAGGCCAGTCGCTCCTGCTTATCCGAATCCACATCGATCCGCGCCAACTTCCCCTGGTCACGCCGCAGATAAAGGCGTTTTCCTTTTTTCCCGAGGCGCAACCCGCCGGGCGACGATACGCCGGCAAGCACGGTCTTCATCTCGGAGCCGTCCCATTTCACTTTCATCAAATCGCGGCCGCCGGCACTGCCCTGCCGCCCCCCACCGTTGGTGAAAAAGAAAAACGTCTCGCCGTCTTTGGAAATCTGGAAGTCGTCCTCATTGCCGGGCAACCGCGTCACCTGTGCGAGCCGTTCGTAAATATCGTCAAAGTCGATCTCGACGGGCTGTGTGCCGGTCGAATCGGCATCGGCTTTCTTTGCCTCGGCACCGGTCTCTTCGCCCTCCTCCCAGTCCTGTTTCGTCTTCTCCCAATCCGCCTTCTTCAACCACACAAACCACACGTCGGCATCGCCGTTATTTCGGGTAGAGAGGAAGCCCAGTTTGCTCCCGTCGGGGCTCCACACCGGATCGCTGTCGCCGCGCGGGTGCAGGCTGATATTGACGCGGTCACGGATGCCGTCGGCGGCATGGATATAGATTTCCTCGTTGAAATCGAGGTCATCGAGGGCATAGGCGAGCCAGCGGCTGTCCGGGCTCCATGCCACGCCCGAAGGGGTGGCCCACCCGTCGAGGAGCGTCTTCTCGTGTGCGAGTTTGCCCTCGGGCGAAAGGGTCGCGACAACGAGTTTGCCGCGCCCTTGCCGGAAAGCCACATGCGCCCCGTCCGGCGCGATGACCAGCGCATGCTCATCGGCCTTCGTGCGCGTGACGGGCACGACTTCGTGGCGGAGGCTCTTGAAAAGATCCGGCTCTTCCGGATCGGCGGACCGCAGAAGATAGAGGTCGTTCGCCCCCGACCGGTCGGAGAGAAAGACGAGCGTCGAGTCATTGAGCCATTCGACGTTTTGATCGCGAAAGGGACTGTGCGTGAGCCGCACCGTCCGCTTGTTGTCCTTGTCGTTGCGGCGAAGGAACAGTTCGCCCCGGACCACAAAGGCGATGGATTCGCCGTCGGGCGAAACGGCAAACTCGGTGGCGCTGTCGGTATACGTCTTTTGTTCGACGGGGTCGAAGCGATAGTCCTCGGTGACGTCGATGGTCAATTTTTGCGACGTGCCGCCGGAGGCCGCCATGCGGTAGAGGTCGGTGCCGCGTGCGAAGGCGACCCAAAGGCCGTCTGCGCTCACATCAAAAGAGCGAACGCCCTCATCGGTGAAGGTGGTGATGGCCGACGCCGCGCCGACGGGTTGGCCGTCGTCGCCGAGGCGGAGCACGTGGAGGTTATACCGGCCGTTGGCGGCGCTGAGATAATAGATCGTCCGGCTATCGCCCCACCGCGGGTAGATGTCCTGTCCGTCGAAGTCGGTGAGTTGAAGGTACTGCTTCTTTTCGGTGTCATAGAGCCACACGTCACGGTTGGCGGCGCCGCGATAGCCTTCTCGGACGATGCGGCACGAGCCACGCTCGAAGGCGATGAACCGCCCATCGGGCGAGACGACGGGTCGGTTGCCGAGTGCGTCGAGCAGGCGTGATGGCGTGCCGCCGGTGAGGTTCGCCTGATAGATCTCGGGGAGGCGCTCGACCTGCGCGAAGGTCCGCCGTGTGGTGAAGAGCACATGGCCATCGGGGGTGAAGGCCGGGTCGGTATCGGCGGCGTCATGAAAGGTGAGGCGGTTCGGCCGTCCACCATCGACCCCCATCACATACACGTCATCATTACCATATCGGTCGCTCTGAAAGGCGATGTTTCGGCCGTCGGGACTGAAGCGCGGATGGGCATCGTAGCCCTCGTGAATCGTCAGCCGCCGGGCCGTGCCGCCCGTGCCTGCGACGGTCCATATATCTCCCTGAAATGAAAAGGCCAGTCGGGAGCCGTCGGCGTTCAGGGCCGGATGGCGGAGCAAGGTGGGCTGTGCCGGGGCTTTACCGGCCGCCATGACGAGCAAAACTGCCAGCAAGAGAGAAGATCGCGCGTTCATTGAGCCACTTAATTAGATGACAGAAGCAAGGCTTGCCGACGATACGTGAGCGTTGTTGGAGTCTTATATGAAATGCCGGCCACGGCAAGGTACGCTTTCATTTGGCGCCTTTCAACGACGAGAAAGGGTCCCCGTTTCTCATGCGTTCCGCGAAGCCAGAGTCGTTTGTTGTTTCTTGGCAAAGGCAAATACGACCCATCAAGCGTTCGCTCAAATTTAGGTATTCCGCATGTCGTAATGTCGGCTAATCGTAATTTCGATGTCACGTCAATAGTTCATCCGGGAAGAATCCCTGCCGACGAAGCCGTTCATCATACTTCACAAACCTTTCGCTGTATTCTTGTTGGTAAGCGCGCCATATTCCGACTCCTATCAGCCATTATTTAAACATTCAGCGGGTTTTTTATGGGAAATGATGCATACCGGCACGAGCGCGAAGTCGCTATCGCCGCCGTTCGTCAAGCCGCCGTATTGTGCCGGGCCGTCCAATCGGGAATTTCGCCGGATGTGCTGAAGAAAAAGGACCGCAGCCCGGTGACGGTCGCCGATTTCGGGAGTCAGGCCCTCGTTTGCCGGACACTGAAGGCCGTTTTTCCGAATGATCAGATCATCGGCGAGGAAGACGCAGCCGCCCTTCGCGAGCCGGAAAATGCTGAACTCCTTGGCAAAGTCGTCGCCAACGTGCAGGCTGCCCGACCCGACGCTGAGGCGAACGATGTATGCACGTGGATCGATTACGGAGGGGCCAAGACGTATAGCGATCGATTCTGGACCCTCGACCCCATCGACGGGACCAAAGGTTTTTTGCGCGGTGAGCAATATGCCGTCGCGCTGGCTCTCATCGTTGAAGGCGAAGTGACGGTGGCGGCAATGGCCTGCCCCAATCTTCCGGAGGCTGCCGGGTCCACGGACAAAGGTGCCGTCTTTGCTGCCGTCCGAGGGCAAGGGACGGTGCGAACATCGTGCGACCTTTCAGACGTATCCGAGCCGGTTTACGTGAGCACGCAAGATGATCCGAAACAGGCGCGGTTTTGCGAGTCGGTCGAGTCGGGCCACAGCTCGCACGGCGACGCGGCCAAAGTGGCTGAATTGCTTGGCATCACTGAGAAACCGGTGCGGCTCGATAGTCAGGCGAAATATGCCGTCGTTGCACGCGGCGACGCAGACATCTATATGCGCCTTCCCACGCGGCCGGGATACGTCGAGAAAATTTGGGACCACGCCGCCGGCATGCTCGTCGTGACGGAGGCCGGGGGGCGGGCCACGGACATCACGGGACGGCCGCTCTCGTTCCGTTACGGTTTCCGGCTCGAACAGAACCGGGGCGTCATCGTCACAAATGGCCGTCTACATGAGGCAGTGCTTGGCGCTCTAGCATCCGTGGGTGTGGTCTGAATCGCGCGGAGGTTTACAGCTGCGTGCGGCGCCTCATCGTTTGTGCGCCATAGTCAGGCCATCGGTCAGCGGAAGCAAGCTGATATCGACACGGTCATCCCGGTGAAGTTTGTCGTTGAGGGCCCGCAGGGCGCACGTGTCCGCATCATCGACGGCCGGGTCGGCCACCTTTCCGCTCCATAGGACGTTGTCGAAGAGGACGAGGCCGCCGGGCCGAAGCAGGCGAAGGATACGTTCGTAATACGCGTCGTAATTTACCTTGTCGGCGTCGACAAAGGCGAAATCGAATGTACCTTCGGCACCAGAACGGACGAGGCTTTCAAGCGTGTCGAGGGCGGGGGCGAGCCGCAAATCTATCCGGTCGGCGACGCCGGCTTGCCGCCAGTACCGGCGCGCGATGTCGGTGTATGCTTCGCTGACGTCACAGGCCACGAGGCGGCCTTCAGGCGGCATGGCAAGCGTGACCGCCAGGGCACTATACCCTGTAAATGTGCCTACTTCTAGGGCCTTCTTCACCCGCGTCAGGCGCACGAGTATGGCCATAAATTGTCCCTGCTCCGGAGCGATTTGCATTTCGGCGTTGGGCAGACGGGCCGTCTCCGCTCGGAGCAAGCCCATCACTGTGGGCTCCCGTAGCGAATGATCGACGAGATAGCGGTACAGCGTGTCGGTGAGGTTCAACGTGCGGTTCGACATGGCTCCGGAGCCGGATGATTTATGACACGAACGATTAGATGTCGGGCATCATTTTTCAATGCTTCCGTATTTACGGCTTTATATCGAAACGGTTTAACCCTTTGTGGACCTCGCGGAACGCCGTCGGAGGATTATCCGAATACCCGGGTCAACCGGTCGCAGGCCTCCTCAAGGATTGGCAATTCTTTTGCGAAACAAAAGCGGAGGGCATACCGGCCGTCGGCGGGGTCGACGAAGAAAGCGCGGCCCGGCACGGTGCCGATCCCGGCTTCCCGAATGAGGGTCTCGCAAGCGGTCCAGTCGTCTTCGAATCCGGTGAGGCGATGCGATAGGGGTTCGAAGTCGGCCAGGACATAATACGCACCCTCCGGCCACGGGATGTTGAACCCGATGGCTTCGAGGGTCCGGCACAAGACGTCCCGTTTTTTTGCATAGGCGGTCTGCATGTTGACGAAGTAATCGTCAGACAGTGCGAACGCTTCCGCCACTCCGTACTGAAGGGGCGTGGGGGCACAGATATAAAGGAGGTCGTTGAGGAGCCCCATTTTCCCAATGAACGGCTCGGACGCCACCGCGTACCCAAGACGCCAGCCCGTCATGTTGTACGTTTTCGAAAAGCCGGACAGTGTAATGGTTCGTTCGTACGCGCCGGGCAATGCGGCCAGCGAGAAGTGCTCACGGCCATCATAGAGGATGTATTCGTAAATCTCATCCGTGATGGCGACGAGGTCATGGCGCTGTAGGAACGAGAGGATATCGATCAGTTCTTCCCGTGTCCATACCTTACCCCCGGGATTTCCCGGCGTATTGACGAGCACCGCACGAGTCCGCGGTGTAACGACCCGCTCAACAGCCTCGAAGTCGATCGACTGATCTCGGATGGAAACGACCACCGGGACAGCGCCGATGGCGCGAAGAAGCTGAACGTGATACCCGTAGAAGGGTTCGAAAAGGATTACCTCGTCGCCCGGTTCAAGCAGAGCAAGGATGGCTGTGGCGAATGCGCCCGTGGAACCCGCGCTCACCATGACTTCGGCGTCGGACAATACCGGGATACGGTTGAACCGCCGGGCTTTCGCGACGATAGCTTCCCGCAACCTGCGAATACCTGCATAGTTCGAATAAATCGACCGGTCTTCGTCGATGGCACGCTGTGCTCCCGCCTTGACGGGCGCTGGCGTGGGCATGTCACAAATACCCTGTCCGAGGTTGATGCCGTCAACGGTATTGACCATTTTCGAGACGGCCCGGATGAAGCTCTGTTCGAGACTGTTGGTGCGGGAGGCGAGGGGTTTCATATCACGGGCTATGGTAAAAAGGAAGGCAATATACGCCAGCATTTATTGCGGTGGCAGGGGAACGGAGCGTCTTCTGCACGGGTTGCAATGCTTTTGAATAAACGGCATCCACCAGATTATTGGTGACCATGAACCGCGCACTGATGCATGAGGCCATCGAAATGGCCATCGAAAACGTTCGTGAAGGACAAGGCGGCCCATTCGCAGCGTTCGTGGTGCGTGGCGACGAGATCCTCGGACGCGGCACCAATCAAGTCACCACCGCGAACGACCCAACGGCCCATGCGGAGGTGATGGCTATCCGGGACGCCTGCAGTTCGCTGGGTGCTTTTCAACTCGACGGTTGTGATCTGTACACCACGTGTGAGCCGTGCCCGATGTGCCTCGGGGCAGCCTACTGGGCCCGTGTCGACAAGATTTTTTTCGCCGGCACGCGCGATGCCGCCGCCCGTGCGGGCTTCATCGACGCCCATATCTATGACGAATTGCCACTCGATCCCGCCGATCGGAGCATCCCTATGTTACCCCTTCTGTCCGAAGAGGGAGAGCGCCCGTTCGACATCTGGCGTAAGTATGAAAAGCGGGTGGCGTATTAGGATGGCTGTTGAACACTGGCCCATGGCAAATGGCAGGTGGGTCAAAGTAATTAGCCACCCACGTTTGTCATCCAGATAAAACGACGGAACTGGCATAAATTGACGCCGCCTCAGAAACCTCAACGGTGCGCTTGATTCGTCAGCCGGCTGTGCCCTGTGTCGGGATGAGGTTATTAAGCACGCGGATTTTGCATCGTTCCCGCCCACCGTCGACACATCCTTGTGCTACGCGATTCAGGAGATCCGTTCAGATTCAGGCGATTATTAACAGATCCTTACTCTTGTCAGACTGACAAAAAGCCGCGATAGTGCGGAGACGTCGGGGAATAGCTTCTGCAATAATACGTCATCACGAGTGGAACGAGGCGTAATAGAGATTTCACCGGCGAGACATACGGCGATCTGATCGCCCCCTGTTTCCTTCCCGCTGAAGGTGTATCATATTGGGCCAGTAGCCCTCAGCCTCGATTCTCAGCCATCAAAGCATGAAGCGTTTCCCGGAGGCCGTCTTCGAGTGGGCGGACGGTGAAGGCGAGGTCCCGGCGGGCTTTTTCGTTCGAGGCGATATACGTGGTGCCGGCCGCAACGCGGAGGGTCTCGGAGGCATACATTTCGGGCAAGGGCACGACACTTCCGACGATGTCCATGAGCTTTGCTATCCCTCGCATTACCTTACTACCGAGACGGATACGGGGCGCTTCCCGGCCGATAATTTGCCTGGCAATTTCAAAAGTCTTCACCAAAGAATTCGCCGGTCCGGTAAGGTTGTAGCTCTCGCCCGGTGCACCCTTCTCCATGGCGAGGAGATGTCCGCGAGCGATGTCGTCCACGTGGGTCCAGCACAGCGTCGTTCCGAGGGGAAGCATCGGAAGGCGGCCGCGTAAAAATTGGCGCAGGGTGTCGGCTACAGAACTGGTGTCGCCGGGGCCGTAGACGAGTCCGGGCTGCACGACGACGAGCGGGAGTCCGTCGGCCATCATGGGCACGGCGACTTCGTAATGCGCCCGCCATTTCGTACGGTCGTAGGTGCTCAGATGCTCACCTTCGAACCGATACGATTCATCCACCATCCGGCCCTCCGTATCCGAGTACACGGCGATGGTGCTGGTGTAAACCCCTTTCGGAATCGCCAATTCTTTCATTAGAGAAAGCACATTACGTGTCCCCTCGACATTGATTCGCTCGGCGATGGATGTATCGCGCGCCGATTTTGTACCACGCCGCGATGTGAAAGACGCCGTCCGTGCCTGTCATGGGGTCGCGCATGCTCTCCCGGTCGGTGATGTCGCCTGGAGCGATGGTGGCGCCGAGGTCAACAAGATCCCGCGCCCTGGCAGGGGTGCGAACAAGCGCGACGACATCATGCCCGGCCGCCATGAGTTGACGAACAACGCGCCCGCCAATAAAGCCCGTAGCGCCAGTGACAAAATATTTCATACCTGTAGTGGGGTGGGGCAAAAGGGTCGACGGTAAGATACTTGGCGTCGTGTACGATCTCGTGCTTAAGCCGTGCTTTCGGGCGCCACGAAAACATGTTGCGCTACCTCATGTCCTATGACTTGCTCTACGCCCGAGATAGAGAGGGTAATGGGCCCCATGAACGGCGCACGACTAACGACAATCACTGCTGAGCGAGGCATCAAGCCCAAGGATTCGAGGTAAGTTAATATTTCGGGGTTGGTGTCATCGACGTGTCTGACAACAACGGTGTCCCCCGGCTCAATGTCAGAGAGGGGTGTGCCGCGAGACGGCGCGATTTGGCCGTCGCGTGTGGGAATCGGGTGGCCGTGTGGGTCGTGGGTCGGGTAGCCGAGCATTTCTTCGATGCGGGCTTCGAATTCCTCCGAAATGTGATGTTCAAGGTGTTCCGCCTCTGCGTGCATTTTGTCCCAAGAGAACCCGAGTACTTCTTTCAGATAGGTCTCAAGCAGTCGATGATGACGGATGATCTCAAGGGCGATTTTCTCTCCCGGTTCCGTCAACGTCACGCCTTTATATGACCGATATGCAACGAGTCCCATTTGCGCGAGCCGCTTCACCATATTGGTCACCGACGCCGATGAGATATCCAACGACCGCGCAAGGTCTGTCGTCGATACAGAACCGTCGTGCTGGAGTTTATAAATGGCTTTGAGGTAGTCTTCGACTGCCGGACTCAAGAGGGGGGTATGGAGCTTCGACACAACGCCGCGGGCAGATGAAAATGTCAGGAAACGACAAAACTAAGCCGGAGGATAATTTGATCCGAACGACTGGCCCGATGTGCGTTTAGCCCAGTCCCAGGGCCATCCCGCCTTGATAGATAGCGAGAGAGAAGAGATAAGCCATTCCAGTCATATAAGCCCACATCACAGCAGGCCAAAACCAGGAGTTGGTTTCGCGTCGAGTGATGGCGAGCGTGCTCATACATTGCATCGCAAGCACAAAGAAGACCAGCAAACTGACTGCAACGAGTGGGGTGAAGACAGGTGTACCGTCTTCATACCGATCAGATTTTAGATGATCGCGAAGGGCGGTGCTTGTTTCATCCACGTCCCCGACACTGTAGATTGTCCCGAGGGTACTGATGATAACTTCTCGGGCGGCAAGCGCGGTCAAGAGTCCAGCTGAGATCTTCCAGTCGAAGCCGAGCGGTCGCATGACCGGTTCAACGAGATGGCCGATTCGCCCTACGATACTGTGCTGAATTTTATAGGCTGAAAGTGCATTGCTGAATTCCCGCCGGGCAGTGTTGCGTACTTTTTGAACGGCGAAAATAGCCTGTGCATCGGTGGCGGCGTCCGGATCTATTGACCGTATCGCCGAAAGTGCACCATGGGGCGAATCTACATTCGCTCCCTCCTGAATTGTATCGGTGGCGGCTAACAAGCGAAGGGCATGTCTTATAGATGGGTCGGCAAGGAGCGATTTGGTATCGGTGCCGCGTTCGGTTGCAATTTCATCGAGAGCGGCGTGATACGTGGACTCGATGGCATCCTGCCGTGCCTGTAGGTTAGCATCGGGCGCCGTCCGGGGATAGGTGGCGAGAAACCACAGTACGATACTCATTGTGAAGATGATCTTTCCGGCACGGACCACGAACATCTTTGAGCGGGTGACCATCCGCACGAGGACCTGTTGAATTTGGGGCACGCGATAGGGCGGCAATTCGATGGCGAAAAAGGACGCCTCATTTTTAAAGATAAATCTCTGTAAAATCCAGGCTGCCACAAAGGCCATGGACATACCGAGCAGGTAGAGTATGACCATGGTGAGCCCTTGATACCCGATAAAGCCGAATAAATGTCCGGTCGGTATAAAAGCGGCGATGAAGAGTGTATAAACGGGCAATCGAGCCGAGCAACTCATCAACGGGGCGACCATGATGGTGATAAGACGGTCCCGTTGGTTGGGCATGGTGCGGGTGGCCATGATGCCGGGGATGGCACAGGCAAATGAGCTCAAAAGGGGCACCACAGAGCCGCCGCTTAGCCCAATACGGCTCATGACTCGGTCCATGATGAGGGACGTACGGGCCATGTAACCCGTGTCTTCCATCAAGCCGAGGAAGAAGAATAGAAGTAGGATCTGCGGGAGAAAGACGAGGACGTTTCCGACACCGCCAATTGCGCCATCGACGAGGAGGTCGCTGACCATGCCCGCCGGAAGAACCGATCGCACAAGAATTCCGAGTTCCGACATTCCGGCCAGGATAAGATCCATCGCTGGAGTGGCCCAAGAAAACACGGCCTGAAAGACAACCATGAGGATGACGAAAAAGATGGCCGGACCCGCTACAGGATGAGTCAATACAGCATCCAGACGGTCGGAGTGGGTTTGCTCGGAAGGATCTTTATCCCGGCTCACCGTGAATTTAAGGAGCGGCTCAAGCCAGGCATAGCGTCCGTCGATTTCGGCCTGATCAAACGGGATGTTGCGTTCTGAGAGGGATCGTCGTGCCTCCAAAATCGCTGCATGGAAATCGGGAACGCGCGTTTCCCATCGGGAAAGGGCTGGATCACTTTCAAGCGCCCGCAATGCTTCGCTAAAGCGCTGGACAGGTGCCATCTCGGGGACCTTGTTGGCGAGGAGGGCTTCCAAACGGGAGATTTCATTTCCGACAGCCGGACGAAGACGCCATCGTCGCGGAGGGGGTGGAGGCACCGGTTCCGAGATCGCCTTGCGCAGGGCCTCTACACCGTCCTTTCGTGTGGCCACCATGGGAATGATGGGTGCCCCAAGGGCACGACTTAACGAGGATACGTTTAGATGGAGCCCCCGGCTCTCGGCGGTGTCCATCATATTCATCACCACGACGGTTGGCAGACCGAGGTCCATGATCTGGGAAATGAGAAACAGGTTTCGCTCCAGATTGGTGGCATCGGCGACGCAAACCACAAGATCGGGGGCAGGCTCCCCGTTGAGGCGTCCTACGAGCATGTCGTAGGCAATCTGTTCATCCTGAGAACGAGGCGTAAGGCTATACGTACCCGGGAGGTCGATGATTTCAACCGGTTGGTCACCGGCCATTCGGCCACTCTTGCGCTCAACCGTCACGACAGGATAGTTGCCAACTTTTTGCCGCATCCCGGTGAGCAAGTTGAAGACCGTCGTCTTTCCGACGTTCGGATTCCCGGCCAATGCAACACGACGCAGGCGTGGAGACGCATCAATAGGCATGGTCGAAATGGCTGACAAGGGAGATGGGCAATGAACGGGGCATCGTCAATGAGCGATGCGGGTGGCCAGAAGTTTACGCGCCAAATCCCGCCTGATACCGATACGCCCCGCAATGACGCCCACGATCAGATTCTGCGTATTCTGAATGATGGCGAGTTGCATTCCTTCACGAAGTCCCATTTCACGAAGCCGCTGTGCCTCGACAGCATCCATCGACATGGCCTCGAGACGGACGCGCGTGCCACTGCGGAATCGCGTCATCGGGCAGGCTTCATCAGTTTTTATATGTTGCATGACGTTACAATCGAATGATCTTCGCAGGCAAACGATCGGTGTGTCTCCGATTATTTGCGCCTGTTACAGGGGATCGACTTTATTTAGACTCAATATAAATAAATGATCCATTCTTTTGCTGCGGCCTTCGAATGATTTCGGAGAAATTGGTTGTTATTTAAAAAGGCCTGCACGCCCTATTCAAAAAAAGCAAGCACAGGCGCGTGATCGGAGGGTTTTTTCCCTTTTCGTTCCTCCCGATCAACCATAGCATCGGTACATCGTTCGGCAAAGGCGGGGGTACTAAGAATATGATCAATGCGTAGACCGTCATTTTTGGGAAAGCCCAGATGCCGATAGTCCCACCAGCTATAAGGTCCTTGCTCGACATGATGGAGCCTGAGGGTATCCACCAGTCCCCAGTTGATGAGATTTTGGAGGGAAGCCCGTCCATCAGCGTGACAGATGACGGAACCAGCCCATTTTTCAGGGTTGGCCACGTCCCGGTCGTCCGGGGCAATATTGAAGTCGCCGCACAGGAGCAAAGGATCGTCGGGAGTATAACGGCGGGACAGATAACGGTGGAGACGTTTGTACCAGGCGAGTTTGTAGATCCATTTGTCGCTGTCGACGACGGCACCATTGGGCACGTAGACAGAGAGCACGTTTACCCCGTCGATGCGCGCGGCAATAAGGCGAGCCTGTGGGTCCTCGACATCATCGCTAAGCCCAACCATCACATCCGTCGGTTCGTTTCGGCTTAAAATGGCGACGCCGTTGTACGTCTTTTGGCCATAAACTGCCGCATGATATCCCGCCGCGTGAATTTCATCGTAGGGAAAAGTCTCATTGGATGTCTTCAATTCCTGTAGGCAAACAATGTCAGGGGAAGCTTTTTCAAGCCAGGCAATCGCTCGTTCCAATCGGGCACGAATTGAATTGACGTTCCACGTGGCAATTTTTAGCATATCGTCGGATCGGATTTAGTGAATCGTCGCTGGAAAGTATATTCCAGGCGCGTCACTGAGACCAGTAATACGGTGACAAGTTCACCATATTCTTGGGGACCGCTTCGGGGTGCTGCCGATGCTATTATGCGGTTACGTTGGCATACGCAACCTCCATCAAATATCTTCCACGTGAGACACAAACATCGTATGCGCAACTCATTACCTTAGACATATTACCCCATGAAAGTTAAAATCGAACAACTCGACGGTCCTTTTCATTTTCGCGCTGTGAACGAAACCGGCAACACGGTAGATATGGATGACGGCAGTGCGGGAGAAGGGCCGCCGAAAGGGGTTGGACCTATGCAAATGCTCGCCATGGCGCTCGGTGGATGTAGCGGCATCGACATCGTTTCAATTCTTCGAAAATCGCGGCAGCCGGTCGAATCGTTTAAGATGGAGATCGAGGGCGAACGCGAAACAGGGGCGGTTCCATCGCTCTATACGCACCTTCACGCCAAATATTTTTTCACCGGTGCGCTCGATGAGGAAAAAGTGCGCCGGGCGATCCGGTTGAGTATGGAGAAATACTGTTCCGTGGCAAAGACACTCGAACGCTCCGCAGCGATTTCCTATTCCTTCAATATCAATGGGCGGGCATTCGATTCCTAACCGAGTCCCGAAGCGTCGACGGAGTGGGTCGAAGTTGAAAAAAATGCATTGCTTTTTCGGGTGGCGTTAAGAATGCAGTCACATCGGCTTGAGCCGGTCGGGATAGGTCTCGCGTATCAATGCACGGGCGAGGATCCAGGTCGGATCGATCATCATTACTGCGTCAATCTCAGTCTCAGGAATCGCGAGTGAAAGATCGGCGCAACCGAGTAAAATTGCCTCCGCACCTTTATCACGGAGATGGTCGATGGCACTGAGCAAACTTTGCCGGGCAATTTTGGAGATCGGATCGGCGTGGGCTTTGATACCGTACGATGGGTCGAAAATGGTCCGGTGCACGATGTTCTCACGAACATTTTCGTCGGGTAAAATGGTCTCAAAGCCTGCGGTTTCGAGCGCATCTTGATGGATACGGAGCCGGTAAGAACCAAGTGAAGAGAGCACGCCAATGCGGGCGCAGTCCGCATGATATTCTCGCAGAAAGCGGATGGTTTCATCGACCATGTTTAGTAATCGAATGCCGCATCCCGCGTCACGGAGCCTATTGCGGATTAAATCGAAGATAGAGGCGGCATGCGCCGTATTGCTCGACATTCCCACGACTGAAGCGTCCGCTCGTTCAAGAGTCATTGCGACCCGTGCGATGGCAGGACCGGGATTGACATCCGTTTCACCAAGCAGAAATGCATTGCGTTTCGGGATTTCGGCCGGTCGCGATACCATGACAATCGGCAGATGATCGACATCGGTGCAGGCACGGGTATTCCCGAGGACCTTGCGTGTGAGATCAAGCCCCGCATATGGGCCCGTGCCACCGATTACACCGATGACGGGATCGGTATTCATGTGGTACGCTCGCTAGGAAAATATTGGTGGTGAGGTCCGCCGGGTGGGCAGGATAAAAATGAGAGCGGCTCCGTAAGTATATTGCATGGCAGGGGAGTCGGGCAAATGCTTTTTGAAATGGCGCTTTCTTTACCAGAGTCGATTCATGCCGGGATTGTCATGCGAATCCTTTTAGTCATATGGATTTGTCTTCTTACGGGCATTTCGTCCGTACAGGCACAAATAACGTTGAAATGGCGGAGCACGGGGTATATGGCGAAGACGAATGAGCGCCCGCGTGCCCGAGACGTCGGCGTCGTGCCGGGCATTTTGCCACCGGGGCCGCTCGATGCCATCACCGACGTAGCCGGCGTTCGGGTAGGGCACGTGACGCTCATTGTGGGCGACAGCATTCATACCGGCGCCACGGCCATCCTGCCGCACGGCGGAAACCTGTATCAGGAAAAGGTGCCGGCCGGCGTCGTCGTTGGCAATGGCTATGGCAAGCTGATGGGCGTGACACAGATTCGCGAACTTGGCGAGATCGAAACACCGATCGTGCTAACCAATACGCTCTCAGTGCCCGAGGCCGCCGTTGCCGTGATCCAGTGGACGCTCTCTCAGCCGGGCAATGAGCACGTGCGGTCGGTGAATGCCGTGGTGGGGGAGACCAACGACGGGTTCCTAAACGACATACGGCGGCGTGCCCTGCGGCCCGATCGGATCCGGCAGGCCATCGAGCAGGCTGCATTTGGGGCGGTCGAGGAGGGGAGCGTCGGCGCGGGTGCCGGTACCGTTGCGTTCGGATGGAAAGGCGGCATCGGGACCAGTTCGCGCCACTTGCCGGGGAGCCTCGGCGGGTTCACGGTGGGCGTGCTCGTGCAGACGAACTATGGTGGCGTGCTCGACATCATGGGCGTTCCGGTGGGGAGAATGCTCGGCCAGTATTTCCTCAAAGACGCCCTCGATCGTGGCGATGCGGACGGCTCCATCATGATCGTCATAGCCACGGATGCGCAACTTTCCGATCGCAATCTGACGCGCCTCGCTCGACGCGCGCTCCTCGCAGTGGGGCGCACCGGCTCACCCGCCACCAACGGCTCCGGCGACTATGTTTTGGCCTTCTCCACTGCCGAATCCGTGCGCCGGACACCCGAACGTCGTGCCCGGATCTCATCCGTCGATGATCTGCCAAATGGCCTGATGTCCCCGCTGTTTCAGGCCTCAGTCGAGGCGACCGAGGAAGCTATATACAATTCGCTGTTCAAGGCGACGACTGTCAAGGGGTACCGTGGGACCATCCAAGCATTGCCGCTGGAGAAAGTGCTCCCTCTGCTGAAGAAGTGAACCGCTCAGGTGCATTTGACGCCTGCGTGTTCTTCGCGCCCGATGCGGATAAGCCTCCGGCCCCCGGCCTCCAGCCTCCAGCCTCCAGCCTCCAGTCAGATATTAAGTCTTCGCGAAACCCTTTCAAACGCCTGTTTGCGGCAGGTCTGGCGAGTCTCCTTTCGTTGCGTGGCTTCGGGGAAGTCTGTATCTTTGATGACTGGGCCAGCGGTCCATTGCCCGGTCGTCTAATGGCAGGACAGCGGCCTTTGAAGCCGTATGTGGAGGTTCGAATCCTCCCCGGGCAGCTCTTCTTGATTCGGAATTTTTCTGTGTCATACGGCGCAAAGTTTTTTTCTAAATAGGGCGGAGGCATCTTTCGCCACACTCTCGCTTTCATGCCATCATCATGTTCAATTCTGTAGAGCGGGAACATCCAATCGCCATTTTTTCCGGCCGCTCGAATCCTTTGTTGGCTGAGCGGATCGCTTCTGCCTATGGTCGGAGTCTGGGCCGTGTAGAACTCAAAAACTTTTCCGACGGCGAGATTTATGTTCATTACGAGGAGTCTATCAGGGGATCGGATCTATTCATCATTCAGAGTACGCAACCCCTGGCGGATAACCTTCTCGAACTGCTCTTGATGATTGACGCGGCGCGGCGCGCCTCGGCTGCGCGCATCACGGCCGTGATTCCGTACTTCGGGTATGCCCGGCAAGAGCGAAAAGACCAGCCACGGGTTTCCATTGCTGCCAAGTTGGTCGCCAATTTACTCGAATCCACCGGGATCAGCCGCATGCTCACGATGGATCTGCATGCTTCACAAATTCAGGGTTTCTTCGATGTTCCGGTGGATCATTTGTATGGGTCCGCTGTCTTTACGGACTACTTTCGAAAATTGGGGCTTTCCAACCTGGTGGTGGTGGCGCCCGATGTCGGAGGGATCAAGATGGCACGTGCCTATTCCAGGCGTCTCGGCGCCGAATTGGCAATGATCGACAAACGGCGGCCACGACAGAACGTGGCGGAAGTGATGAATATCATTGGCGAGGTTGAAGGTAAAAACGTGCTTCTGATCGATGACATTATTGATACGGCCGGTACGTTGACGAGCGCTGCCGGTGCACTCCGAAAAGCCGGGGCATTGGAAATCATTGCGGCGTGTACCCACCCGTTATTGTCCGGTCCGGCGTACGACCGCATCGAAGCATCGGAGATCAGCCGTTTGGTTGTGACCGATTCGATACCGCTTTCGAAGTCGTCCGACAAAATTGAGGTCGTCACCGTGGCGGATCATTTCGCCCATGCCATCGGGAGAATATATACTGACGATTCCGTCTCGACGCTGTTTACGCCCTGAGGGCCTTCCGACTGGTTCGGTAGGATTCAGGTCCATTTATAACAAGATCAATACCATGGATGTAATTTCCCTTGACGCGACATCGCGCGATGTGGGCACAAAGGCTGCCCGCGCGGTACGCCGGAACGGCAACGTGCCGTGTGTACTCTACGGACACGGCGTGGAGTCCGTCGCCTTTCAAGTCAGCGAACTGAGCCTCAATCCGTTGATTTATTCCAGCGATTTACGACAGGTGGAGGTGCAAATAGATGGGCAGAGCTGGTCCTGTGTACCGAAGACAATTGAGTTTCATCCGGTTTCGGATCGCCCTATTCACGTCGATTTTCAGGTGCTCCGAAAAGGCGAGAAGATGACGATGACGGTGCCCTTCCGCTTCGTGGGCACGCCCATCGGCAAGCGGGAAGGCGGGGTTGTGAAATCCGTGATTCACGAAGTTGCCGTGGCCGTTCTTCCCAAAAACATTGTGTCGCACCTCGAGGTGGATATCGAAAATTTGGATATCGGTGATTCGATTCAAATCGCAGACCTTGACTTTCCGACGCTTGAATTTCTGTCGCCCAAGGACCAGACGATCGTGACGGTGACGTTGCCACGCGTCGAAGTCGAAATCGAAGAAGAAGAAGAGCTTGAGGAGTTGGAAAGCGAAGAGGAAGAGACCGAAGAATGATTGGGTCGCTCTATTTCGTTTTTCGATAGGTTTGATCGGAGGTGGGGAAGCCGGCGTTGACTCGCAGGTTTCTCTGCGTTTGCTCGACTATCGCTCAATGCTTGCTTTCGATGGCCGCTAAAATTCGACTCATCATTGGGCTCGGGAATCCCGGTGCGGAGTACGAGCAGTCGCGCCACAACGCCGGGTATATGGCAGTGGATGCCGTAGCTGAGAAGCTCGGTCTCCGGTGGGAACGCGACCGTGCGCAGGCGCTTTCTGCGTGGGGCCGGTGCCGGAGCAAGGCCTTCGGTCTTGCCAAGCCGCTTACCTTTATGAATCTTACCGGACAGGCGGTTCGGGGGCTGGTACGCGGTCACCAACTCACCCTTGCAGACGTTATGGTGGTCGCCGACGATATTCACCTTCCTCCGGGAACGATTCGGCTGCGTCAGGGCGGTAGTGCGGGGGGCCATAATGGTGTACAAGACATCATCGACCGATTTGGCTCAAGAGATTTTCCAAGGCTTCGGATCGGCGTCGGAGACAACTTTGCCCGCGGGCATCAGGTCGACCATGTGCTCTCGCCCTTTGATTCAGCAGAATTGCCGTTGATTGACCAAGCAATAGTCCGGGCCAACGAGGCAATCCTCACTTTCGTCACCGACGGTATCACGATTGCAATGAATCGTTTCAACCGGCGTTGAGGGGACATGGTATATGAAGGTGCTTGCGAATTATACGTTAAGCCCTGTCAATTGGCCTCGAAACCGCAATATTTTCTAAAGTTCGCGTAATTATGTGAAATACATATGCCGTTTTGGCGTGTGCTGTCCGTGGTCTGGAAGACCAGATCCGTATGGTGGACCATAAAATAATTCGACGAGGAGGTCGATCCCTTATATGAATACCGATGCTATTACTTATTTCATACCTGTCACCGGCGTTCTGGCACTGCTGTATGCCTTTTTGAAGGCCCGGTGGGTCGGCAAACAGGAAGTCGGTACTGATCACATGGCGGAAATCGCACAGCACATTGCAGACGGTGCGCGTGCCTTCCTTCGTCGTCAATACCGGGTTCTCGTACTCTTTGTCATCGTGATCGCTATCTTGCTGGCCTTCGCCAATGCCGCACAACCCGGTTCATCCTGGATCATTTCGCTGTCCTTCATCGTCGGCGCGTTATGCTCTGCGCTGGCTGGATTTATCGGAATGACCGTGGCCACAAAAGCCAACGTGCGGACGACCAATGCCGCTCGCAAAAGCCTAGACTCGGCACTTAATGTGGCCTTTTCCGGCGGGCTGGTGATGGGCCTATCGGTCGTGGGGCTCGGCGTGCTAGGGCTTGGGACGCTTTTCCTCATCTATCTCGATACCGGCTGGACCATCGACAAGGTCATCAACGTGATCACCGGGTTTTCGCTCGGCGCTTCTTCGATCGCGCTCTTCGCGCGCGTGGGCGGTGGGATTTATACGAAGGCCGCCGACGTCGGCGCCGACCTCGCCGGCAAAGTCTATGAAGGCATCCCCGAGGACGACCCGCGTAACCCCGCCACGATCGCCGACAACGTGGGCGACAACGTGGGCGACGTGGCCGGCATGGGCGCCGACCTCTTCGAAAGCTATGTCGGCTCCATCATCGGGACGATGGTGCTCGGCACTGCGTTTGTCGGCACGCTCGGTGCCACTGGCCATTTTGCAGGTCTGGGGCCGATTCTCTTGCCGCTCGTACTGGCTGCCGTTGGGATCATCGTCTCCATCATGGGATCCTTCTTTGTGAAAGTGCGCGAAGGGGGTAATCCGCAAAAGGCATTGAATGTTGGCGAGTTCGGTGCGGCCGGCTTGATGGCTGTCCTCTCCTTCTTCATCATCCGCGCCATGCTCCCCGAGACGTGGCATGCCGATACGCCCATCGTCGGTTCCTTCGATTACAGCTCGCTCGGTGTCTTCTGGGCCGTTGTGATAGGGTTGGCTGCCGGCACGGTCATCGGACTCGTCACGGAGTATTACACCGCAACCGGCTCGCGCCCGGTAGACGGAATCGCCCGGCAGAGCCTTACCGGATCCGCCACGAACATCATTGCCGGTTTAGGCGTGGGGATGTTCTCGACGGGTATTCCGGCCATCGTGTTGGCTCTCAGCATCATCGGCGCGCACCACTTTGCCGGTCTTTACGGCATTGCCATCGCTGCCGTCGGCATGCTGTCCGTGACGGGCATTCAGCTTGCCGTCGATGCCTACGGTCCGATCTCGGACAACGCGGGGGGGATCGCCGAAATGGCGGAGCTTCCGGCCGAAGTGCGCGGCCGCACGGACAAACTGGACGCGGTCGGCAACACGACGGCGGCCATCGGCAAAGGCTTCGCCATTGGTTCAGCCGCCCTCACGGCCCTCGGCCTCTTTGCCGCTTATATGCAACAGGCTGGCGTGGAGAACATCGACGTGGCCAACCCCATCATTTTGGCTGGCGTGCTCATCGGCGCCATGTTGCCGTATGTCTTCAGCGCCATGGCGATGGGCGCCGTGGGCCGTGCCGCCGGCGACATGATCAAGGAGGTGGGCCGCCAGTTTAATGAAATCGCGGGACTGCGCGAAGGCACTGCCAAGGCCGACTATAATCGATGCGTCGACATCTCGACCAAAGCTGCCATCCGTGAGATGATCGCCCCCGGGCTGATGGCCGTCATCGTGCCGGTCGTGATCGGCTTCATCGATCCGAGCATGCTCGGTGGTTTGCTGGCCGGCGTCACTGTATCCGGTGTGCTCCTGGCCATCTTCCAGTCGAATGCCGGTGGTGCGTGGGATAACGCCAAAAAGACCATCGAGTCCGACTTCGCGGTGGACGGCGTGACTTACAGCAAGGGCAGCGATGCCCACAAGGCGGCCGTCGTCGGCGACACAGTCGGGGATCCACTGAAGGACACCAGTGGGCCAAGCCTCAACATCCTGCTGAAACTCATCGCGGTGGTGGCTCTGGTCATCGCTCCGTTGATTGCCGGATAATTCGACCCCGCATTTTTGTGGAATGCGCCCGGTGTCCTCATGATGCCGGGCGCTTTTGTATAGGGGGTCGTATGGCGTAGTGCGTGATGGACGGGGCAATTTTCCTCTGATTTGGTACGGCCGATCTTGGATTGTCTGGCAATGGGCTAGAATCGTTCCGTAGCAGGCTCCAGACGCCGCGGCGTGTCCCAATGGGAAGGATAATGCCCGATGCTCCGATGGTGGCTCGTCCATTCAGAACGCAGTACCGTTTCAAGCCCCAAATACGCAATGAATGTCTGAAGATGAGTCCCCTTTCCCCATCGCGTGGTAGCAGGACCGCGTGAGGGGTTTTCAACGTTTTAGTCCATCCGGCCGCGTTTACTCCTGGAGAGAAGACGAATGGCCTACCGCATTTCACGATGCATCCCGCGCGAATACACCAGTGTTCAGTCAAGGAAACTTTGTCAGATGATCTCACCCCGAGAAACACGTATCATATATAAAAAAGAGTAATGCTGAACTTGATAACTCCGTTAGTCGGCTCCGCCTCGTTTCAGCATCACCGCTCATCGTTTGAGATCTTGAATCAAGTTCTTTATAACACCCAATTGAAGGTCGTCAAATTCACCTTGGCTGAAGCATGGGACTTCTGTGCGGCCTAAACAGCGGGCGGGATACCGAATGTTCATTTATGCATCCCCTTCCCAATCTCAACTTTTCGAGAATTGCTTCGTTTTGATTTCGAAGGCTTCGGAAGCGCTTTCGATTCCGTGTATTTTCCGGTCACGGGAGGGATTGCGGTCCTTTCATCATGGTCCCGTCGCCAAACACGGCGAAGGCGGAACGACGGATGGGGGAAGGTGGTTGACGGGAAGCCCTCCCTGACATTCGGGCAAATCTCGATTCGAGCAAACGAGCGACAATTATGGCGAAAATAGAAGTCAGCATGCCCAAAATGGGCGAGAGCATCACCGAGGGCACGGTCCTCGAATGGCACAAGCAGCCGGGCGATGTGGTGGAGATGGATGAGACGCTTTTGGAAATCGGCACGGACAAAGTTGATACCGAGGTGCCCGCGCCGGCTGCCGGTGTGCTTCAGGAGATCCGAGTGCCCGAAGGCGAAACGGTGGATGTGGGGACGATCATCGCGGTGCTCGATTCCGAAGTGGCTGTTGCCGTGACCGGTGTTGTGGCGAGTGCCCCAGAAGCGCCGGTATCGACGGCCGCACCGGAGCCCGTACTCGCGCCGGCACCCGCGCCGATACAGGAGGCCGCTCCGGTCCTGGAATCCGTGGCCGGAGATGGCGCTTCGGTGGACGTGGTGATGCCCAAGATGGGCGAGAGCATTACCGAGGGCACGGTCCTCGAATGGCATAAACAGCCGGGCGATGTGGTGGAGATGGATGAGACGCTCCTGGAAATCGGTACGGACAAGGTGGATACCGAGGTGCCATCACCGGCCGCCGGCGTTCTTCAGGAAATCCTCGTGCCTGCTGGTGAGACGGTAGATGTCGGGACCGCCATCGCCCGCATCAGCGCCGCAGCTGGTGCGCCCGCGCCGAAGCCGAATGTGCCTTCTGCGCCCGTTCATCCGGCGCCCGCTCAGCCGGTACCACAAGTGTCCGCACCGCCTGCCGTGGCGGGTGATGGGGCTGTGGTACGGCAAGGCGCTTCCGGCGGATTCTACTCCCCACTCGTGCGCTCCATCGCTGTGAAAGAAGGGCTCTCGATGCAGGATCTGGAGGCCATTGCCGGCTCCGGGCGCGAAGGCCGGGTGACCAAACAGGATGTTCTCGGTTATCTGAAAACACGCAGTGCCGCGCCGCTGTCACGTTCGGCTCCTTCCATACCGGCTTCGGCCCCCGTCGTATCGGCTCCGGTGCCTACCTTTCCGCCCGGACACGTCGAGATCATCGAGATGGACCGGATGCGACAGATCATTGCCGAGCACATGGTACGCTCCAAGGCCACGTCGCCACACGTGACGTCTTTCGCCGAGGCTGACGTAACAAACCTAGCGCGCCTGCGTGATCGCAATAAGGCGGAATTCCTCAAACGCGAGGGGGTTAAGCTCACTTTCACGCCATTCTTTGTACAGGCCGCCGTCGAAGCTTTGCGCGAGCACCCCATCATGAATGCCTCGGTGGAAGACAAGAAGATCATCATCAAACATGACTTCCACATCGGTATTGCCGTGGCCATCGGCAAATCGGGACTCCTTGCGCCCGTCATTCGAAATGCCGGCCATCTGAATATTGCCGGGCTGGCACGTGCCTCTGCCGACCTGGCCGAAAGGGCTCGAAGCAAACAATTGCAGCCGGACGAACTGCAGAGCGGCACGTTCACCGTTACGAACATCGGTTCGCTCGGCTCGATAATGGGTACACCCATTATCAGCCAACCACAGGTAGGCATCCTGGCGACCGGTGCCATCAAGAAGCGGCCCGTAGTCGTCGAGGATCCGAATCTGGGCGACATCATTGCAATCCGGCACATGATCTACCTTTCTCTTTCTTATGACCATCGGATCATTGACGGTGCCATGGGGTCGTCATTTCTCAAAAAATTGGTCGATGTCCTCGAATCATATGATCCCAACGCGATCCTGTAAGCGCCTTTAACAGGAGAATTAGTCGACGGTCTTGATTTTATAAGGCCGTTATTGACAATGTGCACCTTTGGCCCTTCATTACGAGAAAGAACCCGCATATGCGGGGGCCCGTCACCTTTCTTGGATTGGAGAGGAGGGTCATGCACGGAAGGACGAAGGGCGACGATGGAGCATTCGGAACGGACCATGGTACCGTTGAAGCTATCTCTGAATGAGCTTCAGATTCGCATCGAAGAATTTCTGCGAACCTATCTACGAGAGCGTAGCCCAGAAACGATTGGAACGTACCGACGATCGCTGAATGAGTTTGAGCGGTGGTTTGTGCTTCAGAAGGGCGCTTTCGGGTTTACCTCCGACGCAATAGAATCCTATAAAGTGCACCTCATGGAAGTGCGGCAACTTCATCAGGTTTCTGTTTCCACGTATTTGACGGCTCTTCGTCGCTTTTGTCAGTATCTCGTGGATATCGGCTTGATCTTGGACAACCCGGCGCGGGCGGTGAAAGGCAACCGACGCCCGGCAAATCATTCGCGTTCTGTTCTTACACGGAGTGAGATCAAGCAATTGATGGCAGCCCAGGACACTGTCACGCAGATCGGAAAACGTGACCGGGCAATCATGTTTATGATGCTTTATGCAGGCTTGAGCGAGATCGAGATTGTCCGCGCCGACCTTCAAGATTTAGAGCAGACGCTCATGGGGTGGTTTTTGCGCGTACAGGGTAAAGGGCATACCGTGAAGGATCAACAAGTGCCCATTGATCCACAGGTGATGGATGCTATCCGATTGTATCTGGATACACGAGGGCGTATTCGCCCCGAGGAGCCGTTGATCGTGTCACACGGGCACCGTTCCGACGGGCAGCGACTATATACCCGTTCCGTCCGGAGCCGAATAAACAGGCACCTTAAAAAGACAGACGTCAAGAGAGCGGGCATCTCACCGCATAGCCTGACTCACACGGCTGCGCTTCTCTGGCTGAACGACGGTATGAGCGTCGATGAAGTCCGGAAAAGGATGCGTCATGGTACGCTAAATACCACCATGATCTATTTCAAGCAGCAGGGGCTGATTGAACGCGACCCCAAAGATTTGAATGAACTCCGCTCTTAAGGAGGTGAACCGAACATCGTCAACCAGCTGACAAAGAAGATTCGCGATTGCCGGCAAGAAACTGTTGTTCGCTCCGTAGCGCAAAACTTTTTTCGTCTACGGCATGAGCGACGGCGAGAATTCCGTCAAGGTGGTCGCATTCGTGCTGAAGCAATTCGGATAGATCATCCTCCAATTTGATCACCTGTTCGTTCCAGTCGAGATCGCGGTATGTAATTCGGCAATGGCGGTGGCGTCGTACGCGAACGACGAGGTCGGGAAAGCTCATACAGTCATCCCACAACTCAAAAGTTTGGTCGCTGAATAAATCCAAAACGGGATTGATATATACCACCGGGGCAAGGATGTGCATGTATACCAGGCGCTTCTTGAACCCAATTTGGGGGGCAGCGATGGCTCGGCCCGCACCGTGTCGCCGTCGAAAATCCATCAGCGTGTCGTGCAAATCATTTACGACAGCGTGGAGCGACTGCAGTTCACTTTGTTCAACCGGGGCACAAGCCTCATAAAGTCCGGGATTGCCGAGTAGCAGTATCTCTCGAACAGCCATCTTATTACACGAAAGTGGAATGGGGCTGACCGTCTTGCAACGCCTCCGAGGAAGAGGCGTTTCCCACAACCCCCCAATCGAGGTAGTTTGCCCCCACTGAGGTGCTAAAGGATTGCTGGAGCACGCCGATTTATATAAGCGAACACCTTCGTACCCTCTTGCCCTTTTTTGATGTCCTTAGAAAATAGGCATGCATATTGCCGGTTCTAAGGAAGGTTTGCATTCGGATGTCTCGAACGGGGCGGTCGAATCAAACTAACTGAAAGACAAGCCTCGGTTCGGAGCTATGGACGTAGGTCAGCAAATGAAAGCTAAGCGACGCGCGCAGATTCATGCTCGCGCAGAGCGAAAAATAAAAGCGCTGGCGTGGAGATTGGGATTAACACCCACGTTGCTCAAGATCGCACTAGAAGGACACCGGTTTGACAAAGCGAGTTGACATCGCCATCCTTCATTGAGTGGATGTTGCATTCAGCACGACCCCAGCGGTACGTACAATGCTCGTCTGTTACGACACGACCTAGAATTTATTCCCTCAAAGTAAGTGGTCGTTTGGTGCCCTTTTGTTTCTTTTTAATCTGTAGTCTCTTCCGGCCACGAATTCCAGTAATTTCGGTAGAACGATAATACTGCATCAGATGGCCGATCCATCTTCTCGCTGTCTCGATCCTTGGCAGCAACGAGTGCTTTTGTGATAGCATTTACCAGCGAGCGACGGGTAAACGGCTTGGGGACGAAATCATCAAATCCAAGCTCTATCATCTTTTCACGGCCAAGATGTTCTGCATAAGCCGTAACGGCCACGACGGGAATGGATTCATATCCCGGAAGATCTCGGATAGATATCATGGCATCGAGTCCCGTTCTGTCCGTGCCAAGATGAATGTCCATCAGAACAATTTCATACTTCGCTCGTCGGGCCATGATCAAAGCCGTTTCTTCGTCAGACACAAGGCGAATCTGAAAATCCTTGTCGAGCATGTATTGGAATAAACGGTGCGTGAAAGGATTGTCCTCCACAATCAGCACTTTTGGGCGTTTCTTGTGTTTTGGCGGTCTAGCCATAGTGGCTCCTGTGTTATTGCTTCCCGGTGAGGGCAAATGCCCTTCAGCCTTTGGTGGTGTGCCGGAAAACGAATGGGTTTAATGACGCTCTATTGCCCTGTTTTGTGGACAATAAACAGCTGGCAGAATTTGTATCGACCCCGGCCCCTCATTGTTAAGCCATTACCTTGTAAAACTGTGCGGGTTTGTGGTCGATTTCGATGGAGCCGATACCGGAGAAATGATTATATTCGAGGCTTGCGTATGATACTGGACGGCAAGTCGAGTGGCGGGCCGTACGGGGATTTATGGAGGAAAAATACGCTCTATTATGCCCGATCCCTTTCTTTCCACCTCGCCGCAATACCTCAAAGGGGTGGGCGTGCGCCGGGCAGAGGCGCTTCAGAACGCGGGCATTTTTTCTTGTCGCGATTTGTTGCACTACTACCCGCGCCGCTATCTCGACCGCTCGACGGTTACACCGATACACCGCCTTGATGAGTATGCGGGGCCGGTGACGGTCGTGGGGAAGATCCGGACAAGTGGTGTTGTGCCCGGGCGAGGCCGCAGGCGATTTGAGCTTGTCGTGGAGGATGAAAGTGGTGGACAACTGAAATGTGTGTGGTTTCAGCGAATCGGCTGGGTCAGTAAGGTATTCGAAATTGGCGATCATGTGGCGTTTCACGGCAAACCGCAAAAGTTCGGCCACCGATTGTCCTTGACTCACCCTGATTTCGACAAACTCGACGACGAGGGACCGGCGCTCGACACGGGCCGTATTATCGCACTTTATCCCGGACGTGCAGCCTTCGAACAGGTTGGACTTACGAGCCGGGCCTTTCGTCGCATCATTTATGGACTTTTTAAGGAACACGGAGCGGAAATAGATGATCTTTTCCCAGTATGGATCCGCAAACAGTATAAACTAATGGATGGACGGGTGGCCCTTCGGGCGATGCATTTCCCCCGTTCACAGAGCGAACTGGCGTCGGCGAGGCAGCGGCTCATTTTTGAAGAACTATTTTACATCCAATTGTTGCTGGCCACAAGGAAGCGGAGGCGGCACCAAGTTTCCGGGCTGGTTCTGGACGATCCGGGTGAGAAAATGCGCCGGTTCATTCACACCATCCTACCGTTTGACTTAACTGGTGCACAACAACGCGCCGTCTCAGACGTCGTTCGCGATACGCAGTCCGGCAGGCAAATGAACCGCCTTATTCAGGGCGATGTGGGTAGTGGTAAAACTGTCGTGGCCGTAGCGGCGATGATGCACGCCCTCGACAGTGGATACCAAAGTGCTTTCATGGCGCCAACGGAAATCCTCGCCGAACAACATTTTGCTACGCTGAAGCAATATCTTGAACCACTCGGTGTGGTCGTGCGGCTTCTCATCGGATCGCAGCGAAAACTTCTTCGGGAAGAGATTTTAACCGATTTGGCCAATGGATCCATACAGGTAGCGGTAGGGACACACGCCGTCATACAGGAAGTTGTGGCATTTAAGAATCTTGGTCTGGCAGTTGTTGATGAGCAACACCGCTTCGGGGTGATGCAAAGGGCAAAATTATTCTACAAAGGTGAGCATCCTCATATGCTCCTCATGACGGCCACGCCCATCCCGCGCTCGCTTGCCATGACCCTCTATGGTGACCTCGATGTTTCGATAATGAACGAGCTTCCCGCCGGTCGGAAACGCATCCGCACTATGCTGCGGTCGGAAAAACGGCGGGGCGAAGTGTATGAATTCATACGCGAACAACTTCGTGAGGGACGGCAATGTTATGTCGTTTATCCTCTGGTGGAAGAGAGTGAAAAGCTGGACCTGAAGGATGCGGTATCGGGTGCCGAAAGGCTTACCGAGGAGTTTCGCCCGTACAAAGTCGACCTTGTCCACGGGCGTATGTTTGGGTATGAAAAGGAGGAGGCGATGGCGAGGTTCAAGCGCGGTGAAACCAATATGCTGGTGTCCACTTCGGTCATCGAGGTGGGCGTAGATGTAGCCAATGCGTCGGTAATATTGATTGAACACGCCGAGCGGTTTGGACTGAGCCAGCTTCATCAGCTTCGTGGGCGCGTTGGGCGCGGCAGTGCACAAAGCCATTGTATTCTCATGGCCGATTACAAACGAACCGCTGAAGCCGAGGCACGCCTCGACGCTATGGTACAAACCACCGATGGTTTCAGAATCAGCGAAATGGATCTACAACTTCGGGGTGCCGGTGACTTTTTTGGTACACGCCAGAGTGGGCTTCCTGATCTCAAAATTGCTGACATAACACGCGCTGAAGACCAGGAAATCTTGAACAGTGCACGTGAGGCCGCCTTCGAACTTATTGAACGTGATGCTCAGCTTCAGTTGGAAGAGCACGCAGGCATCCGCGATCACTTCGAGACCCATTACGCCAAACTCGGGCTCGGTTTCGCCCGCGTGGGGTAAGGGGTCGACCCGCTTGATGCTTGACAAGCAGCGCGATAGCGATGCCCACGTGTGTGCCGGAGGTAAGGAATTATCACCCACCCAAGGCCATCGAACCGTAGCCGTAGCTTTCAGGCTGCGCCCCGCCGATCGCGCTGCGGTACACGCCAAGCAATGAAGCGAATGCCGCAGGCGTGGCATGCAAACCGGCCATTATCGACCTTGCGCACATGGCATAGATCCTTCGCACGACACGTAATGGTCTTGCGTCCTCTTTGCCTTCGCTGCGTCCTTTTCGGTTAAGCGTCAGCCATTAGCCAACCACCTCTCCGTCATCTCTCCACTCGCGATGCTTGGTCGAGATGACGTGCTGGGGGGGTATGTCACCTGCAGCGAGCCACGAGCCCTCAGCCGACTGGAGGGTTGCTTTTTACTTCGCAATTCGAGACTATGAGCCTGACAAAGAAGACCGCGCGATGTTTTATTTAGCCAACGGCCGATAGCCAACAGCCATGAATCAAATCCTCCTGTTTTTCGTCGCCATTTTCCTCTGCTCTTCGGCCGCCGTCGCGCAGCCTTCCCCGTTCCGGCCACTCGACTTGCCGGCGCCCAATGCATACCGTACCGGATCGGGGCATCCCGGGACCGCATACTGGCAGCAAAAGGTGGATTACCACATACGCGCCACACTGGATACGGCTACCCACCAACTTAGAGGAGAAGAGCGGATCCGATATGCCAACAACTCTCCCGATACGCTGAACTATGTATGGATGCACCTCGAACAAAACATGTGCGCACCCGGCAGTGTCACCAATACCCTCAATCAGCCGCCTCTGAAGTTCCTCGATTCCGTCTTTGACTTTTCTTGCAAAGACTTCGTGGGTGGCGTTACGTTGGATCGCGTGCAGGCAAATGGGGCCGATCTGGAATACACGATCTACAATACTACCATGCGGATCGATCTTCGAACGCCCATTGCGCCGGGAGCGGCCCCACAATTTGAGATCGCCTGGCATTTTGATGTACCCGATTATGGGGGCGGACGAATGGGGCGCGACGGCGAACTGTACGAAATCGCTCAGTGGTATCCGCGTCTCGCCGTCTATGATGATGTCCGCGGATGGAACCACGAGCCCTATATTGGTGCCGGGGAGTTCTATCTCGAATACGGTGACTTCGACATCGAGTTGACCGTTCCCGCCCGGTTTGTCGTGGCGGCCACGGGGACTCTCGAAAACCCGGATGAGGTTCTTACCGAAGGGCAGAGAAAACGCCTCGAAGCGGCGAAGACCACGGACGACCCGGTCGCCATCATCACAGCTGACGAAGCCGGCGATGCAGCCCGGACCCGCCCCCGCACCGACGGCGACCTGACATGGCATTTTTCCGCGACGAACGTACGCGACTTTGCCTTTGCCGCCGGCCCCGATTTTCGGTGGGATGCCACGTATTGGAACGGCATTCGGATCGAAACGCTCTACCGGAGTGGGGCCGTGAACTGGGAAGAGGCCATCCGTATGGCACGGCAAACCATCCAATATTTCAGTGAGCAATGGCATCCCTATCCCTATTCGCATGCCACTACCGTCGAGGGCCCCATTGAGGGAATGGAATATCCGATGCTCACGTTTGTCCCGGCGAGCCCCAAACGCGAGGATCTACAGTGGGTCCTCTCGCATGAGTTCGGGCACGAATGGTTTCCGATGCTGGTCGGGTCGAATGAGCGCCTCTATCCGTGGATGGACGAGGGTTTCAATACGTTCATCGATCTTGGTGGGGCCGCCCGGTATTTCCCCGATACCGACTACGGCCGGACTATCGAATGGAACCCGCTGGCCCTTTACCCCGATCATGCCGTGCCGGGCAAAGAACAGCCGCTCATTACGCCGCCGGCGGAACAGCACGATCTATTCTGGACGGCCTATCAGAAACCCGCCCTCATGCTTCAACTGCTCCGGTATGAGGTCCTCGGTCCCGACCGTTTCGACGCGGCCTTCCGAGCGTACATCGACGCGTGGGCGAACAAGCATCCCACGCCTGCCGATTTCTTCCGAGAGATGCGCGATGCATCCGGCATGGACCTCGACTGGTTCTGGCGCGGATGGATCTTCACGACCGAGCGGCTCGACCAAGCGGTAAGCGGCGTGACGACCCGGGACGGCGTGACCCACATTCGCCTCGAGAACCGAGGCAAAATGGTGATGCCGCTCGAACTCAAACTGACTTTTACCGACGGGGCAAGCGAAACCGTGAAACTCCCGGTCGAGATGTGGAACCTCGGGCCGTCATTCGATTATCGCGTCTCCGGCGGACGAAGGGTCCGCGCCGTCGAGATCGACCCGCGGCATACGTACCCCGACACCGATCGGACCAATAACGTGTGGCGTTGAGCTTCAGGTCGCCATCAATGGCGCGAGGAACGCGCCCGCGAGCTCGGGGTTGTGGTAAAGGTCCCGGCCGGCCCGTAAGCGATAAGCTGTGACCGAGATCGCGAGCATTCTGAGTACGTCCATTTGACGGCTGGCGACGGCTTTGTCCCGGGTGATAAAAGAGGTCTGGCTCAAGAGATGGAGGAGCACCTTGCCCGGCGAGATGGGGGTGATGGTGCTCACAGCGACGTCCGCGATTTCGGGGACGATGAATACGCGTGGCCGGCAGACCGGCGTGTATTGGCCGGGGAAGAGTGTACCCATGTCAAGGTGATGCTTGTCGAGGACGGGTGCCGGTAGTTCGGAAAAGAGAGCCGGGAAGTGCGGCACGGCGTCGTCGTCGAGCCGGAAGTCGCGACTTAGGCCCCGTGCTTCGATGTCCTCGCCAGACAGAGAGAGGAGGACCATGTCGTCGGAGAGGTAGCCCCACCCGGCTTGCACCAACCCCAAGGCCAATGACGATTTGCCGCTGTGGCTTCGGGCGGAGATGACGATCCCCCCGGTTTCGTGGGCAAGGCAGGCTGCGTGAAGTAGGAAGTGCCCGCGCGGGCTGAGCAGCGCGACAAGGCTGAGCGATAGGAGATCGAAGAGCAACCCCGGGTTGTCATCCGTACACCAGAGCATTGCCTGCCCACCGGCCGGATCGATTTGCGCGCCTTCCATACCGTGACGCAGATAGAGCCGGCCGCCTGCCTGAAGCAGTGTCGCCCCACGCTCGTGTGTGTCGATGGGCTCGGCTTCGTCCGGGATGACCTCTGGCTCCCGACGGACACGAAAGGATAATGCCGGTGGTAGAGGATCCGCCGGAGCCGGCTCGGCGCGGAGAAGATGAAGCAGAAACGCGACCCGCTCGGCGAGGGATGAGTCGGAGGCATCAACGATGATAGGCAAGCCGTGAAGCCGGTATCGATGGGTCTCGGGCCGGGTCATCATGGCGTGGGATAGACCATAAACGGAACGTAGGCGCCGTCGGGCGGTGTGAGTCCGGGCACCGGGTGCCCGTCTATGAGAACCCACGCGTGGCCGTCGAGCTCTTTGCCGTTTTTTCGGGCGCCAACGAAAATACGAGTCGGATAGCCCCATTTGCGGCAATAATAGAACAGGATGAGCGAGTATGTCAGGCAGTAATCACGTCGGAGGGTGTTGCGGAGAATACCCCGAACGATGCGGTTGAGCCGGCGCCACTTTCGGTAGTCGGATTTTGTCGGGGTCGACGGGCTGTCGAAGCGTCGAATCAGCTTGGGCAGGGAAAGTAAGCGGTGGAGAAGGGGGATGAGGGCGACCATTATTGAAATCTGTACGATCCACCATACATCGCGCGGGCGAAAGCCCCCGAGATCCCTGCGTAAATTACGAAACCCGCCGATGGCACCGCCCCCGAAATTATTTTGACAAGACCATCATGCGCGTATCGGAAAAAGCACTCGCTTCGAGGCGATAGAAATAGACACCGCTGGCGGCCGGCTGACCGTCTGCGAGGGTGCCGTCCCAAGTCACTTCGTAGCGACCCGGTGCCATCAGGCCGTTGGTCAGGGTGCGTACCTCGCGTCCAAGCAGGTCGAAGACCGAGAGGCGCACCGGCGTTGGCGCCGCCACATCGAAGCGGACAGCTGTAGTCGTCGTGAACGGGTTGGGGAAGTTCGGGTGGAGCGTAAACGGCGCGGGTGCATCCGGCACCGACTCGTTGGCGACGGCGATGGGTGAGAGCACTTCACCGGTGACCATATCGACGTAGACGGACATTTCCTCGAAACCCGCAATCGGAGGCTGATAGATCACCCGCCAGAAGATGGAACCCGGTACGGGCCGAAAGGCGAGATCGAGGTCGCCGCCGTCCACGACCACCGGCACGACGAGCGAGTCGGCAAATTGGGCACGATAATCACTTCCACCGTTCGCCTCGGCAATCTGAAAGGCCGCATCGCTGTCGATCACTGTTTCCGGTATCGGCGTCTGTTGCCGCATGAAATCCGTGACAAGGATCGGGCCCCCTTCGTCCGATGGCTCCGGTTCGAGGAAAATGTTGATCGGATCAATGTCTACATAAGTGAGGATATCCTGTGATGGAGAATAAAAAATATAAAGCCACATTTCGGCGACGCCCCCATCGGCATCGTCACGGGCGAGCATTTCGATGAGGCGCTGATCGTTCGCCACCGTGGCAGCCCGCTCGCGGGCAACGGCGGCAAGGGGGAAAGCCGACGTCGGACCGAGTTTGAAGAGCTTCAGGTCCACGCCCGTAACATTTCCACCGACGACTTGTATCGGGTCCGGGTCGAGATCGCCGTTGGGGTCGTAGAATCCGTAAGCATTGATGACGTCGCCAAGAGAGTCGGCCCAGTTTATGGCCAGCGGTACATACGTGCCATCCCGGACGTGGTCGAACGAATACGAACCATCCGCCCGAATCGCAGCCGCAGCATTCACGCGCCATTGGCGTTCATCGGTCTCGAAATCGTCGAGGAGCAGGAGGACCGTTTTGTTAATGTCAAAGGCCGCGTGGGTACGTGCAACGTGGGACCTTGACGATTTGGAAGCGGAGCCGCGATCAGACAGAGCTGTCTCGCCGAGTTGACTTCGCTGGGCTGCAATCACGTCCCGGATAACGGCTTGAACGCGGGCTCGCTGTGCGGATGTCGAAATGGGGACCCGGTCGGCCAGCGCGGCCGTGCCGCTTACCGTGTTGGGGCCGATATCGGGAGCGGTCGTGTAGTTGAGGACAAACGGGCGTTCCATGGTGCTACCGTCATCGGCCTGAACCCCGTAGACGAAGAAGGAGAAATCTGTGTTGGGTGTTTGAGAGAGGGTATAAAAGACGACCGTCAGATTACCGTCGCCATCGAGATCATGACCGAAGATGGAGAGGGTCGTCGAATCCGTAGGCGACCAGATAAATTTAGAGGCAAAAATAGACCCGAAGGCCGGAAGGGGAGAGCTCAGATTGAAAACCACTTTTTGCTCGAGTGGGACGTTAACGGCTGCTTCAAGCGGGTCGGTAGAAGCGATCGTCAACTGGGACCAGGCAGATGTGGTGGCCAGAACGGACAGTATTGCCAGAACGATCAGGCTACGCAGAGTCATGGTTCGATGTTTTGAATTGAGGATGTATTCATCGGGCCTAAGCGTACGGAGAGAGGAATCCTAATCTATACCGATAATGAGGAATAGACATACGCTCGTCTAGTTCATAGTACCCGGTATCGGCCAGAAAGGCAAATTGAAAAGAGCAGCCTGGCGCAAAGGAATCCGTTTACTTTTTCTGCCACAGATTCATACTGCCTGCTTGTACCTGCATCTCCCCCTCGGACGTGAGCGTCGGCGGGTGGAAGGGCTTTTTGCGCTGCTTTTTCGCACCGGAGTCAGAGATCTCATGGTCCGGTTTTGTTGACGTATCTGTTTTGATAATGCGTTTCATAGTGACTCGCTCGATCGATATACCTAAATGTGCAATACGAGGGCGGGTGGCCGGAATTTATTCCATCCCGACTATTTCAATAACGTCATTTGTCTGGTCTGAATAACGCTGCCCGCTATCAGACGAAAGAGATACACGCCACTGGACACCGATGCACCGGCCACATCTTTCCCGTTCCAGTGTGTGATATACGTTCCGGTCGAGAGTGACCCATCCACGAGCGAGGCAACTTCGCGGCCGAGAATGTCATAGACTATCAAACTCACGTCTGCATCCTGGACAAGATCGAAACGGATTGACGTAGACTGCCGGAAAGGATTGGGATAATTCTGAGCGACACCCGTTCTGAGGGGCGCGTCGTTTGATTTATCGATGGCAGTGGTTGACGAATAGAGGCTAAGCGCCGGATCCACACGCAACGTCTGATCGCAACAGTCGGTGAATTCAAGGAAGAAGTTGGAGTTGGCCTCTTCAGGCGCACATACAACGAGTTTAACGGCATCTGGCGCCAAGGCCGGGTCTGCGGTCCAATCGAAACGATCAAAGCCGGTGCACTTGGACCCGCTGATTGTGCCGGTGCCAACGAAGTCCGAGAGCACGTTCATGGCGCCGTCCGCCTCCCGCACCTCTTTGAGGGCCAGATTCGTAGTCGGCGTCCCAAGCTCGATAAGAGCAATGAGTTTGCCGGCATCCAAAATAATTTCACCCGTGCCGTCGCCATTGTTAGTGATGTTGCCATCCCAGAAGGGCAGGTTGACGCTGGCATCCGCACAGAAACTGTCGGTCGACATCTCGACGATGGGAAGCAAGGTGCCAAGAGGATCGATTTTGCCACACTTATCGAGTGCGTGTCCATTCTGCTTCTTGAGGCTATCCCACGCCCCGACGGATCCCACACATTTGTTCGCGTCCGGCGTATTGGTGATCTCAATGGGATCGACGGAAGCGGAGAGACTGCCGACGGTCACTTCAGCGCCACCGTTGTACGTGATGGTTTCATCTTCGCTCGTCGGGGCAAACTTACCCGAGGGGTTGTTTTCCGTGCCGACTTTCACGGTGAGCGTGGCCATGTCACTCGATGTCACGTCGACGGTCCATGTGAGCACTTCCTTGTCGAAGCCATCAAAGGCATCCGGAGTGCCGCCGCCTTCATCGAGGAGCGTAAACGTACCTGGGCCGTCGGGCTGAAAGGGAAAGGATTCGTTGCTAAACTTATCGACAACGGTGATCCCCGTCAGATCTGAGGTACCGCAATTTTCCACCTTGAGGGAAACGACGAAGTACCACGGTGAGAGAATCAGTCCGCTCTTGTTCCAGTCCGGAGCGACCGGGATAATGTTGTCGGTCAGTTCGAAATCATCTGCGTCGCTAACCGTGTTATTTGTGCTAAAGATGCCGTCGAGCGTTTTGGTCAGTTTAACACAGTCTGCTTTGTTGACGGGTTGGGCATAGGCGACGACCGGTAAAAGCGTGAAGACAAGAAGGAAGGAGGGAAATGTTCGTCGTAGATCTAACATGGTTTCAAGTGGTTAGTCCAGAGTACATTGTATAATAGCCCAGGATGGATTCTACTCGTCTGCGATAATGGACCACACGAAAGACGAGCAATACGATACGACAGGTGCCGGGCGACAGATTGAGAATCTAATTCGGCGTCGGCAATAAGTGTGCTGACTAATGCCGAAAAAACCATCAGCCTGCATATTGTCAATCTACGCGGGAAAAGTTTATGGCCGGGCGAACCCACTTTGCCGATGAAGGACGATAAAAAATGGGGCTGATATTAATCACAAACGGGCCGGTGTGATGATACCACGCCGACCTGTTATTTGAATCCGAATATCGTTCACGGCCCCTTCTGCCACAGATTAATGGAGCCAGTGTGGATGGCCAACGTACCTTGTGGAGTGAGCCGAGGCGACGTAAACGGTTTTCGAGGGGGGGGCGCTTCCTGTTGCTTCGATACTGCTACGGTCGCTCCAATCGGTTTATCTCTTTCTGTTTTCATGTTTTCGGTAATAACTCAGTAGTGTATTTTTCAGTTTGCACGCGGCAGCGAACGGCTCACCGGAGTATCGTCATCTGTCGTGTCTGGATGAACGAACCGGCCTCCAGATGATAGAGGTAAAGGCCACTCGAAACGGGCATACCGGCATCACTGCGGCCATCCCAGATGCGTTCGTGCACCCCGGCCGAAAAGGCACCTTCCGCCAGGGTCCTTACCCGCCTGCCGAGCATGTCGAACACACTCAGACGGACATCTACAGCTTTTGCGAGCTGGAAGCGAATAGTCGTTGACAAGGTGAAAGGATTGGGGAAGCTTTGTTCGAGCATAAACGACGTCGGGACGCCATCGGTGGCATCGGTACCGGTGGCCGTGGCAAACAGGTTCATCGCCGGATCGACCCGGAGCGTGCACCCTTCACAATCTGTTACATTAATAAATACCTGAGAACCGCGATCCTCCGGCGCAGCAAATCGAAGCTTGACGACCTTCGGCGCTTCGTTGTCAGGGCCACTGAAATCAAGGCGGGCAAATCCGTCATGGTCTGGAATGCTCGAAGCAATGGGTGTGCTTCCAGCAAATGCCAACGTGTTGCCGCTGTCGTCGAGAACTGCCTTGAGTGCCAGATTGTCACTGGGCGAGACAATCTCAACGACCTTCAACCCAAACGGAGCATTTAATGTGACTTCGCCGAAACCGTCGCCCATCGAAGTCACGTCAGTTAGCATTTGTGGGGTCAACGTATTACAGTCCGGGATAGCCGTAAAAATCCAGTCGTCCGTGTCCGGCCGAGTTGGGGTACACGTCTGAATTAGATCTGTGTCGCCATCCGTACAGAACTTGTTCCAGCCCCATCCCGAGATGCCATCATATTTTCGATGGTCGTCTTTGCCGTCGCCGTCATGATCGCTTTCGTCATCGCCGATCCGAAATGCATAGTCCTTGTTGGATGGATCTTTCTCTGTGAGATAAAAAACCTGCCCGGGAACGACAAATGACCCGATCTGCTGTTGCGAGATGATCGTACCGTGCCCATCAATGCGTGTATCGTTGCTGAGGACAACAAGATCATCATCATTGCTATCGGTTTCGGCATTCTCAAATGTGTAGTCAATATCCCAAAGCCCTGAGTTATTTGGATCATAGGTGGAGCCCTGGTCTCGTCCGCCATAAACCGTCCCAAATATATGTATGGTCGAACCACTTACCGTCATGGTCACGCTCGACTGCGAATCTTCACAGTCAAAGGTAATGGGATCGCTGTCGAAATTTCCGTACAGGCGATCAAGTCTAAGGCAATAGTACGGCGTTCGCGCTCCTCCATCCGGGTGATTTTTGATGATATAAGTGCCGTCCGGTACGCGCGGTGAACCTAATATTGCCGATGAAGATAGGGACGTAGACTGTGCGCGTAGCTCAAGAGATCCGGGAATCCCTAAAACGATAAAGGCAAGGAAGAACGCGAAAATACGGCTGTCAATTCGTAAGATTGGGATCATTGCAGGATCATTTTGGAGTCAAGAAAAATCAAGGCTTCGATCATAAAATTTACAAATAACTTAATCGTAACATATTGTTACTGAAATGACTAAACTGAATCATTGGATGGACTTCTATTTACGAAAAATTGTTGACACTTCCCTCGCCGCGAGTCTTAACATTCCTTCTGGTTTCTTTCTTGCGGTATGCACTTGCCGTGCAACCATAATATCTTTTAAACGCTCTGGCAAAGGATTCCGGGTAAGCATAACCGATGGCCCAGGCTATTTGAACGATGCTTAGATGCTCATATTGAAGCAGCCGCCCGGCGGCTTCCATGCGTCCATATTCGATATACTGTCGCATCCCCATCCCGACGAGTCGCTTAAACCGACTTGAAACATTATTGTTGTGCAGATTGCATTGCCGGCGAACGTACGATGCATCGAGGGTGTCTTCAAATAAATGGTCATGGATAAAAATCAGGGCCCGCCGAACGGATTGGGGCAGTTCGTCATTGAGCGTGGAACTCCGAAATTCTTCCACAACAAAACGAAGTTCTGCTTGGATGCAATCAACATTTAATATTCCGTTCGAGCGGGCCATGGTAGCCGACAATGGTAAAATGAGTGTTTGATCGTACACTTTTGATTCCATTTCTTCTGAAATACGTAAAATTTAACATTTGATGTGTCACGTCATCACAAGAGATATGCCAGACTCATATCGCCAGTAAACTAGATCAATAGGAGGCGCATTGACACTTTGATCGTGTCACTATGAGACCGGGTTCGGGAAAATTGATAGGATAATATCATTTTGGCTTGCTTCACGTTAGTGCCAATACATTTTTGACGGAGGTTCTAAGGGACTTGAACTGGCAGAGAACTCGCTCTTAGACATTTTCTCTATACTGGCATCACATAAGAGCCGATGATTTTGCTTGCTCAAGATAATTGCGGATCGACCAATATTTGTTGGCATGAGGTTTGTCATTGAGAACCGATATGGTGTGAACCGCTTATATGAGACGGTGACGCTTTTTAATGACGGGGTTTCAAGAGATTGAATGGACGGATAATCTGGCGTCGTTTACGGGAGATCATTTCGGTGTGGAATTCGCCGAGAGCGACTCACTGATACGGGATCATCCGTCCACCTCGTATGGAATTCAGTTTGTGCGAATTCCCCTGAATTAATCTTTTGTCATCAGATTCGTATAATTACAATCTGAATTTGAAGATTTTGCCAGTTTCCCGCGTTTATACTCTTTATGTGTTTACTAAAAAATAATTGACATAGTAAGGATAAAATATTGATCCGTAATGAAGCCGCGTTTACATGATCGTGATTGCTTTTTCGGCGTCTGAAAACATTGCATTCATAGTTAATAAACAAAATAAAATGCCAATGTCGTTCGAACCGCGACACCCCCGTCATACTCCAGTCAAATATGTACCAGAACAATCTGGGCCGGATGCGCCATACTATGAAGCGTTACCGTATTCAAACGGTCGGGAGCAAATTGAGCAAGTCCTTGATCTGTTGTACCGAAGGCGCTGGGTCGTAATTTTGACTTTTCTAATTGTCGCCGGGTCTGTTGCCACGTATACCTTCATGCTAGAGCCTGAGTACGAGGCCTATAGTTTTGTGATGCTAGATTTAAGTGGGCGGAATACTAAAACCCAACAAAACAGTGATGCTCCGGGAGAGGAGAATATTTTTGCCCGAAGCGATCGCAGTCTATCGGGTGAAATTCAAATGCTTTATCTCTCCGACCAACTCTATCGAAGAGTACAGCAACGTTCGCAGCTTGCTGCGAATTCTTCCACTACCGGAGAGGCAAGTGCCGATAATATTCCAATTAAAGGAACGACTCGTTTTGATCCGGAAGGAAAGAGTGGCAATAATATTATCCGGATAACAGGCATAAGCCCTTCGGCGCGAGACGCTACCATCTTGGCAAATTTGTACGCTGAGGAATATGTGCAGTTGACCAAGGAGGCGAGCCGCACGCATATTACGGCCACACGCCAGCTTTTAGAGGCACAAGAGCAAAAGCGGCAACAAGATTTGCGCGACGTAGAAGAGCGGATCAAACAATATCGAAGTGCAAAAGGAGGTGAACGCCTTGACCAGGGTTCGGCCTTTGTCGTGAACAAGATTGGTCAGTTGGAAGCGGGACGAGATGATGCACGCATTGAATTGCAAACCCATCAAGCACAACTGCGGTCTCTTGAGAAGGAAGTAGCTGATACTAATCCCCGCCTTGCAACTCGAATTGCATCGAATGTGGACCAACAGATTTCTGATTTACAAGGGAAAATTACGGAAAAAGAGACCGAGAAACGTGAAATCCTACTCCAGAATCCCAACCTTGAGAGTGACTCACCCGAATTGGGAACCATCAACAGCGAGATTCAACAGCTGAAGGACCAGGTAGGCGATTTGTCCAGGCAGTACGTGCAAGAAGCGACGGCGGCCGGCGGTTTGTCGGGCAGTGGTACGGGCATTGACTATCTCGCAAGTCTACGCCAGAAGATCGCGGAAGAAAAAATAACTATTTCCGGGCTCCAGAAAAGGATCACGGTCATGGAAAATCGGCTGCGTACCTACCAAGGAGATTTGAAAACAATCCCTGAGCAGTCTCTCGAGTTGGCACGTTTAGAGCGAATGCACCAGTATGCCGATCGGATGTATCAGGCAGTCGTGGAACGACTGCAAGATGTTCGTATCACAGAAGAATCGGAGCCGGGATACGCGCATGTATTGAGAGTCGCCAGTGTACCGTTGAGTCCAGTCCGCCCAGATAAGACGAAGTATCTTGTGCTAGGGGTCTTCTTCGGCCTCTTGCTCGGTCTGGGTATAGCCGTCGTTCGTGACAAGCTAGATAATCGAATCTATAAGCCCGACCAACTTCGTGGGCTTGGCTATACGGTCCTGGGTACGGTGCCGAATCTGAAGCCCTTGATAAAGGCGGAAAACGAGGGGGGAGAATTTGTTGACCGGGAAGGAGAGCGACTTGCGACGAGCCTGGTCACATTGCTCAACCCGTTATCCCCGATCGTAGAGGCCTATCGCCATTTACGTACAAACATTCAGTTTAGCCGGCCCGACGTGGTGGTTCAGACGATCATGGTCACGAGTGCCAGCGTCGGTGAGGGGAAATCCACGACGGCCACCAACCTGGCTGTATCGATGGCCGAGGCCGGCCGCAGGACCCTGCTAATCGACGCAGACCTTCGCCGCCCACAAGTGAACGAATTGCTGGGGATCGATCTGGGGCCAGGGCTGGTACATTTCCTCCTCAAAGAACCCGATTTTGACCAGCAGGTCGTGAAGTCGAAGATCGATAATCTATACGTGATGCCGGCCGGCAAAATAGTGCCCCGTTCGTCGGAGTTGTTCGCCACGAAGCGGGTCCGGGACTTCATCGATGATATGAGATCCCGGTTCGATGTAATCATCATCGATACCCCGCCCGTCCGCGTGGCGACGGATGCCGCTCTGATTTCTACCCAGTGCGATGCCACGCTTTTCGTCGTGCGGGCCGGGCAGTCGAAGGAGGGTGAGGTGGAGATGGGGATGGAGGCCCTGGCCAGCGTCGGCACACAGGTTATCGGAACGGTCCTGAACGGGTTTGACGTGTCGATGGCCTACGGGTACAAATATCGATATCAGCACTATGACCAGTATGCCCAGTACACCAAGAAATACGGCAACGCCGGATATTCGCATACGCCTCTCTTGTCGCAGCCGACCAGTTAAGCCGATTGTTGTTCGAAAGCTTATCTTTCCTTCTTAACATCCCTCTCATTGAAGCCCCGAGTAATCATATGCCATCAGTACGTTTGGGTGTTCTCTGGTTAATCCTCGGCGTCGTGGTCGCCTGGCCGGTGCAGGCGCAGGAATTTGGCCGTGTCGGGCGGGTTCGGGCCGAAGGCACTTCGTACCATATTTATACGACCCCCGGGAAAGCGACCATTCAGGTTATGGTGATGGGTGCGGCAAATGGAGGTATTTACGAAATTGCCGACGGCACCGATCTCGGAGAACTGCTCGCCGTGACAGGGGCGTCGCTCAATCCCAGCGAGAGCAAAATCAAGGTGCGTCTATTTCGTGAGCAAGGCGAATTGCGGATGTTGATTTACGAGGCCACTATGGAAGAAGTGTTGGCTGAGCCGCAGAACTACCCAACTTTGATGGAACGTGATGTGCTGATGGTGGAGGCTAAAGCCCGTAATCCGTTTCGATTGTCGGACGCGTTGTCCATTATTACGGCTGCGGGAACGATTGCGTTGCTCGTCGAACGGTTCAAGAACTAGGCGAGAAATACCCGATTAACCCCGATGGGGCGTGTGACCTCGACCGTGTTGGAATACCCTGAGGCATATATGAATTGGCATATCTTTCCCGAGCAAGGTACGCGACAGGAAAAGAGCCAGGGGCCGCGGTCGTCGCCTTTTTCTTCCGAGGTTTCAGCCGATACTGATCCGGGTCTACGTTTCCATCTCCATCGGACAGCAGGCGAAGGAACATTGAGCCCGTTCGAATGCTGCGAAAACATTTCCGCGGAAATCGCGCGTTGTGATTGACGTGGCGGAGCTGTGACCGGTCATTTCGTACCATTGTCCTTCGCACGTAGGCATGACCCGGAACCGTACCATCGGTGCGTGTTGCGTTTGATGTTGGCAAACGGAGTGCGTTTTATGATCGTTGATGTCTTTTCGTATGGTGCCATGAATATCAAATTGAGCGAACACGACGAGAGAAGATGCCTTTGAAAAAGGACCAGCCGGAGGGCATGATAAAGCGTGTTCTGGCAGTGGGCGCGCTCTTTAGCCGCCGTGACAAGCTCAAGTACATGATCCTGCTCGCGCTCATGTCGGGCGGGGCGCTGTTGGACGTGGTCGGGATCGGCGCGGTGCCCGCGTTCGTGGCGGCCCTGGCCGTTCCCGATAAGGTGCGTGCTTTTCCGGCCGCGGGCTCGGTCCTCGACTATCTGGACATTCAAACCCCGCAGCAGATGGTGATCTGGGGGGCACTGGCACTGATTGTGATCTTCGTGATCAAAAATCTCTATCTGCTTGGCGTCTATTATCTTCAGGTCCGGACGACCGAGTACCACCGCGTACGTATGGCGGATCGCATGTTTCGAGCGTATATGTACGCGCCGTGGGAATATCACCTGATGCACAATTCGTCGGAACTTCTGCGCAACGTGACCACAGAGACGACCCAGCTCATAGCGGGGGTGATCAATCCGCTGCTCAGTTTTGCCATGACGTTTATGATGACGTTGCTCACCGTCATTCTGCTTCTGGTTACTACGCCGGGCGTGGCGGTTGTGGGGTTGGGGCTGGTCGGAGGAGCGAGCTGGGGATTCCTCAAAGTGGTTCGAAAACGCCTCGACCAATACGGCCAGGAAGCCAAACGGGACCGGCGGGGGATGATTCAGTCGGTCAGTCAGGGTCTTGCCGGATTGATGGAAGTACGCGTCCTCGGGCGGGAAGAGTTTTTTCTGGGTGTGCTGTACAAGAGCCTGGCCAACTTTGCCCGCGTGTCCCGGCTCAATCAGGTGATAAAGAAGGTCGCCCCGGGATTGCTCGAGCTCGTCGCCGTATCGGGTCTTTTGGGCATCGTGCTAACGTTGGTGCTTATCGGGCGGGAAGCGGCTTCCCTGGTGCCCATGCTCGCGCTCTACGGTGCCGCCATCGTACGGCTACGGGCCTCAGTCGCAGGCATGGTCGGGGCCATCGGAGACATCCAATTCAGCAGCGCTTCGATCCCGACGCTCGTAGGCGATATCGCGAAACTAGAGCCGCTGGCAATAGCCGGCCGGAAGGAGAGGGTGGCGCGAAAGGGAAGAGAAGCATCCTTCGAAGAGAAACTGGACTTGTCGGACGTCACGTATTCGTACCCGAATACGGACCGGCCGGCGCTGGAAAATATCAGCCTGGCCATTCATCCGGGTGAGTCCGTGGGCTTCGTCGGTGCGACGGGGTCCGGTAAGTCTACGCTGGTCAACGTCATCCTCGGACTGCTCGAACCCCAGCGCGGGAGCGTGTGCGTAGATGGGGGTAGTATATTCGACGACCGCCGGAGTTGGCTGGACAATGTCGGCTATATTCCGCAGGCCATCGTCCTGCTGGACGATACGATTGCGCGAAACGTGGCCTTTGGAAGAAGTGACAAGGCCATCGATGAATCCCGACTCTGGTCGGTACTGGAAGCCGCACAGTTGGCTGATTACGTGCGCACCCTGCCGGAGAGCCTGGATACCGTCGTCGGCGAACGCGGCATGCGCCTTTCGGGCGGGCAGCGACAGCGGATCGGGTTGGCACGCGCACTCTACCACAATCCGGCCGTCCTGATTATGGATGAGGCCACGGCCGCGCTGGACAATCAGACGGAGAATCTGGTCATGCAGGCCCTTGAATCCCAACGCTCCCACCGCACACTGATCATGATAGCCCACCGGCTAAGTACCGTACGTAACTGTGACCGGCTTTATTATCTTCGGGAAGGAGAACTCGTCGCCAGCGGATCCTATGAAGCATTGATCCATGAAGTGCCGGAATTTCGCGAAATGGCGGAAATGGTTTGAACAAGGGCATTGATGGGCTGCATCAAAAGATGCAGAACTGGGGGTACATATTACGGAATAGATATTGGCAACTAAAAGACAGGAAATATGACAACTGAGAGAGTATACAACGCAATCACACGTCGTATTGGTAACGTAAGGAAAGTCATAACTAATTCCACATTTGCGACACGTGTAAATACAGTAAAATACCAGGCTATCCGAATATACCGAGAGCAGCGTGATATCCAAAGTATTGAGATATCACAGGATAAATATTTGGATCTTCAATTATATCCATTAAATAAAAATACGTCTGAATATTATTTTGACCATTATCACATAACTAAAGTATGCATAAAACATTCGCCGTACTATGTTTTTGCAAAAGCGATAATTGATGATTGTGACGATGATGAATACGGTGCGGCCGAATCGTTTTTTAGAGGTTATCTTAGGGCGGTTACTCCCCAACTAACGGACGGTGCAGTTGATGAGCATGTCAAGAGTTTCCAGCAAATGTTACATAGCGCCCAAGAAAACGAAGGAAGCAATACGGCGGCAATCTTAACACGGCTCACATCGAATGGAGAATTTTTTATTGTAGATGGCATTGAACAAGTTTCGATTGCTGCGGCGTTGGGCCTTAAATCGAGCTTTGTTTTGTGGCCCATCGATCTTGCATTTATGCGATATTCGCCGGTTGCTGAATTCTACGGGACAAGTCATAATGACAGGCCTTATCAAAGTATATATTACAAGCAAAAAATCATAATTCCCGGGCGCAGAGAAGATACGATTGAACGCCTTAAGTTAATTCCTTCAGACATACTTACTGGCGCACGAATCGTAGATGTAGCGAGCAATTTCGGTATGAGTAGCATCCTGGCATATTCTCTAGGTGCAAAGTCGGTATTGGGATTGGAAATATCGAGTGACATGGTCGACATCGCTAGTCGGTTTGCCATGCACGAGGGTGCTTTCCCAAACGTCCAATTTCGACAGTTTAATATCGATCATGATAATTTGAGTCCCAACTCAAAATTTGACATCGGCTTTATGTTTTCGATTTGGTCTCACTTGGCGCAACCAGAGAAGCTGATTCATATTGCGAAACATCATGTAGAGAAATATGTAGTTTTTGAGGCACATCCAGGTGGCCAATATGGCGACTATAAGCAATTCTTTGAAAGTGGACTATTCACCTCTGTAGACGAAATAGGTTGTCTTTCAAGGTCGGTGTTTATTCCGGAAAAAAACCGTACGTTATGGTTGTGTAAAAGATGATATTCAACTCTAAGACCAATGGTGGATAGAGTCTTTTGACGGCATTGTATTTTTGAAGGGAGATGACGAAATCTGTTGAATTTGTTGGCCTCCCTGGCTCGGGCAAATCATCACTGTTTGGGATCGTTAAGGCGTATCTCAGAGAAAATGAGTTCATCGTGTCTGACTCAGCGAATTCTCATATGTCTCGGGAGTTGGCTGTTCGATATTTAGAGAAAAAAAAAGGTGAGAGACTTCGACGGCTCGGAATTCGGGGTAGCCTGCATTATTTATGTCAATGGATATCCGGTTATTTTAAAGTAGCAGCTCAGTCGGTTGCTCTTCGATCGTTTTTGTATGACCGTACGGACCTCGTTGGCAAAATCCTAACTGCAAATGCTGATCGGGCTATTCCGAGATGGGAGAGAGAACATATCCTGGAACGGTATTTTGAAGCCATGGTCCATTACGAACTGGTCACGGCATTAGAAAACGAAAGGCACGTAATAATGACGGATCCCGGATTCGTTCAAAGAGGAATTGCCTTGTTTGGATATGGTCGACTCTCAGTAGACGAAGAAAAGTTTGGGTCTTTTGTCGGGGTCGTTCCGAGGCCGGACTTATTGATATCTGTGGAGGTATCGCCAAAAACGGCAACAGAAAGGCTTCGAACAAGAGGATTCCCTCGTCGTTTGGAAGGAATGGAATTGGATGTGATCCAACAGTCTCTCACGCAAACGGCAAATTGTATTGATATAGCCCGAAACGTGTTAGAGAAGCGTGGTACAGTGTCTTTGGTAATAGATAACGAGTGTCCGTTGGATGTAGCACTCAACGTTCTGCAATCAGAATTGGCGAATCTCAGCCTGTAGTGCGTGTCACTGGGAATAATAGACGGATGAAGAGCATTAGTCGTATTAAACAGAGCGTAACCAGGCGGATGCGCCGGCTTTGGAGCAGGGCGGATTTGTCATTGATGCGCCGCGCCGTCCAGTCGCCTCGTCTCAGTTCCTGGTACTACGCCCTATTTAATCGCAGCTTCGACCGTGAGCATCGGTTAGTCCTGCGTGGTCGCGCTATGTGGGAAGTGAGCAGAGGAGGTCACGGCGCCACGTCGAGTCTGCTGCGCCGGAATATCCACCGGCTGGAGAAGGGGCTGCTGATGCGGCCCCGTCGAGAGCTTTTTTGCCCTGGACTACATCGGCGAAACATTTCAGTTTTACGAAGCCGCCATGACCTCAACCAATGGCTTTGCGTCTCTGACGCCCGAAGAATCGCAGTGGGCCCACGACGTGCTGGAGGAGTATTTCACGGCCACCGCGCGCCACCCGCGGACGGATCCATTTCGGGAACGGTTTCCCAATCTACCGGCGCCTCACCTCATCGACAAGGGCTCCCCGCCACGGAGGCCGTACGAACGCGATTTGTCCAGATCTCCATCCGTTCAGTACGAAGATTTGCTGGCCCTCTCATGGCGGCGGCGGTCGGTCCGTTGGTTTCGTCCGGAGCCTGTGCCGCGAGATCTCATCGAAAAGGCGGTTGAGGTCGCCAAGCTGTCTCCCAGCGCCTGTAATCGGCAGCCCTTTCTGTTTCGGGTGTTCGATGACCCGGACCTGGTTCCCAAAGTGGCCTCGCTCCCCGGCGGGACGGTGGGCCTTTACCATCAGTTTCAGTGTATCGTGGTGCTGGTTGGCGAACTCCGGAACTATTATGGCGAGCGAGACCGGCATCTCATTTATATCGATGCCTCCCTGGCGGCCATGAGTTTTGTATATGCATGCGAAACGCTCGGTCTGGGCACGTGCTGTATCAATTGGCCCGACATCGAGGAATATGAAGAGCGTGCAGAAGAGGTGTTAAAACTGGAGCCGGACCAACGCCCCGTCATGTTTATCTCCGTCGGATTCCCGGATCCACAGGGCATGGTGGCTTATTCTCAGAAGAAGCCCAATTCACAGATCTGCCGGTATAATTTCGAATGACGATTGCCGTCGTAGGGACCAGCACGTGGAACAAGGGGGCGGAACTCATGCAGGTGGCTATCGCAGAGCACCTGCGCGACAAAGACCCGAGTATCCACGTTGCCGTCCAGCCCCATTTTGGAACATTCGAGGACCGAGCGCGCCATGGCGCGTTTTTGCTTGTACCACCGTTCCGACCGGGCCGGACGCGCCTGGGGATGAGCCTTTTGCCAGGATCATTCCGGCGGTCCTTCGGGGTCGTCACCGAGGATGAAGTCGATGTGGTCATCGATGCTTCCGGCTTTGCGTTCGGCGACCAGCATCCGCTCAAGCGGTCGCTGGATTTCGCCCGTGAGGTCGAGCGGTGGCAAAAGCTGGGCAAACCGGTCATTTTGCTTCCACAGGCCTTTGGGCCGTTTGACCAGCCAGAAATGCGAGCCGCCTTTGCCCGGATCATGCGGGCCGCCACGCTGATCTATGCGCGAGACCCGGTCTCGTATGAATATGCCCGAGAGGTTGCGGGAGAAACCAAAAAATTGCGGATGGCACCGGACTTCACCAATCTCGTCAAGCCGCTCGCGCCGGAGGAACTCGGGTCGATCAATCGCGCCTGTATCGTGCCAAACCAGCGGATGATCGAAAAAGCGCCGACCCGGAAAGCCGCCGATGCCTATGTACCGCTCTTCGGTGCGCTTATCCGTGCCGTCTCATCGCATGGCGTGGAACCCGTTTTGATGATACACGGAGACCATGACGCACCGGTTGTGGAAATGGTCCAGGAGCAACTCGGGTGTACATTGCCCGTCATCCGGGAGCGGGATCCGGTTCGAATCAAGGCCGATCTCGGGCGTAGCCGCGTGGTCATCGCATCGCGCTTTCATGCACTGGTCAGCGCACTCACGCAAGGGGTACCGGCCATTGCCACGAGTTGGAGCCACAAATATGAAATGCTCTTCGAAGACTATGGATGCCCGAATCTGCTGTTGCCCAGTGGGGCCGGGCCGGAACAGGCATCTGTAGCCGTGGATCGCGTGTTGGGCCCGGAGCGGTCTCAGATTTGTGCGACCATAAAAGAGCGAGGCCGGTCCGTTTCCAACCGCGTGAACGAAATGTGGCGGGAGATAGATGCAGCACTCGGTCTGTAGGCTACGTTATCGTCCATGCCCTCCATTCTCCTCGTACAATACAGTGCTTCCCGGGATGGTTCGGCCCACAGCGGGCTCTTACTGTCCGACGGCCTCCGGGTCGCGGGCTGGGACGTGCACGTGACATTCGGGCACGACGGGCCGATGGTGAGTGAATACGAAGGGCGCAGGCTCCACGCGGATGTTCTTACGCACAAAAGTTGGCTCCGCCGTAGCGGATGGCGCTTTTTGCGTGACTTGTGGGCCGAGTATCGGCGCATTCCCGAATTTCAGACCCGCATACTCAGCTTACGCCCGGACGTCGTTTATGTGAATACGGCGGTCAGCCTCGCGGCCGTCCTCGCAGCCCGGCGGGAAAGGATACCGTGCGTATGGCATCTAAGGGAGCTTTTTGCGGATATGGGGGGAGAACTGCAGGTACCCTCCTGGTTCAGGCCCCTGGTGCCGCGGTTCATGATGGTGCTCGCTGATCGGCTGGTCGCGCCGTCCCGGGCCATTGCCGAAAACCTGTTGGGTCGGTATGCGGAGCAGGTTTACATCGTGCCCAATGCAGCCGGTGAGGCCTATTTTCATGAGGACAGGACGAAGGCGGAATGCAGGCGCGAACTGGGTCTACCCGCGGTGGGGCCCGTCATTGGAGTTCCGGGGACACTGCGTCCGGTAAAAGGACACGAGTTCTTTTTCGATGCCGCCGCAGCACTCGTTCGGGATCGACCTGATTTCGCCCTGGCGATAGCAGGCCACGGGACCGAAGCCTATACGGAAAAATTGAAGAGGCAGGTGGCTCGATTGGGGCTGGAAGAACACACGCATTTTCTTGGCAGTCTCCGGGATATGCCGGCTCTTTACCGGGCAAGCGATCTGATTTGCGTACCGTCCCGGTCGGAATCCTTCGGCCGTACGTTGGTCGAAGCGATGGCCATTGGGACGCCTGTTGTAGCGACAGCCGTCGGGGGCATCCCAGAAATCGTACGCGACGGCGAAACCGGGTTACTGGTTCCGTACGGTGACCGAGAGGCACTTCGACGTGCATTGGTCAAGCTTTTGAACGATGCGGAATTACGCGACCGGATGGTCTCGAAGGCGAGGGCGGAGGCAGAACAACGATTCCGGGAGCGTGCATATCAACGGGCCATTGTGAAATTAGTCGCCGGCTTTACGGGGGATTCATGACTGTCACCGTTATCCTCATCGCCTACCACGGGGATCAGTGGCTCCTGGCGTGTATCGCATCAATCACGTATTTCACGATGAACAGCGGAATACGGAAACTTCTGCCGTATGAGGGAAGCGCCCGTTTACTTTCTGAGGATCACGCAATAGGGGCCTGTTTGATCGCGCTGCTTCAATTTTACCCATATCCAATGGAGGGATAGAATTATACAGACCAATCTTCAAATAGTACATGTAGTCCCATCTATTAGCGAGGAAGCAAGCGGGCCTTCTTATTCTGTCTCCAGACTGTGTGAGTCAGAAATTGCAGGAGGGGCAGACGTAGAGCTTGCCGCACTGGACTGGGGCCCCATGGCATCTGTTCCAAATTTTTTACACCGATTTGAGTTAGGCATTGGGCCACGAAGGCTCGGTCGATCTCCCTCTATGATGAGATGGTTGACAGAGAGGACCCGGGCGAACAATGTAGATGTGATCCATAGCCATATCTTGTGGCAATTGAATTCGATCTATCCGTCGCGGGCGATTCGAAACTCGGATACAAGACTTGTGGTCTCACCTCGTGGTTCACTGTCCAAATGGGCGATGAATAGCGGATCGAAGGTCAAGAAATTGTTCTGGCCCTTGCTTCAGAAGCAGGCTTTGCATACGGCCCATTGCCTTCACGCAACATCAATCCTTGAGTATGAGGACATCCGACGAATGGGTTTCAGACAACCAGTTTGTCTAGTTCCAAATGGAATCGATTTGCCTGAGAAAACAGCTACATTAGAAGAGAAAAGGAAGGAAATATTGTATCTGGGCCGACTCCATCCTACGAAGGGGTTGGATAACCTCCTAAATGCATGGTCGAAACTGGAACGCGAATTCAGTACCTGGTGCTTAATCATTGCAGGACCTGATGCAAGCTACGGCAAGGGGGATCAATACGCCCTGTACCTCAAGGACTTGGTGAGGAAGCTTAATCTCAAGCATGTCCGTTTTCCTGGAGCACTTTATGGGGAAGCGAAATATCAAGCCTATAGAGCGGCCTCGTTATTTGTACTTCCCACACGTTCGGAAAACTTCGGCATGTCAGTCGCCGAAGCACTGGCATCGGGCACGCCCACCATCGTAACCAAGGGTGCCCCTTGGAAAGATCTGGAAAGCCATGGGGCTGGTTGGTGGATACCAATCGGGGTAGAACCACTAACAGATTGCCTGCGAGCCGCCATGCGCTTGAATGCGCTTCAATTATTTGAAATGGGAGGGGTTGGAAGAGTATGGATGGGAAAAGACTTTTCGTGGAATGATATTGGGCTCAGGATGCTTGAAGCATACCAGTGGTTAACTATGGAAACCGCACGTCCAGGTCATGTAATTCTGGATTAGATCTCGTCATGGTTGGCGTCACGTTTGCTCCTGTACAATATAGGGTGCTAAGTCGCGAGCAGAGGGCAAGACGGATTAGTGACTGAGTAGGCGCCCTCGCGTGGGAATGCCTGTATTCTGGCAACGTTACTTCATCAACCCGTCAAATAGATTCTGGCAGGATTAAACACGTCGTCGACATTCGCTCTTTGTTGTGCAAATGGACCCATGGATATTATCGAACTGAGAGATACTCATTTGAGTGTCAGTAGATTGTCCTTTGGAACCGCGCGTCTTCATCATGTACGATCTACACGGGATCGGCAGAAGCTGCTTGCCACAGCATACGATCATGGGTTTACTCACTTCGATACGTCTCCATATTACGGGTATGGTCTGAACGAGGCAGCGCTGGGAAAATTCATCTCTCAACGAGGAGCAGATGCCACCGTGGCGACTAAAATCGGTCTCTATTCTCCGTTGGGGTCAGCACGCAACATCGCCCAGATCTATTTTAAAAAAGGGCTGGGCAAACTCTTACCACGGCTTTCAAAACCGACGATTGACCTGTCGTTATCCCGAGCGGAAAAAAGCCTGGATCAAAGCTTGAGGAACCTGAGGAGAGACGTAGTAGACGTGTTGTTCCTGCATGAGCCCGACCCGAGAATTGTTGACGCCGATGAAACACTTACATGGCTTGAATCCCAACGAGACAAAGGGCGGATAAGATATTGGGGTGTCGCTGGGAATCATGCTCAGTTCTCAACCTGGCTGAAGGAGGGTCATCCGTTGACACAGGTATTGCAGGTCCGGGACCAGGTGGATGCCGAAGTAGATTGGGGAAAGGAACCAAGTTGCTATCCCCAATTCACGTTTGGCTATTTGTCCGCGCATGGGAGGCACCTAAGTGATGAGACAGTAACGGCCACCTTAAGACAGGCGTTGTGGAGGAATCGCTTCGGCAGTATCCTGGTTTCGACTCGAAAGGAGGAGAGGATTCTTGTACTGGCTAATGCCGCAAGGACCGCCAAAGGGCAAAATGCCGTATGAGTACGGGAAATGGACGTGTGGAAATAATTGATAGCTCTCAATTCTTACAGAGTGTCGAGGAGATGTCCTGTGATGTTTGCATAGTCGGTGCAGGGGCCGCCGGATTATACCTATGTACACAACTTGCTCGAGCCGGTCTCTCCGTGGTCGTGCTTGAAGCAGGCGGGCGGATATGCAAATCCGGGGCTTCCGTGGGCATCGAGGCATGCCTTCCAAATACAGATTATCGGGGGTCAACCGATGGCCGGTTTTTCGGCCTGGGAGGGTCTACTTCGCATTGGGGCGGCCTGATAATTTCCCATTCAGATCTTGATATTCGACCAAACCAGAGTGATAGATTTGATCCGTGGCGTCATATCGTCAGTAAGGTGAATGAAAATCAGCAAGCTGTAGCCACCGAACTGCGTATAGACCCCGAGCGGAACTACGCGGAAGTAGCCCGCAGGTATATGAGAAGTAAGCATGCCCATTTGGAAGAAAGGGGCATCACGACGCTGGCCGCAGAATTCTTGCCGCTCCGCAAGAAGAACCTGTCCTTTCTGCTCGATCAATCGTCTCGATTCAAGGGTGTATTGAAAATTGTTCTAGGTGCAATGGCCTGTGAATGGAAGTGTGTGAACGCTCCCACTTCATCGGTAGCGGTTGCCTCCGTTATGGCAAGGGTTGCAGAACGTAGTTTAAAGGTTGTGGCCAAACAGTTTGTACTGGCAGCCGGTACCATCGAATCGTCGCGAATCCTTCTTGAAATTCGAGAGGGCTCGAACTTAGGGACATGCATAGGTTCACCGGCTGTCGGTCGGTATTTGTCCGATCATCTGTCCTGGGCAGTCGGAAGGGTTCGTAATGAGGATAGAGGCCTATGTGTTAAACAATTTGCGCCACGGTTCAGGCACGGGCGAATGAGGAGCTTTCGGTTCTATAATAGCAGACCTGCTCCTGATGCACCGCGATCATTTTTCCACTTCATATTTGAAAATGAGAACCCGGGCTTCATTGTGGCGAAAAAAATCTTCGGTAGCTTACAGGCGCGGCGACTAGATGATTTTGGTTTAGGTGAGTTAGTCCGAGGGGGAGCAGGATTATGTGCGCTTGGATTTCAGAGGTTCATCAGATCGAGGCTGTACATGGATCGGAATACGCCTAGCCGTTTGCAGCTTGATTTAGAGCAGGTACCTAATCCCAAGAACAGAATAAAGCTTATTGACCAAAAGGATGCATTCGGCCGAAGAGTCGTTGAGATAGATTGGGACATTCGCACGCAGGATTACTATAATATTGACAATGCCGCCAGAGACTTTTTGGTAGTATGGCCGGGGTCGGCGTTCGGTCTTCCTAACATCGTCGATTCAAGATCCGAAGCGCTGCGCTCATCCAAACCTCATGACGCATACCATCCAGTTGGCACGTGTTGCTTGGGTGTCGATGAGGAAGCGGTGGTGTCCCCGGAATTACGGGTACATGGAACAGACAACCTTTATGTACTAAGCACCGCTGTTTTTCCAACGGCGGGCACGGCGAATCCTACCTTTTCGATGCTTTGTCTTGGCCATGCCTTGGCCTCATCCCTGATAAGGAAAAGTGTCGTTTGATCTTCACTCGTTTCAACGGATGAAAATGTAATGATTTACTCCGAACGAGAGCGAAACGTTACCTGATCGATTGTCCGTACAATATGCGCAATCAGTTTATATGCGCCGATATCGAATGTTTTGATCTTCTATTTTTGGAATTTTGGAGCACAAAGTGAAGTATAATTCGTCTTTGTCCCGGTTGAGCAAATTTGTCCATGCGAGGGGTACGGCTGTCCGGAAATTACACGGAGAATTGGTGTACGGAGTTGTCTAACAGACATCGAGCGATAATCTTCTGGCATTCGAGTCGTCAAGAGCTTACTACGCATCGGACAGCATAATCAGGTACCATTTTCTGGAACCAATCGGCTATACTCTTGACGCCTAGAACACTCAGCAACCGGTGCACCAATTCAGGGAATTAGAAAATACCCTTTCGGCATCATGAACGTCACCGTCATCCTCATCGCCTACCACGGGGATCGGTGGCTCCCGGCGTGTATCGCATCGCTTGCGTTGGCGTCGGCGGAGCGCCTACACCTGGTGCTGGTCGATAACAGCGGGAATACCTGTCTGGACGAGTTGGATCTGTCACGGTTCGATGCCGAGATCCTCGCCACACCCCTCCCGCTGGGCTTCGCCGAGGCAAACAATTACGCTTTGGTTCACGCCTCGCACCTGGAGGAGGTGGTGCTGTTTCTGAACCAGGACACCATCAGTCCGGCCGGATGGGTGGATCCATGTCTGGACATACTGATCGACGATGACGGTCTCGGGGCCGTCTCTCCCCTCATCCGCACATACGACGATGACGACTGGGATCCGAGTTTCGTAACCTGCCTTTCCATGGGACAGCGTCAGCGCCTCATGGCAGTTCTAGATGGCGGAGAACACGTGTGGGAATCCGATCTCGCCCCGGCCCCGGCCCTGCTGGTACGAACCGATGTACTGAAAATCGTCGGGCCCTTCGATCCGATTTATGGAAGCTATTATGAGGATTACGATCTATGCCGGCGGATACGCCGGGCGGGGTATCGTATCGGATTTGTCCGAGGAGCCAGCCTCCAACACTACTCTGGATCTACAACCGATACGCCCGAAAAGGAGCGTCGGCGTATGCGCCGAATCGTGCGCAATCGGCTGATTTATCAGATACGGGACGACCGACAGCCTCGCTGGGCGACGCTGACCCGATTTTTTCTTCGGGACATTCCCTATCGGATGCTTCGGGGACTGGTTCGGACGCCGTCGTCGCAGCCGCCCGCCATTGTGCTACAGGCTGCCCTGGAGGTGGCGCGATTAGCATATAGATTGTGCTCTGTTGCTCGCGATGAAGCGGTCTGGAAAGATTACTTAAATCGGATCAATTGGCGAGGATCGCGTCATTGAAGACCGTATTTCTTCATATTGGGATGCATAAGACGGGTACCACGTCACTACAGCTTTTTATGGCACGGGCTGCCGGGGATCTGGCAGGACAGCGGATTTTGTATCCGAAGGCCGGTAGATCCGAACGCTACAGGGACGTGAATGATGGACATCATGAATTAGCATTCTATTTGCGTAACAAGCGTGATGTAGTAGGCGATGATAGTTGGCGAGAACTTGCCAATGAAGTGGCCCTGTGGAAAGGAGATCGCATCGTAATATCTTCAGAAGAGTTTCATCCGTTGGAAGCGTCCCAGATTGCCCGGATCCCGGATTTTCTTCCTGGTTGTGACCTGCATACCATTCTCTATCTTCGCAATCCACTTGCGTACATACGTTCCGCCTTCAAGCAACGCATCAAGATGGGCACGTACTCAGGTTGCTTTGGTGCCTACATACGCGAACAGGTCAGTCGAGTGGATTACGGCGCACTATTGAGACGATGGGAGGTGGGGCTTGGGATTGGTCGAGTTCATATGCGCGTTTTCGACAAAGTAAAGATTGATCCAGGTCTGGAAGAAGACTTCTGTGAACTAATCGGCGCAAACTTCGAGCCATTGCGCACCTATCGAGACCGTCCGGCAAACGTTTCCCTAGGTGACCGCGATATCGCTAATATGCGGCGGATCAACTGGCTTACCTGGTGGGCTGGGGACGCGCGCCGCCGCCGGGGTTGGCCCGCACGGCTTCGGGCACAAGTGCGACGGAACGGTATTCGAGGATGGCTAGTTCGGTCGGCATTGAGTATCGGAATACCTGATGATCTGGTCTCAAAAAGTGACGTTGATTGGTTCCGTCGGGCTATCTTCGACCGACACGAGGCCTTTCTAGGGCGCTACATTGCACCTGAAGACAGGGACTTACTCCGGTTCTGAGCTTTACATTTAATCCCTTGGGGATATCGTGAACGTCCTCCACATCAACGAACACCTGGCCCGGAAGGGGGGCGTGGAGACGTATCTCCTGGCCCTCATGCCGATGCTGGAGGAGCAGGGGCTCGCCAACCATGTGCTCTACGGGCAGGGGGAGGCCCAACATTGGTCGCGTGCGGTAGCCATGCCGGCGGTGCAACGAGCGCAGGGCAGGCGCGAAGCATATGAAGGCGTGAGACGCGTGTTGAACGATATCCGCCCGGATGTGGTGCATGTACACAATGCCCAGAATGAAGGCGTACTTCAGGCCGCCCTCGAATTTGGCCCGACCGTCATTACCACGCATGACTATCGCTGGATCTGTCCGTCGAATACCTTTTTCTACAAGCGCACGAGAGACGTGTGTACCCGCTCCTACGGCCACGGTTGTTTCACCACGACGCTCTCGAAGCATTGTCTGACGCCTCGGTTAAATTATGCCGTTCCGTTTTATCGTCGTGCCCGGTGGGCCATCCGAAATGCTCATCGTTTTGCCCACGTAATTGCCCCGAGTCATGGCGCACGGCAGCGTTATGTCGAAGCCGGGTTTCCCGCCGGCGATGTCTCCGTTCTTCCCTATTTTTGCCCGGTTGAACCGGCGGAGACCCCGCGACCCATTCCCGATCCGCCGACAATCACATTTCTAGGGCGCATTGCCCCGAACAAGGGGCAGGAATATTTCGTCGAGGCCCTCGGGATGTTGCCGGACAATGTGCGCGGCGTGATGGTGGGCAATCTTGGCGCCGGGGGCGAAACGGCTATGCAGGCACTCTCCGTGCGATGCGGTTGCCCGGATCGCCTTGAATTGCGCGCGTGGGCTTCGCGCGAAGAGGTACGGCAATTGCTCGACGAGACCAGCGTATTCATTTTTCCCTCCCTCTGGCCCGAGACGCTCGGCATCGTAGGCCTGGAAGCCCTCGCGCGGGGTGTGCCGGTTGTGGCTTCCGACGTCGGTGGAACCAGCGAATGGTGTCTGGAGGGTGAGACGGGTTATCGCGTGCCCCCGAAAGATGCGGGGGCGATTCGAGATGCGGTTCTGAAACTGCTCCGCGACGATTCTATGTTGTCGTCCTTTGGCCAACGAGGAATCGATCTGATTCATGAGCGCTTCCGACCGCAAATGCATGTCGATGCGTTGATCCACCACTATCAAAGCGCGGAGGCCATGAGAATTGTCTAAAAAATCTGACATATGCACCCGGCCGATTCGCGTGGGCGTGTACGTCTTTTTTCCCGCCGGCGGTATCGGGCGGTACACACACGAATGGTTGCGGGCGCTTGGTCGGCAACCCGGGGTCGAGGTCGAAGTTATCTGTACCCCGGACTTTCAGTGGAAAGAGGCGGAAGAATATGGGGTCTGGGACGGGTTAGGGACCATTTCACACCAAGTGCCACTGTTGCGGAGAATGCGGTTCGTTAAAGGACAATTCCTGAATCCGCTCCGAAGTATCCGGCATACGGAGGAAGCCAATCTCGATATCATCCATATTGCCAATATCAATCACCTCACCTTTCCTTTCTGGAGGAGAGCCATGGAACGCGGACGGGCGCGGGTCACCGTCTCTGTTCACGACGTCCTCCGGCAAAAAGCGATCATGAATCGGAAATGGGAAGACCGGCAACTGCGCGCTTTTTATCGATGTGCCGATGCGCTTTTCGTTCATTCGGCGTATCAAGCCAATGAATTGATTGATTTCGCCCGGGTAGATCCGGGGCGGATTCATGAGGTGCCGCATGGGCCGTATCCGCACGGCGCTCCATCGACGGACCGGGATGCCCTTCGCGAGCGATTTGGACAGGTACCCGGTACGCAGACGGCACTGTTTTTCGGGCAACTACGTGACGAAAAGAACCTCGATGCGTTCATTCACGCGATGGCGCTCGCCCGCATGCGATTCAATCTCATCGTTGCCGGGGCCGCCCACAACCGGCATCATGGAATGGCGCATTATCGAGCTCTGGCCAAACGGCTCGGGGTTCAGGATCGCATTACCTTTATCGACCGATTCATCGCCGACGAGGAAGTGCCGGATCTCTTTTCAGCGTCGGACTGGGTCGCGTTGCCCTATCGCAATGCATTTACCTCCCAGAGCGGGGTGCTAAACGTTGCCGCCCATTATGAGCGGCCGGTACTCGTGAGTTCGTAGCCTGTACTCCATGAGACGGTTCAGCGGTGCGACATCGGCGTAGCCTGTGCCGGCGAGTCCGCCACGGCGCTCGCCGAAGGCATCGAGCGGCTTGTTTTCCAGGTGGAGAATGATCACCCGTTTGATTTTGCCACCTATCGGCAGACCTACAGTTGGGCGGAAAACGCGCAATCTACTCTTGAAATTTATCATGAGCTGCTGACTCAAAGCGGTATACACTCGCGAGTTAGCCGCACAAAGAAAAGTTTGTCCAAGTAAGAACCAATCGGAGGATACTAATGAGGTACCTAATTACGGGTGGAGCTGGCTTCATAGGAAGTCATCTGGCCGATCATCTCATCCAAAACGGAGACTCAGTACATGTAATCGATAATTTATCAACAGGAACTCTCGATAACATCCAGCAACTCTCTTGCCACGAGAAATTTGAATACACGATTGGAAATGTGCTTGACTATCACACACTTGAACGTCAGGTTGTGAAATGCGACCGGATCGTACATCTTGCCGCTGCGGTAGGTGTAAAACTGATCATGGAGGAGCCGGTTGAGACCATCGTCACCAACGTACAGGGGACCGAGAACGTACTGAAGTTGGCCCATTATCATAATAAGAAAGTTTTGGTGGCCTCTACCTCCGAAGTGTATGGCAAGTCCATGGACAATGATAAGGACTTGATGGCTATGGACGAAGAAAATGATCTGGTGATGGGGCCAACCACCAAGAGAAGGTGGGCGTACGCCTGCTCTAAGGCAATTGATGAATTCCTGGCACTTGCCTATGTCGATGAAAAACAGTTGCCTGTAATTATCGGCCGGTTTTTTAATACGGTAGGCCCTCGGCAGACTGGGCGATACGGTATGGTTATTCCCAATTTTGTGCAGCGTGCGCTCCGCGGATTACCCATACAAGTATTTGGAGACGGCGAGCAGTCGCGCTGTTTCACCCATGTTCGGGATGCTGTGAAAGCCATCGTTTTACTTATGGATTCTCCTGAGGCAACTGGTAAAGTATTCAATATTGGGGGTATAGAGGAGGTCTCCATCAATGAACTGGCGCAGCGTGTTTGCGAGATGGTGGGCTCTAAGGCCGGATTCATCAATATTCCCTATGATCAGGTATACGGTGAAGGATTTGAAGATATGCGAAGGCGCACGCCGAACATAAGCAAGCTCTCCTCGACTATCGGATACCAACCCGAATTTTCGACCGAGGATATCTTGAGGGATGTAATCGCCTACTATGCCGATAGAAACGGCAAGGAAATCGCGTTCAAAGATCTCGGCGAACGAACCGCTAGTGACGTGTAGTTGCAAAGCGATTAGGGTTCGAAAAACTCAAATTCAAATTTCAATACACAAATATGCGTGTAGCTGTTATAACCCCGATTCCAACGCCCTATCGTGACCCACTCTGGAATGTTGTCGCGGAGAAATTGGATGGGAAACTGGATGTATACTATTGTGCCCCTCAAAGAGCAGACCGTCCTTGGGAAGTAAACTGGGATCGCAAATATAATGCTATACATTTACGGGCTATTAATTTCGCCAGGGCGTTTGGTCAGGATGCCGGTTGCTACTGGAATCATGGTATTATATCTCGGTTGAAAAAGGGGAGATATGACGCGTTTGTCATAGGCGGTTATAATCACATCACCATGTTGGCGGCCGTCTTGTATGCAAAACTCTCAGGTATTCCCTATTTCCTGATGAGCGAAGTATATCTAGCTCAACCTAGGAAGACCTGGCGAAGATACCTCAAGGAGCCTCTCGTCAGGTGGCTAGTCAGCAACGGAGCCGGCTTTTTTCCTACCGGTACATTGGCAAGCGAGTACTTGATCCACTACGGTGCCAAGCCTAATCAACTGTCTCCGATTCCAAATGCCCCGGACGTAGACCACTTTCTTGCTTCTGCGAAGCGAAATAGAGAACGAAGGCAAAACCTTTTATCAGAGCTAAAGATAGACGGTACAAAGAAAAACATATTATTTGTTAGTCGTCTGATCAAACTGAAACGGGTTGATGTACTTCTACGGGCATTTGCGGACGTCATCAAGAAGAATGATGCCCAGTTGATCATTCTCGGCGATGGGACTATGCGAACTCGGTGGGAATCGCTGAGCAAAGAGTTGGGACTGGATAATCACGTTGATTTTAGGGGGTTCATCGCACCGGAGGAGCTACCTCAATGGTACGCAGTGGCAGATTTGTTGGTCTTGCCCTCAGAGGATGAAACGTGGAGCGTCGTTGTGTTGGAGGCACTTGCCTCAGGCGTGCCCGTAGTCATTACCGAAATGGTGGGATGTCATAGAGATGTTATCAATGATCCCAGGGTTGGAAGTGTAGTCCCCGTAAATGATCCACATAAATTAAGCCTGGCCATCGAGGAGAAATTGGAGGAGATGACAGATCCGGAAGAAATATTTCGGCTGTGGCAACCCATACGAGACTCCGTGCGATATGCCAAGTTGGCGAGATGCCTTATCCATTTCATCCGCGAAAATGCTAAGCTGGTACATGACGGTAGAAAAGAAACTCCAGTGGTGCCGAAAAGTCAGTAAGAATTGGAAGCGTCCGCACTGGCGAATTTTATATTACCATGGTGTCGAAAAGGATCAGGTAGCCTCGTTTCGTACGCAGCTTCTTTGGATGAAGCAGTTTTTTGCGTGCTGTAGCATAAGCGAAGGAGTGGCTGCGCTCAACGCAAATGCTGTGGATCAGGCATATCTCTCAATAACCTTCGACGATGCGGATCTATCGGTTTATGAGCATGCACTGCCCGTATTGATAGAGTTGGGCGTTTCCGCGTGCATCTATGTGGTACCTTCCTATGTAAAGACGGGGCACTCTTTTCGGGATCCTATTCCTCGGAATACAATGACCTGGTCGCAAATCCGCGAGTGTCATTTCGCGGGTATGGAAATCGGTTCCCATACTTTAACTCATGTTGAGTCTGCCCGGTGTAGCGACGAGAGATTTATTCAAGAGATAACCCTCAGTAAAGAAATCATTGAGCAAAATTTAGGAGAAAGGGTTCTGCACTTCGCCTATCCGTGGGGTCAACATAATTCGAGAACACAGATGCATTTAATAAACTCCGGGGATTATGAGAGTGTCGCGACCATCAAGAGGGGTAGTATGGTCAATGACTCGTCCCCCCATTATTTGCTTCGCGACCAGGTAAATGTGGCATTGTCGCCTGAATCCGTAGAAATCAAGATGCGGCTTGCCGACCATTTGTACTTGATCAAGAAACTTAAGCGAGAGCGGTTTGAAAGTTATACGGATCGACACCCAGAAGAGACATGGGGCGAATTATCACCAGAGGAATTGCGACAGTATTATTAAGGGCCCAATCCACCAGTGTATCGCCACATGGGATGGGATTGGTTAATGATCCGAAGTTCGCGTGCGAGACAAGTATACGCCTCGGATGCACAAATTGGTGTACAGTTCACATAGATTTTATGGCCAATAGGGTTTTGTGCAGCTCCGGCAAAATCTCCCCCCGAGGATGTTTCCGATCTGGAGAATCTGCGATATGGATAACCAGTTGGGAGCTACGGGGAAGGTGCTCTGCAAAACTTCGAGATCGGGTCAGGTTTAATGCCAAGTTCGGTTAGGTCAGGCGGAAAATATTGGCGGCTTATGCCAAATGGGCGACCACAAGACAGACACCACGGCCATTCTATTGCAAGCCCGCTCCTGGCGGCACAGAAAGGGGAGATTCTGCCCCGCCTGATCGTCTTTGGATTTGGGTTTGTGCTGGTGGCGGCGGTGGTGCCGTATGCTGGACAGGCCATTTTTTTTGCCACAGCGCTTTACGTTCTCCGCGGATCCCGGCAGGTGGTCGAAGGACTCTTGGTCCTCGCCCTGATGATCATGATCAACAAGGCAATCGTGCCCGTGGATATATCGCTTTTGCGCTGGGTCGTGCTCGCGGCTGCGGCCGGGCGCGTGCTTTATGATACCGTTATCAGTGATAGTTCCGTACCCCCGGTCTTCTGGGTACTCCTGGTTTATACCGGCACGCTGGTCTTATTTTCGCTGCTTGCGAGCCAGTTACCGATCGTTTCCCTCTTTAAGTCCATTTCATTTTTCCTCGGGACGGCCACCGCACTGATTGCGATTCACCGTACGCGGCACCTGACGGAATACTGGAAATCGTGGCTCATTTCAATCTCTGTCTTTCTCATTTTGGGCAGTCTACCCCTTTACTCGCTGCACGCTTACGGCTTTGCGAGGAACGGTGTGGGCTTTCAGGGATTGCTGACCCATCCGCAAACGTACGGGCCGGTGACGGCTGTGTTGACGGCCTACGTTTCGGGACTGGTAATTTTTGAGGGTCGGCGGGGCTGGGTCTTGCGGCTCACGGCGCTTGCCGGCGTGGTCGGGGTCTATTTTTCCCAATCCCGGACGGGCATGCTGGCATTGATTCTTTCGGTCTGTATTGTGCTGATACTGGGGTTTATCCGGTCGCGTACCTGGTTGCCCCGGATACGTCGGGCCCTGGGGGGGGTGAAGTGGGTAGTTGCATTAGTGTGCCTGGGCTTCGTCGGGCTGATATTTGCCCGGCAATTTTCAGAAGGCATTGAACGCTTTTTGCTTAAGGACGAGGCCGCCCAGGACGTTACAGGAGCCCTGGAAGAATCACGATTGAGTCTTATCGAACAATCGATGAGCAATTTCCGGGAAGCACCGGTCACCGGAATCGGGTTGGGGGTGCCGTCCAATCTCGCGGCCACGCATATCGAATATGGCTTTTGGGGTCTTCCAGTGGGAGCATCAGTGGAAAAGGGATTCCAACCTGCCGCCGTGCTCGAGGAAACAGGGTTGGGTGGGGCAGCGCTCCTTATCATTTTACTGGCCATGTTAATCTGGCCCGTCCTCGTACGCGGATCGATCTCCCTTGCATGGATGATATTTGCCACCTTACTAATCAACCTGGGCGAAGCCATCCTCTTCGCACTGGGAGGCAACGGACTATTCGTATGGATGATTTTTGGCCTCGGATATATCATTGCCGATCAGGATGGTGGCCTGCCTGAATTACCCGCCACGCGGAGGACGGATGCACGTATTGATTGATGCGGTCTTCGCACACATGGGCGGAGCATTCATATATTTGCTCAATGTCGTTCGCACTTTGGCCAGCACCTCTGATGAGAACCATTACACCGTTTACGTTCCACAGGCTACCCGGAAAGAGATCGAGGCCCATACGACCCGGAGAAAATATGTTACGCTAGTGGATTATCCTTATGCAAACACCGGGGGCCTCGCTCGTACGTATTTCGATCAGGTTGTGATACCGCGACTGATCCGGAAAGAGAAAATGAACGTACTTTTTACATCGTCGGGATTCGGGAGTTATTGGAGCCTATGACCGCAGGTAATACTGGTACGAAACACGGTATATTTTAACCACCTATTTCAGGATATATACAGAGCTCATGGCCGTAGTCTTTTTCGTAATACAATTCGCCGACAGCTTAGTCTGATGTCTATATGGGCCGCCGACTTCGTCCTCTTTCCGACAAAGGCTATAGAGGAGATGGTAGAACAATATTTTGATCTCTCGCGGCGACGGACTGGGGTTATACACTATGGATTTGACCATCACGCCTTCGCGAGCGGGACTACGATTAATCCGGAACTCTCGGCTCGCATCGAGGCATGGAAAGATCAGGGATATGCTCTGCTGCTCAACGTCTCCACCTATGCCGTGCACAAGAATTTTGAAGTCCTGATCGAGGCGTTGCCTCTGCTCAAGGAGAGGGGGCGCAAAGTCAAGCTCTTGACGACCACCTCGCGCGACCGGACGGCGGACAAGGCCGAATACGACCGTCTGGTAGAACGAGCTGAAACACACAACGTCGCGTCCGACTGGGCTGAACTGGGATACGTCCCGTATGAGGCCCTGAAGGCACTTTATTCGTCGGCCGACTTGTATGTATTCCCGTCTTTCACAGAGTCATTCGGTCATTCGCTTGTCGAAGCGATGGCCTCAGGCCTTCCATTCGTGGCCGCCGATATGCCAGTTAATCGCGAAGTCTGCTCAGACGCCGGCACATACTTTGACTCGTTTGATGCGGCGGCTTGCGCAGACGTCGTCGATAATCTTTTGACGGACGATACAGCGCGGGCGCTTGCGAGAAAATACGCAAGAAAACGGGCGGACCGGTTTTCGTGGGACACATACGTCGCCGAATTGTGTCGCATCTTCAGACAAGTTCGTAGCGATGCGGCTGACATGATGAACTGAACGATAGCGGCTGGTACGGGTCTTGGCCTCTTGATCAGCATCGCGGAATTTACTCACAGGCCCGAAATCATTGCAGAATGATCAATTATGGAGTGGTGCAATTCTGAATGAAACGCATCGTCACAAGTAGTCCGGATTATATTGTTTCCCGCAATATAGTGGCGTACCCCCCGGAGGGGTATACCTATGTTCGGCGGCGAGATTGCTTCGACCTTTTAAGCGCGCTTGCCGGTAGAGGACTGGGGATAAGAAGCAAGCGTCTCAAGTACACCCATCGGGATTTTGGGCTCTACAGGGCGGACTTGCACCACCTGTTCGGGACCATCAGCCTTGATTCGCAACCCTGGGTTGTAAGTCACTCCGGCATATTGCCCGATTGGGGAAATGCTTCGCCGAGGGCCATTCGGCGAGGAATCGAGCGATTGGCCGGTAGTCACTGTAAGAAGATCATCGCCCTGTCCGAGTCCACTGTCCGATCTGAAGAGTCCCTCGTTAGGCGCTTCGCACCGGATTTGATGGGCGAGATCATGAAGAAGACCGTAATCATTCATCCCCCGCAGCGGGTTTTCTGCGAGAGCTCCGCCAATGTGCTCGATCCGCAATTGCAGGCCACGTTCATTGGGACCAACTTTTTCAGAAAGGGGGGCGCCGAACTGTTACTGGCGATGGATCGCCTGTGCAAAATGGGCGCGAATATACGACTCCATCTCGTCACGCAAATCCGGCAGGAACCCGGATCGCGCGTGCCCGAAGCGTTGTTCGACGAATGCCAACGAATTCTTCGCACCAGAAGTGATAAAATCATCTCTTACGGTAAACTGCCAAACACCACCGTTCTGGCTATTTTGCGGCGTTCGCATCTTGCCCTGCTACCTACGTACGTAGATCGATATGGATATACGGTACTGGAGGCTCAAGCCTCAGCGACGCCGGTCATTACGACAAACATTCGCGCCTTAAAGGAGATCAATAATCTCGGTTGTGGTTGGGTGATTCAAATACCTACAGACGAGATTGGGAACTGTATATACTCCGCGGCCAGGGCGCCTGATGACGTGCGGGAGACAATTGTCAGCGGAATCGTCTCGGCAATGGAAGAGGCCTTTAATGATCGACAATTGCTTGCTGAGAAAGGACAGGGTTCGCTGGCAAGAATAAAGGCCTTTCATTGTCCGGAAGTCCATGTCTACCGTCTGCGAAAAATTTATGACGAAGCGCTTGGGCTTTCTCCCGAGCCACTTCGAACATCGCAAACGTCTGCCGGTCCGGAAAGGGCATTGAAGCTGAATGATTAGGACCGGGCACATGTCTGAGCAAACAGACAACTTTTTGATGATATTCATTGAATCCCGGTAGCGTAAGGAATCCGTGCAACCGCGTGTGACCATAGGATTCCCGGTATACAATGGGGAGGCTTTTCTTGAAGAAGCGCTTCAATCGGTTCTGTCGCAGTCGTTTGAAGATTTCGAACTCCTCATCGCGGACAACGCATCAACGGATCGCACGCCTGCGATTTGTGAGGCGGTAGCAGGCGCGGACGCGCGCGTTCGCTACGTACGCCACAAAACCAATATCGGCGCCTCACCCAACTTCAATTTTGTTATCAATCAGGCCCATGGGGATTATTTCCGGGTCGCCCACCATGACGACGTCCTCGAACCGGGTTGTCTAGAGGCGTGTGTTTCCGTACTCGACTCGTCACCCGAAGTGGTACTTGCGTTCACGCAATCGGTGACCATCGATCAAGAAGGCAAGGTCCTACCGCGCGACCGGTCTTTGCCTTATCAACTCCTTCAAACCAGGCCGAGCGAGCGATTTGATTTTTCGCTATCTACCTTCTTGTTCAAACGACGCGAGGGCATGCTTAATGCGGTTTTCGGGTTGATGCGGACGCTTGATCTGGTGGCTACGGGCGGAGTGGGAAGCTATATGCACGGTGACCATATCCTCCTCTCCCAGATGGCACTCCGCGGATTCTTTATGGAATTCCCCGAGACACTCTTTCGCAGAAGAGACCACCCCGACCGCTCCATGCGCGTGCATCAGCACAGCAATATTACCGATTGGATTGATCCGATCGGCGGCAAGGCGGCCCACAATTCCCTGATATTCCGGGAATTTCTGGCAGCGATTCGTCGCGCGCCGATTGTCCCATCGGAAAAAATACGGGCGACGCGCATTTTGGCAACACGCTTTTCGCAATTCTATGCGATGAGGTTGGGAATTGGATCTCCAAGGAATGGTCATTAGACGGAACGCGCCCGTGCAGCGGTTGACCGCACCTGCCTTTTTGCCCGCGGACGGGTCCCCGATCAATTGCATCGCCATCTGGGGACATTATCACGGTGGTAATCTTGGTGACGAGGTGGTCGTGCAGGCGCTGATACAAAATATCCGTCGTCGATTACCCGATGCGCAGATTTGCGGCATTTCGCTGGACCCGGCCGATACATCGGTCCGATACGGCATCCCTGCCTTCTCGATGATTACCGGGGCGCCTGTTACCAGTGAAGCCACGGACAAGCGTAACGGGGGGGAATCAATAGGGCGTGACGGACACGCAGCATCCCCGGCAGTCGCCGGAGCGAACGCCTCCGGTATGACTGAGCATTACTGGGACACTCATTTCACTGAGCTGGCTGAGGTGGTAATCCGCCGCCTACACCTAAGAGGCATACGGACGCACGTCGATTTCGTGAGGCGGGTCCGTCGGCTGCTTGCCCGGATTGATGTCGTGCTAGTGGCGGGTTCCGGGCCGGTCTATGACGGATGGGAAGGTCCCTGGCAACATCCGTTTCACCTGTTTCAGTGGGCCGAAATGTGCCGGTTTAGCCGTTCGAGCTTCGCAATGTTGAACGTCGGGGCCGGACCGATCGAACGCCCCCTGAGTCGATTTTTTCTGCGCCAAGCACTGACGTCAACCACATATCGCTCCTTCCGGGATCGAAGTTCGGCTGATCTGGTGACGTCTGTCGGAATCCGACCGCCGCATCGCGTACTCCCCGATCTCGCCTTCAGCCTGCGGCTTGAGGATCTGGACCTACCGTCTTTGCCGGCAATCTCGGGTAGCGGCCTGACGATCGGATTGAGTACGATGGCCCATGAAGATCCCCGTTACCTGCCAAACGGTCGGAAAACTCGCTATCAGGAGTATCTGGACAAACTCGTGGCATTCGCCCGTTGGGCGATCGCGTCGGGCCACGCTCTTCAGCTCCTTTGCTCGCAAACCACCGCGGATTACCGAGTTGCGCGAGAAGTTTTGGACCGTCTACGCGGCATACCCGGCACTGACGTTGATGGCGTCGTATCGATGGAACGAATCTGCGATGCCCGTGCGTTGCTTGGTCAGATCGCCCGGTGCAACCTGGTAGTCGGGGGGCGCTTTCATTGCCACGTCCTACCGTACCTTCTCCACAAACCCGTCCTGGGCCTGGCTTATCATCAAAAGACCAGAGACCTCATGGCGTATATGGGACAGTCACGATACTGTCTCGATATCGATGAGGCATCGGTGGAGATGATCATCGAGCGTTTTCAGGAATTGATGAGGAACGCAGAGACGATCCGAAGGTCGCTTCCGGACCGGGTGGCCCACTGCCGGCAACAACTCGACGCGCAGTATGATCATCTGTTCGGACCGTACTCCGCGTAAAACACGTCCATTCAGGACCTTCCATCAACGAAATTAGATATAGATTATGCGAATACTGGTCACCGGTCATCAGGGTTATATCGGTTCCGTCATGGTACCGATGCTGCTGAAGGCGGGTCATGACGTTGCCGGCGTAGACAGCGATCTGTTCCGGGATTGTTCGTTCGATAAATCAACCTCTTCGGGCATCGAGGAATGGCGAAAGGATGTGCGGGACTTGGAAGAGGCCGACCTTGCTGGATATGGCGCCGTTATTCACCTCGCCAATCTTTCCAATGATCCGCTTGGTAATCTCGATCCGGCCCTGACCGACGAAATCAACCACCTGGGCTCGGTTCGGCTGGCCCGGCTCGCCCGGGCGGCAGGTGTCTCACGGTTTCTCTTTTCTTCTTCGTGCAGCCTGTACGGCGCCGCCGGAAAGGACGTGGTGACGGAGACGGCTCCCTTCCACCCCGTGACACCGTACGGCAAGGCCAAGGTGGATGCGGAGCGCGGGATTCGAGATCTGGCCACGGATTCCTTTAGCCCTGTTTTTCTTCGGAATGCCACTGCATACGGCCTTTCTCCGCGGCTTCGATTCGATCTCGTCCTGAACAACCTGACCGCCTGGGCCGTCACCACAGGGCAGATCCGGCTTAAGAGCGATGGATCTCCCTGGCGTCCCATTGTTCATATCGAAGATATTTCCCGGGCTTTTCTGGCTGTCCTGGAGGCTCCGCGCGAAATCATTCACAATCAGGCATTCAATGTGGGGCGGTCGGAAGAAAATTATCAGATCCGGGACATAGCAAAAATCGTCGGTGAGGAAATTCCCGATTGTCGCGTCACCTTTGCCGAAGGTGCCAGCCCGGATCGGCGGTCGTATCGGGTTGGCTTCTCGAAAATCAGTTCGATGCTGCCGTCTTTCAGACCCCTATGGACGGCCCGAGAGGGTGTAAGAGAAATTGCCCGTGCATTGAACGCGCGAGGGCTCACACCAGACGATTTTGAAGGTGCGCGCTTTCGGCGAATCGATCGCATACGGGAGCTACTTGCGGAAGGACGTCTTGCCAGGGACCTCCGGTGGGTTAAGTCGTTCGTGGACGAATCATAAGCCAGAATGATCAATCAACCAATCGCGTCCGAGGCATCGGGACTTCCAGCCCGCGTTCAGATACCGGATTTCAATTGCCGCTTCTGTGGGAGGCCCCTCCAATATTCGGTGGTAGACCTCGGACTCTCTCCGCTCTGCGAAAGCTACGTCGCCGCCGAGGATCTCAATCTCCCGGAGACGTTTTATCCCCTGCATCCGTTCGTCTGCGACCACTGCTTTCTGGTGCAGTTGGATGCCTATGTGCGTCCGGAGGAAATCTTCGACGAGTACGCCTATTTCTCGTCGTATGCCGACAGCTGGCTCGCGCATGCGCAACAATATGTTGATGATATAACCGCTCGATTTGACCTGACGCCCGATCACCGTGTGGTCGAGTTGGCCAGCAATGATGGCTATCTATTGCAGTACTTCGTCGAGAAGGGCATCCCGGTGCTCGGCGTGGAGCCGGCCGCGAACGTGGCTGAAGTAGCCGTTGCGAAAGGCGTCCCGACACGGATCGCCTACTTCGGGAAGGACGAAGCCGAGGCGATGATCGGGGAGGGGCTGGCCGCCGATTTGGTCATCGGAAACAACGTTCTCGCTCAGGTCCCGGACTTGAATAGCTTTGTTGCCGGCATTTCACGCCTGTTAAAGCCTTCCGGCGTGGCGACGATGGAGTTTCCACACGTCATGCGGCTCATGATGGAGAACCAGTTCGATACCATCTATCACGAGCATTTCGGCTACTTTTCCCTCTACAGCGTGGAGCGGATTTTCGGTGCCCACGGGCTCCAAGTTTTCGACGTGGAGGAGCTTTCTACCCACGGCGGATCGCTTCGGATCTATGCCCGGCATCAGGTTGACGACGGTGCCGGCATCACAGATCGTATCTCGCAACTCCGGGACGATGAACGACGTTTCGGGATAGATCGACTCGAAAGGTACGGTACGTTTGCGGAACGGGTGTGTACCACGAAGCGGAAGCTCCTGTCTTTTCTCATCGAAGCGAAGAACTCGGGCAAAACCGTCGCCGGGTATGGGGCACCCGGAAAGGGCAATACGCTGCTCAATTTCTGCGGCATTCGAACGGACCTCCTGGCCTTCACGGTGGATCGGAATCCGTATAAACAAGGCAAATTTTTGCCGGGAACGCGCATTCCGATATACGAGCCTGAAAAAATAAGGCAGATGCAACCCGATTATGTGCTCATCCTTCCGTGGAATTTCAAGGACGAAATCATGGAGCAAATGAGCGACATACGCGAATGGGGCGGGCAGTTTGTCGTACCGATTCCGGAGGTCAGGGTGATCTCGTGAAAGCAGTGCCAACACCGTTACCGGACGTGTTTGTCGTCGAACCGGAGCTGATTTCAGATGAGCGCGGCTTTTTTGCCCGGACATGGTGCCACCGGGAATTTGAGCAACTGGGGCTCGGCGCACAAATCGTACAATGCAACGTGTCCTTCAATCATGTAACGGGCACCCTGCGGGGGATGCATTATCAAGCGGCCCCGTACGAGGAGGCCAAGCTCGTCCGATGTACGCGGGGACGCATGTATGACGTGGCGCTCGATCTTCGCCCCGAATCGACGACGTACTGCCGTTGGTTCGGCATTGTGCTCGATGCCGAAAACCGCAAGGCCCTGTACGTCCCGCCCGGATGTGCCCACGGTTTTTTGACCCTCGCAGACGACACGGAAGTGTTTTATCAGATGTCGGAGTATTATGAGCCGGGAGCCGGGCGCGGGGTGCGATACAACGACCCGGTATTTGGGATCGACTGGCCCGGAGCGATCCACGTCATCAATGAACGGGATCGAACCTACGCAGACTTTCTTTCGGAACGATGACTGAAACAACGATAGCATCCGCATCGGAAATGGACGTGGGGCGGTCTATGCACGACCTCGTCGTCGATCTGTATCCGATCTGCCGGAGTATCACCGGGGACGGCGCGCGCCAGACACTTGCTCGGATCAACGAAATCATACTGCTCGAAATCCACGAAATACCGACCGGGACGCCGGTACTCGATTGGACCGTTCCAAAAGAGTGGAATATCCGGGATGCCTTTGTAAAGAACGCGAACGGCGACCGTGTGATTGATTTTCAGGCGAGCAATCTCCACGTCGTCAATTACAGCGTTCCGGTTCAGCGGTCCATGACGTGGCAGGACTTGCGGCCCCACCTGCATTCCGATCCCGAGCACCCGGATTGGATTCCATATCGTACCAGCTACTATGTGGAGGCGTGGGGGTTTTGCCTGAGCCATAACCGGTTGCTCGAGCTGGAAAGAGCGACCGCGGACGACGAGGTCTTCGAAGTGTGTATCGACACCTCGCTGACGGAGGGGTCCCTCACGTATGGCGAATGTGTGCTTCCGGGCGTTACAGATGCCGAGGTACTGATTTCCACGCACATCTGCCACCCGTCGTTATGCAACGACAACCTCTCCGGCATGGCGCTGGCAACCTATCTCGCCAAATCGCTTCGGAGCAGACCCCATCGATATTCCTACCGCTTCCTGTTCATTCCGGGGACCATCGGTTCGATTGCCTGGCTGGCGCGAAACGAATCCGGGCTGGACCGCATCCATCACGGGCTGGTAGTAGCGTGCGTGGGAGATGCCGGGCCGTTCACGTATAAGCGGAGCCGGCGGGGCGATGCCGAAATCGATCGCGTGGTCGCGTACGTTCTCGAACAGCGGGGAAGCTCGAGTTCAATACGCGATTTTGTCCCGTATGGCTATGACGAGCGGCAATACTGCTCCCCGGGCTTCAATCTGCCCGTGGGATGTCTGTCCCGAACGCCCCACGGAGAGTTTCCCGAATACCACACCTCGGCAGACAATCTTGATTTCATCGATCGGCAGGCGCTGGCCGGTTCAATGGACGTGTGCCGACAGATCGTCGAGATGCTCGAAGCAAACCGGTCTTTTGTGGGCCTTGCCACGAAAGGGGAACCCCAACTTGGCCGGCGCGGCCTCTACCGGGCCATGGGTGGCTTTGCCGACCCTGCCGAGCGCCAGATGGCCATGCTGTGGCTATTAAACCTCGCCGATGGTCAACACACGCTCCTCGATGTGGCACGAAAATCTGATCTCCCGTTTCAATCGATCCGGGAGACGGCCGATGTACTAGCCGCGCACGAACTAATCCGGTTTCGATCCTGACCGTCTTCACATTTTCGACGATGCGGGCGGGCCACATCCGGCCCCCCGCGACGGCTATAATCTGATCGGTCGATTCTTCAATAATCTGGAGTTATTCCAAAGCTACCGCTTATGAATGCCATTGACTTTTACTCATCGATCTCAGATGACGAACGCCGTCGGCGTCTTTACGAGGGTGATATTATTGTGCTGAAACCTTCGGCCAGTTCACTGGCACTTTGTAATTTTGCCTATGATATGATGAAGGAGGCCTTTGATGGTGCGGATCCCGAGCGGGTACAATACGAACGTGAGGTCACCGATTACGCGGACGTCTTGTCTCGGCTCAAGCCGGCCTTCATACACCATCCCCGTTGCAAAGAGCTTATCAAAGGTATACTCCGCGAGGCCGGTGCCGACGGGGAAAAAACGTATTTCGATGTTCCGAGACTACGTACCTCTACCTCCGACGGCTATTTGACTTCCGGCATAGCCTATGCCTTCCATCCCCATCGAGATACCTGGTATTCGGCACCCATGTGTCAGATCAACTGGTGGATGCCGGTCTGCGACGTCGTTGCGGAAAACACGCTGGCCTTTCACTTGGGATACTGGGACCGCCCGGTGAAGAACAGTTCTTCGGGATACAATTATTACGAGTGGAACAGGAAAAGCCGGCGAGAGGCCGCGCGGCATGTCAAGAAGGACACCCGCACGCAGCCGATTCCACTGGAGGAACTCAACCTGTCGGATCAGCTCGCGTTAGTCTGCCCGCGCGGGAGCATCCTTCTTTTTTCAGGCGCCCACCTCCATTCCAGCGTGCCGAACACTTCGGGTCGGACGCGACTCAGCATCGACTTCAGAACGGTACATTATGACGATGTCGCTGGCCGTATTGGGGCGCCAAATATCGACTCGGCCTGCACGGGTACGACGATGCGGGACTACCTATGCGCTTCGGATTTGACTCGTTTGCCCGAAAAAATAGTGGCTGAGTATGATCAACAGCCACCTGCGTCAGACGCCGAACTCGTATTTCGCGGGTAGGCGAACTGAACGGATTCACACAACCTAAAACGTCACGAGGATGAATCGATTAATATTGACGGTTGTCGCTGATGATTGCTGAGACCCTTTGCCCGATTTGCGGATCGGATATTGTCGAAGACATTCTTTCTATAGAGAATGTCCCTGTCTTTGTATCCGCCGTTTTCCGCACCGAAGGACAGGCGCGGGCCGTTAATCGCGGTTCAATTGTGTTAGCACTTTGCCACCACTGCAGTTATGTCTGGAATCGATCTTTTGATCCTGCAAAGATGGATTTCGCCACTGATTACGATGCTTCTTTAAGCAGTTCCCCGACCTATGAGCGCTTTTTGGATGAAACGATCGAAAGACTGGGCAACCGATACAAATTGAGAGATCGCCTCGTCGTGGAGGTCGGATGCGGTACGGGGCACTTCTTGACCAAGCTATGTGATTATCTTCATTGTCGTGGGCTCGGAATTGATCCGTCGGCGCCGGGGAAAATCAATCCTGAAATCACCAACCCCGTATTTTTACCAAAGTATTATGAGGGGGGGGGACTCGATGTATGCCCGTCGCTCTTGGTCAGCAGGCAGATGTTTCATTGCCTGCAGGATCCCGCGAGCATGGCCCGTGGATTCCAACGAGCGATCGACGGTCATGGGGGCGTCTTGTATGTCGAAGTTCCGAACGCTCGATATGTATTTAGAGAACGCATTGCATGGTCTATTTATTATGAGCACGTTGGTTATTACAGCCTTGATTCGCTACGAAATGTATTTACGTCGACTGGATTTGAAGTTCGTGATGTTTCAGAATGCTACCAACAGGGCCAATACTTGTATTTTGAGGGTATGCCCGGAAACGCGTCCAAAAAGAGGGCCGGGCCTGGCGCGGATCCTGACTTCGTAAAGGATGTGCGCTCATTCGGACGATCCTTCCAACGGTCGATCGAAGAATGGCGGGGAAAGTTGCATCGCTTCAAAGAGGAGGAGAAGCGGGTCGTTGTGTGGGGAGGGGCAGGGCGAGGTACGGCATTTCTAAATGCACTGGATCAAGATCGGTTTATTCCGTTTGTCGTAGACAACAATCCGGGACGTCAGGGAAGCTTTGTTGTCGGGACGGGCCACCCGATTTTGTCGCCTGAGACGCTCGTAGAGATTGATCCTGATATCGTTATTTTAACCAACGCAACCTATGCTGAAGAAATCGCGGAACAATTGCGAAACATGGAGATCTCTCCGGAATGTCTGGTGGCAAATTAGTCGGACGTCGCGTGGGTGAATTAGAATTGGAGGCCCGGATATCTTGAAGCAGGATAGCGTGACGGCATAGCGAGGGTGGATTTCTTTGCTCACAAGAGGTGTATATAATGACAGAGTCACCGATCGTATTTGCAGAATGCCGGCTTGGCAGGGTATATTTCGCTCGCAATTAGTTCTTGCTGAAAAGCGTTCAATATTAAAGTGATCGAACCGGATGTCATTACGAATTACAAGAGTGCTTGCTGTGTTTCCCGTACTTGCCTTGGTCAGTCTGTCGATGCTATCGTGCAAGGTTTCTGCTCGAGGGGGCACCGGAGTTGTTGCACGCATTCAGGCTACTGCGCCGGTCTATCCGCTCAACGTGAGCAGTAATGGCCGGTATCTGGTCGATCAGAATGGTACTCCTTTTTTTCCTAACGGTGATGTAGCTTCGTCGCTCATTGCACAGCTTGACTCGGTTGCGGTTCAACAATATTTGGACGACCGAAATGCTAAAGGAATCAATACGATTTGGGTTGAATTAATCGAACACGCGTTTGCAAATGATGCCCCCAACAATATTTATGGGCAGGGCCCCTTTTCCGGCACTTTGTCTGGCGGTCTGGCTGACTTCTCGATGCCAAACGAGTCTTACTGGAAATACGTCGATTACGTTCTAGAGCAAGCGAATGCCCGGGGCATTACCGTTCTTGCTTTTCCGGCATACTGTGGATATGACCATAACAATGAAGGATGGGCTGCTGAGGTAAACGCCAACGGGGATGCCGGCTTGACTACGTATGGTCAATATCTGGGCCAGCGGTATGCGGCGCAGCCGAATATCATCTGGGTTGCTGGAGGCGACTGGGGTCCCGTTTCAAACTCATATGATCTGACCACCCAGTACAGCGCACTTAAGCAGGGTATCGAAACCTTCGATACAGTACACCTCTGGACAGCTCATGCCAACCGAAATGTGAGCGGAGTCGAAGCATGGGGCTATCTGGGTCTCGATGTTAATACGACCTATTCGACGCCCAATGGCACACCCGGCGAAGTCAAAACCGACTACGATCGGCTCCCCGTAATGCCATTCTTCTACATTGAAGGGTATTTCGAAAACGAACACGGCACCAGCGTTGTAGACCTTCATTATCAATCTTATTCTACCGTGCTTGGTGGCGGATTCGGAAGTTTGTATGGAGCATGTCCACTCTGGCACTTCGACGCCACAACTGGTGCGGGCTTCTGCGACGACCAAAGTCCGACCTGGATCGACGCGCTGAATTTCTCCGGGGGTTCGGACATGGCTCATCTGGGTGATCTGATCCGTTCCAGACCTTTTGAAAAATTAGTACCTGACTACGCCCACACGGCCGTGACGGCCGGGTACGGCAATCTCTCCGATGGGACGTATGCGGCTACCGCGCTGGCCTCCGATAGCAGTACCTTGTTGGTTTATATTCCGCAGCAGCGGGCCGTTACGGTCGACCTCGGCCAACTCTCCGGTACCGACGCGCTCGTCTGGTGGTATAACCCCAATGACGGATCGTACACGTTTGTTGGCTCTCAGACGTCTACCGGAAGCCAGGATTTCACGCCCCCGACGACCGACGACTGGGTGCTGGTTATTGATGATTCAGCTGCAGGATATCCTCCGCCGGGAAGCACGGATCCGCCGCTCCCCGTGACACAGACTGCATTCGATGCACGCGTGGACGGGGACCACATCCAGCTTACGTGGTCGACGGGGTCGGAATCGCAGTTTCGGGGCTTCGAAATACAACAACGGGCTCATTCCCAAACAGCGTTTGATCCCATCGGATATGTAGAGTCTGGGAATCCCGATGAAGCGGAGACCCGGTTTAGATATGACATCGAGCATCGGAATCCCGGACAATACGCGTTTCGGATTAAAATGGTCGATCTCGACGGTGCGGCGTTCTTCGGCCCGGTCATAGAGGTCACGGTACCCGCAGGCCGAGGTACGGGGCAGGCCGCCTTTTTCATCGATGGACCCTATCCCAATCCGGCGGAAGACGGCGGTCGAATTCGTCTGTTTCTGCGTGAGGCACAGCATGTCCGCATCGTCATGACCGACCTGATGGGCCGGGCCATACAAACGATTTTTGACGAAGGGCTGGAGGCCGACGAAGATCGGATTATCCATTTTTCCAGCGACGGGCTGGCTTCGGGAACCTATTTGCTTCATATCAACGGAACGCGCTTTGCCGCTTCTCGGGCCGTGGCCATCATCCGATAGCGACGCCCCAAACCCATGACCGGCCGTCATTCGGCGGGCGGGCAGGGACACAGTCTTTATTTTCAACGAAGGACAGCACCGCGAAGGCGGGCCTGGGCGCTGATCTGATTGTGAGACGCGGAGATCTGGAGGGTAATTACAGCGAACTTGAACACAGTCGTTGTTTCTTTGCTCGGATTGATGCGCTGAATAGATTGTTCAGCAGGTTAGAACCCGTGCTTGTATTTTCCCACCGGCCCAACCACGGACCATTCGGCCGCAGTTCAAATGATTAGAAAAAGTGATTTCGGCACGGATCCGGGCATGATGGTCGGAAAGGAGAAGTGCTTCGACGAAAGCCTGGCATTACAGTCGCGATTCCATCGGGCCATTCCGGGCGGTAGCCATACGTACAACAAAGGCGACGATCAGTACCCTGAGGGGTCACCGATTATTATCGCTCGTGGACAGGGTTGCCGAGTCTGGGACGTCGACGGGAATCAATTCGTCGAATACGGCATGGGGTCACGCTCGGTGACGCTTGGTCATGCGTATCCGCGCGTTATCCGGGCGGCTGCGGCTCATCTGTCACTTGGGACCAATTATACACGACCGGCGAAGATAGAATTAGATTATGCCGAGGCGTTGCTTGCACACCTCGACGGACCAGATCAGGTTAAATTTGCCAAGGATGGGTCGGCCGTCACGAGCGCCGCCGTGAAACTCGCCCGTGCCTATACGGGACGCGAAATGATCGCAGTCTGTGCCGATCACCCGTTCTTTTCTTACAATGACTGGTTCATCGGCAGCACGCCGATGCCGGCGGGGATTCCGGGTGCCGTACGCGACCTCTCGGTGACGTTTCGGTATAATGACCTGGCTAGTGTATCCCGGCTTTTCGAGCATCATCCGGGTGCGATTGCCTGCCTGATCATGGAACCGGCACGGGGTGAGGAGCCCCGGGATGGATTCCTTACGAAAGTGGTCGACCTCTGCCATGCCCACGGTGCGCTGGTCATTCTCGACGAAATGATTACCGGGTTCCGATGGCACGAGAAGGGAGCTCAACATCTTTATGACGTGACGCCCGATCTTTCCACTTTCGGCAAGGCGCTGGCGAACGGCTTTTCGGTATCGGCCCTTGCGGGCCGCCGCGAACTTATGGAAGCCGGTGGCCTCACGACGACGGGTGAGCGGGTTTTTTTGCTTTCCACGACGCACGGTGCTGAAACGCATGCACTGGCAGCCGCGATGGAAACCTTGCGTGTGTACCAGGAGGAACCTGTCGTGGAATTCCTCTACCGGCAAGGCCGACGGCTCCAAAAGGAAATCAATCAACAGGCAGCGGTTCGGGGCCTCACCGATTATTTTGAAGTGGTCGGGCATCCCACGAGTCTGGTGTACGTTACGCGAGACCGGGACCGGAAGCCCTCGCAGCCCTTTCGCACGTTGGTTCTGCAAGAACTCATTAATGAAGGAATACTCGCCCCATCCCTCACGGTCAGTTATGCTCACAATGACGCCATAATCAATCAGACCGTTGAGGCATTCGGCCACGTACTGGACGTCTACGGGAAGGCGCTCGACGACGGGGTCGGTGCTTATTTGGTCGGCCGTCCCGTACGGCCCGTAATGCGGCCATTTAACTAATCCACCTCGATTTGCAGGTGCAATCGCAAGTCAATTCACATTCGGTATAATCATGAAGGTAGTCCTATTTTGCGGCGGACAGGGACTTCGGATTCGAGACTATTCGGACGACGTCCCATAACCGATGATAAAAGTCGGGTATCGTCCGATCCTGTGGCATATCATGAAATACTATGCCCATTTCGGGCATCGGGACTTCATACTCTGCCTCGGCTACAAAGCAGACGTGATCAAGAATTATTTCTTAAATTACAACGAGTGCATTTCCAACGATTTTGTCTTGACGGAGGGTGGCGGGAAACTCGAATTATTGCAAACGGACGTTCAGGATTGGCGGATTACGTTTGTGGATACGGGAATGGAAGCCTGTATTGGAGAACGCCTCTGCGCTGTTCAGCCTTATTTGGAGAATGAAGACTACTTCCTGGCCAATTATGCTGATTGTGTCACCGACTACAATCTGAACGAAATGATTGCTCGGTTCCAGGCTGCCCCTGAACAAGTTGCCTGTTTTCTTAGCACGCCTCCCAATTATTCGTTCCATATTATACATTCCGACGACGACGGTTCGGTTTGCGAAATCGAACCCGCTCGGAGTGCCAACATGTGGATCAACGGCGGGTTTTTTGTCCTGCACAAGGACATCTTCGATTACATGAAGCCGGGTGAGGACCTCGTCGACGAACCGTTTCGGAGGCTCATTGACGAGCGAAGGCTGATGAATGTACAGCATAAAGGTTTCTGGGCCTGTATGGATACCTTCAAGGAGCAACGAAGTCTGGATCAACTGTATTCGCGCGGAGAGGCCCGGTGGGCCGTTTGGGATGCCGGGCAACAGACTCCCGTTGATTCTCCTCAAGGGGCGGCTTCACGAACAAAACTCGTTGAGTGAAGCCGGGGGTCCCGAAGAGAGGACACAACACTTGACAGTATGATTGACATGAATCTGGGAGCAAACGGCCCCCGGCGACTGCTGTGCATTGGTGCCCATGCCGATGATATCGAGATCGGGTGTGGGGCGACTGTGCTCTCGCTCATCGCGAAATATCCAAGACTGGACGTCGTGTGGGCGGTCTTGAGTGGAGATGAACGCCGTCGAACAGAAGCACGAAATAGCGCCGCCCTGTTACTGGACCTTGAGCGTAAGCCGGAAAACAAGATCCTGTGTGGTGCCTTCCGAGATAGCTTCTTTCCTTATGACGGCGGGGAAATAAAGACGTATTTCCGGGATGAATTAGCCAATATCGAGCCCGATCTCGTTCTGACACATTCGCGTGAAGATCGTCATCAGGACCACCGGCTTGTTTCCGAATTAACCTGGAATACATTTCGAAGCCATCTCATCTGGGAATACGAGATTCCTAAGTATGACGGCCTGGTTGACCTCCCAAACTGTTATTTTGCGGTCAAGCCGACTATTGTGGAGAAGAAGGTAGATTATATTATGTCGAGCTTCGCCTCTCAGGGCGGAAAAACCTGGTTTGATGAGGAGACATTTCGGGGGCTCTTGCGCCTGCGTGGGGTGGAAGCCGGAGTTAAATATGCCGAGGCGTTCGTCGCTCGAAAAATCACTATGTCCTGAGCCTCATCGGTGATGTACCATTGGGGTGTTCCTCAGGGAGGTAGGGTCTTACCCTGACAATTAGCAGTTTTGTATATGAGTACGCGTGCAAGAAAATACCTCTACATGATCCTCCCGCTATTGGCGCTTTTTTCGTTTGGTTACGGATTGATCGTTGGTCGATTCAAGATCTTTCCGTATGAGCAAGCCCGGCATGTGTACGAAAAAATTGACCTTGTTCGAACAGTCGTTTCGACAGCCAGTGAGGCGTCGGTATCCGACAAGTCGATTCGGTTGGTGGAAACGAATCTGTACAATCTGGAAATACAGACCTATAATAACCTTAACAAATTTGGGCTGGCCGGGCATGGCGGGGCAATAGTGCTGATCAATGATCGCCTGGTTGGCGCCGACCAACGGGGTCGATTTTTCATATATGGAAAGGGGGGTAGTTTTCAACCCTTGAATATCGAATTGTCCATGAACGCGGGTCCGTTCGAACATTTCGTCGACGACAACATTCGGAATGGATTGGTGCGCCGGGAGGCGAAAAACTTTTTTCGGATTCTGGATTTGGCCAAGTTGTCAAACGGGCCCGGCGGGCAATTATTAGTGGCTCATAGTTACTGGAATGTTGAAAAGGAGACCAAAACGACGCGAATCTCGGCGCTGAGGGTAAACGACTGGTCACAGTTATTCACGGGTGCAACCGTACCGGACTCGGCGTGGATGACCCTGTACGAGACGACGCCGCCCATCCGGTTGGGAAATAACTCGCCATGGGCCATTCGGACGAATCACAACGGGTGTCGGATGGTGGTGAAAGACGGGGCGCTACTGGTCACGTTTGGTGATCAGCGTATGGATGGCGTCGATCTGCCTGAAAAATCCTCGCAGGACGATGCAAGCAGCTATGGTAAGCTGGTTCGGATTGACCTCGAGACGGGAGAAACCGAGATGTTGGCCAAAGGGCTGCGCAACCCGGAAGGACTGCTGGTTGACCGCGAGGGTAGGATATGGGAGACGGAGCACGGGCCGCGGGGAGGAGACGAGCTTAATCTACTTGAAACCGGCGAGAACTACGGCTGGCCGCAGGTGACATACGGTACGCGGGACGGCACCTTTACCTGGCCGCTGAGTGCGCATCAGGGGCGCCACGATGGGTATCACAAACCCATTTATTCATGGGTGCCTTCGGTCGGGATCTCCAATCTGATACAAATCCGGGATAATCCGGCGGCATGGGACGGCGACTTTTTGGTGTCTTCTCTGGGTGGGCTGACGCTTTATCGGCTTCGTATTGGCGAAGGACGGGTGATTTTCGCCGAGCCGGTGCGCATTGGTGAACGAATTCGCGACCTCGAGCAATTGACGGACGGTACCATCGTGATTCTGGCCGATAATGGACGCTTCGTAGAAATCAAGGCCCGAGACGCTCTGCTTGAAAGGACCCGTAAGCAATTGGCCTTCACGGACGACGAAAAAGCCCTTGGCGTCGATATAGCCATTACGGATTGTGTTACGTGCCATAGCTTCGGACGCGGTGAAAGCGGTGTCGTCGCTCCGCCGCTGGGGGGCGTAGTGGGAAGATCTATTGCCTCGAAGAACTTTCCCTATTATTCGGCGGCCCTGAAGCAGCAACGTGGGCGGTGGGATCGGGCTACGCTATCTCGGTTTCTATCGGATCCGCAGCGCTTTGCACCGGGTACGCGGATGCCGGATCCCGGGCTGAAAGACGATTCATTGCGGGAGGCGGTAGTCGCGTTTCTCGTGCGTCAGTCAGGTGTCGACCCCCCAAAGCCCTGATGTGTATGAATCGTCTTCAATATCGGTGCGCTTATGCGAGGCATGTTCCAGCCGATGCATAACGCGGCTCTTTTTAGCGAATCTGGCAGATTTCTATTTATTGCGTTGATCGCGGGCGAACTTAGGAGCCAATCAATCATTTCTGGACCCGTCGGGCGCATGTTACGAGAACTGGGTTGTGATCGACTCGGTGAATCGTGTTCGCTCACGCAAAACTGTTATTAGCACCATGGCCGTACCCCTTTCCGTGCTCATTGCCGTGCGCAACGAGGCGCACAACCTGCCCCGGTGCCTCGAACCCTTGCAGGGATGGGCCGACGAAATCGTCGTAGTCGACTCCCAGAGTGATGACGGGACGATCGAAATCGCCGAAACTGCCGGAGCGACGGTACTTCAGTTTGAATATGCCGGCGGCTGGCCCAAAAAACGGCAGTGGACCCTCGACACATTTGACTTCAGGAACGACTGGATCCTGCTCCTTGATGCCGACGAAATCCTCATCGATCCGATCAAAGAGGAAATAGCAGCGGCTATCCACCAGAACGAGCGCGATGGCTACTGGCTGCGCTTTCAATTGCATTTCCTCGGTCGCCAGCTGCGCCACGGTGGATTCGACCTTTGGAAACTGTTCCTTTTCAAAAAGGGAAAAGGGCATTACGAACGGCGTATACAGGGGGAGCAAACCACGAATATGGCAGATATAGAAGTACATGAGCACGTGGTGGTGGATGGTGATGTGGGGAGACTGCGAAACCCGATCCGCCATGAAAACTGGAACTCATTGTATCGGTATATTCAAAAGCACAACGAGTACTCGGACTGGGAGGCGCGGGTTTACGCCGAGGGAAATCAAGGAGAGGTGGCTGCACGATTCTGGGGTTCGCAGGCGGAGCGTAGACGCTGGCTCAAATCGCGACTCGTCAGGATTCCGGGATTTCCACTGGTGACATTCCTGTACCACTATGTCCTCCGGCTCGGATTTCTCGATGGCCGGCCGGGCCTGATCTACTGCGTATTGAAGGGGGTACAGCGGTTTCATTCGAAGGCCAAATGGTACGAATTGCAACGTGCCGCTGCCTGACTATACCATAAATCTGAATTGATGCTACAAGTACTACAAGACATAAAATCGGGCGACATGACGCTCGACGCCGTTCCCCCACCGGCACTGCTGCCGGGGTACGTGCGGGTGCGGACGGCGGCTTCGCTCATCAGTGCCGGGACGGACCGGATGATGATGGATCTGGCGCAGAAAAGCCTGTTAGGCAAGGCAAAGGCACGGCCCGACCTTGTAAAACAGGTGCTAAACAAGGTCAAGAAAGAAGGTCTGCTCAACACGTTTCGTAATGTCACCTCAAAGATGGAAAAGCCGATGCCGATGGGCTACAGTGCCGCGGGCATCGTCGAAGCCGTTGGTGACGGGGTCACCGCGCTTCATGCCGGAGACAGGGTGGCGGTGGCGGGCGCGGGGTATGCCAACCACGCCGAGATCAATGTCGTGCCTAAGAATCTGGTGGTGCGCATTCCGGACGGGGTATCCTTCGGTGAGGCCGCGTATGTGACCCTGGGGAGCATTGCGCTGCAGGGGGTCCGGCTGGCGCGGCCCGAACTCGGCGACAACGTCGTGGTCATCGGGCTGGGGCTCATTGGCCTGCTGACGGTGCAATTCCTCAAAGCCAACGGCTGCCGGGTACTTGGGCTCGATCTCGATCCCGGAAAAGTTGAACTCGCGCGCGCGTTGGGGATCGACGAAGCCGTCGTGTCTTCGGCGGAGGATCCAATTCAGGCTGCCGAGCGCTTCACCAGGGGACGCGGCGCGGACCATACGCTGATTACGGCCTCGACGAAAAGTGACGGTCCCATCGAATTGGCCGGTGAAGTCACGCGAAAGAAAGGGCAGGTCGTCGCCGTCGGTGCCGTGGGCATGAACGTGCCGCGCAACATCTATTACCATAAAGAACTGGCACTGAAGGTCTCCATGTCGTACGGGCCGGGGCGCTACGATCCCTCGTATGAGGAGGGCGGCATCGACTATCCCTACGACTATGTGCGCTGGACGGAACAGCGCAACATGGAGGCGGTCCTCGGCCTGATCGCGGAGAATAAGCTTGATGTGAAATCGTTGACCACCCACCGATTTCCGTTCGACCGGGCGCTGGAGGCGTACGGGCTGATTCAGGAAAAGACGCCCTATGTAGGCGTGCTGCTGGAATATGATCAGGACCGGCCACAAGAAGCCGTCGTACGCCTCGCCTCGCCGCGCAACCACGCAGCGAAACAGACACTCGGCGTTGGATTTGTCGGCGCGGGCAATTATGCGGCGCTGCATCTCTTGCCGCATCTCCAGAAAAATGACGCCGTCCAGCTGGCAGGGTTGATTACCGCCACAGGCATGAACGCCCGTCAGAAGGCCGACAAGTTCGGCTTCGGCTATTGTGCCACCGACATGCAGGCATTGCTCGACGATGAATCCGTCGAGGCGGCATGCATCGCTACGCGGCACAGCACGCATGCCGATTTTACCGTCCGGGCCCTGATTGCCGGGAAGCACGTATTCGTCGAGAAGCCGATGGTGGTTTCCGAGGAACAGTTGGATGCCGTTTGCGCGGCTTATGAGTCGGCGCAGGCCGAACGCCCAACCGGGCTCATGGTAGGTCTCAATCGCCGCTTCGCGCCAATGGTTTCGGACCTGCGAAATGCGCTCGGGACGGGGACGGCGAAGCAGATGATCTACCGGGTCAATAGCGGTGCCATTCCCGTAAACACATGGCTCCACGAACCGGCGGAAGGCGGCGGGATGCTGGTCGGGGAGATGTGCCACTTCATCGATCTCATGCAATACGTCGCTGGAGAACGGCCCGCTCGGGTCTATGCCCAGGCTCTGAGCGTGGGCCGCGATGACCTGTCCGACCACGACAATGTCTCCATCGTCATTACGTTTGATGGCGGCTCAGTTGGCACCTTGTGCTACAGTACGGTTGGAGATAAAGCGGCGCCCAAGGAACGGCTGGAGGTTTACTGTGGTGGTGCGGTGGCGGTACTCGATGATTTCCGGGTTCTCGAGATCACTTCCGGTGGAAAACGCCGCAAGCATAAATCAATGAATCAGGACAAGGGGCAGGCCCGGCAGGTCGCCGAGATGGTGGCGGGATTCCGGCAGACGGGTACGGCGCCCATCCCCTTCGAAGAACTCGTTGCCGGAATGCGTGCGGTCTTTGCGGCGCGGACGTCGCTTTCGACCGGTGTACCGGCAGACGTGGCGGCGTACCATACCGGTACCGAAGTGTCTGCATGAGTTTGTCGCCCCTTCGGTTTGCCCGGACCCTTCGATACCTCCGCCCGTGGCAGGTGGTCGGGCGAGTGGTGGCATCGATTAGGCTGAAATGGGGCCTGACGCGCCTCCCCGGCCCACCGGCAAATCTGGAAAAACGCCTCGTCCCCCGGATGCCCTACCCGCTGCACGAGCCCTGGAATACGCGGGAAGGCATACTTTGCGGCAGATTGTGCTTCTTGAACGAAACAGCGGACCTCGGGCAGCCCATAGACTGGAATGCCGGAGAACAGTCGTTGCTGTGGCGCTTTAACCTCCACTATTTTCATTACCTGCATCTCCTCGAGCCATCGGAACGGATCGCTTTGTGTCGTTCGTGGACGAAGGCCAATCCGCCGGGGACTGGAGTCAGCTGGCATCCGTATCCGACCTCTTTGCGGGTCGTGAACTGGTGCCGCGCTGGACTGGAAGATGCGGATTTGCTGACAAGTCTTTACCGGCAGGCTGCTTTTCTTTATCGCAACCTCGAGACGTACATTTGTGGCAATCATCTGCTTGAAAATGCCCGCGCCCTCGTGGTGGCCGGGTGTTTTTTTGAGGGGCAGGGTGAGGCGCCGCGTTGGCTGAAAAAAGGACTGGATATCTATCGCTCTGAGACGCGGGAACAGATCCTTCCCGACGGGTGCCATTATGAACGTAGCCCCATGTATCATGCCCTCATGCTGGAGGGCTACCTCGATGGGTTAAATGTACTTCCCCCGGATCATCCGGATCGAAAATGGATCCTCCAGACGGTGCGCCGGATGGGAGATGCCCTGATGACCTTTGTGCGCCCGGACGGCCGTCTGGCTCTGTTCAATGATGCCACGGATGAAATAGCCCTTCCACCCGAACACCTGATTCAATATCTGAACCAGGTGACGCCATTTAAGCCGCGGGCGCCCTGGGCTCTTCCCGACGCCGGATATTACGCGTTCGGTCGGGATGACATCCATCTCGTAATCGATGGGGGTCCGGCGGGGCCGGATCATCTGATGGCCCATGCCCATGCCGACGTTTTCAGCTATGAACTGTCCGTGGCCGGGAAGCCCTTTGTGGTCGATAGCGGCGTCTTCGAATATCCTGCGGGTGCGATGCGCGATTATGTTCGGAGTACGGCGGCCCACAATACCGTCAGTGTCGACGGCGTCGATCAAATCGAATGTTGGGACAGTTTTCGTGTGGCTCGGCGCGACGCGCCCTGTGACGTGACCTTTACGGTTGGAGCTAACGGCATGCATTTTGGTGGCGCTTATGAGGGATATGCAAAACTGATCGGGGACGAGCTAATCCACCGTCGAAGCGTCGAAGTCGACGCCGGTACACGAACCGTAACGGTGGAGGACCGGGTGGATGGCCAGGGCAGCCACGAGGTGCTGAGTCGAATTCACCTGCACCCGGACGTTACCGTCATGGAGGAGAAGGATCGATTTATTCTGATTGACGGAGATTCGAGATGCAAGCTAAAGGTCATACGGGGCGAACTTCGGTGGGAAGAGGGATGGTATTGCCCGCGATTCGGCGAAAGGATCCCGAATCGCGTGGCTGTGGTCTGTGGGGGCACGTCGCTGCCCTCCGTGCTGACCTATAGAATTGATTATTGACGGACTGCCCGACAAAGAATATTAATTATGCGTCTGCTCTTCATCAGCAATAATTTCCCACCCGAGGTCAATGCCCCGGCAATGCGTTTGTACGAACATGCGCGTCAATGGGCGAAGGACGGCCACGCGGTAGACGTGCTCACGAGTGCACCGAACTTCCCGGAAGGCAAGGTCTACGACGGGTATAAGAATCGATTTGGCCGGGAGAAAGTCGACGGAATCGACGTGACGCGGGTACCAATGTACGTGACGGCAAATCAGGGGACCCTCAAGCGGACGCTGAGCTACATCTCGTTCATGCTTTCGGCCATCTGGCATACGCATCGGGTTCGCCCTCGGCCCGACGTGGTCGTGGCCACATCGCCACAATTCTTCGCGGCGGTTGCCGGATATGTCGTCGCTCGAATGAAGCGGGCGCCATTTGTGCTGGAAATCCGCGACCTGTGGCCGGAATCTATCGTAGCTGTGGGAGCCATACGTCGCAATGCCATCATCCGCTTCTTTGAGCGGCTGGAGCACTTTCTCTATCGGAAAGCGGACCATATCGTCGTGGTAACCGAGGCGTTCAAGACCTTCATCGAAGACAAGGGTATCCCGTCCGAGAAGATCACCGTGATTATGAACGGGGCGGATTTGTCGATGTGGGCGGAGCCGCTGGATCCGGTCCGGATCGAGGCGATGATCCGGGAATACGATCTTGGTGGGAGGTTCGTTGCCGCCTACGTCGGTACCATAGGAATGGCGCATCGCGCCGACATCTTGCTGGAAGCGGCGCAAAAATGTACCGATCCGAATATCGTGTTTCTTGTAGCCGGCACCGGTGCGGATCGCGATGCACTGGCGGAAAAGGCCGCCGCCCTGGCCTTACCAAACTTTCGCCTTCTGGATAAACAACCCCGCGAGGTCATACCGTACCTTCTCGCCCTCACCGATGCCAGTGTTGTGCATCTCAAAGATACCCCCCTCTTTCGGACCGTCATTCCATCCAAAATATTTGAAGCCATGGCCACCGGGACGCCGATGGTGGTGGGCGTAGCCGGCGAGACGAAGCGGATTGTGGAACAGTCCGGCTCCGGAATCCCGATTCCCCCGGAGGACGTCGAGGCCCTTCTGGGGGCCGTCATGCAGTTGAAGGAAGATCGTGCCGTCTACGACGAGATGTCCCGGTGCGGCCGCGACTATGTGGGCGAACATCATGACCGGGTGAAATTGGCCCGTCGATACTGGGACGTGCTCGAACAGGTCGCGTCAGACGCGCCGGTGGAGGCTAAGGAGAAACTCATGCCGGCCTCGTCGTGATGGGTTTTTTAGCGTCCTTTGCCGTAATAAAACAGTGAACTTACACCTGATCACGTATCATTGTGCTGAAGTGCTCACAATACTTTTCCCTTTCACGTCATTCCGAGTGCAGCGAGGAATCTATGCTGGATCGAATTGCAAGCCTGCAAACATACATTCAACGAAAGGCTCGGAATGACGGTATTAGGAAAAAGCCGATCTTGTCCACATCCTCGGGTCCGAGCGGAGCGTCGTCTGACTTGACAACGATCGGTGGCTATTATTAAGTATGAAACGGAATCCCATGAAGATATTTCAGAGCAATGGAGACAGGATCAGGTTATTGAATGTGGTGGGCGCGCGGCCCAATTTTATGAAAGTGGCCCCCCTGCACCGGGCCTTTGCGGAGCATCCGCGCTTTGAGTCGCGGATCGTTCATACGGGCCAACACTACGACGAGCGGATGAGCGATATCTTTTTTCGCCAGCTCGAGATGCCGGAACCCGATCTTTATTTGAATGTGGGGAGCGGTTCCCACGCCGAGCAGACTGCCCGGGTGATGACGGCTTTTGAGGAGGTGGTTGTTCGCGAAAAACCCGATCTCGTCCTTGTAGTCGGCGACGTGAATTCTACGCTGGCGTGTACGCTGGTAGCCACGAAGTGCCACATACGCGTGGCACACGTGGAGGCCGGTCTGCGTAGCGGCGACCGCACCATGCCAGAGGAAATCAATCGCATCGTCACGGACAGCATCGCGGACTATCTCTTTGTCACCGAGCAGAGCGGAGTGGATCACCTTCGGAATGAAGGAATTGCCGACGAGAAGATCTTTTTCACCGGCAACGTGATGATCGATGCGCTGGTACGGTTTCGCCAAAAGGCAGCCGCCACGACGATCATGGAGGATTTGGCACTCGCTTCAAAATCGTATGTTTTGATGACCATGCATCGTCCGGCGACCGTCGACCGACGAGATGGGCTGACCGCATTGCTCGAGACACTCGAACAGATCTCGCGAGCGTATCCTGTGATTTTCCCCATGCATCCACGAACTCGCCATCGGTTTGATGAATTCGACCTCGGAGATCGCCTGCGGGCCCTCGACAACTTGCGCCTGCTGGAGCCCTTGGGATATCTCGAGTTCTTGCGCCTGATGGAACAGGCTGCGGTCGTGGTTACCGATTCGGGCGGAATTCAAGAAGAGACGACCTTCCTCAAGGTACCCTGCATCACCCTTCGCGAAAACACGGAACGCCCGGTGACGGTGACGCTCGGGACGAATGAACTCATGTCGTTGGATCCGGAGGGCATCAGCCGGCGCGTGGGTGCCATCATGAATAACGGGACGGTGCAAAGCATGATTCCGCCGCTCTGGGACGGTGATGCCGCCCAACGTATCGTTCTTCATCTCGCCGAGACATTTTGAAGACAAAATGTTAATTCTTAATTGACGAAGCGTACCTTGATGTAGAGCCGTAATAAATCTATACTTCGCTCTTTCTCATGGGGCGGTGTATGCCGGACGAACCCGGTATACATCGCCTTTTTTGATTTCTGGGACTGATTGAGGAGTGTGATGAGGAGTAGACGTGATTTCCGGGCCTCACATTCGAAACGGATGCCTTTCTTTGTGACGAGCGGGTTGCGTTCCCATTTCTCTCAATTTAGATGGGATAACCCCTTAAGACAGGGTGATCTCGCCGATAATTGAAGTCATTCGAAACCCGGCTTGGGCAGGGAATGACCGAGCGGTATTATGAGACCATAGGAGATCGTGGCTGTGAGGGGTACTACGAAGATGGACTTTATTCGAGAGAAAGTGAACCGCAGTTTTGTGGGTGGCGCATACGATGAAGTCAAGCCACGTCTACGGCAGATCGTTAAGCGGCTCGCCGGAAAAATAACGCTTTCGGTACTCATATTGTTGTTTTCCGCACAGAACGTGGCACTCGCGTCGGGTCCCGGAGGGGAACAGCGGCAGGCGCCTTCGGCGCGCCAGGTTACCTACCTGTTGGATGCCTATCCAGGTGCTTATGCAGCCTATAGCCTGCGGCGGTTGTCCTCAACGTACTCCGGGCCGGCCATCCGCGTCCGTCGGAGCAGCGATAACGCTGAGCAGGAATTTGGTTTTGGGGCTGATGATTATCTGGACACCGCCGGCGTGGTAGCCTTCGTAGGATCCGGCAATGGGTATGTGACGACATGGTACGATCAAACGGGCGGAGAAGCGATGACCAATGCCGATGTTTTGCGGCAGCCTTATATCGTAAAGGACGGTATCATCGAGTCGACCGGAACCGGTTTGCCGGCGGTATATTTTGAGGCAAGTTCAGATCGCTCGTCCGGGCAAAGTACATACCTTGGAACGACAGACCGTTCGTCCACGGTATCCAGTGTTGATTATAGTCTCGGTCTGGTCGTTCAGAAGCTCAGTGGTGATGGGGAGCCGACGTACGGAGGGATTGACACCCGGAGCCGAGCATACGAGGGGTCCTGGTACCGGGGAGTCCAGACATATGTGAATGGGAGCAATGCGCGGGCCATGTTGGAAGGGAAGGGACTGGTAGAGTCACTTTTCCGGCCGATTATCATGCGCAATAAGGGTGATATTGCCGAATTCTGGCAGGGCAATACGTTACTGAATACGATTACCTCAACGGACGATCCAGATTTACTTCGCACCGAAAATTATGATCGAGTCAGCATAGGCGGATCATCTGACGAGAAAACCGGATTTACCGGTTATATCACCGAAGCGGTGATTTACTCGGGCTACGGTGATGCAGACTGGCCCATCAATTATTATTTGGATGCTGCCCAGGCATGGGGGGCGGGGCCCGTCGAGTGGAATGAGGATGCCATTTTGCCTCAAAGTTTCGATTATCAAGTTACACTTTACAACTGGCTCAAGACAGTCACGTTGGGGGATGTCACATTGCCGCCTTCGGACTTCACGTGGGACGGCACGCTGCCCGACATAGATGATCTTGCGGATCTTTGGATGCAAGTTGAGGGATTGACTACGTCCCGGGTTACCCGCGCCGAGCCGGACTGGTATGTTCTCGACGCCGGGAACGGACAGGGGATCGAGGCCACCGGAACCGTGCGTATATGGCACGAGCCCGGATCAGAATACGGTGGTAATCCGGCTCGATCGTGGGCCAATGAGCCGGCCTTCATCTACCAACTCTCCATTCCCAAAACGGACGGCAGCAACGGGAATCCGTACTATCATCTTCCCGCCATGGGAAAGCGGGCTTTGGTGGTAGCGATGGTGGACATGATGATGTACCACGATCTCATGTTAGAGGGTGGTTTTGGAACCTGGCAGGACATGTATGGCAAAGCTTTCGTGTCCTGGGCGGAAACGTACCGGTGGACAAAAGACTTGTTGTCACCTGAGGTGCAGGCTGCCTTCGAGGACGGGATGGGTTTCTTTCTGGATCAAATGATCGCTGAAGGGCCGCGTGCCGTCAATACGAATATGGATACGTTTTCTCTGCAGGGTGCGGCTGAACTATATACGGTGGCAAACGACTCGGTCATCCGTGACAAATGCGTCCAGGCGGTAAAACGGGCCTTGTTCGGTTATCCGGATGGGGAATTAGGCGTGAAGCATACTGTATTCAAAGCAGCAGAAGAATTCGACGGTGGTGTATTTGATCCCTCGGGCTTCATCATGGAAGGTGACAACCCCGAAATCTTCTATGGTGGAGAATCTATCTATCATCTCGCAGGAGCCCTGGCGGCCGTTACGGACAGAAATACGGGAGCGGTGGATCCCAATTGGGTATTCTTGGAGGAAGTTGTACGTCGTCTGAACGAATGGAGAGTCTATCAATATTTTACCGAACCGGGTGTAGCCTCAGCAAGCAATGGTGGGACTCGCCCTGGATTTGTACATCACGGCGGTGCCGGATTTTCAGGTAGGACGAGTTATGGTGTCCCGAATGGACAAGCAGGGGACATATGGCAACACATGGTTATTGCCGATCACTTTGAGGACCAACGGCATCACGTCCTGAGCGTTGAACATTCTTCGGCATTGCCCGAAATTTCGGAAATGGAAGATGATATTTCTGGGCAACTCCTGGACCGTTCTGCGGAAATTCAAACGGTTTATGAGGGTACTCCTCCGGAATGGAATGGCTGGAGCCCATGGGTAAAGGCAACGCCGTATTTGCCACAAAAAGGCTGGTATTCGCGTCTCAAGGCACTTGTTGATGCCCAGGATCCCAGTATACTGCCACCTGTCGATCGATATGGAACCGTTTATAATAAATCATTCGGGGGATACCCCGTTGGTGATGAATACTGGGCCTATAAAAATACTGATGGGACCCGCGAGTGGGGCTTCTTTATGGAAGCTCAGGCGAAACAGGGGGGCTATGGTGGTTGGTACGGAGGAAAAATAGAGACCTTCTGGACAGAGAAGACCGGTGTGGTGTTGATCAACCGGCATGGCAAAGGCGGTTGTGACGAAGCCGGCCATGAAGATTCTACGTGCTGGGACAACCTCGATTACAAAGCCGCTCAGCACGTCTGGGGACGCGATGAGAAAGGAGATGGTTTCACAACCCTGCTCCTGCGCGGGCGTGAACTTCAGCGTACCTCCAGCTTCGACCTGACCTCTTCCAGTCCAAGCGTTACGGTGACGAATATCTTCAATGATCCAAGTGTTGACGTAGCAAGCAGCAAGAGTGGTGAGGAAACCGGCTTCGAACTGGAGGGAGCAGTGAGTATTGCAAACAAGGTAGAGGCCCTCTCGAATGGCGTGCGTGTTACAAATACCATCACGTCGGATGGAACGGATGAGATTACCGAATTGTGGAGCTCGATTCCTGTTTTCCTGCGGCTTTACAATCCGCTCAGAGCAGGAGACGATAAACAGAAGGATCTTAGCGATACGACGATCGAATACTGGACCGGTTCATCGTGGATTCCGATGCCGGAAGACCAGAATGGGGACGGCATTCCTGAGATCGTATCAACGACAAAACTACGTCTGGGGCGTGATTTTCTTCTGGGTGATGGGCCGCAGTATGTTTATGTAGGATTTGAATCACCACAGCGTACCCGTCTCTCGACGCAGATCTATTACGATCCGTATCAATCGAAAACCGGCGTCCGCACCGTCCATTTCGACCTCCACGGCAACCCCGGAACCGTCAAGCAGATGCCGACGAACAAGGTGTTCTCGTACACCGTCACGACGACGGACCCGGGCGGCGATGGGACCGGTAGTGCGTCGTCTAGGCTCAACCTTCAGACGGGTTGGAACACGGCGTCACTTTCGGTCGCTCCTACGGATCCGTCGATGGATACCATTCTCGGCGGGGATGCCAATATCGTACTGGCGCAGAACGAAGCCGGGCAGGTCTATTATCCAGCCTTCGGCATCGATGACATCGGCGCGTGGAATCCGCTGGAAGCGTACAAAATCAATACGTCGGCGTCTACGAATGTGACGGTATTGGGCGACCTCCTTACGCCGGAATCGACACCGTTGCCGCTCGAAGCAGGGTGGAATCTTATGCCGTACGTTCCGTCCTATTCGCTGCCGATCGAACAGGCATTGGCCTCCATTGCGGCGGACATTATCCTGGTCACGAGCAGTGATGGGCGGGTGTACTACCCCGAATTCGGCATCAACGACATCGGCACCATGGAGCCGGGTGAGGGATATGAAATCTATCTTACGCAGGCCGCCACGTTAACATATCCATCTCAACAAGATACCGCCGCGACTAAACGACGGGTCACCGAACCGAAGAAACTGACCTCTGTGTCGGGAGCGGCCATGAAGCGGTAATCATTCCGGCAGACACCGGGATACGATGCGCCTTGGTCATTTCAGAGTCCCCATAGCAACCGTTTGCAGACTTACCGGTTGCCGAATGCGACAGTTCGGTGTAGAGATTTGTCCTGGTTCTCGAGCAATTCCCGGCGTGAGCGCTATCCGAAACGGTTGAATGAAGGCTGCCCCCAGGGTTGAACCAGAAACCTGCGGCGGGGGTGAAAAAGTCCAATAAACTCCTTTAGCTTCAGAACACTCCGGCGATAACGATGCCAGGATGTATATATCCGATCGACTGCAAAAAACGGTGTTTAAGTCATTGTTTTGAAAGGCGATATGTATGTATAAATCGGGCGTATTTAGGGGTGAGCGATGAAGAAAGTCATTGGATTGGTTTTGGGCTTGCTCATGGCAGGCAATGTGATTGCACAGGATTGCGTCAGTAAGACCGGCAATAATGCGATCATCACGCTTCCGAAAGATATCGGTGATGCAGCCGGCCTTCAGGATGGTGACGTCATTCAGGCGCATTACGGTGCGCTCTGTGCCGGTAAAATGGTCTATCATATGACCGAGGGGCAGACCGGTATTGCAATGGCGGTCTGGGGCGATAATTCGCTGACGGAGGAATTGGACGGGATGCCGGAAGGCAAATCAATTGTGTTTCAGGTCTATCGCCCTTCTACAAAATCAACCTATACCGATGTATCGGTAAATTATGCTGTTGGTGACGACATATATGCCCCCAACAGTATCAAGATCGTAGGCGGGATGGTCGTTAATGGCAGATTGCCAAAAGCTTTGACAAAATTTGAGGCTCAAGTACGAGACGCTACCGCTACCTTGATCTGGGAAACTGTATCGGGAAAAAATATCGCTGGTTTTGAGATTCAACAAAAGATGGATTCTACCTACCGAAAGGTAGAATATGTGGATCCCCAGGGCGCCGCCAATCAATCGCATTTGTATCGGCACACTATGCCTAACCTGGCGCCGGGCGAGCACTCTTTCCGGCTCAAAATTTTCGAGCAAGACGGCAGCTATTCCTTGAGCGACGCGGTGACGGTCGAAACACAGATTACGGGGAACTACGTCCTTTCAAAGGCCTATCCGAATCCGTTCAGCGCCCGTGCCAATTTTAATATCACCTTGCGAAATTCTGAACACGTATCCGTAAGCGTGTATGATGTCGTAGGGCGCCGGGTTCGGTCGGTCTACGAAGGAACAATGGCGGCTAATGAAAAGACGCCGATTCATTTTGATAGCAATGGATTGTCCAGTGGACTGTATTTGATTCGCGTTCAAGGAGAGTCCTTTTCAGATGTCCGCGAAGTGACATTAGTACGATAGAAATCAGGCACTGATGTTGATAGCGAGAATACCCTGGTTGATCCGCTGACCTAGGTTCATTATAAATCTCTACATGGCAATAATTTGCGGCGCCTGTTGTATTCTAAAAGCATAAGATTCAGCCCGGCACAAAGCCGACTGATCTTACGCTTTTATGACGCGTCTAGCTCCGGTTTTAAAAATCCAAGGAGTTGAGCAACTCCAACACATCAAATCGAATCGAATAATTTCGTCATAGCAAAATTCATTTGTTCGCGAAAAGACGTATATTCGGCCTAAGAAGATTAATATTGGTCTTCCTTTTAGCTTTGCACTGGTTACTCTTAATAGTCACTTAATAATCTGCCGGAAGGTAAACATAGCTGCTCAAATCACCATGCAGACTTGTTTTTTGGGCACCTTGGTTTCTAGAAGTTGAAATAGTTCGTTCTCTTTGTCGGGCTGACCATTCCTGAATCGGAAGAAAGGGCTCCGGAACTATTTTCTTGCCGATCTGAGTTTTTGCTATGATTTGATTCAAGGTGATGTTTGGATCTGCTCCTGAAGAGATAAGGGAAAGCCGTCCAACTTCCGGCGATTAGAAGAAGGGCACGTGGGGCAGCCGGTCATTTAAGAATTAATACACTTTAGTGTGTACGGGTTTGATGTCGCAATGGTACGAATCTTAATTGAGGGGCTTCAAATGCATCTCCACTTTAGTTTATGTATCGATGCGCAACCTTATTGTTCAATCTTGGAACGATTTGAATCGTATCAAAGAGAATGGGTCGCCTGAATGATCGAATATATTATTTTATTGGGCCTACTGGTTTTCACATTCGCTGCTGCCTTGTTTGGGATTGCGATTGTTCGCAAGGTTGCGCTTGAAATGAATCTATTGGATCTGCCCGATGAGGGTCGCAAACAACACCGGCGGCCAACGCCTACACTTGGGGGGGTCGGAATATTTTTCGGATTTGCAGCGGGAATGATTGGCTTGTATCTCATTCAGTCTTTTCTTCCCGTAGCGGTTACCTGGCCAAAGTCGGCGCTTTGGATAAGCGCAGTGGTAATGCTTGGCGCGGGGATATATGACGACACGCGAAATCTAGGCTTCAAACGAAAATTTATTCTTCAAATTGCTGTCGCCTACGTGCTATTGTTCGGCGGATTCCGGATCAATGTTGTTGGTCTGCCCTTCGTCGGCGATGAACCTTTTCAACAGGCGCTCGTCGCCATTCCGATCACGCTACTATGGATCGTCGGTGTTATCAACGCCGTCAACCTCATTGACGGCCTGGATGGGCTTGCGGCTGGTGTTTCTATTATCGCTTTTGCCTATCTGGCGCTAATCTTCAGTTTCCAGGGTGGCATTGGAATCGTGTTGCCCGCACTGGTGATGGTCGGAGCACTTGCGGGATTTTTGGTATACAACTTCAATCCTGCCAGAATTTTTATGGGAGATTCGGGGAGTTTATTTCTCGGCGTAATGTTAGCCGCATACTCGCTGCAGGGACAAGTAAATTTGGATCCACTCCTGTCGTTTCTTACGCTCGTTGCCGTTCTCGGATTGCCCCTTCTCGATGTCGGTTTTTCCATCCTACGCAGACTCATCAATGGGCGTGCCATTTTCGCGCCTGATGACGATCATATCCACCACAGGATGGTACGGCGCTGGTCGCACCGTCGGGCCGTATTGTTGCTCTATGCTGTCGCCACAGTCTTCGGGACAGTTGCCGTATTGATGGCAATCGCTACGCCCACGACAGGGTTCTTGCTTTTTGGTTTGGCACTTTCTTTGTCGTGTATAGGCTTGATGCGCCTGAGGTCGGTTCGTCACCATTATACCAGGCCGTTTCTAAAAGGATTTATGGGCGGCGACACCTCGAGCAAACATCGGTCGCCAGAAGGAAACGGGGCGATAGAACATCATCCATCAGATGGTGATGAAGTGACTGATCACTCACTGGCTCCATTTGAGCATGTGGGTTAATCTTTAAATAATGGTATTTATGTTAACAAATAATGATTTACGGATGGGGGATGGTTTGCCGGATGTAGTTGAGGTTGTCGTTCACACCTTCGATTTGCCACAGACCTTCTTACGAGAGAAACTAGACCGAAAGCAGGCTTTGATCGGAGTAGTGGGATTGGGATATGTCGGACTCCCACTGGCGATAGCATACGCGGAGAAGGGGTTTCGCTCGCTCGGTATCGATCTCAATTCGGAACGGGTGCTGCGTCTCAATGCGGGACATAACTATATTCAGGATGTCCCGAACGAGGATCTGATCGATGCCGTCGAAAAAAATCTTTTCCGTGCGGAGGATCGCTTTGATTCGATTGGTGAGGCGGATGTGATATACATCTGCGTCCCCACGCCGGTAACGCAGCACAAAGATCCGGATACGACGTTCATCGCGTCGGCGGCCCAATCTATCGCAAAGCACCTCCGTACCGGGCAACTCATCATTCTAAAGAGCACCACCTATCCGAACACGACCGAAGGGCTGGTGCAGCCGATTTTGGAGGAAGCTGCCTCGGCGAAAGGGTTGAAACTCGGTAAAGATTATTTTCTGGCTTTCAGTCCGGAACGTATTGATCCCGGCAATGAGCAGTTCAATACGGCCAATACGCCCATCGTGGTCGGTGGCGTCACGGAGGCATGCACCGACATGGCCACGTTGGCCCTGCAGCAGGTGGTCCCCAACGTGCACCGGGTCTCAAGCCCGAAAGTGGCCGAGATGGAGAAGTTGCTGGAGAATATCTTTCGCTCCGTCAATATCGCACTGGTCAATGAGCTGGCCGAGCTTTGCGATCGGATGGGGGGCGTGTCGATGTGGGAAGTCGTCGATGCCGCCGCCACCAAACCATTCGGATTCATGCCGTTCTATCCGGGGCCTGGTCTGGGCGGGCATTGTATCCCGATCGATCCGTACTATCTGTCGTGGTTGGCTCGCAAATATGACTTCGAGACGAGCTTTATTACCCTTGCCGCTCGGGTAAACGAGGAGATGCCCTTTTATGTGGGGCAACAGGTTCTTCGCGCCGTGGCCGACCTACCCATTCGTCTCAGTGATGCCCGGGTGCTCATCCTCGGGGTCGCCTTCAAAAAGGACGTAGACGACGTGCGTCATTCTCCCGCGGAGAAGGTCATCGAAGTGCTTCAGTCGCAGGGGGTAGGGCACATCGCCTACAGTGATCCGCATGTCGCCAAGTTCATGCTTGGGCGGGGATCGGATGCGCAACGTTTCGAATCGATCGACCTAACCGACGACGCGATTCGGGAACACGATGTGGTCGTATTGCTTACCGACCATAGTACGTTTCCTTATGAAGCAATCGCCGAACAAGCGGGTGTGATCATTGATACGCGCAACGCATTCCGAGATGTCGCCGTTGATCGCGACAAAGTGTGCCTGCTGGGCGGAGGGGACTGATGGAAGTACATGCATGGAACAGAAGAAACTCAACTGAAGGGCATACGGACGTGATTACAGATAATAGCATCGTGGTCGTATCCGATGATTTGACGACGGCAGAACTCGGCGGAGAGGCGATATTGCTCGACGTGAAATCCGGCAATTATTTCGGATTGAATGAAGTGGGGGCGTATATCCTTGAACTATCCAAAGAGCCCCGATCCGTGGCATCCATCATTGATAACATGCTGCAGGAATTTGATGTGGAAGCTGAACGTCTCACCAGCGACGTCCAGGCGTTTCTGGTGCAGTTGCACCGGCAGGGGCTCATCAAAGAGCTCGCGCAGGCTCAGATCTGAGGCGCCTGGCGGAACCGTCGGCACGGAAGCATCAGGCAGGCTAACTCTCTCCGCCCTAGACACTGGATGAAAAATGCCGAAAGCTGATTTCTTCGAGCGATTTGGAATATTTGTGCGGGAAGATTTCCTGGATGCAGATCGGTGTGCACGCTTGTGCCGTGAACTGGATGCATCGGCATCCGTCGCACCTGCCCGGGTAACGAGCCAGGGAGATGACGCTGTTCGGACCGAGTCGCGGAGTACCCGGGTCGTCAAATTATCGAATCAGGCGCAGGCGGATGTTGTGCGTCTCTTCAAGGACCAAAGCGCTGATATCGCACGACATTTTGACGTGGAACTGGACACCTTCGAGGCACCACAATGCTTGCTTTATCGAGAAGGTGATTTTTTTCGAGCGCATACCGATAGTAGTGATCATCCGGATGCGCTCGACTATATCCGTGACCGGAAAGTCTCACTGGTACTCTTTTTGAATAGTTATTCGGAGGAACTCTCCGAAGGGTGTTTCGGCGGCGGAGAACTTGTCTTGTATGATTTGTTGGATGGCCCGGCCTGGGAAGGCAAGGGCTTTCCGCTGGAGGCGAGCGCCGGCCTGCTGGTCGGATTCCGATCGGATATGATGCACGAAGTTTGGCCCGTGCTTCACGGCCAACGATACGCTATGGTGGCCTGGTTCCACTGAGCTCTGGAGAGGGCATTTTAAACAATAACGGTGTGCGAATTAACGATCAATGAGTGGTATCGCTGGCATATTTCATCTCGACGGGCGACCGGTAGACACCGGCCGCGTTCAGTGTATGCTGGAGACGATCCGGCATCGCGGGCCGGACGGGGTGAGCCGATGGGTGGCAGGACCCATTGGGCTGGGCCATCTCATGTTTTGTACGGTTCCGGAAGATGAGGGTGTGGTGCTCCCCCTGGTTTCGAACGATGACGATGTCGTCGTTACGATGGATGGCCGGATCGATAATCGAGAGGATCTCATTCGGCAACTCAACCTCCCGCAACATTTCCTGAATCGCCCCGACGTGTCCTTCGTCCTCGAAGGATACCGGCGATGGGGGACCTCCGTCTGCGAACACCTGCTCGGTGACTTTGCGCTGGCCATGTGGGATATACGTGAACGACGCCTACTGCTGGCACGCGATCACTTCGGCGTTCGCCCACTATTTTATGTGTACCGTCCAGGAAGATTCATCGCATTTGCGTCTGAGATAAAGGCGCTTCGGGCTGCCGGCTTCTCCTCGGATGAACCGAATGAAAACAAGGTTGCCGAGTTTTTACTCGCACCCATTAGCGTCGAGCCGGGTCAGACCTTTTTTCGGGACGTATCCTCGCTTCGTCCGGCCCACGTCCTGACGGTCGGCAACGATACTCCCCTGAATGAGTCAGCCTATTGGTCGCTGAATCCCAATCGAACGCTCCATCTGGCGTCGGATGAAGAGTATATCACGCAGTTTCGGGGGCACTTCGAGGAAGGTGTACGGTGCCGGATGCGTACCAATTCGCCCATCGGGTCGATGCTCAGCGGGGGCCTCGATTCGACCTCAATCTCGTGCACGGCTGCGCGGCTGCTGGACGGGCGGCCCCTATATACCTATTCGGCCGTCTTCGATAGCCTACCGGCGTGCAATGAACGCACGTTTATTGAAGCCGCATTGCGAAAATATCCCAAGATCATGCACCCCACTATGGTGGCAGCAGACGAGCTGGGACCACTCGGCGGGAATGCTGAGTTGACCCAATTTCTGGATCGCCCGAATGAAGGCATCAATTGTTATCTGTCCCGACCGTTGCATAAACGTGCAAAAGAACAGGGTGTGCGGGTGGTCTTGGATGGATTCGACGGTGATACTACGGTATCCCACGGCATAGGCTATCTGGATGAATTGAAACAATCGTGGCGGTGGCTTGCGCTGTGGAAAGAAATAAAAGCGGTTGTTGCCTTACAGGGTGGAAAGACGAAGCATGCCCGGCAAGCCTACCTGAAAGAAGTGAAGGGGTATCTTCGGCGACAGTCGCTCTTTCGTCATCTCATCGAACGGCTGCGCCCGCATGCTAATGCTGAGGCTGATGGAAGCTTGCACTTCAAGGGTGTCAGCAGTATGTGGGGCGGAGATACCTGGCGCGCCTTTTTTAGCGATACCTTGTTATCCCATATTGCTGCCAATCTCTATAGACCCAATCCGAATCGTGGTTTTCGCACGGAACGCGAAGCACACTTTACCCTTTTGGATCGGCCGATCATGGAGTACGGTCTCCATTTGATCGATGCGCAGGGTGCGGCGGCAGGAATTGAGATGCGTATGCCGTTCTTTGATGTCCGGCTTATAGAGTTTTGCCTGTCTTTACCGGGTCACCTGAAACGACGTGAAGGGTGGGGTAGATGGATCATGCGGCGCGCCATGGACAGAATCTTGCCCACAGAAGTACAATGGCGAGCCGGTAAGGCCAATCTTGCCTCCGGTTATATTAATGGGCTGACAATAAATGAAAAGGATACGTTACTTAGATATGCAGGGACCCTCGAGAATAACCATGCGGAAGCCTATATCAATGGCTCCAAGGTGTCTGCTTTAGCTCGGAGCCTTGCTCATGGAGAACTGAGTGACTTGAGGCGTGAAGCGGAACGCATCATGCTTTGGCGGTCACTTTCTGTCGCGACCTGGGAGTCGTATGTTCGCGGCACACAAGATATAGATTCGCACCTTGTGGAATCTATAACGTAGGATTCATCGTCCTACTTCACTGACACGTTAACCTTAAATCAGGAGGTGTTCATGGAGACACAACCGAAAAAGGGCTATGAAGCCCCTACCCTCGTTGTCTACGGGGCCGTAACCACGATCACGCGTAACCAGAACTCAGCTGGTTGCGATCACCCTTGCGGTGGGATCGACGGCACCTTTTACAGCGTCGGTAAGTAAAGGCCGTGTCCCGCCGACCTGTGACATCCGACGATGTCATGGGTCGGCTATTTTTTTTGCCCGTGATTCCTTGTCCATTGATTGATATGTCGTTTCGATATAGGTGCTTCGGCCTACATGTATGCTCGGAATTGGTGATGCCGGAACTGGTTGAAGACCGTAGCGCAGACAATCCAGATCTCATTATCCAGTATGGCAACGTGCCCCCCCTCAAAACGGATGAGAAAGGGCTCGGCACGTTTACTGTTATAGAAGAGCCCGGGCGTATTCATTTCTGGATGAACGAAATGGGGGGGATGGAAATACGAGAGGGACGAGAGATGATCGTCAGCCCGTTGCCGGGTGCCGCAGAGGCCGGATTTCGTTTCCTGGTGTCCGGCATCGGAATTGGCTTTGTTTTGCATCAACGAGGCGTTCCCTCTCTGCACGCCAGCGCAGTCACGATCAAGGGCGAAGCCATCGCCTTTATCGGCTGGAAAGGCATGGGCAAGTCAACGACCGCAGCCCTGTTTCATGAACGTGGTTACCCCGTCATCACGGACGATGTCTTGCCGTTGTTTATGGATGAGGGGCCTGTCATGACGGCGGCGGCTTTTCCCTTCCTCAAGCTGTTGCCCAGCGCCATCGAAGCCATATCCACTAAAAACCTGGATCACTTCCCGCTTGTTGATCCGAGAGGAATCAAACGGAATGTCTCCGTGGAAAAAGGGTATACCGGTGACAAAATGCCCGTTCGATGTGTCTATGTGCTGGACTGGGCGGAAGAAGGCGACACGACTTCCGTGCAGATCGATGCCTTATCGGAACGCGAGGCTTGTATCGAATTGATGCGCCATTCATTTGCTCTGCGTATGTTTGAGCAAGAAGCAGCCACCCCACAACAATTACGACAGAGTGCTCAACTGGCCAAACGGATTCCGGTTCGCCGGCTGCGACGCCCACACGATCTGATGCGTTTACAAGAACTTGTTGAACGGGTTACCGAGGATCTGAACGAAGTTCACCGGCCATCGACGGGCCTCTCAGCCTCATCTGTCATCTCATCGCCACCTTTCGGCTGAGTCGCTCCAAGTATATGGATAAGGCACGCACATCCCATCGGGCGGAAAAAGGAATCAACTTGGAAGCGAAAGGCCCGTCGTGGAACAAAGCGCGAGACAAGTTTACCTATGTCACGCGCGCGTTATCCATTGCCTGGACGGCGGCCTCCGGTTGGACCATCGCGTGGCTGATGCTGCTCCTGTTGCAGGGATTCGTCCCGGCCGCGACCGTCTATTTCACCAAGTTGTTGGTGGATACCGTCTCGGATGCCGTGGGCGGTGGGATGAACTGGAGCAACCTTACACCCGTGCTGTACCCGGCCAGTGCCATGGGGACGCTGCTTTTACTGGGGCAAGTGCTCCAAAACGCTGTCGTCTGGGTCCGGGCCGCACAGGCCGAACTGGTTACGGACCACATCAAGGAGTTAATTCATCGTAAAACAGCAGCGATCGATCTGGAATTCTACGACATTCCGGCATATTTCGATCATATGTCCCGCGCCAACGAGGAGGCCGACCGGAGAGTCCTTTCCATCCTCGAAAACACGGGCATGCTGGCGCAGAACCTGATCACGCTGCTTGCCATTGCCGGAATTCTACTTCCCTATGGCTGGTGGGTCCCATTCGTACTGATCGGATCGACGCTTCCTGCGCTCGGTATCATTGTTCGGCACCAGGGTATCTATCACAAATGGTGGCGCAAGGTCACGCCCCATCGGCGGTGGGCGCGGTATTACGATGACGTGATCACGCAGCGTGCCTCCGCGCAGGAGGTCCGGCTGTTTGGGTTGAGCGAGCTGTTTAGGCTGCGATATCAGGACATCCGCAAGCGGCTGCGAACGAGCCATATTCGTCTGCTCCGAGACCAGCGGGTGGCAGCCATGGGTGCCGGGCTTCTGGCCCTGGCCGCAACGGTGGCCATCATCGGATGGATGGTGACGCGGGCCTTCAAGGGTCTGGCGACGCTCGGCGACATTGCCCTGTTTTATCAGGCCTTCATACAGGGCCAAAACCTCATGCGCACGCTCCTCGGCAGCATCGGGGTACTATACTCCGATGCCCTCTTTCTGGAGCACCTCTTCACCTTTCTCGAATTGGAGCCCCGCGTCAAGGCCCCGCCGCAGCCGCGCTCGGCACCTCTTTCATTGCAGGACGGAATCACCGTGGATGGCGTGACGTTTCGATATCCCGGTAGCGAAAATGTCGCACTTCACGATTTCAGTCTGTTCATCCCCGCCGGGAAAACCGTGGCGATTGTCGGGAAGAACGGGGCCGGCAAAAGCACCCTCATCAAACTGCTCTGCCGGTTCTACGATGCGGATGCCGGCCATGTCCGCTGGGACGGCATCGACATCCGTGATTTCGATCCGCTCGATCTATGGAAGCGTATCACCGTCTTGTTTCAATATCCCGTCAACTATGCGGGACCGGTTAAAGAGGTGATCGGATACGGTGATGTCTCATCCAGTGAGGCTGCGGATCGTCTCGCATATGCCGCCTCCGCCGCGGAAGCCGATGAGATCGTGGATCGACTGCCCGATAAATTTGATACCCTGCTCGGCAAGCAGTTTCTGGGTGGTGTGGATCTGAGCGGGGGCGAATGGCAGCGGGTTGCCCTGGCCCGGGCTTTCTATCGCGATGCACCCGTTATTCTACTCGATGAGCCCACGAGTTTCATGGATTCGTGGGCCGAAATGCAGTGGCTCGATCGGTTTCGGAGTCTTGTCAAAGGGCGCACGGCACTCATCGTGACCCATCGGTTCACCACGGCCATGCGGGCCGATATCATTTACGTGATGGATGCCGGTCAGATCGTGGAATCCGGTACGCACGAGGAACTGCTTTCAAAAAACGGGACGTACGCGGATTCATGGCACATGCAGGTTCAGGCCGAAAGGGAACAGACTCATACATCCTGAACGCGCCCGCTTCCGAAGTGTGCGTGCACGCGATCAGCAATGTCATTACATCCACACCAATCAATGAACGCCTTGCCCCCTCTTGAAAAAGGATCTGTCTTCCGTTCGCTTGTCGGCAAATCGCTTCGCATCGTTGGCGTATGTGCACTCCTTGTGCTCGGGGTCGAATTGGCGGGGCAGGGGCTTTTCCGTCTCAAAGAAGGGCGCTGGCTTTTCCGGGGGCAACCGCTTCCACTATACGGCTATGCCTTTGAGCAGCACCCGTATCTGGTGGGCATTCCGCGTTCCGGTGGGGTACTCCCGCTCTGGGGAAAGAAGGTAACCTTTACGGGAAACCGCACGCGATGGACGGGTGGTTCGACCTTCGGCGATGACAAGATCCGGGTCGTATGTCTGGGGGGCTCGACTACGTTTGGCGCGTATGCTTCCGACGACGAGACGTGGCCGGCACAACTCCAGATGTTGCTCGGGGATCGGTATGCCGTCTATAATTATGGCATGCTCGGTTATACGACAGCGGAGAACATCATTCAGATGGCGCTGCTCATTCCGGAAATCAAACCGGATATCGTTGTATTTTACACCGGCTGGGATGATATCGCAAATTACCACCGGTTTGAGCGGTCGCCGGACTATGTCCGTCACGGGTTCGAGCAGTTCGAAAACCTGAAAATCCTCGATCGAGAACGGACGGCCTTCGCCGAGCGGCTCGCCGATCGTTCCGGCACGATCCGTCTCATTCAGTTTGTAAAGAACAGTTTCGGAACTCAAAAGGCGGAGCCGGCCGAGAAAACGGATGTCTTCACGGGACCGGACCTCTTTGTGGATCATATTTATCGCCGCAATCTGGAGACGTTACGCGAATTGGCCTTCATGCACGGGAGCTTCGCATTATTCGTCCCGCAAGTTTTAAATGAAACAGCATTTGAGTCCGGACGAACATTGAGGAGCCGGACACCACGTTTGGAGGACGCCGCGGTACCCGCGTTGATGGATCATCTCAATGGGCAGATGAAGGGTCTCTGCGATGGGACCATCTGTGAGGTGGTCGATGACGTCGACCACGTTGCGTGGCCATCCTCGTACTTCGTCGATGAAGGCCATTTCAATAACGAGGGCGGACGCGCTTTCGCCGAGTTGATGGCGCGACATATCCGAGCGCGCGCTCGGTAGCCTGTTTCCGTCTCTTTTCCGGATTTAATAACGTGCCGACTGCAATCTCCATCGTCATCTGTACCCGCGATCATCTGTCGCACCTAAAGGCGACCATGCGGACTATCGATGCGTTGACCGTGTCCGGCACAATCCGGCCGGAAGTGATCGTCGTGGATAATGGCTCGACGGATGGGACAGCTAACTGGGTACGAGGGGCGCAATTGAAAAGCATGCCCATCCGTCTCGTGGTTGAGCCCCGTCCCGGACAGGCACGGGCACGAAATGCGGGGCTCGCGGCCGCTCGGGGCGAGATTATCCTATTTACCGATGACGACGTGCGCCTCCCGGGAAATTGGTTGGTCGCACTGTGCGCCCCCATCCTGTCGGGTGATGCCGGTGCGGTACGAGGGAAATCAGTGCTTTCGCCCTCGCTTCATCGCCCCTGGATGCAGGTCTTTCATCGTGCCGTCCTCGCCGTCACGGAAGGCATAGACGGAGGCGGACGCACGGATATGGTGGGGCTGAGCATGGCTTTTGCACGCAATGTGTTGGATCGGGTGCCGGCCTTCGATCCGGAATTGGGGCCCGGCACGCCGTACGGATTTTTTGACGACACGCTGTTTTCTTATCAGCTTCGAGAGGCGGGATATCATATTGTTTCGGTGACGGAAGCCCCGGTGGCGCACAATCCCGATACGGATCGTCTGTCCCGGTACGCGTATCTCCATGCGGCACGGTGCCGGGGCCGGGGCCTGGCATACGTCGGCTATCACTGGGAGCATTATGACGAGACACGATGGACCCGCCGCCGGAAGACGTGGCAGTTTTGGCGGCACCCGTGGTTGGTGCTTGTCAAGCGATGGGCCAACCTGTGGGGATGGCGTCTGCGGCACCCACGGGTGTTCCGGCAAGTGGAAGGCATCGAATATCGGGAATTTGCACTCGTCAATCAGTATTATCAGATCCGGCAGTATGTGTGTTTTCGAGGTGGTCCTCGTAATTATGAAAAACGAGGGCTGATTAAACGGCACGGGATCATGCCGGACGCTGCGTCCGAACGTTTGGCCTTTGCATCCCCGATCCTGCCATCGACACCAAGGGCACCGGATTCGGCGACTGTCATCGCGCGGCCGAAAGACAAGCACAGGGGTTAATCATCTCATTCGTATGCCCGTCCTCGTCTCCATCCTGATCTGTACCCGCAACCGGCTGCCGGCGCTGAAGGAGACGCTGCGTTCGATGGAGATGCTCGTCTTTCCCGAGTCGCTGGAGGCAGAACTCGTTATCGTTGATAACGGATCGACGGATGGTACCGGGCACTGGGCGCGGCAGGCAAGTATGCCTAACATGCCCGTTCGCGTCCTTGAGGAATACCGGCAAGGCGTCGGATGGGCCCGGACGGCCGCACTCCGGGCTGCGAGGGGCGATATTCTGCTCTTCACCGATGATGACGTAGGTGTCCCGCCGCACTGGGGGATTGCCCTCTGCCGGCCCATCCTTGCCGGTGAGGCCGATGTGGTGGGAGGAGCATCCGTTTTAGCTGATACGCTTCAGCGCCCCTGGATGACGGGATTTCATCGAGCTGCGCTTTCGAGCTCGGAAGATATGACTCCCGAAGATCATCCCGATCCAATCACCATCAGTATGGCGTTCTCGCGCCGGGTGCTCGAACGGGTGCCGGCTTTCGATCCGGAACTCGGCCCCGGTTCGCCCTGCGGGGCGATCGAAGACGTTTTGTTCGACCGACAGCTGAAGACGGCGGGCTTTCGATTCGCTCACGTTTCCGATGCGCCTGTGGTTCACCATCCGTCGGGCGACCGTCTGAGCCGCCCGGCCTTTCTGCGGGCTGCGCGGGCGCGTGGGCGTTCGATGGCTTATATCGGCTACCACTGGGATCACTGGACCGTCGAGCGGTTTACGCACCGAACGCAGGGCAGACAAACATGGCGACATCCATATGTGGTGCTGTTGAAGCGGTGGGCGCACCTCTGGGGATGGCGGCTGCTCCATGTTCGGGCATGGCGACGGTCCGAGGGGATCGCGCGAACGGAATTCGGTCTGGTCAATTTGTTATCTCAAATCAGGCAATATCTTGTCGAACGGCAAAAGGCGAGGAACTATGATCACCGCGGGCTCGTGAAGCGTCGGGGTGTGTTGCCCGATGACCCGACCCGGGCGATGCGGGAGCAAGCGTCGCCATCGGTGGGGGCCTGAGTCATGGCCTCGATATCTCAATGTCGAATGGGCGAAAAGGCACCTCAAGGGACACCGCGTTTCCAGTCCCGCGGGCGATTAGCGAAACGCACCGGTTATGCCGCATTGCTCCTAATATTTGTGTTCGCCTATCTCGCCCGATATGTACCACCGCATGACGTGTGGTGGCTTCAACTCTTCGGCCCTTTGACGCCGTACCTCAGCGTGGTGGTCATGGGGGCAAGCATCGGTGTGTTCCGCCGGGGCCGGCGAAAGCAACGGATCGTACTCGGGTTGATACTGATGCTCATTCTGTGGCGCTTCGGGCCGGATGCTCTGCCGCTCTTAACTCCTGCGGCAGAGGCCCATCGAGACGGGCTGATCCCACTCGATACGCTCGTCGTGATGTCGTACAATGCAAAGTGGAAGCATCCCGCAAGGCAAGCTGCACTGACTGATTTCCTGCGTCGTGAGCATCCACGGGTCGTAGCCGTACAGGAAGGCACCCTCCATTTCGTCGGCGGTACAAACTATTCCGGCGAGCTGATTCCATTCTTGAAGGAAGGGCATTATCGTCTGCCTTCACTCGAGACCGACAGCCGGAATATTGTACGGCATCCGTTATTATCGCGTACGACGGGAGGCAGTTTCTCCGAGATCGACCTTTTTCCAGCCGACAGTTCACGTACCTCGTGGATTGGACGGGCGACCCTCTCGGTAACGGGGCAGGCCATTGTCATCTATAATGTGCATCTTCGCTCGTACCTTGAGCACCGACCGCCATCGAGTGCGGGGTTCCATGCGCTACTTCAAGTGTACCGCACGCTCCGGGAAGATGTCCTGACGCGCGAGCAGGAGGCACGAGCCATACGCGGGCTCCTCGATGCCGAAACGCGCCCCTTTGTGTTGGTCGGCGATTTCAATGCCACGCCTCACAATTGGGTGTATCAGCATTTGTCGCGCCAGTTGCAGGATGCCATTCGGCGCGGTAGCCGGGCCCTCTTCGGCACGTATCCCGCCCGCTGGCCGCTCGTTCGCCCCGACAATATATTTGCAAGCCCACAATGGGAAGTCCTTTCGGCCCGAGTCGGACCCGCACTTACGTCGGATCACCGGACGGTTCTCGCCACGTTGGTCCTCTTGGGGGGGGCGTGACGAATGATTTGCACGGGGTCGTGTTTAAAACATCGAGATTAATCGCATAAATGAGACTTGCCGGTATATTTGCGCCCCACCATGAGCGAATCGTGGAACGCTTCCTTTCGGCGAGGGGGAGCGGCAACCATCATGTCGTTGCCGCTTTCCCGCAAGAGGCGCCATATTTGGCGGTTTCTGCCGTAGGCGAACCAAAGGATCTGCACATTGCCAGCCAGGCGGTCGGCTCGTTTGCCTGCGTCATCGGCGAGATATACAACCGCGCGGAACTGTGCCGAAGCCTCGCGGTCCCGCCGGAGCAAACAGCCGCCGTGGTGCTCGCATTATGGCGCCGGGACGGAGAAGAAGGCCTGGGGCGGATCAATGGGCAGGCCTCATTCATCCTGTGGGACGCGACGACGGAGCGTCTGGCGCTCGTACGGGATCGCGGCGGCGTGCCTCCGATCTTTTTCGCCGAACAAGACGGCGTCTTGCTGTGGGCCACCGAAATGAAAACGCTCTTGGCCCTCGGTGTGAAGCGAGACATAGACCCGGTAACGCTGGATGCCTATCTATCCATCGGGTATGTACCGGCGCCATGGACTTTTGTGGACGGCACTCGCAAAGTGCCGGCCGCACATGCGCTGATCGCCGATGCCGAGAAGCGGAACATTGTACGGTACTGGCGGCCGTCGATGCGGCCCAAGCGGCGGACGGCGAAGCGGGAATCCGTCAATGTATTGCGGGACCGCATCCGGGAGGCATTCCGGCGAACGACGGAGGGAAACGGTCCGTTCGGCGTACTCCTTTCCGGAGGGGTTGATTCCTCGCTCCTCGCGGCCGGATTGAAGCAATGGCACGACGTGCCGTTTACGGCTTTTACGTTTCACTATGAGGGGTTCGATGGCGCCTGGAATGAGTATGACCGTGCCAAACTCCTGACCAAACATCTCGGGATTTCGCACGAGATCATCGAGATGGGGCCGGCGTGGGTGGCCGAGAACCTGCCGGCACTGCTTATTCAACACGAGGAGCCCTTTTCATTCGGGTTGCATACCGCGCGACTGCATACCGTCCGCGAGGCCGGGGTCGAGACGATGCTGACGGGTGCCTTGCCGGGCTTCCCGGGTTTCTGGGAGGTGGCGCCGGCCGCGTATTGGGGCCTGCGTCTGGGCGACTGGTCGGTCATACCATGGCGCAAACTGGCTGCGATTACCAAACGAACGGCTGGAATTAAGGCGCTCGAGCGTCTCCAATCAGTGGTCCGTCGTGCAGGCCTTAGCGTGCCCGAATACTTTGAACAAAAGCCCGTCAACACAATCGTTCGGGACGGCGAAAGGGCGCAATTATACTTGAACCCGGATCAGTTCCGGTCGGGTCGTGCGGCCCGATTGGAGAACATGAACCATCTGCTGGCCGATGCAGACGTTTCCGGCCGCTTCGACCGGCACGCCTTCCTGACCATGAGCTTTTTGCAGGCGGAACACAATCTCTGGTGGAATCATCGATGGGGGCAGGCGAACGGCTTGCGATTCCGCTTTCCTTATCTCGACATAGACGTAGTCAATTTTCTCGCGCGTCTGCGCCGTGATACACCGTCGAAATCGATCTTGCGGGAGGTGGCGGCGACCGTCATGCCGCGTGACATTGCTTTCTATCCGAAATATGGGCAGGCGGCGCCCATCTGGCAATGGCTTCGTATTGCGCCGCTCCGTAACCTCGTCTACGACACCCTCACGCCGCGCCGTGTCGACGCGACGGGCTTATTTCGCACGAAGGAGGTCATGCGATTGGTTCGCGAGCACATGGACGGCGTTCGATCCCATCAGTGGTTGGTCTGGACGGTTTTGAGCTTCTGCCTCTGGAAACAGCATTTTCTCGACGTTCCGGCGGCGGATACGGCCGTGCCACGCATTCTCGATTACTAAACGAAACAGGTGGGCTTATCCGCCTTTACGCATGGCCGACTTTTTTCTTCTTGCCGATCCGGACCCAGAACGAAGGCAGCGTTATCGCGCGGCGGCCGCCCCGTTTCTATCGACCTTGACCTATCCGATTCGCCACGACGTTGGCCACGGGTGCGTTGAGGGCGCGGTTTTCTGTCATGATCAGACTCCTTTTCATGCGTCGGAATGGGAATCCGGCACGCATCTGATCACCATCGGTCTGGAGGATCGACGGCGGTTCGGTGCGCATGCGGACCCGAACGCTCCGACATTCAACGAGGCGTTTTTCCGGGACTGGTTTTCTGGAACGGCATTTGGCGTTTGCATCGGGTGGAATGCCCGGGGCGATATCTTTGTGGCGGCCGACCGTTTGGGTATCTTCCCGATCTATTTTTTTCAACAGGGCGACGTGACCGTGATCGCGAGTACCCCCTCGCTGATTCTCTGTCATGCGTCCTGTGGACGGGGCGTGGACCGAATCGCCTTGACCGGTATCTTGCGGTATTCCTTTCCCTGCGGCGAACGCACGATGTGGGATGCAATCCGGCGGCTCTCCCCGGGATTTGCCCTCAAGAAACCCTCGGGCGCACCCCTCCGGCGGCGAGAAATATGGCGCCCCCGCGAGGACGAATCTCCGGAGACCGGCACGGAGGGTGAATATGCAGCCGTCTTCGAGGCAACGCTTCGATCATGGGCCGGAAGGCAGGCACATCCGGTCGATCTTCAGCTAAGCGGTGGGCTCGATTCGCGCATCGTAGCGGGACTGCTCTCGGAGGCTTCGGGAGGTGTTGGCGAGGCGTGGACCTACGGCCGCCGATGGGACCTGGAGGCCCGATCGGCACGCAGCGTCGCACGGGAATGTGGGTTCCCTCACCGCACCCTCCCTGTCGATACCGGTCGCTATCTCGAATGGGCCTATGCACAGATCGCCGCCGGTCACCTCACCAATGCCGTCACGGACTTTGCGCTGTGGGCCGCCGGCGACTACGCTGCCTCCCGGGCTTTTCCGGTGGCATCGGGCTATCTCGGCGATATTACCATGGGGGGCAATCACATCGGGCGGTCCCTACCGGGAGGGGACCCGCGTTCGGCTTTCGTATTAATTCTCTCGCGGCTCAATGCCGGCTACGGCCTGCCTGATCGTATGGTCAATGATTTATTACGCGGATCGGACGCACGGGACCTGATGGAAGCGTGTGACGCGGAATTGTATCGGACTTTTCTTTCCCGTGGCACGACAAACTTTCGCCGCGGCTGGTGGTTCGATTTGTTACATCGCGACCGGCACAACGTGGCACGGCTCATACTCGTGATGGCCCGGCATACATGGCCCCTTTTGCCTTATCTTCAACCCGGTCTGATAGACATCGCGGAGAATACACCCGCCTCGATGCTCGGCGCCCGCCGGTTGCAGGAGTTTTTGATTAATGAACGGTTTCCGCGGCTAGCCGCCTTACCCTTCGATCGCGGACAGATGGATCGATGGCCACTGCGGTTTCGTTCCCCGGCGCATCGCCTCGGCAGGAGGGTGGGAGAACGGGCCGGCCGGATATGGCGTCACACGATGCATCATTATTTTGGGCTGGAACGGCGGGTGAATTATCGTCTCTGGGACATCAATCGAAACCCCGGCTGGCTGGCGATCCGGGGGCAGGCTCAACATGATGCAGACGCACTGGCGGACCTGATGGACGTTTCGCTCGTGACGGCCTGTGTTCCAGGGCCGGATGCCCAAATTCCAGTCGAAAATGCTTTGCAGGGTAGCGGTTTGAAAACACTCGCCGGACTCGCACTCTGGGCGGCGGTCTATCGGTAATCGACGCATGAAAACGATCTTCCTCCATATCGGAACGCATAAGACCGGTACGACGAGCCTGCAATTATTTCTCGACCGTTGTGCATCGGCGCTGGGGGCACAGGGCATCCTGTACCCTCGATCTGGGCGCTCGGAGAGAATATGGTGGGCACACCACGCCCTCGTCGAAGGGGTCGCGACAACGGCAACTGCGTCGGCACGGAATGTTTGGCAAGAGGTGAAGGACGAAATCGGGAAATGGGAAGGCGACGAGGTAATCGTCAGCTCCGAAGACTTTTGTCTGTGTGACGACAATGAGATGGAGACCGTCATAGGACATTTCGAGGGACACCGCGTCGTTGTCATCGTCTATGTACGGCGGCCCGTGGATTTTGCGCTCTCGTTGTACAAACAGCACCTGATGTCGAATGGGCACCGATCATTGCATGACTATCTCGGCGACGTTGCCGAACGATGCGATTATCACGCAATCATCCGTCGTTGGGAGGCGTGCGAAGGCGTTCAGGCCGTACAGGTGCGCGTGTTCGACCGGGTTCGGACGAATCCGGGAAAGGAGGTGGATTTCATCCACCAAATCGGGGGGGAACTCGATGCGCTTCGGGGGTGCTTACGGAATCCTGTCAACGTCTCGCCGTCCGATGCCGTCCTGCGAACGGTGCGTGCCGTCAATCGGTCAGCTTCGCGGTTACACGGGCCAAACCGACCGCATCGGATCGTGTCCGGGGTTGCGCGGCGTGTCCGAAAAGCTATATACAAGAAACACGTCGCCGGACGACTTTTGACGGCGGCCCTCCGACCATGGTATCGTACCGATTCTATCGCGCGGGAGGCAGGCGAATCCCACTGGCGGGCCGGGCGCGAAAAACTGGAAGACCCCCACCGCAGATTCCTCGAGGCCTATATCGACCCGAAGGATCGACTGTATTTGACGCTCTGAATTCGTTTCTCGTACTGCATCTCTCCATGAATTTACTCGCACATCCCGGATCGGCGAAGGCACATCCCTTCCCACAACGCGCGGTTGCGACCGAAAAACCGGCATGAGCAAACTGATTTCCATTGCCTTTCTGACCAAGAACGGCGGCGATGAATTTCGCGCCGTTCTGGAAGCAGTACGGCATCAGTCGTGCCCGGAGTCCTTCAGGTCCGAGATCGTACTCCTTGACAGCGGATCGACGGATGACACGCTCCACATTGCCGCGCAGGCCGGCGCCGCGATTCACGAAATCCCGCCGGAGGAGTTTTCCTTTGGTGAAAGCCGGGATAAACTGTTGTCCTTTTGTCGTGGAGAAATCGTAGTGCTGCTTTCTCAGGATGCCTGTCCCATTGGCACGGACTGGCTTCAGACTCTCACCGAGCCGATTCGCTCCGGTACGGCGGATATCGTTCAGGGCTCCGAATATCTGCCCGATAAACCTTTTTTCTGGGAGCGTATCGGCCGTTTTTATGCCACAAGCGAATGGCGCCCCTTTTTCGAGGAGTTCGGTGAAATCGGGCTTTCCACCGTCAATATCGCCATGCGACGGAACGTGTGGGAAAAGACCGGGTTTGGTCCCATTCCCATGTGCTCGGACAAGCTGTTTCAAAAACGTGTGGCTCAGGGTCAGTGGGCCGTGGCATGGTGCCGGCATGCTGTTGTGCGCCACGGACACGACTATCGTACCCAATCGCTGGTCAAACGGTGCGCCAATGAAGGGATGGCCCTGCGAATGCTGGGATTTCACATTCGTACCCGACAGACATTGTTCGACCTGTTCAACCGAAGGAATCTTCGGGCACTGCTTCGTGGCCTCGTTCGGGGAGAAGTCCGTACCCCCGCCGAGATGCTGTTTCCCATTCTGCGCCCGTTAAGTATCTGGTACGGTAACCGATTCCTAACGGACTACTGGCGATGATTTTATTGGCTTGCAAATAGATATGAATGATAGCGTCAATTCATCAATAAGCGGTAAAACGAGCTCGCTGGCTAACGGTCGAGAGCAAGACCTTCCTGCTTCTGGTGCGCGCCCCTTCAGCATGCGCCAACGCCTTCTGGGGCTTAACCGAGAGATCCGCGTGGCTATCATTGGGGCCGGTGCCATGGGGAAAGGCCTGCTCTACCAGTGCATGGTGACGCCGGCATTCCGCTGTGTGGCCCTTGCCGACGTGAAGGTGGACCGTGCGGTAGCCTGCGCCCGCGAAATGGGAATGCCCACGCGCGTCGTCGAAACGGTCGACGGGCTACAGGATGCCGTCCGGTCCGGAAGTCTGGCCATCTGCCAGGACGCGGCCCTTCCGGCCACTGCCGAAGACATAGAGGTGTTCATTGATGCTTCAAATACCATCCGGTCCGCCGGCACATTTTGTGTCACGGCCCTGAAATACGGCAAGCATCTGGTAATGATGAACGCCGAAGCCGACCTCGCTTTTGGGCCCTATTTGATGCAACTGGCGACGGCGAACGGGGTTACGTACGCCAGCTGTGACGGCGACCAACACGGGGTGATCAAACGATTGATCGATGACATGACCCTCTGGGGTTTTGAACTGGTGATGGCGGGGAATATCAAAGGATTTCTCAACCGTGAAGCCAACCCAACGTCGATCATCCCGGAAGCGGACAAGCGTAATCTCGATTATCACATGTGTACGGCCTATACTGACGGAACCAAGCTGTGCATCGAGATGGCGCTTCTCGCCAATGCACTGGGTCTGAGGACGGCGGAGCCTGGAATGATCGGCCCCCGCGCCGAGCATGTGAAGGAAGCTCTGCACTTGTTTGACCTCGCGACGATTCACCGCGAGCACGGCGCAGTGGTCGACTATGTTCTGGGCGCCGAACCCAACGGTGGGGTCTATGCCATCGGCTATTGCGACCATCCCTACCAGAAACAGATGATGGCGTACTACAAAATGGGACCGGGGCCGTACTACGTGTTTTACCGGCCTTATCACCTGTGCCATGTGGAGTCGCTTTCGGCCATCGCCGCCGCATACCTCGACGGTCAATCGATTCTCGAGCCCCGGCATGGTTTTCAGGCCAATGTATATGCTTATGCCAAACGGGACCTTGGGGCCGGTGAACAATTGGATGGAATCGGCGGATATGCGTGCTATGGATTAATTGAAAACTGCTCGGACAATGCGGACGCCCCGGGGATTCCTATGTGCCTTGCGGACGAGGTTAACCTGATTCGACCGGTTCGAAAAGGTCAAAAAATATTGCTCTCCGACGTGCGGTACGACGCGGAACGTTCCGATTTCGAACTGCACCGGCGTGCGATTGAGATTGGGTGCCACGGATGGGGCTGAATGAATGAGAGATGCCCCTGTTTATATCCAGGGCACCGATACTATTCGACGCATAAATTGATCGTTCCGTATCTTTATTCAATCCGAAATATTAAAAATGCGTCGGCCAGGTGGGAGAGAGGAAGCATGATCGGTGTAAAGAATGATTCGTAAATATGCTTCGGCGCTCTCGCCTGAATTCGAAATACTGGCCCACTGTGCGAGATTGAATCCGGAACCGGGGGATCGCGACCGGATCAATCATCTCGTCGATCTGGATATCGATTGGTCTCGATTGCTGACACTGGCGAATTACCACGGCGTGCGCCCCCTTTTCTATCGTAGTCTGCTGGCCACGAATCTCGACGCCGTCCCGCCGGAATACAGGGAATATCTCTCGGTGCAGGCCCACGCCACGTCGGCCTTGAATCAATTTCTCGTAAAGGAAGCCGGGAGACTGATTGGTCTGCTCGCCGCCCATAACGTCGATGCGATGGTGCTCAAGGGGCCCGTGATTGCCCATCGGGCCTATGGCAGCCTCGACTTGAGGCCGTTCATCGATATCGATTTATTGGTTCGTGGGCGCGATCAGGCTGTTATCGAGGCGTTGCTTGCTGAGAATCAGTACACTCCATTTTCACAAGTCGCCCGTCACAAAGGGATCTGGAAGAAGCTCTATATCTGGCAGGCATGCCAGTATCCGTTCGAGCGAGGTGGCGGGACATTGAATCTCGATGTACATTTTGCCGTCATGCCTCGTCTGTACTACTATGCACCGGACTTCGAGACATTATGGCAACGCGGGGAATCACTCTCGATTGCCGATCAGGTACTGCCTGCCATGGACACGTTGGATTTGCTGTTGATGCTGTGTTTCCACGGTGAAAAGAATCGATGGGAATCGTTAAAGTATATTTGTGATGTCGGTGTATTGATTGGGGCGAATCCGGATCTGGATTGGGATGAAGTCATGCGCCGGACCCGACGTACGCACGGGGAGCGAATTGTTCTGCTCGGCCTGTCGCTCGCGGAAGCATTCTATGCACTGGAATTTCCCCCGGAAGTAAAGGAGCTGATCCGGACTGACCGTTACGTGGGTGAAATGACGGAAATGTTCCTAAAGCGCCTTCCAGAACAGATCGATCTGGGTATTGCAGCGTTCCCCGACCGTGTTCGCTTTCATTTACTGTTACAGAATACGCTGAAGACCAAAGCCAGGTACGCGTTTTTTGCTATGCTTCGACGCCTGTCGGACATCGAACTATAAAAACAATTCCGAGGACTGTACGGGCTCACGATGATCCGCCGGGCACTCGACATTGAATCCTGATCCGTCTGATGAACGCCCCGTTGTTCGAACTGCTCTGCCATTGCGCCCGGACGAATCTGGAGGAACCGGATGTCGAGCGCGTGCGCAGGCTGGCGTCGTTCGCGGATGTCTGGCGGCGATTGTATCCCCTGGCGGAGTACCACGGGGTCCGGCCCATGGTGGCGCATAACCTCTGCCGTTACCTCCCGGATACGCTGACGGAAGACGACCGGGCGCAGATCACCTATCACGCCCGTGCCACGGCCTCTTTCAACCTCTTTCTTTCGAAAGAGCTCGGGCGGCTCATGCGCATGTTGGAGACCCGCGAAATACCCTCTTTTACGCTCAAGGGGCCTGTCCTGGCGGTGACGGCTTTCGGATCGCTGGATCTGCGTGCCTTCTCGGACTTAGATGTGCTGATTCGGCGTACCGACTTTGACCGGGTGGAAACGGCTCTGAGAGAAGAGGGGTACGGCCCGGCAAAGCGCCTCTACGGCCGTCAGAAGCAGACGATGCTTTACCTTAACGGACAGTTGCCTTATATGCGGGGCGCCGCGGTCTTCAATGTCGATCTACATACGCGTCTCGTCCCTCCCGGCTATGTGTTCTCACTGTCGTTCGACGAGCTGCTGGCGCGATCCGAAGAAGTGATGCTGGAAGGAGAGCGTGTGCGGACGATGTCGCCCGAAGACACGGTGCTTAACCTCTGTTATCATGGGGAGAAAAACCGATGGGAGCGCCTCAAGCATGCCAGCGACGTGGCGGAGATGGTGCGGGCGCATCCCGGGCTGAACTGGGACGCCCTGCTAACCCGCGCGCGGCAAACACGGGGGCAGCGTACGCTGCTGCTCGGGCTTTTGCTGGCGTCATTGCTTTTCGAGACAACCCTGCCCGCGGCCGTACTGCAAGCGGTGAACAGCCGGGGCGGCATCCGTCAACGGGCCGAATATCTGGCACAGCGCCTGCCCGAACAGATGCACCTCGGCATTGCCGGCTTCCGCGAACGCTTTGGCTTTCATCTCGCACAACGGGATCATCTCCGTGACCGGCTTCAATACTGTCTCTACGCGATAGCGCGGCGGGCAATGGGTGCGCATCATTGATCGCCGGCTTGTATGGTCTGGGACGGCTACCGGCCGTACGGCAAATTCCACGGGGATTCATCGAATGAGAGGTGCTAATATCGGGAGCGGTGATGACCTTGCTCCCGAAATGTGAGGGTGGTCGGGCATCATACTGCCCGCTCCCTTGAATTCGATCATCGGGCATGTGGTCGATGCAGCGTCGGCCCCGTCCGTACTTCCCGTTGGGGTGCCTGTGAAACCACGAGACCATAGTTCCCTGATGGCCGGGATGACCCTCGAATACGCCCGCCATGCACCCACCACAGCGGCGCTTCACGAGCGCGCGCTCGGATGCCTCATTGACGGCGGAAGCCACACGCTCCGCCTCATGCAGCCCTTCCCACCGTACTTTGCCCGCGGGCGTGGCGCCTGGGTGGAGGACGAAGACGGCCATCGCCTCCTCGACTTCTGGCAGGGGCACTTCACCAATATCCTCGGCTACAATCCGCCCGTCGTCACGGAGGCGCTGGTCCGTGCCTTCAAAGATGGCTTCGGCCTGCAAACGGGGTACATGAGTCGCATACAACTCGAAGTCGCCGAACTCGTCTGCCGGCTGACGGGTGCCGAGCGCGTGCGCTTCACCACGAGCGGCGCCCTGGCGACCATGAATGCCCTCATCCTCGCGCGCGCTTTCACAGGCCGGGAACTCGTCATGAAAGTGGGCGGTGGCTGGCACGGCGGTCAGCCTTTTGCGCTGCGAGGTGTCAGTTTCCGCGGTGGTTTCGAGCATACCGAGAGCACCGGCATCTCGCCCGCGGTCACCGACGATACGGTTCTGACCGGCTTCAACGATGTCGACCGCCTCCACGCCGATTTTCAACGATACGGCGATCGGCTGGCGGCGTTCATTGTCGAGCCGATCATCGGGGCCGGCGGCATGATACCGGCAAGCCGTGCCTACCTCGATGCAGCGCGAGAATTGACCCGAAAACATGGTGCTTTGCTCATCTTCGACGAAGTCATTGCCGGGTTCCGCTTCCGCGCGGGAAACGCCGGGGGACTGTACGGCATCGACCCGGATCTGATGACACTCGGCAAAATTATGGGGGGCGGCATGCCCGTCGCTGCCGTCGCCGGGCAGAGCGACGTGATGGAATTGGTCGGACGCACCGGGCCGGTCAAGTTCGAGGGGGGCACGTATTCGGCACATCCAGCTTCCATGGTGGCTGCCCGGACGATGCTCTCATACCTCGTCGAAAACGAAGCGGAGATTTATCCGAAGCTCGCACGCACCTCGCGACGCCTCCGGCGGACCATTCTCGCGGCCCTCGCGGAGGAGGGCATATCAGCCCGGTTTGCCGGGGACCACTCGGAAATGTTACCGGACAACTCGCTCCATTTGCTCGTGTTTCCCCGCGTCGAAGGGCTTGCTCTCGATACGCCGGATGAGGTTTTGAATCCCGCCTGTTGCGACTGCGAGATGAGCGAGAAGGTGTTTCGCCTGGCGTTGATGCTCGAAAATGTGCATACCGTGCATGGCGTCGGGTCCATATCGACGGCCCACACCGACGAAGACATCGACTTTATGGGCGAAGCCTGCCGCCGTGCCGCACGACGGGTGCAGCCTTTCCTTGACTGATGTACAACCCTTCATTATAAATGAGGTAGACAGAAGAACATGCCCGAACCCATTCGTGTCATTCAGTACGGTCTCGGACCCATCGGCAGCGCTGTGGCGCGGCTCGCCGTCGAACGCAAAGGCATCGAGGTGGTCGGTGGCGTCGACATCGATCCCGCCAAAGCCGGATGCGATGTCGGTGAGGTGATCGGGCTCGGCCGGTCTCTCGGCATCCCGGTGACGCGCACTCTACCGGAGACCCTCGCGCATACACAGGCCGATGTGGTCCTTCATTGCACGCGCTCCTATTTCGATCAGTTCAAGCCGCAACTCCTCGAAATTCTCGCGGCCGGTCTGGATGTCGTGACTACGGCCGAGGAATTATCCTTTCCGTGGATCAAAGACCGGGCGCAAGCCGAGGAGATCGACGAGGCCGCCCGGTTGGCCGGGAAGACGGCCCTCGGCACCGGCGTCAACCCTGGCTTCCTCATGGATGCGCTGCCGCTGGGGCTGACGAGCATTTGTCAGGAAGTTGACCATATCTCCGTATCGCGTGTGATGAACGCCTCGGAGCGACGCGGGCCGTTTCAGGCGAAAATTGGGTCGGGAATGACGGTGGAGGCCTTTATGGCGAAGATGGCCGAAGGACGCATGGGACACGTCGGGCTGCCGCAGTCCATCGGGATGATCTTCGATACACTGGGCAAAGAACTGGTCAAATACGAGGATCATGTCGAGCCCGTGGTGGCGGAAGTGCAGACGGACACCGACCATTTCAGCGTGGCGCCGGGGTTGGTGAAGGGACTCAAACAGGTGGCGCACGGATACGTGCCGGAGGGTGAATTCGTAACGCTTACGTTCCTCGCCGCACTCGATACGGAGGATGCCTGCGACACCGTTCAAATTTCGGGCAAACCGGATCTGAATGTCCGGCTTGTCGGGACGAACGGCGACCTCGCGACGGTCGCGATGGCGGTCAATGCCGTTCGGCGGGTGCACGCAGCCGCGCCGGGGCTCGTGACGATGCGAGATCTCCCTATTGTGACGGCGTGGTGAATCTGTGTGTGGGTGACGTGATGAAATTGCTCACCCACACATCATCCAAACATCCCTGAGACGACATGCCACGAGAAGCCTATGTTTTCGACGCGATCCGCACGCCGCGCGGGAAGGGTAAGCCGGGTGGGGCGCTCTCCGACATTCCTGCCGTGGACCTGCTCAAGACGCTGTTTACGACCCTCCGCAATCGCCATGACCTCGATACTGCACGAATCGACGACTGTCTCATGGGTTGCGTGACGCCCATCGGCGAACAGGGCGCCGACATTGCGCGGACGGCGGCCCTCTATGCCGGATGGGACCTCAACGTACCCGGAATGCAACTCAACCGATTTTGTGCGTCCGGACTAGAGGCCGTGAATCTCGCGGCCGCCAAGGTGCGCTCGGGATGGGAGGACCTCGTCGTGGCCGGCGGGGTCGAGTCGCTCTCACGGGTGCCGATGGGGGCCGACGGCGGCGCCATGATGTCGGATCCGGCGGTGAGTGCGGCTCTCGGCTATGTGCCGCAGGGTATCGGTGCGGATCTCATCGCGACGATGGAAGGCTTCACGCGGGATGATGTCGACGCCGTCGGGGTACTTTCGCAGTCCCGCGCGGCCACCGCACGGAACGAGGGGCGCTTTGGCTCCATCATTTCCGTATGTGATCGTGCGGGGAACGAAGCGCTGTCGACAGATGAACTGATTCGCCCTGGCACGACGATGGCGGTGCTCGGTGGGTTGCGTCCGGCTTTCACGGCATTGGGCGCGCGCTTCGACAAGGTGGCGCTCGCGAAATACCCGCAGGTCGATCGTATCCGGCATGTGCATACGGCCGGCAATTCGTCGGGCATCGTCGACGGCGCGGCGGCGGTATTGGTGGGGTCGCAGAAGGCGGGCGAGGCCATGGGGCTGAAGCCTCGCGCACACATCGTGGCGGCGAAGCTCGTCGGGACGGAGCCCACCATCATGCTCGTCG
>Ga0114931_10000035_pt1 | contig 125353 bp, 98 predicted proteins | sample 2SBtaG_FD_89579 | JGI IMG/M metagenome (GOLD analysis project Ga0114931, IMG submission 89579) | Deep subsurface microbial communities from Kolumbo volcano to uncover new lineages of life (NeLLi) - 2SBTROV14_V59a metaG | ecosystem: Environmental > Aquatic > Marine > Volcanic | place: Kolumbo...
AGCAATTCTTACTCGCTTCTACCGATTGATCCACATAGCCAAGGCTCTGCCTCAACTGCTGGCTCTGTGCCTGATCCGCTTCGGACATGGCCGAAAGGTCGTCGCACTGCGCAGCTTCCGAAGCCTCCGCCGCAGGAGCTTCCGTCACGGGAGCATTATGTGTGGCCTCCTCGGAATGCTCGCCACCACCGCAGGCCGCCAGCACCGTTCCGGAACCGGCTACGAAGGCGCCTAGTGCAGAGACACGCAACAGGAAGTCTCTCCTCGATAATTCTTTGTTCGACATGATCGTACCGTTTTGGTGGGAAATAACGTGTTGGCGGTGGCCGATTCGTGACGAACGGCAGCCGATTCAAGTATACTAACCCGCCAGGTAATTTTCTCCCCACCTCGCAAAAAACATCCCGTCAATTTTGAAACGACCAAAAAAATGGGTAAAGCGGATTCTTATTGTTGTACGGAGGCAGATCGTCTGGCTCTCGCCCATTTCTGGATAGATCCATTGACAAAAACCACCTTGTGTCCCAGGTGAGCCAGAAGCGCGGCGGCCATGGCGGCACGGCCTCCCATTTGGCAGTGGACCACTATTGGCTTTCCTTTCGGCACTTCGTTTTGTCTCAAAAAAAGGCGGCTATGAGCTATATTTTTTGCCCTAGGGACATGGACCTCCGCATATTCCGCCTTGCCGCGCACATCTAGTATCATGACGTCTTCACGCGTACAAAAATCGTCCATGGCATCGAATGTGACTTCTTCGATGACAGCGAGGCAGCCACCTTCGTCCACATAAGATGCCAGCGCTTCGGGTGGCGCATAGGCAACAATGCGGTCGAGCCCGACACGAACCAAGTCCCGTACGGCCTGGGCGACGTGGACCGGGTCGATGATGAGATAGATCGGTGTGTTCTCGGCTACAAACGAACCCGCAACCGAGTTGAACGCTTTGTCGAATGGGACGTAAAGTGCGCCAGGCAGGTGCCCGGCCATGAAGGCGGAACGATTGAGACGCGTGTCGAGAACGGCCACATCAGAACGGTTAGCAAGCGCGCCCAATTCGGTTGCAGAAAGGCGATGAGGATTGGGAAGGTCCCCGAGTACGGGGGGACCTATCCGGTTGTCTCGCTTCATCCGTGCGAAATACATAGGCGGTTCCGGCTGCCCGTTGAGAATGTAATCTACGAAGGCTTCCTCACCGTCTCGGGAGGCGCGGATCGCCGCATTAAATCGTCGCTCGTATCCGACGGTAGATATGGGCACGGCACCAAGAGCTTTGCCGCACGCGCTACCGGCACCGTGTGCGGGCCATACCTGTACATAGTCATCGAGATCCAACAACCGGCCCACCGATCGGTAGAGCGTGCGGGCCGACGGCTCCATGACGTCTGACATTCCTGCTGCTGATTCCAGCAGGTCAGGTCTTCCAAGGTCACCGACGAAGACAAAATCACCCGAGGCGAGCCCCATCGGTGTCTCTGCGCCGCCACCCAGGTCGGTGACAAGGTAGCTCAAGTGCTCGGGAGTATGTCCGGGTGTATGCAGCGCCGTGACCTCAATATGGCCAATTCGAAAAGTGTCACCGTCGCGGAGTAATTGGTACTGGTACCCGGTGCTGTTACGAAGCCACTCATACTTCCAGTCGTCATCGCCCTCATCGGAGGCAAACACCTTCACGCCGCGCTCAGCGAACTCACGCATCCCGGTCAGGTAGTCGGCGTGAATATGAGTATCAGCAACGGCTACGATCTCCAGATCTTCACGTTGGGCGAGGTCGATGTATTTGTCTATGTCCCGCTCCGGATCGACAAGCAATGCCTCCTTTGTTTTTTGGCAGCCAATCAGATAGGCATATTGAGCGAGCTTCTCATCGAAAATTTGCCGGAATAACATGGTCTGCCCTCCCGGGTGTTGGATCTTTGAGAATTTTGGCCCGGTTGTGTCGGAATCGGCACGCAGAATGCCGTAAATTGTTTGGGCCCATTGATACCATGAAGATAGCCCTGAATCCCTGTGATAACAAGTCTTTACCCTTAGTATTACTATTGCTGGGGGGTAATGCAGTCCTGGCCATAACTTTTATTCCGAGGAATATGTGCCCGTAGAATAAACCCAAACCTGAACCTGGACCACCTAATCGTTTCACATGGGCCTGTTTGTATATTTTTAAAAATATAATTGTGACTTTGGGCATTGGGAAAGAGCGGAACGTGAGATACATGGCAATTATTTGCATAAAACCAGGAATACAATTTGTATCCGAAGGATCTTTCTGGCCATATGTATATATTACCCCATAGTGCTATAAACAGGTAGGAAAGTGCGATGAAACAAGGCATGGTACCTCCCGCAATGATAGCCCGGGCTGCGCGTCGTTTTAAGCTACTAGGCGAACCGGTGCGTCTCGAATTGCTAAATCAGCTTCAGCTTCAGGGAGAGATGAACGTACAGGAATTGGTGGAAGCAACCGGCCATCTTCAGGCAAATGTGAGCAAACACCTCGGATTGTTGGGTCGCGAAGGTCTGGTAACGCGACGCAAAGAGGGGCTGAATGCATACTATTCCATCGCTGACCCTACGCTAGCAGCATTGTGCACGCTGGTTTGCGGTCAAATTCGGCAGGAAGCGCTAGAAGCCCGGGAACTGTCGATTGGTGGCTAAGCCTTCGATATGGCAAAAATATTTGGCTAGGTCGACTCCGACAGTGGGATAAGAAATAACCGTGCAAGAGCCGTCGGATTCTGGCCAAATCGTATCATGTTTCCGCTGTCGAGCACAAGTTCTACGGTGCAGGTCCTCAGGCTTCTGATGCGTTCTTCTCCAGTCGCATATCGCGGGCCCGAAGTTGAAGCGTCGACCGTCCTTTCCATACGTTTTCCTCAACGGAGAAGAGCATCTCGAAGGGGACTTCCTGCCGCTGGCTCGTTTCCAACACCGGCAACAACTCGCGCATACCGAAGCCGATAGCCTCCATGACTTGTGCCCCGTTGCCAGTTCGGTGACTGACCTTGAACTTGAGGTGGGTTCCGTCGCGCCCGATCGTGCGCGGGGTACCAACGACCCCAAGGTTTCCCGCATGAAAAATCGGGGTGCTGTTCTTCGGGCCGAAGGGTGCAAATTGCTTTAGGACAGCCCAGAAACGCCGGTCGATGACGTCGAGATCGAGATGAGCATCGATGTTGATACTAGGCAACATCAATTCAGGCGTCATAACCGCCCGCACTGCCTCGTCCAAACGGTCTCGGAAAGCGGGGAGATTGGTCTCTAGGAGGCTCATTCCAGCAGCATAATCATGTCCGCCAAACTCAGTCAAGAGGTCGCTACAGGCGGTGAGTGCATTAAAAATATTAACGCCATGAATAGAGCGAGCGGATCCCTTGATTTGATTTCCAGCGTTACCCAGCATGACGGCCGGGCGGTAGAAACGCTCGACGATGCGGCTGGCCACAATCCCGATTACACCGAGATGCCACTTGGGATGGTGAAGAACGAGCGCGCTCCGTGAATGTGCAGCCAGTTGCCTTTCGGCCATCTGAATGGCCTCCCGCACCGTTTCATGGTCGAGTACACGCCGCTTCTCGTTGACGGCTTCCAACTCCGCGGCCATCTTGGCTGCCTTGTCTTCATCCGCAGCGATCAGAAGTTCGACGGCACGTCCGGCATCACCTAACCTTCCGGCTGCATTAATGCGCGGTCCGAGTCCGAAAACAATTCGGCTGGTAGTGGCATTTGCAAGGTCGATTCCTGCGACGTGAGCCAGCGCGCGGAAGCCAAGGCGAGGGGCGGTTCCGAGGCGTTTTAGGCCTTCGGCCATGAGCACGCGATTCTCTCCGAAAATCGGAACGATATCGCTTGCTGTGGCCACGGCCACGAGATCTAGAAAAGGCAAGGCGTCTTCGGGCGGCCTCATTTGCCGTTTCATGATCGCCTGTACCAATTTGAAGGTGACCCCACAGCCACACAACTCCTTGAAAGGATAGGAACAATCGGCCCGTTTAGGGTCCAAAACGGCAACGGCATCGGGAAGAATCTCCTTCGGCGTATGGTGATCGCAGATAATCAGATCCATACCCCGCTCTCGGATATATTCGGCTTCCTTCACGGCAGTGATGCCGCAGTCAAGCGCGATGATCAGCCTTGCGCCGACGTCGGCCGCATAGTCAATACCGTTCTTGCCAAGACCATAGCCGTCCTTCTTGCGATCGGGAATGAAATATTGCGCGTCTGCACCTTGCTCTAGGAGGAAGTGTGTCATCAACGTGGTCGAGGTGGTGCCGTCCACGTCATAGTCTCCGTAAACGATAATTCGTTCGTTCTCGTGAAAAGCATGGACCACACGTGCAGCAGCCGCTTCCATGTCACGCATCAAAAGCGGATCATGAAGGTCTTCCAGTGTGGGGCGGAAGAAATGGCGGGCAGCCTCAAACGTCTCAATGCCCCGAATCACAAGAATACGAGCAAGGGCCTCGGGGAGATTGTTTAGCTCACGCTGCAGATGCGTGACAGTCTCGGAATCATCGTTGGGTCGCAATACCCATCTGTTTTTTATCACTTTGCAATGTTTGAATCCTAAGAAACGAAGAAAGAAGCCTGGAAATAATGCCGGGACAAAAGTGCAAGGATTGGCCTGTAGTATAGCAGACCACGTGTGTTCACGCAACCCGGATCGGATGAGATTAGGTAAGTACCGGGAGCGCGCACAGAAATAGCAGAGAATATTACGCGGCCACGCATTGCTGAGAGGCATCCGAATGATGCGCCACAACATCTTCGATCTCTCGCACAATGGCAATTTCGGCACCGGCCACCCATCGCCGAAATTCCGGCGCGGGACTATACCGCTTGGCGACGTACGGCAGTAGCTGGTCGATTTCAAATGTCCGGCTGAATACACATACGCCCGCGGACATCGCATCAAGTGCATTGCAATATTGTTCGTAGTGGCCTTCCACCGGCACGGCCAGCACCGGCTTTCCAAGGTACGTCGCTTCACAGACGGCCTCGAACCCGGCTGTGCAAACGAGACCACTGCATTTTGCCATCATTGACATAAAGAGGCTATCGTTAAGCCGGTGGAAGGTTAGCGTCGAATCGTGAGAAACAATCTCTGGAACCTCGGTTTTGTCCCAAAAACAATGAAGCATTATTTCAGGATGTTGCCGGTGCCAGTCCAGAATAGCCTCCGCATATCCGCTATTCAAAAGGTACACTAGCAAAAAAGGCTCGGAATGCCCGTCGGCTTGAAGAAAGAGTGCCGGCCGTAAGAGCGGTGGCATCACCACAAGGTTTTTCTTGGGGACCTCGGAAGCGGGATAGAAGGAGAGCGCCAGACGGCGGGTAGAGCGGGCCGCGGTGAGTTCGATGTAAGCTTGTAGAAAACGACGTTGCAGACTATATCCCGGTGGAAAAGCGTAATCCGGATGTTGAAAGAGGTACTGATGCCCGAGACAAATAACTGGCAGATTGGGGCGGCAAATGTAGGAATAAAGCCCTGACATGGGCTCAAAGAAATTTACGATGACATCGGGGTTATGATAGCGAATCTGCGTGTCGATCCATTGCAGACTGGTCCAGTATTGCCCCGTTCGGCACAGCGTATTCCACAAAGTCGGACCGGTTTGGACGGCACACAAGCGGGAATCCATCGTGAAATTAGGGCTGTCAAAATACGCAACGGGCGCATCGATTTTTTTGTGAAAATAACTCGGAATTTCTCGGCTTGAGCTCCGCCCAATCAATACGCATGCAACGACGTGCCCGGCCCGGTCAAGATGCTCGCGAAGAGCCAGGGCTTGGGTCATATGTCCCCGGCCTTCACCTTGGACGACAAAAACACATCGAATCGATTTCATGACTACCCAATACAAAGAGGGAAAAGGTGACAAGGATTTCAAGTGGGTATCAGTGTCGAGTAACGCATTACCTTGTGGCACGTTTTTGCCAAAGTACGCGGATTTATTCCTAAAGGAATGGAGGTGATATCAAATTCCGGGCTAAATATATAGTGCGCAGCCGCCGATACCGGTTGGGCGTGCTGGTACGCCAGTTTCTCCAAAAATTTCGATCACGGGGCCGCCCCAGTGACGAACCCGTCCAAAAAGGTCCTATAGCCTGTATCAAGAATGTATGTCAATATTGAATCGCCATAGCGCAGGTCCTGTATCCTCGAAGGGCGTTTCTTCGCTGCTCCTGTCACTGGCAATAATGATCAGTTTGGTGGCAGTCCTCTTGTTTGGCTATGTTCCTAATATGATGGCTGAGCAGGCCTGGCGTGCAGCTTCCCTGCAAACAGAACAACTTGAAATGTCTGCGTCTGCCGATGCGGTTAAGGCACAGCGCATACGCTCCATTCTCGAACAGGCCCGCCTAAACCATGACCTTCTTTATCTCGTGTCCATGGACGAAGATGAGCAGGTGCGAAACGCAATCAATCTCTATGGCGCGGAGCAAGCAGGCTACCACGATCTTGACGAAAAACTGGGCGGTGTGGTCTATCGGACGCGTGTTCCCCGATTCGTCGACAATCAACCAGCAGGTTATCTCTACGTAGGTTGGTCTACGGCCTCATATCGAAACGCCCTGCATCGCGGGCGATGGGTCATCGGCATATTTAGCATTTCACTCTGCCTGCTGGCCATCGTACTTGTCGTTGGTGCCTGGCGCGCAAAGCGCTCTGAGACGTGCCTGGCCGATCTTCAGAGTACAAATGGGCAACTATTTTCCCAGAAGGGACAGCTGGAGATGGAACTCGAAACGCGCCGTGCTGCAGAAGGCAAATTGCGCCAGAGCGAACAACGATACCGGGTACTGTTCGAAAATGCCATGTCTTCCGCCTATGCAGATCTGGAAGAACAAAAGGAGCATCTTGAACAGGAAGTGGGCGTTCGGCGCCAAACGGAAGAAGCGCTTCGATATTCAACGCGACGACTGGAGGCCATCAATGAAATCCGGCATGGAATGTTGTGTCTCAAGCCGTCGGCTGACATTGCACATCTTGTGCTGAAGCACTTGTCGACGCTTGTACCGTGTAGTCGCGCCTACGTTGTCGAATATGACCACCTGATAGGCGAAGGAATAATATTGGCTCTCATTGGAGCAGATTCTGGTATGTTGGCCGAGGGTACCCGCCTTCCGTTGTCCGTGTTTGAAGCCCTCGGGACATTGGACGTGGGACCGCTCCATTATGAGGAAGAAATAGAAGCACAGGGGAGTGCTTCGGCCATGCGGCAGGCTTTGTCGGCCGCTGGTGCTCGTTCATGCATATATGCGCCGCTCGTCGTACAAGACGAAGTGGCCGGCTTGCTTTACGTTGGGGCGAAACACGTTGCAGCATATGCTCCCGGACATCTCGAAAATGTGCAAGAAGTAGCCGACCTACTGGCTGCCACGATAAGGCAAAATCGGATGGCTCACGACCGGGAACGCTATGAGACGGAGTTGATAATTGAAAAAGAGCGTGCACAGGAAATGGCACGCCTTAAGAGCTCGTTCCTCACCAATATGACGCATGAAATTCGAACGCCGCTTACAAGCATAATCGGATTCGCCCAAATTCTTAAGGAGGAAGTCGGTGAAGAACACGAGGAGTTTACGGGGCTAATTGAGGAGAGCGCCGGGCGGTTGCTCGACACCATAAACTCCGTCCTCGACCTGGCCAAACTTGAATCAAATAGGATGACATTTCAGCCCGAGCTTTTGGATATTCGTCCCGAGGTGGAACAAACGGCGCGGCTGCTTGAATCCATGGCAACCAAAAAGGGCCTCGCGCTCCAAATTGAGCACTACAGTCGCGACGCTCGCGCCCATCTCGACCGCGCAGGGCTCAGTCGTGTGGTGAACAACCTCGTCGGAAACGCCATAAAATTCACGCAAACCGGCACCGTGACGGTTACCACGGAGAATGATGATTTGAGCGTCTATATTCGGGTGCGCGATTCGGGCATAGGAATCTCCGCCGAGTTCGTGCCGCGGCTCTTCGATGAGTTTCGACAGGAGTCTACAGGGATCGACCGAGATCACGAAGGATCCGGACTCGGGCTTGCGATTACGCACAAGTTGGTTCATCTCATGAATGGCGAAATCTCCGTCGAGAGCGAGCAGGGACAGGGAACGACTTTTACCGTGCGCTTTCCTCGGATTCATACGCCGAACGGAGACAGCGAATGCCGAAGTCCTGATAAGGAAAAGCGCGTCCTGGTTTTGGCAGATAAGGAGGATGCGATTTATCTCCTCGAATATATTCTACGCGAGCACTATGCCTACGAGATCGTTCACACGGTACCGGCGGCCCTGAAGCTCGCGCTTACTACATCGTTTGATGCCGTCCTCGTGGACGTGAACCTGCATGACAGTGCCGAAATTTCCTTCCTCAAACAGGTACGCCAGATTCCTCGATACCGGCAAACACCGATCATCGCGATGGCGACACAGATTCTCCCGGCCGATTGGCAACCATATTTAGAAACGGGTTTCGATGCTTATGTGGATGAACCTTTTGTCCAAGAATCGATGCTTGGTGTTCTCAAAGAGAAGATGGCAATTTCGGAGGTCTCATAACGTCCGGGGACGTGGAATCCGGACTAACTGTAGAAATTGGACTTTGGATCTATTTGTTCGAACAAATATAAAAGAAATTACGTGATATTTTTGATTTTATAGCACGACCGGCCCTTTCGTGTCTCATCGCACTTCGAAACCATACCTGATTCTATTCGCCCTCTGGCTCATGGTATTCTCAGCCAGTAGCCAGGTTATCATCATTTCACCGATTCTTCCGCGTATCGGCGAAGTCCTACATATCCCGGAAGTACTGCAAGGTTGGCTGATTACCTCGTATGCAGTGATGCTTAGCATATTCGCACTGATAACAGGTCCCATTTCGGACAAAATAGGGCGGCGGGTAGTATTGGTGGCGGGATGTGGATCGATGACGGTAATGTTACTTCTGCATGGCATCGTCCACAGTTTTCTTGCGCTGCTTATCGTTCGGGCTCTGGCCGGCGCTTCCGGCGGTGTCCTCAGTGGCGCAGCCGTGGCATACGTCGGCGACTACTTTCCTTATAAGCGACGCGGATGGGCAAACGGATGGATCATGAGTGGCGTTGCCGTCGGACAAATCATAGGGGTTCCTGTCGGGACTATACTCGCCGAATGGTTCAGTTTTCAATGGTCCTTTTTAATGTTTGGGGTGACAATGTTGTTGGCCACCCTGTTGGTATGGTGTTTCGTCCCCCAACCCGACATGGATTTGAATCGAGAGCGGCTCACGGTACGCGGGGCATTGCATACGTATTCCGATCTGCTTCGTCAACGGTCCGTAGTTGCCGTCTCCGCCGCCTATTTCCTGATGTTCTTTAGCATTGGACTGTACGTCGTCTATTTGCCCACCTGGTTCGAAGAGACCCTTAACGTATCAGGGGAGACGATCGCCCTTATGTTTTTTCTTGGCGGAATTGCCAATGTACTCACCGGACCGATGGCCGGAAACGTCTCCGATCGCATTGGACGTAAGCCACTGATCGTCACTTCGTGCCTGGGGTTGGGGCTTGTGATGGTTGCCACTACGTTCGCCACAAGTAACGTCTGGATGGTCTACTTCATCTTTTCGATGGCGATGGTCATGGTGGCGATGCGTCTCAGCCCACTTCAATCGCTGATGACGGCGCTGGTACCGGCCGAGCACCGAGGAGTCTTGATGAGCCTAGCCGTTGCCTTTGGGCAGGTGGGTATCGGGTCAGGGAGCGCTGTTGCCGGCTTGATTTATACCAAGTACGGTTTCTTCAGCAATACGATTTTCGCAGCGACTGCCATCGTTATAATGGCGGCAATGGTTCAATACTTGCTCCCGGAACCCCAGGCGCAGACCGTAAACGCATAGTCTATATGGGCGCGCGCGTCAGTCCGAAGACCCATCGTCCTTTTCCGCCATATGCTTTACGAGATCGTCTAGTACAACGGGCAAGTCGTCCATGTGCTTCAATACGAGATGGGCGCCGTGGGAATACAGCTGGCGGTTGTAATCGGTGATGTCGATGTCGGGGTAGGGGGGGACTATGCCAATGACCCATAATCCCGCAGACCGTGCCGCTTTCATATCGTCCCCGGTGTCACCAATGTAAACGGCTTCCTCGGGGCGTACGAGGCGCCCGGAGGCTTCCAGTAGTGCAAGCGCACGTTGCAATGGGAAGGGGTCAGGCTTTCCGCGTCCATCCTGATGTTCCATTGGTACTACGAGCGGGAAGAGGGTGGTCCAGCCAAAATGGGCCAGGGTCCACCGGGCTTCGGCGTCGGGGCGACCAGTGACGAGCCCCAACACACGGGACCCGTTGCTAATTTTCTGAAGGGTGTCAGATTTCACAAGTGGAGCTTCTTCTGCGATAAATCCATCCCAGTCCCCGCCTCGATAGCGCCGTTGAAACGCATCGACGACACGCTGGAAGGAAACGTGCACACCATTGTCGGAGATGATGGTGTGGGTCAGACGCCAGTCGTCGTTGAAGCCACCTGCGTCTTTATAACGCTGAACCGTACCGGGCACCACTTCTCGACCGATGAAGTGCCGGGCGGTTTCTTCTATGGCATGCCGGTAGGAGCGTGATACATCAACGAGTACCCCGTCCATATCAAAGAGAATGGCTTTGAGCCGAATGACCATGTCATGAACCCACGACCAAGATTAAAGCATCGCGTTCTGCCTTTGCCTTTACCGGCATCCATATTCTACGGATCAGGAATTCATGACGACTAAAAACTCTTCGTTATTCCGCGTCCCGCGCATTTTGTCCAGTAAGAACTGCATGGCCTGAATGGGATCCATATCGGCCATAAGTTTGCGCAAGATCCAGACGCGTTGAAGCAGGGCTTCGGGGATGAGCAATTCTTCGCGACGTGTCCCCGACTTGATGGCATTGATGGCCGGGAAAATTCGTCGGTCAGCTAATTGGCGGTCAAGGACGAGTTCCATGTTGCCGGTGCCCTTGAATTACTCGAAGATGACTTCGTCCATGCGGCTCCCGGTATCAATGAGGGCTGTACCTATGATGGTCAGCGATCCACCCTCTTCCACATTGCGGGCAGCGCCGAAGAAGCGCTTGGGCCCGCGCAGAGCGCCGGCCTCCATTCCACCGGAAAGCGTTTTACCGGTGTTCGGCGTGACGGCATTGTGTGCCCGGGCAAGGCGCGTTATCGAGTCGAGCAAAATTACGACATCCTGGCCTGCTTCGACGAGTCGCTTGGCTTTCTCGAGAACGATGTCTGCGACTTCAACGTGCCGATCCGGCTCCTGATCGAAAGTGGAAGCGATGACTTCTGCCTCCACATTCCGCTCCATGTCGGTTACCTCTTCCGGACGTTCGTCGAGCAGTAGAATAATGAGGTAGGCCTCAGGATGGTTCTTTGTGATGGCATTAGCGATCTTTTGGAGGAGAACCGTTTTACCGGTTTTTGGCTGAGCCACAATCAGGCCCCGTTGCCCCTTACCGATAGGTGAGAACATATCCAGAACTCGCATGCTACTTTCGCCCGCGGTGGTCTCTAAATTCAGGTGTTCCTCCGGGAAGAGGGGAGTCAGGAAATCGAAGTCGTTTCGTTCTTCGAGCTCCGCGGGTGTCCGCCCGTTGATAGTATTGACTTGAATGAGCGCAAAGAATCGCTCTCCTTCCTTGGGAGGACGCACCTCGCCGTCTACGGTATCGCCAATTTTGAGACTGAAGCGCTTGATCTGAGACGGAGAGACATAGATGTCATCCGCGCTAGGGAGATAGTTGTATTCCGCAGAGCGAAGGAAGCCATAGCCATCCGGCAATACTTCAAGGACGCCCACCTTCCGGATCATCCCGTCAAGTTCGGTGCGATTGGGGTCATAGGCAGCCATGTATTCCGGACGTCCTTCGTAGACGCGCCTGCGACGTTCCTCTCGGCTCTCCCGCGATCGGTTTCTATCGCGGCCGCGGCCCCGGTCACGACCTTCTCGTCCACGTCCTCGTTCACGGTTTCCGCCACGTTCGTCCCTAGAACTTTCGCGGCCACCTCGTTCTTGTCTGCCGCCCCGTTCTTGTCTGCCGCCGCGATCACTCCGTCCTCCGCGATCATCACGGTTTCGACGCTCATCTTTACCGCCCCTCTCCTGCAAACGCCCACCGCGCCGGCCTCTTTCATCTTGTCCACCCCGTCCTCCGCGGTCGTCTTGACTCCGACGCTCCTCTCGTGAACTACGATCTCCTCGGTCAACACGTTCATCTCTTCCGCCACGTTCTCGGCGCCCGCTTCGCCGATCATTACTGGTGCCACGTTCCTCACTTCTAGGGCTAGGACGCCCCTCTCTGCCGGGCGACGGGCGTTTTTCCCCTCCAGCACGCGTGCTCGGTCTGGGCCCTTCGGCACGAGGCGCTTCCTCCGCATTTCGGGCTACAGTGGGCGGCTCAGGCGTGGGCTGTGGGCGTAGTTTCACTTGTCCTGCCTCCGATTCGGACACAGTCTTCTCCCGTCCATGAGTCGGGCCTTTTTCGGCCTGCGGTTCTTGGCTTCGTTGGGCCCGGCCCTTTGCATTGCCGTTGGTCGCAGATGCTTCCGCCTGCTCCTCAAGAATAAGGTAGATCAAGTCTTGTTTGCGCATCTGGGAATAACCCGAGAGACGCATGTCTTTGGCAATTTCCTTTAAGTCGGAAAGTTTTTTTTCCTTTAGATCAGAGATTTTCATAACAGATGAATGAAGTGAAGGACACGAAAGTTGTTTGGCCTGGCCACGTAACAGGTGGGAGTCAGATAATAGCGAATACAAGGAGGTTAGCAAAAACCTGGAAAAAGCAAACGAGGTGCCTATCAACGGGCAGGGCAAAAGGGTCGGACGCAGTTCGCGGGCAGCGTGGATCCGAGGTAGGGGGCGGGAAAATTACCGGGTAGCGTGCGCGAAATTCAATAAAAAGGAGGGCCGCAGAGATTCCGCGAATGGAAGGCACGAATTGCTTATACCGTCAAGATAGGGCATATGTCCTCAAAAACAATATCCATTCTTTCATTCTCTTGTTTTTTACAATTCTCAATTCCTGTGCAAAATCAAATATCCCCCTTTGAACCATAGTTTTCAGGCATCTTTGGGTTGATTAAATTGGGCCAGAATTTCACCGGGATCTCAGCCACCACCTGATGGGATCCGGTCACGACTAGCACATCTTCCGGGCGGGCCTGGGCAAAGAACCAACCGAGCCCGTCGGATATCGGCCCTCCGGTCACGACGGACACGCCTGCCTCCTGAAGGCCGACGGCGAGTTCCGCGACGGAGAGGGCACGTTCGGCAGGGATGCATACGGGGAAAACGGTCATGCCTGAGAGCGAAGCGGCCATCGCTGGCAAATCTTTGTCGCGCATCATGCCGAAGAGGGCATATCGCCGTCCGTTTGTTCGGGCATCTACATACGCCCGGACAGCGGCTAGGCCATCCATGTTGTGCGCTACATCGGCAATGACGAGGGGGGCCTTTTGAAGTACCTCGAGCCGGCCTCGAAGCCCGGTACGCCGCCGTACCTGCCCGAGGCCCTCGGAGACGGCGTCGCGATTCAATGCCGGAAAAATTATTTCCGCCGCCCGGAGTGCCACCCGTGCGTTTCGCTGTTGATGGTGCCCGGGCAGGTCTATGTTCAAGTTTTGGTAGGCGCGGAGTGGCGTAGCCATAGTGAGGCCTGTCCCTGTTTGTCCCGGCGTCACGGTTACCTCAAAGGCGGCTTCATGTAGTTCTGCCCCATGACGCTGCGCTTCTTCAGCGATAACAGCCCGTATTTCCGGTCGTTCAATACCGGAAAGTACCGGGACGTCGGGCTCAATGATTCCGGCTTTTTCGCGGGCAATGTCCTGGAGCGAATTTCCCAAAAAGCCCATGTGGTCGAAGCCAATGTGCGTGATGACCGAAAGGCGAGGTCGCAGAATGTTCGTGGCATCGAGGCGCCCGCCGAGGCCCACTTCCACCACGGCGAGGTCCACGGCTTCATCGGCAAAATAGCGGAGGCTGAGGGCCAGCGTCGCCTCGAAGAAACTCGGCTGTATGGCATCCATAGGCGAACGGAACCGCGCTACGGTTTTCGCGAGCCAATCGGTGGGGGCAGGCATCCCATTCACGCGCATGCGTTCCGTAATGCGGAAGAGGTGCGGTGAAGTGTGGAGCCCCACCCGCCGGCCCGTTGCCGAGGCAATGGCGGCGAGCATCGAGGCGGTGGAGCCCTTTCCGTTGGTACCAGCGATAAGGACGCTTTCCAGCGCGGTATCCGGCTGCCCCATGGCTTCCATAAGGGCTTCGATGCGCTCAAAACCCGGCTTTAGCGCGAGGGTGCCATATTTGGCAAACCGTGGGAGGGCCAGGAGGTAGGCGTATGCTTCGTCGAACGTCATGGTGCGGGTCGCGAGGAAGGGAGGCGCCAAGAACGCCCACACCCACGTGACGTTTCGTTTCCGGGTTTGCTGCTAAAGGCGTTCGATGCGCCGGCCGCCGGTATCGAGGTGCCGGAGAAGGAGCCGCAATGTGTGCCGGGGCAAAAGGGGTTCGATGCGTTCGGGCCATTCTACGAGACAGATACCGCCCCCGTAAAAATACTCCTCTACTCCGAGGTTGATGAACTCCTCCACGCGCTCGATCCGATACGCATCCATGTGAAAAATCGGCCATGCTTCGCCTTTGTACTCATTGATCAGCGTAAACGTGGGGCTGTTCACCGTCTCGGCGGGGATGCCGCATGCGGCACAGAATCCCTTGACGAATTGCGTCTTGCCCGCGCCGAGTGTACCGTACAGGGCCACAACCGTCCCCGGCGTCACATGTGCTGCGATGAGGCCGCCGAAGGTCCGCGTTTCCTCGGCCAATACGGTTTCGACGGGGAACAAAGCGTGCCAGCCGGCATCGGTCGACTGCGAAGTCATAATCGTGGGTGAATGGGAGCGGTCGCCTCAGCGTTCGGTCATCCCTTCGGTGTCATGGTGATGACCGGCAGGATCATCTCCTCCATCGAGGCGCCGCCATGCTGCATGGTGTCGCGGTATTTGTTCAGATACCGGTGGTAATTGGTGGGGTAGACGAAGTAATAATCCTCTTTGGCGATGATGAAATTGGTGTTAATGCTCGAACGCGGAAGGCCGAATGCGGCCGGGTCCTTGACAAAGATGGCATGCCGGTTATCACATTTTAGGTTGCGGCCATACTTATAACGGAGCGCCGTGGAGGTCTCGCGGTCGCCGATGACGCGGGTGGCATGCAGGCTGCGCACCGCGCCGTGGTCGGTTGTGACAACGACGGTGCAGTCGTGAGCGGCCAGGTCTTGAAAAGCCTGATAAAGCCAAGAATGTTCGAACCACGTCCGCGTCAAGGCGCGATAGGCGCGCTCGTCCGGGGCAATTTCTTTGAGCACCGGCGAATCGGACCGGCTGTGGGCCAGGATGTCGACAAAGTTGACCACGACGGCGTTCAAGTCGTTTTTCGACAATGCCTCTATGTTCTGGGCAAATTCGCGCCCGTCGTGGGTGCCGATGAGTTTGTCATACCGAATCCGCAGATCGCGGTGTTTGCGCTTGAGCAGATCCTGAAGGAAGGCTTCTTCATTTCGGTTGCGGCTGTGCTCGTCATCTTCTCCTTCGGCCCATACTTTGGGGAACCGTTTGGCAAGGTCGCGCGGGAGCAGCCCCCCGAAAATGGCATTTCGCGAATACGGTGTGGCCGTGGGGAGAATCGAGAAGTGGAAATCTTTCTCAATGTTATATAGCGGATAGAGGAGCTGCTCGAATTGAAGCCACTGATCATACCGCATACAATCGATGACGAAAAACACGACTGGCTTTTTCCGGGCCAAAACCGGGAGGACGAATTCCGGGACCACCTCGTGTGAAAGCACAGGGCGATCCTCATCGGGCGCCTCATCGACATGTGCGATCCATTCGGCATAATTTGATTCGATATACCGCCCGAAAGTTCGGTTAGCCTCGCGGAACTGATCTTCGAGCACCTGACGAACGCCCTCGTCACCCTCAAGCTCAAGGTCGTACCGAACCAGTTTCAGGTAGAGGTCGACCCATTCCTCGTGTGTGAGCGGGTCCATCAACGCCCGTGTGATCTCGTTGAAGGACTGAAGGTAATTTTGTGAGGCCTTTTCACTACGCAGCCGCGTCCGTTCGAGCAATCTTTTACACGTAAGCAGCACCTGACTCGGATTGACGGGCTTGGTCAAGTAGTCGTGAATGCGCCCGCCGAGTGCCTCCTCCATGATACGCTCCTCTTCACTTTTCGTGATCATAACGACCGGTACTTCAGGCGCGAGGTCCTTGATCTCGGAAAGGGTTTCGAGGCCGCCCATGCCGGGCATCTGTTCATCGAGCAAAACGACATCGTAACGCGCATTACGGATCTTGTCCACCGCGTCCGAACCGTTGGTCACGCTGGTGACCTGATACCCTTTTGATTCGAGAAAAAGGATGTGTGGACGCAGCAGATCAATTTCATCGTCGGCCCAGAGGATTCGGGAGGAGGTCAGGGTCATGCCGGATCGGTTTTCGGGTACGTCGTACCGGGTTGAACGAAGTTGTGGAAACCGTATCGATTGATCCGAAGGCACCCCGGGTTGCTTGAGAAGAAGATTGGAGTCAGCCCGATTGTCGGGCGTGGGCCATTCTACCCGTTGAGGCGGAAATGGTTCGAGAAATGGTTCCCGGTCCTATGTGTTGACCATGGCCCGTTAGTGCTTGGAAATGGATCACGGGGGAAGAAAACTTCTCCGAAACGATAGCGTTTCAGCCCGATCCATTTCCGCTCTCTTGCGACATTCATTTATACGCCAAATATTTCCATGAACTCGACAATACTAAAAGCCGTCAACGATCAACTGCAGGCCGAGTTTGAGTCCGCCTACCTGTACCTTGCGATGTCGGCCAAATTGGAAGCGATGAATCTACGCGGGGCGGCCATGTGGCTGCGCATACAGTGGGAAGAGGAAACCCGGCATGCCCTCAGGTTTTTCGATTTTCTCGTGCGACGCGGCAGCACGCCGGAACTCATGACCCTCGCCCAACCGGAATGCTCGTTCGACACTCCGGCCGAGGCCTTCGAACGAGTGCTGAAACACGAGCAGTACATCACAGGACGTATCAACGATCTCTATGAACTTGCCCGCGAGCAGCGCGATTATCCGCTGCAAACCCTCCTTCACTGGTTCATCGACGAACAGGTTGAGGAAGAGGAAACGGCCCAGGAAATCATCGATAACCTGCGCCTCATTGGAAATGACGGGCCGGGGCTCTTCGTCCTCGACCGCGAACTTGGTCAGCGTCAACAGGGTACCGAAGATGTCGCTGACGGCTGAGGCCTATTGGCTGGTGACCGATAGCTTTCAAGCTACCTTCTTACGCCATCTCAACCGAATGGGGGGCATTCATTAGACAATGCGAAGGTGTTACCCATGTGCCAGGTCTATACCGATTGGGCAGGTGGCCCGTGGCGGGTGATCATCCACACCACCGTGTCATCTCGGATAGCGGAGAGATCTCGCCAATGAGGTCAAGCAATTCCTGACCTGTGAGATCTCTCCCTTCGGTCGAGATGACTGGGGACAATCGCAGGACGCTGAATACCCCGTACCGGGCAAAGCCCCTATTCCCGGTCGTCCAAGCTTGTGAGGAATCTATGTCTGAGGCCGAGCGCGAGGCCTCTCCGCGCGATCCCTCTTTCTCGACCGGTGAGGTTCAGGGTGTTCTTCTTCCATGTGGTACCCACGTGGGCATAACTATCGGCCCTGACGGCATCAACATTGGCTAATGGCTCGTGGCCTGGGGTACGCCTGCATCAGAAAGAAACATATCAAAGCAACCGTATTCGAATTTCCGATGGAGTGCGATCGCAAAGGGCGCAAAAGCAAATCACGGTCCAATTCTGTTCGACCATCTTCCGGAAAAACACAATCCGGGAGTTGACCTCGTACAAATTATGCCGTACATCTAAGTAATCGAAGGACTTGGGTGCTAGGAAGATGCCATCAACCATTGCTTCGTTCATAGGCGCAGGAAGCGTTCCGCCGTCATCTCATTCGGCGCGCACCCACTCGATGCATTCTCACCTTTACGGAGGCTCGACCATGCACCACCGCACCGGCACATTCCGCCTTCTTCTGAGCGCGTTGTTCTTCGTCCTCGTCCCGGTCCGTCCGACACCGCACGATAGCCGACCTCCCGCCCGCGCCGGATACGTGGTCGATAGCACCGGCGACGCAACCGACGGTGACACGACCGACGGCATTTGTGATACCGGCAATGCCACCGACGGCTTCACGGGCCTCTGCACGCTTCGGGCCGCCATCATGGAGTCGAACACCGGCGCGGGGCCGAACACCATCGGCTTTGCCCTCGGCGCGGGCGTCCCGACCATCGTCACGACGGGGCTACCGGAGGTGACCACGCCCGTCGTCATCGACGGCGCAACGGGTGGCGCGGACCGCGTCGAGATCGAAGGCAGCGTCGGCAGTGGCAGCGGGATGACCGTCTCGGCCGGGAGTACGACGCTCAAAAACCTGATTCTCCACAGCTTCGGTGGCTCCGCCCTCGTCTTCACCACCGGCGAGGACAATATCGTCGAGCACGTGTGGACCGGCATCGATGCCGACGGCCTGTCCGCCCCCAACGGCACCTTCGGCCTGTTCATGGAGTCCGGCGGGCATTTCATTGGGTGCGACGACAAGCCGTGCAACCTCCTCGATGGCGTGTCCATGTTCTTCAGCGGCGGCATCACGATCAAGAACAACTATATCGGCATCGGCGAAGACGGCACCGCCACCGGCTCCGGGGCCGGCGTATCGCTCTTCGGCGCGAGCTTCAATACGCTCGAAAGCAATGTCATCTCCGGCAACGGCGAGAACGGCATCTCGCTCCTCTCCGGTGCCGCCGTGAACATCATCAGCGGCAACTTTATCGGCACCGACCCGACGGGCATGATGGCCGTCCCCAATGCCGTGGACGGCATCCACGTCGCCGGGTCCACCGGGAATACCCTCATCGACAATGTGATCTCGGGCAACGGCACCGTCGGGGGAATGCGCCGCTCCGAATGTGACGGCTTCGGCACGTGCGACGGCGTCGACCTCCGCGACGGGAGTACCGGCAACGTCCTCACCGGCAACCACATCGGCACCGACCTCGGCGACGCGATGGCCCTCGGCAACGGCGACCACGGTGTGTTTATCTCATCCGCGCCGGGCAATACCATCGGCGGCGACACGACGCCGGACCGGAACATCATCTCGGGCAATGGGAAGGACGGCATCCACATCGAGATGACCGAGGCGGCGAATACCATCGAGGGAAATTACATCGGTACGGACGGCACCGGCACGATGCCGCTCGGCAATACGCTCTACGGCATCAATATCACCGAAGCCCTCGGCACGATCATCGGCGGCATGGCCGACATCCCCCCCGGCATGCCGTGCACCGGCGTGTGCAATGTCATCTCGGGCAACGGGGCCGGCGGCGTGTTCCTCGACCGGCTGACGGCCGGAACCACGCTCGCCAATAACTTCATCGGCGTCTCGGAGACCGGCATGGACCCCGTCCCGAACATGGGCGACGGCATCTTCATCCGGGGGGCCACGGACAACCTCGTCGGCACCGACAACATCATCGCCTTCAACGGCGGTGATGGCATTCGCCTCGTCGACATCACCGACACCGAGTTCCTCTCGTCGGACCGAAACAGCATCCGCGCCAATACCATCTTCGAGAACAGCGGGCTCGGCATCGACCTCGGCGGCGAAGGCGTCACGCCGAACGACAATATTTTCTCCGACGGCCCAAACGATTTTCAACCTTTTCCCGTCCTCACTTCCGCCCGCATCGCGCCCGACAGCATGAGCACCGTCCTCAACGGTTTCCTCGAAGCCGAGGACGCGACGGTATATGGGCTCGACATTTTCGGCAATCTCGCGCCGGATGCTTCGGGCTTTGGGGAAGGACAAATCTTCCTCGGCGGGATGGACGTGACGACGAGCGACTCCGGGCTCGTCAGCTTCACGTTCACCGCGCCCGGCGCGGTTCATTTCGTCTCGGCGACGGCCACCGACCCCGACGGCAATACGTCCGAGTTCGCGCAGATCCCGAGCGGGTTGATCGTGACGATGCTCGACGATTTCGTGGATTCGAGCCTAACGGACGGGGTTTGCGATACGAGCACGACCGAACCCGGCGATCAGTGCACGCTCCGGGCGGCCATCGAACAGGCCAACTTCAACGCCAACGAGGACGACATGCCGGATGTCATCACGTTCAAGGTGCCCGGATGCGGCGGCGCGTGCCGCATTCGCCCCGCGCTCCCGCTCCCCGCGATCACCGACCCCGTCGTCATCGATGGCACGACGCAGTCGGGCGCCCGCTGTGATGCGTGGCCGCCTTCGCTCATCATCGAACTCACCGGGGATTTCCTTTTCGATGCCGACGGACTGAAGATCGAAACCGACGGCAGCACGGTTCGGGGGCTCGTCATCAACGAACACGGAGAAGGGAGCGGCATCAGCCTGACCGGTGACGACAATACCGTTCAGTGCAATTTTATCGGCACGAATCTCACCGGAAGCGCGGCGCTCGGAAACAAGTACGGCGTCACGGTGACCGGGTCCGGCAATCTCATCGGCGGTCCCACGGCGAAGGAGCGCAACCTCATCTCGGGCAATGCGGAGGCCGGGGTGTGGGTGCGCACGTTCTTCGGTGCGTTTCTCGAAAACGAGATCGTCTCCAACCTCATCGGTACGGACGTGGGCGGCACGAAGGCCGTCGGAAACGGCTGGGACGGCATCTATGTGGACGTGGATAACCCGCCGGTGAAGATCGGCGATGCGGCGAGCGCGCCGGGCTTCGCGCCGGGCAATGTGATCTCGGGCAACGGGACCGGCACGAGCGACGTGACGCGCGGCAACGGCATCCGCATCGACGGCGATGGGGTGATCATCCGCGGCAACGGCATCGGGATCGCGGAGCCGGTGAGTGCGAAAGCCTCCGGCACGGCGGAGGCGCTCGGCAATACACGCAACGGCGTGCTCATCCACGGCGGCTCCGATAACGTCGTCGGGAATGCCGTGGGCGAGAGCGGCACTGCAAACGCGAACGCCATCGCTTTCAACGGCGAGAGCGGGGTGCGCGTCGCCGAAGCGGGTGCCGGCAATGCCGTCCGCACGAATGCGATTTATTCCAATGGCGGTGCCGGCATCGACCTCGGCGGCGACGGCGTTACCGCCAATGATGCGGGCGACGGCGACACGGGGGCCAATACGCTCCTCAATTTCCCCGAACTTTCCGGCCTGATTCGCGAGGAGACCGGTGGGCTCTCGGCGGACATCGACCTCGACACCGACCTCGCCGGGCGCGGGCACGCGACCGCCACCGTCGAACTCTTCGAAAACGCGGCATGCGACGCCTCCGGGAACGGCGAAGGGGCCGTCTTTCGGGAGGCGGTCCCCGTGACTGTCGGCGCGGATGGGCTCATCCACCTGAACCACACCCTCACCGGCGTGCCGGAATGTCGCTTCCTCACCGCGACCGTCACCGACCCCGACGGCAACACGTCCGAGTTTTCCGCGTGTGCCGTAGTGAAGAGCGAGTGCCTCCACATCGTCGAGACGCAATTCTGGCATCAGCCGCCCGGCGCCGAGGAAGCCTTCGAGACCCGCACGACCACCGACGGCAACCGGATGCGCGTGGTTAATTTGATCGAAAATATAGCCGGATCGGCCCTCTCGGCCGACCTCACAATCCGGGAGGAAAAGGGAGACCGGCTGCTCAATCCGGAAAAAGAGCCGTTCACCTTTCCACCCACTTTCACCACCGAGACGGAGCATTTCTGGGATACGGCGGGGTATGCGTGGAGTACGCTCAGTCAACCGCAGTCGGACCGTACGGTAAAGGTGGAACTGACGGAGACGAAGGCCGACGGCACGGTTGCCGTCGTCGATACGCTCGATACCGACGTGACGGTCAAGCCGCGGCCGGTGGTCCTCGTGCACGGGCTGTGGTCGAATGCGGATACGTGGTCGGCGTTCGAGACCTTCTTCACCGACTTTCGGGATGATTGGGTCGTGGGCGCCGTCGGTGACAACAAAGATTTGAGCGGGCGTATGATGGATACCGGAAAGATACCCTCGGTCGGGGGCGGCCCGTTTGCCCTCAGTCTCGTCAATACGACGGCCACCATCGCCGACAACGCCGGCGTGCTCGAAGGCTACATCGAAGCCATCCGCGAAGACGAGGAAGCCACCCACGTCGACCTCGTGGCACACAGCATGGGTGGGTTGATTTCGCGATACTACATCGACCGGTCGATGCCCGGGCCACCGGAGGGCGACCCGCATCCGGTGGTGGCGAATCTCGTGATGCTCGGCACGCCAAACCTCGGCTCGCCGTGCGCCGATCTGTACATGACGCTCCTCGCAAAGCCGCGCGAATACCTTACGAGCTTCGCGGGGAAAATTCCCGCGGTGGGTCCGATTGCCGAGGAATTGCTCAACGAGGCCGGCGAAGCCCTTGAAATGACCGCCGCGACCAACCTGTATCAACTCACGCCCGGGTATATGCGGGAGACCTTCAACCGCGAGATCACCGATCAGCGAGACGTGCCGTTTTACATTTCCGCCGGGGTCGCCGTGCCTGCCACCTGTACGCTCATCGGCGAGAGTGATGGCGTTGTGCCCATTGAAAGTGCGCTGGCGCGGGGAAGTGGCGTCCCCGTCTTCACGAAAACGGGGACGGCCGCCCTATTGCACACCGACATGACCCACAATGAGGGCCAATCGTTCGACTTTGCGAAGCAGAATCTGGATCAGAACCCGGACGACTTTAGCGTGGCGAAGACGGCCCGATTTTCGGGTTTAGATATCTCGTCGGCACCGGTCGCGGGGCCACAGATGATCGATGTCGGCGTGGTGCCGGTTTTGCCCGGGACGGGCACGCCGGTCGAGATTCCGGTGCCGGCTGCCACCGTGCTCGGCGTCACGTTGATGGGGTCGGGGTTGGTGAGGTCCGTGCTGAAGGATCCGGCCGGACTGCCCGTGGATACGGTCGACACGCGTTCGGGGCGGGCCGACCTCTTTCGCACGCAGTTCGTCGATGAACCGGCGGAGGGCACGTGGACGCTCGAACTCACACATGACCTTGCGGAAGACACGCTCTTCGTGCCGATTGCGCTGTGGGCGTACGGGACGACCCTCCGGCTCAACCTCGCGATCGACACGCCCGAGTCCGACGGCCGAATCCCGCTCCGGGCCTGGTTCACGGACGGCGACACGCCCGTCGTCGGGACCGGCTTCCTCGCTCGCGTCAGCCTGACCTCGGGTGCGGCGGTGTCCGACTTCGACCTCTTCGACGACGGCGCTCACGGCGATGACGACGCGGGTGACGGCGTCTTCGGCGGCACGTCGGATGCCCTCACCTCCGGCGTCTTCAATGTCGGCGTGTGGGCCACGTTCGGCGAACAGGTGCGCGGGGCCTCACAGCGCATCGACCTTACGGACGTCGTCGCCGGGACGGGCATCGACCTCGCCCTCGCCGCGGACGTGCCGGAGGCGGCGACCACGGGTGAGCCGCTGACCTATACTTTCACGGTCGACAATAACGGCCCGGAATCCGCCACCGGGCTCACGCTCAGCCATGCTTTGCCGGAAGCCCTCGCCTTCGACTCGGCGACGCCGTCGCAGGGCAGTTGTGCCGAGGATACGGGGACGGTGACGTGTGCGCTCGGCACACTCGACGCGGGCGCATCCGCCACCATCGACCTCATCGCAAACGCCACGGAAGCTGGCACGGTCACGACGGCGGCCTCCGTCTCGGCGGCGGAGACGGACTGGAACCAAAGCAACAATACGGCTTCGGGGCAGACGGACGTCGCGCTCGGCACGGCAACCGACGGCGAGGAGGCGCCGCCCGAGACACACCGGCTCTATCCCAATTACCCGAACCCGTTCAGCCGGGCCACGACGATCCGATTCGATGTGAAGGAGACGGCGCGGGTGGTGCTCGTGGTGTACGACCTCCTCGGGCGGCGCGTGCGCACCCTCGCCGGCGACACCCGTGCGCCGGGGCGATATTCGGTTACGTTCGATGCCGGCACGTTGCCGTCGGGGCTGTACCTGTATCGCCTTCGAGTCGGGGCCTTCTCAGATGTCCGGCAAATGATGCTCGTGCGGTAGGGTGAAAGGCAGGACGGCTGTGGCTGAATGCTGGCGGCCTGCAGCTGATGGCCGGAGCATGGTGTACAATCGCCTTTGTTTATCGCGTAAATCTCGGCTAGGCGAAGGGTCTATACTGGGCTTCTCGCGAGCCTTTTGATGTCGGGTTTTTCCATTAAAGATCATAGCAAACGCGCCGCATCTCACGTAGAATTCTCGCACTATGCCCGGATGACATTAGCCTTGAATATGGCCAATCCCAGTTACATTTTGTCCATTGCATTTTAAATTTTGGGCATCAATGCATCGACCGGATACGTGAGAAACACGTTCGACCGAAGCCTTCGAGTGGAGAAAGGTCGCCGATGAAGCCCTACTGGAGTCTGTCTATGTCGAGATTTGGTCGACGTGAGAGAGCCAACAAGCCGACGGTTGACCTCATCTTGCCAGCCTTCAAATCACTTCCCGGTGGATCCAAAGCCGCCAGCGCCTCGCTCCGTGTTATCGAGGGATGTCTGTTCCATCCACTCCACGCGTGCATGACGCGACACGACCATCTGTGCGATTCGCTCACCTCGCTCGACCGTGAAAGCCTCCTGCCCGTGGTTGACCAGAATCACGCCCACCTCGCCCCGGTAATCGGAATCGATGGTACCGGGGCTGTTGAGGACTGTCACGCCGTGGCGGAGGGCCAGCCCGCTGCGGGGACGCACCTGTGCTTCGTACCCGGCTGGGAGGGCAATCTGCAAGCCCGTCGGGACGAGGGCACGTTCGCCGGGCGCGAGTGTCTCCGGGACATCCTCAGGCACGGCCGCGCGAAGGTCCATTCCGGCACTCTGATCGGTAGCATAGTGAGGTAAGGCAAGCCCCTCGGCATGGGGCAGTCGTTTTACACCGATCGAAACGGTATCCATGAACTGACTTTAAATGGAAAGATGATCGCATTTCGTATTGCGCATATCGTATGGCGTAGCAATCTATGCAATACGTAATCGACGCGGAAGGCGTGGCTCTCCGACAAGGAACCAGGCCTTTTCGCACACTGAAAGGTGCTGACTTTGAGGCTATTCTATATTCCCCATAAGTTTCCGCACCGGACGCGCCATAAGCAGGGCAACGATGCCGGCAAGACCGGCGAACATGGCCACCTGCGAAAACAGCGAACTCGGCGCAAGCTATTCGAGCCGCCCGGCCTGCAATCCGGCGAAAAGATTGCCCAGGGCGGCCGCGACGAACCAGACGCCCATCATCTGTCCGACACGGTCACGCGGGGCCAGCTTCGTCACCGACGACAGCCCGACCGGCGAGAGGCATAGTTCGCCGACGGTGTGCAGGAAATACGTAACGACGAGCCACGCGGGCGTCACTTTGTTGTCGATGGTGGCGTTGGCGGCACCCCATGATATGACGAAGAATCCGGCCGCGAGCCCGAAAAGGCCGAGTGCAAACTTCAGCGGAATCGACGGGTTCGCATTCATCTTGGCCAGCTTTATCCAGAGAGAGCCGAAGACCGGCGCAAGGATCACGATAAAGATCGGATTGATGTTCTGCAACCAGCCCGCCGGCATGATCCATCCAAAAAAGGTCCGGTCGGTCATATCGCGGGCGAAGAGGTTCATCGACGAGCCGGCCTGTTCGAAGCCGGACCAGAAGATGGCCGCGAGGATGAACAGCCAGAAAATGACCCCGAGACGTTGTTTTTCTTCTTTGCCGTAGCCGCCCGCCAGGAACAGGTAGACGAAATACAGAATGGCCATGGCAATGATGGCATAGCCAAGCGCCTCGGCCACCTGTTGCAGCGTGACGTGGAAGATACCGGCATTGGCCATGAGACCAAACGAAACGGCCACGGCGATCACTCCGAGCAACGTGAGGTAGAGGTTGCGAGACCTCCGGCTCAGCACTTCGGCGCCCTCATCCGATTTCAGATGACCGACGATACCGAGGAATTTGTCCCCCATCTTGTACTGAATGAGTCCGAGGACCATGCCGAAGCCGGCGGCGGAGAAACCCCAGTGGAAATTGTACCCTTCACCGAGAAAGGAGCAGATCGTCGGGCCAAGGATGGCACCGAGGTTGATGCCCATGTAGAAGATCGAGAAGCCGGCATCGCGGCGGGCGCCTCCCTCAGGATAGAGTTCGCCGACCATCGTCGAAACGTTGGGCTTGAGCAGACCGGTCCCAGTGATGATGAGGCCGAGGCCGGCAAAAAAGGAGGGGATGTCAGGCAGGCCGATGAGGGGGCCAGCCATGGTAAAATGCCCGGCGGCGATGATGCACCCTCCGACGAAGACGGCTTTTCGCTGCCCCCAGAGGTTATCGGCCACCCAGCCACCGCCCAGCGTGAAGAGATAGACGAGCGCCGTATAAAGGCCGTAAACGGCAGCGGCGTTTCCGATGCTGAAGCCGAGACCATGGTTGAGCGCAGGCGTCAGCGCGGCGGTCATAAACAACACGAGGAGCGCCCGCATACCATAGTATGAAAAGCGCTCCCACATCTCGGTAAAGAAGAGGGTGGCCAGACCGCGCGGGTGCCCCATGAAGGTAGCGTCCGTTCTATCCGATTGTCCCACCACCGCGGATTCATTTGCCATTATGTTCCGGGATTAATGTTGAACTGATGAACCCACCGATACCATATAGGGCATCTACGAAGCACCTTATCGGAGTATGCGGATACACCGCATCGCGCCACGCCGCGAGTCCGCGAAGCCCCTAAGATAGAAAACTTTGAGCGCCTTCTAAACCAATTTTTCAGGATTATCCACCGTTCCCCGCTACATGGGGGCGTATATTTGTGAATCTTACATGGTGGGCCGAAAGGCCCCTTTTTTCATGGTACCGACGGCGGGCGTCATCCATTTTTGCCCCATCCGCCGGGTGCGCCCCGCCTCAATATTCCATAGAACAATCCGTTTTCATGTCGATACAGCGTACGGCCTTCGGGCAAGATACCCATGCGTCCCGCACCCACACCTGCGGCGCCCTCCGCCGCGATCAGGTCGGGCAGACCGTGATTCTGAAAGGGTGGGTGGATACTCGCCGCGACCTCGGAGGCGTCATCTTCATCGACCTCCGCGATCGGTACGGGCTGACACAGATCGTTTGCTCACCACAGGATAACCCCGCCGCTTATGCCGTCGCCGATACGTTGCGGAGCGAGTACGTCATCTCCGTGAGGGGCCGCGTGGCGCCACGCTCCGAGGAGACTATCAATCCAAAACTTCCGACGGGTGCGGTGGAGGTGCGCGTCGAGGAACTCATCGTGCTCAACACCTCCGAGCCACCGCCGTTCATGATCTCGGCGCACGAGGAAAAACGCCGCCACACCAACGAAGACCTGCGCCTGCGCTATCGGTACCTCGACCTCCGGCGGCCCGAGTTTCAGCAGAACCTCTTCCTCCGGCACCGGCTCTATCAGGCCACCCGGCGCCACTTCGACCGGCACGACTTCGTCGAGGTCGAAACACCCGTGCTGATGAAGTCCACGCCCGAAGGCGCGCGCGATTACCTCGTGCCGAGCCGGCTGTATGCCGGGAAATTCTATGCCCTCCCGCAGTCGCCGCAGACGTACAAACAGATCCTCATGGTCGCCGGGCTCGACCGCTATTTCCATATCGTAAAGTGCTTCCGCGACGAAGACCTCCGGGCCGACCGGCAGCCCGAATTCACCCAGATCGATGTGGAGATGACCTTCGCCACCGAGGAAGGGGTCTACGGGCTCATCGAGGAACTCATGCAAGGCATCTGGAAAGAGACTCTAGGCGTGGAGATTCCGGCGCCGTTCCCCCGGATGACGTACGCCGACGCCCTCGCCACATACGGCTCCGACAAACCCGACACCCGGTTCGGGCTGAAGATTCACGACGTGAGCGCCGCCTTTGCGGGCTCCGGCTTCCGCGTCTTCGATAACGTCCTCGCACACGACGGCAAGATCGTCGCCATCCGGGTGCCCGGCGAAGGCGACCGGGGCCGCGGCGCCATGGATCGGCTCGACAAGGACATCGTGCGAAAGCGGATAGGGGCTGGGGGGCTCGTCTATTTCAAGCTGCCCTCGGACGGTTCGGAGACGTATTCGTCGGTGAAGGCGGCGGTGCTGCCGGCGGAATATGTGGCGAAGGCCATCGAGAGGATCGGCGCGCAGGCGGGCGACCTCGTGCTCGTACTGGCCGGTCCCGCGCCGAAAGTATTGGAGCAAATGGGGACGCTTCGGATGCACATGGGCCGCGACCTCGGCCTGATCCCCGAAGGCAACGAGGGCCCGTGGAATTTCCTCTGGGTCACCGACTTCCCGCTCCTCGAATGGAACGAGGACGAACAGCGGTACGTGGCGCGCCACCACCCCTTCACGTCGCCGCATCCCGATGACCTCGGCACCATGTTCGACAACCCCGGTGCGACGAAGGCGCGGGCCTATGACCTCGTCCTCAACGGCTTCGAGATCGGCGGCGGATCGATTCGCATCCACAACCGCGCCGTGCAAAGCCAGATGTTCCGCCTCCTCGGCATCGACGAGGAAGAGGCCCAGCATCGCTTCGGCTTCCTCCTCGACGCCTTCCGCTACGGCGCCCCGCCCCACGGCGGCATCGCCCTCGGCGTTGACCGCATCGCCATGCTCCTCACCGGCAGCACGTCGCTCCGCGAAGTCATCGCCTTCCCGAAGACACAGAGCGCACAGGAATTGATGGTGCGGTCGCCCGACACGGTGGACGCCTATCAACTCAAGGATCTGCACATCCGTGTGGAAATGCCGGAGGACGGGAAATAGTCGGGCCGACGCCGGGCGCTGTGGGCGATCGCGAAGATAGTCCGCTGCCCGGGGTTGAGGAGGCGTATGCGCTTCATGGACCCCACAATACGGTGGGATCAGGCACACCTTCCAATGCGTGAAGGTTTTAATTTTATGCGTTGGAAACCGAAAACGCTTGCACCAGAGAAACCTATGAGATCCAGTTCTATCTGTCCAAGCTATTTTGCGTCATCAAAATCATTCCTCGTTTTCTGTGGAAATCTCTATTAATTCGAACCCAGCCCTAACTTTTTTTGCAATCACCATAACTTGTTCACCAAAGTATGGGCGCACAATATCGTTCAACATTCCTTTTGGCACGTTCACATTGATTCGCTTATTGTTATCCTCAATGATAGCAATGCTGTTTTTTCTATAGGCGTCAGCTACCTTTAGCTCTCCTGTAAATTTTACCTTCTTGCCCAAGTCCTCACCTTTGTGCAGATCGGGTTTAGAAGGAGTCGAAAGCAGCCTACTCCGAGGTTCTAATCGCACACGTACAAGGTCATGACTATTCCGGGCGGTAATGCCGACTGATTTAACTCGCTTTCCATCAGGTGCCAACTCCTTGGATTGAGCAATAAAATTGCGTCTATAAGCTTCATCCGGGATTCTCTTTTCAAGTTCTTCCAAATTGGAGGTATTGACCAAATTAAATAGCTCAACCATTTCACGGACTATGTCGACATTTGAATCTCCATCAAAGATGCCCAATTGAGGAGATGTCCCAAAACGAATAGTAAATGCGAAGCTTCCTCTCCTTGATGCAGAAACGTAAGTTTGAAGATCTCTCTGACTATTCTTCCGACGTGGTAATCGTTCGTCGAATGGTTGACCTTTTTTTCGCGCAATCGTACGAGCACCAAGTTGTGTAATACGATTTACCCGATCGGTAAATTCGTTGCTACCAATAATACCAGACCCTACTACAGAACCATTCCAAATAGCGATCTGAATCTCATTTGGGAGAAGCTCGACTCCTCGCAATTCAAGATGACGAGCGAAATTGGCTTCTTCAAGTAAGTCACGCAATTCCTCCGCGATTGCCTCAGGTGGGGATCCTCCAAGCCCGAACCCTATCATACGTTCTGCTTCTCTGTGAAGTCCCGCGTCAAGAGCCAACGCAGCGGCACTCCGAAATAAAACCGAGCGCGTGGGTTCAATGTCAAATGAAGTAATCATGAGCATTGCCGCATCGAATTCCGCCCGATATGCCAGTCCGAGCATTTCGCGCTCCCTCGCAATATTGCCACTCTTACGATGTATCGTGGCCTCATCGGCGAGTGCCATTGCGTGCTGATGTAATGTATTAGCGTCGTTCATGTCTCGGCTATCTTTGCAATCGGGCGATTAAACATAACCACAATGGCTATGCCTGGAATAACGCTTTTACCAAGCTGAACTTGTGCTATTTTCTCTCTTAGGCGGGCCTGCAATTGTTGTGTACTACCATCAAGGATTCCAGAAACTTCAAGTCGGGTGTCTCCTTCGAAAGGAATATTATTTTCAGAACCTGGATCCCCTAACCAGTAGTCGAAGCCATGGTCTCTGTTTTTACCCTTATATGACTTTCTTACTACGCATTTTCCCAGTAGGCGTCGGGCAAGAATAATTGCCACTCCACAGGCCCCATCTTCAGTCGCATCTTGGAGATCTGCATGTGTACGCTGTATTTGCTTTGTTGTTGGAATCCAAGTCAAGGAAATCATCTTAGTGAAATTGCCCTCCACCTTTAATATCACACCAACATTGTGTTTGTTGTGTTCCAGGCAAACAGCAGCAGCTTCAGCAAGGCCACCGCCAACATGGGAGCTTAAACCCGGAGCAATACCCGAGGCAAGGTCTCCAAGATTTAAGGGAGTTTTAGAATCGTCCTTTCTGTGCATTCGTGTATACGCAATAAACTTCCATCGTCAGTATGCAAAAATGATTTGTCAAAATTGGGACACTATACGAATATAACTGCTCTATACAACCCGTGCCACATCTCTTTGGCAAGATGGCGAGAACGATGCGAACGAGAAAAGCCACGATAGACAATTATTCGCCCTGTTTAAGAATTGAGACCGCGGGGAATCTGTATCAGAGTCAGCCGAAGAGATCGTGTCTTAGAACGCCACTCACGGCCTCTGTAGGCCTACCAGGAAATTCCACACCATCTCCCGGAGCACGCGCACATTCTCGTCGCTGTGGCCCGTGTACGGCCGCGCGAGGATCTCTGCGTTGTGACCACAGTTTGTACGCCCGTCGAGATGATTGATGGCGCCATAGATTATGTTGGTGTCGTGCTCCAGACTCGGCCGCCCCACCCGCACAGTGATTGAGCCCCAAGGAACTTACCGTGCGCCGGCATCCTTACGGACCTTCTTCGATCCGCTGAAGCGCTAAAATCCCTTCATTTACATTCCCTTCGCCAAACGCGACCACGGGTGATCGCGAAATTCCTCAAGTGACCGGGCTTCATCAAACGCTTTTCAGATGGAGACCAGCATCCATTGATGTCGAGCTCATTTGGAAAGCCCCTAAGAATGCCCGCCGCCCGACGATATTTTTGTGTATTTTCCCCCGATTTCAATCCTCAGATGCGATGCAAATTCGGCGCGGAAAGGCCCTCTATTTGATACTTCTTCCGATCCTGCTCGGAGGCATCGGGTACCTTGTCTGGCCCCTCGTGCGCCCGGTCCCACCCGTCGTCCATCCGGCAAATGAAGCGACGTTGGATCCCGAGGTCGAAGCCCTCATTCGTACGAAGATTACACGTGCAGAGGCACACCCGCGGGACGCCGGTAGCCGCGGCGATCTTGGAATGGTCTACGAAGCCAACCTCGTCTGGGAAGCAGCGCGAGACAGCTATGCACAAGCTGCCTGGCTAGCACCTCACGACCCACGGTGGCAATTGCACCAGGCCATTGCCGTCCGGCAAGCAGGAGATTTCGATACCGCCCTCGGCCTTTATCGAGCGATAACACAGCATTTCCCAAATTTGGCGCCGGCTTACGATCGCCTCGGCCACGCCCTCCTCGAATCCGGCGACCTTGTGGGGGCAGAAAGCGCCTTTCGCACCGTCATCCGGCTCGCCCCCCGATTCCCGCAAGGCTATGTAGGTCTGGGTGATGTTCTCGTTCAGCGCGGAGAGGACAAAGCAGCTGAAGGCGTGCTCAAGCAGGCGATTCGCCTGGCCCCGAGTTTCCGCATGGCACACTTTCTCCTCGGTGGTTTGTACCGCCGCGCCGGGCGTACCGACGAGGCACTGCGAGAACAACGACGAGGCATGAATGCCGTTATTCAGTATATGCCGGACCCGCTCACAGACCGTATCGCACAATATGCAGTAAACTTGACGGCCCGGCTCGGAAGGGCAGGTGCACTTCTTGCCGAAAACGCGCCTCGGCAAGCTATCGGCGTCCTCGAAAAGACGCTCGCTGCACACCCCGAGAACGTCGATGTCTTGAATAATCTGGCAATTGCCTATATGCGGGTGGGTAACCAGGTTGCGGCGCGACACGAGCTTGACAAGGCACTCCAGATTGACGCCGTTCGCTTCTCGACCTATCTCAATTTATCCTCGTGGGCAATTCGGGAGAGTGACTCCAAGATGGCGCTAGTCTTCGCAGATTCCGCCGTGTCACGTGCCCCTGAGATGTCGCAAACGCACTTTGCCCGCGGACAGATTCTCGCCCGCCTCGGTCGGCTGAACGAAGCGTTGAACGAGGTCGGGATCGCCCTCACCCTCGATGACGACAATGCCGCCTCATATGCGCTTTCCGGAGATATCAACTTCAGGTTGCAGCATTTCAAACGGGCAAATAGCGACTTTATTCAGGCTCTCGACCGCAGCCCTGACCTGCTTCCGGCTGTCGTTGGGCTGGCCCGGACTGCATGGGCGATGGGCGACCACGAGGCCGCACGTTCAGCCCTAAACCATGCACGACAACTAGCGCCCAACCACCCGACGGTTGCCAGACTGAGCCGTCAATTCCAGCTTCAATAATCTTGCGATACGGCTGCGTACAGAATGATTGTCACCCTTCAATGGAATAATGTTGCCCTTAGCCTTCTACTCTTTTCGAGCATTGGCTGCCTATCCAAAAATATCCCGGAGGCCCCCGTCAGTACAGACGTCGGATGGTTCGAGGACGTGACCCACTCAGCAAATGTGAGTTTCGAGCACGTGCGTGGACGGACAATCCGTTACTGGTTTCCCGAAATCATGTCCGGTGGGGCAGCGTGGTTTGATTTTGATGGCGACGGTTACATGGACCTTTATCTCGTTCAGGGCGGTGAGCTAAAACCCGGCGAAGATGCGCGTCCCGGCAATCATTTGCTTCATAACCTTGGAGACGGCACCTTCGCCGACGTCACCGAACTTTCGGGTACGGGCGATACCGGTTACGGCATGGGTGTGGCGGCAGGTGATTTTGATGACGACGGCGATATCGACCTGTATGTGACCAATGTGGGGCCCAACGTGCTGTATCGGAACAATGGGAACGGCACGTTTAGCAATGTCTCGCAAAGTGCGGGTGTTGATCATGCAGGATGGGGCACCAGCGCCGCTTTCATTGACTACGACCTCGACGGGTACCTCGATCTATATGTGGTCAACTATGTCATCTGGTCGCCGGAACAGGAAATCTCATGTTTCGCGGGGGGGAATCAACGCGACTATTGCCAGCCCGAGAATTATAAAGCACCCGCCACCGATGTACTTTATCACAACAACGGCGACGGCACGTTTACCGACGTCACCCGGAGCGCGGGCATCGCGCGGGCCCGGGGCAACGGCCTCGGTATCACTACCGGAGACTTCGACGGCGACGGACACATCGACCTGTATGTAGCGAATGACGGCAACCCGAACCAGCTCTGGATGAACCGGGGGGATGGTACGTTCGTCGACCGCGCCTTGCCGCTGGGGAGTGCCCTCAACCGTCAGGGAATGGCCGAAGCCGGCATGGGCGTCGTGGCGGTAGACGTGGAAAATGACGGCGACCTCGACCTCTTCATGACGCATCTTCGTGAGGAGACAAATACGCTATACCTCAACACAAATGGCGTCTTTGAAGATGCCACTATCAGGGTTGGGTTGGCGGTGCCCAGCATAAGTTATACGGGGTTTGGCGTCGGATTCGCCGACTTCGACCTCGACGGACTGCTCGACATTTATATAGCCAATGGCCGCGTCGGAAAAACATTGGCACCGCTGGGCAAAGATCCATTTGGTGAGCCTAACCAAATATTTCGGGGACTGCCATCGATGAGATTCGAGGAAATCCGAAAAGTGGGCGAAGAAGCTGTTCGCGATATACAGACCAGCCGGGCCGCTGCTTTTGCTGATTATGATAATGACGGTGATGTAGACGTCATAGTAGTCAACAATGGCGGTCCTGCCCGATTGCTTCAAAATCAGGCACCACGCCACGGGGAATGGATTTCATTTCGCGTTGTTGATCGCTTTCATCGTGTTGCCGTGGGAGCGATGTTGGGCGTGTGGGTGTCAGGGCGGGTGTGGTGGCTACCAGTTGAGACGGCCTTTAGTTACCAATCTTCAAATGACCCGCGTGTCCATTTTGGCCTCGGCCCGGCAGTGCGTGTGGATTCGGTAGAAGTCGTATGGCCGGGTGGTATACGTGAGCGCTTTGGCCCATTCGAACCTGGGCACCTTTTCCTGCTTGGCGAAGGAAATGGCTTGAAGCCATAACCCCGAATAGCCTGGCGCACTATGAACGTTTTGAAATAAAAAGGGCCGAATGGCGTGATGCCATTCGGCCCTTTTCTATGCACTTGAACCGCTTCCCGGTTCGTTTTTGCGTGGATTATTTAAGCAGCGTCAGTCGTTTCGTCTCGGTGAAGTTGCCGGCTTTCATGACGTACAGGTAGACACCGGCACTCAATCGAGCATCTTCGAAACGGATAAGATGACGACCTGCTTCCTGGTAAGCATCCACGAGGGTGCTGACTTCCCGTCCGAGCAGATTGTAGACCCTGATCGAAACCTGCGTGCCTTCCGGCAGAGCGTAGGAGATCTGCGTGGCACGGCTGAACGGGTTCGGGTAGTTCTGATCCAGCTCAAACGAAGTCGGTAGGCCGGCACTTTGGGCCTTGGCCTGACCACGACGCGTAAGGGGTTTGCTACCCTTGGCCCGGACGACGTTCGCTCCGTCCACTGGGCTGACGCCGAGTTGGCCGGCAGGAGCCTGGGATCCGGAAGCATCAAACGTTCCGCTCCATGTACCAGAAGCCAAAGGCGCACCAAAGCAGTAACTGGTCCAGGCACCATCATACGTCAGATTGCCGTTGCGCGAGCCGTCGTAGGTGAACGAGTCGGAAAAGCTCGTGCACCCATCCGGGGCCTCGTTGACGGCTTCGAGCTGCGTGGTTCTCTCGGCCCTGCAAACGACACCGGTAGAAGAGGCGGAATCGAAGGCGCCTTCGAGCGTGCCGGTCAGTGTGGCATCGACCAGGCCATCTGTGGCGCAGACAAGCGGCGGTTGGGTCGTCCCATCCGCGCCGCCGGGTCCGGTAGCGCCATCGACGTTCGCACGATCCCAGCACCAGTTGAAGGCGAAGCCGTCGATCATGGTTACGTCCGTGTGATCGGCACATGTACCGCCGCCACCCATACCCACTGTGATCGAGATCGCGTCCGAGCCGGGTCGGCCGTCGGAGTCGGTCACCGAACTCGTGATAGTATGGGTACCGTCACTCAGGACAGCCGAGAAGCTACCGCCGGACCCGATGGAGCCGTCGATACTCGATGTCCAGGCCTGGCTTGCAGTCAGGTCGCCATCCTCAGCATCGGTAGCCGTACCGGCGAATGCGATGGTAGCACCCGAAGCAAACGTATCACCATCGAGTGGTGCCGTGATGGTGACAACGGGCGCACTGCCCGGCAATCCGGCGCCGAGCTCCACATGCGCGATACGCGTCTTGAAATCAAAGCTCCCTGTGTTGGCGTAATACTCAGTTGTATACCAGAACGTAGAGGGATCGGTCGGATCGGGGGTCATCATGGAGTAATCGCCCCAGCGGCCCGAAGAGCCCGTCTGCACGCCGCCACCGGGAATGATCTCCTCTTCCGCCACGTTCAAAATACCATCCGCCAGGCCATCGTTTTTGCCGGCGAAGCGGATGGCCGGCATTGTCGAGGTGCTCGATACCGAGTAGCCCAGGGCGATGTCGCCGTTTTCTTGCATGGCGACGGAGCCCATCCAGCGGCTGTCGCTGTCGGGGGCATAGGTGCCTTGTTGGAACACGCTCCAGCCGCCGCCCGAGTCACGCACTTCGTACCAGCGCACACCCGCCTGGCCGCCGCCCACGTTTACGCTGTGACTGGCCATGATCGTCTCATGACCCTGGTCGGTGCGATAAGCTGCACGGTGCATCGTAGCGAAGGAGAGCACATCCAGTGACTCACCCGGAGCCGGTTGGGGCACCGAGAAGATATTGTCGTCGAATGAATCAACGGGGAGATCAGCTACCTGTGTGAACGTAGCCCCTGCGGTGCCACCGGAGAAGTCCGGGTCGAGTTCAAATATTTCCAGTGCATCGCCGCCGCCGGTGGTGCCCGGGTTGCCGATGAACAGGCCCGGGGTGGAGCCGGCAGAAGGCCCATCGAGGTCGATCGGGAGGTATCCATCGATCGCGCTGCCGCCCGGAATGGGGAAGCCGACCGCGAGAGCCGGATCACATGTCGGCGTCAGCATAGCGCTCCGATCCATGGCCCAGGCTTCTACACCTGTGTAAGCGAAGCCCCCTGCGAAATTCCGATCCGTAAAATAGTATCCACTCTCCTGGACACCCACTTTGGGATAGTCCGGGAAATCGGAGCCAAAGGAAAGCTCGTAGCGGCAGTACGATCCCGTCGGGTCTCCCGTCATAGAGACAGCAAAACACATCGAGTTCGTCGAGCCGATGGCAAATTGGCTGACCAACCAGCGGTCGGCAAGGTGGTCATAGAGCACGACCGGATCACCGCTGTTGGTCGTCTCACAGAGCCCGCCAAAACCGGACCAGAAGGCGTTGCCGGGAAAAGCTCCTCCGCCGACATCGACGCCCGTTCTATCGTATATGTGGGAGACGAGGTTGACCATCTGCACGTAGTTATTCGGACCGATGTCGCCATTGGTGTCGGGTGGCACTACGCCGAAGCCAACGACCGACGCGTTCTCATCGTCGCTTCCGCCGTCGAAATTCAGCAATACAGGAGCGGCCGCATCAGCGCCGAAGAACCGCTGTGCGCCCGGCGTGCCGCCACCGTCGCCACTGCGTTGCTGATTATCGACGTTGAACTTGTTTCGGATGGCATACGGGGCAACGCCCTGGACGCGCCCCCGGGTGTTGGCGATCATCGTGCTCAACGGCGGAGATTGATCACCGCGCATGGTGACAGTCCGCTTCTGCGCCTCCACCGATTCAGTCATAAAGAGGCTCATCAATAAGAGACAAGCCAAGCCGGTACATAGTCGATTCATAACATCCTCCTAGATGCTTGGGTGAAACTCAAACGACCTTCAGGTTCTCTCCCGTGGCCGGTAACGTGCCTTGCGCGAAACCGTGTCTATCCATTCTTGCCGCAACACCATGTTGAGGGATAAAACATTGAGCAACGAGTCAGATTTACTATCGCCGCTCTTCAACACCATGGTTGCTTCGGGGAGATCCTGAAGATTAAAAAAATCACGACGCGACTTCGCCGTAAGTTGAAATACCAATGCCACAAAATTGAGTTATTTCAATTCACTCGACGGCAAGTCAACATTGCAAACAAAACTATTTCGCTTGTGGCACAGCTATATACTTAATTACGCCTGTGGGAAATGCCCATACGGTTGCATCACTGCTCAGCAAGCCAACTAACCACATCTCCGCAGATCGCCGGATGAAAAAGCAAATCGGCCCAATTTTACTCACCCACAGAGGTCCCGCGGGGATTGGGTCAGAACAGCTATCGAAATGTCTTCTCAACCAATGAATAGCGGCTTGACAGCGTAACTTCTTGTTCCATTTGCATAGCCCAAAGATCACGACAACTACGCCAGCCGAAGAGCCGCGAGGACATAGTATGAAAAAATATATGCTTATTCGCAAGCCCCACCGCAATAAATTGTCGTATCGCAGATCGAATGATAAGACGAATCGTTTTACGCGATCCTCCGACGCGTTTTTGCCGCGCTATCGAGCCATAAAATTTAACTACAGACTCGCTTTTACTTCGATTCCCGGACGATGCGAAAACCGAACAGGATAGAACGCCTATCAGGCAGAACAAAAAATCGATTTGATAGTCGGGCGACATCGTCCCGCGGATCCAGGCTGGCAAAGGCATCAAAACTGTTGCCACGAAGTACTCGGAATCGCCCGGTCACCGGGCCCGCAGGGTCCACCACGCTACCAGACGGATAGGGACCATTTCTATCTTGAACCCATTCCCAAACATTGCCCGTCATATCATATATGCCCCAGGCATTTGGCCGGAATTGTCCAACGGGGGAGGCCCACGCATGGCCGTCATCGCAGTTTGTTGTAATCCATTTTGGAAACGCCTTTTTCGCTGAATCGTCGGACACGTTACCATAAAGACAAAGTGAATCGGGCTCGCTCGTACCGGAATACCGCGTGTCTTGTCCAGCTTTGGCAGAATAAGCCCATTCGGCTTCGGTTGGCAGGCGATATTTGAAGTTTTTATCACCCGCATTCAGACGGCCCAGAAAGGATTGCGTGTCGTCCCAGCTTATGTACATGGCCGGAGCTTGATCGTTGGTCTGAGCGTACTGCTTCCCCATCCATGGCTCTGTACCCATTACCTTGGTCCATTGACGTTGTGTCACTTCATATTTGCCTATATCAAATGCTTTGCTAATTTTCACGATGTGAACAGGCCGTTCTTTTTCCTCGTGGTCATTGCTTCCCATCTTGAATGAGCCAGCCGCAATCCGAACGAATACTAACCCGAGGGTATCGGGCGCAGGCACTAGCGATCCGTTATTTGGTTCAGGCCCGTCAAAATTTACCAGACCCGCGATACCAAGTAGACTAATAATTAAGATTGCTCCAATCCATCGCCAACGTGTCATCAGTCTTACCGTATACGGATGCTATCAAGATAATTGAAATAGCCTTCTATCACGGACCATTTTTGCGTGAGGAAATTGTTCTGCCGGGTAGAATGGAGTCCCCCAAAGTACGATTCTGGGCGGACCACCGTATCGAAATGGCCAATCTAAAAAATAATTGTGAGGGCCACCGGAAAAGATCCTCACTTTGGGCAGGTTGAATGATCATGCATTTGCCTTCATTTAAGAACAAGGGCCGGGCGAATCATATCCGCCCGGCCCTTTCCCTCGTAATCATGCAAACAGCAGTGCGATTTGTCAGCGAATCTACTATTTGAGTATAGTCAGACGCTTGGTCGTAGTAAAGTCACCTGCATTCATCACGTAGAGATATACACCTGCGCTAAGATGCGATCCGTTGAAGCGCACCCGGTGACGGCCGGCCTCACGGTAGTCGTCGACAAGCGTGCTGACTTCTTGCCCTAACATGTTGTAGACCTTCAATGAAACATGCGTGCCTTCGGGTAGAGCATACGTGATCTGCGTAGCCGAACCGAACGGATTTGGATAGTTTTGTTCCAATACATACGAATCGGGTAGCGTTTCAACCGCTGTCCCCGTGGCTACATCCGTCGAAAGCTCGCTAAAGTTTGAGGACCAACCATTTACCGTTGCGACATTTCCTTGTGGGGCGACGGTAGACTTGGTCCATTCGAACGAGCTAAAAGTATCGGCGACGGGGAACGTGCCCTCATTACACGTCTGCGTGTATACGCCTGCAGGTGCTCCGGCCGGTATAGATTGCGTCATGGTACGCATGACGTTGCCACCCGCAGCCACCGTAAGGTTCTTGGGTCCCATCGTACGCGCTACTCCATTTCCGTCGATGTTGATCCATACATCAAGTGATGTTGAGGCAGCACCGTTATTAACAATGTTGATGTCATACTGGAACGTACCGCCTCCCGCTCCGATTACGATGGGGTCTCCGATGGGTGTACACGTAATGACCACGTCTTGCGGTGGCGGAGGCCCGGCATCCAGGGAAAAGTGTGCTATTCGCGTTTTAAAATCGAAGCTTCCCGTATTGGCATAATACTCTTGCGTATACCAAAACGTCGTATCGTCGGAAGGATCGACGGCGAGCATACTATAGTCACCCCATCGACCGGACGATCCGGTCTGCACGCCGGCGCCCGTGATGATATTGGTTTCGGTGACGTTCATGACGCCCGTACCTGTTTGATCCGCCGTTTGTCCCGTATACCGGATTGACGGGTTGGTGCTGGCACTTGACAGGGAAAAGCCAAGTGCGATATCGCCGTTTCCGTTCATGGCTGCCGAACCCATCCAACGATGTTCTCCATCACCCGGTGCATACGTGCCCTGTTGGTAAATAACCCATCCGCTTCCGGAGTCACGCAACTCATACCAACGGATCCCTGCCCGATTGCTGCCGACGTTAACAGAATGATTGAGGATCAGCGTCTGATACGAGCCGAAATCGCGGAACTGCATGCGGTGCATGAGAAAACCGGAGAGCGCATCCAGGGTTTCTCCAGGCGAGGGCTGGGGGATGCTGAAAATGAGGATGTCAAAGGGATCGGTTGGCAAATTTGCGACCTGGGTAAACGTTGAATTGGATGGCGTCGTCCAATCTACGCTAAAGGCCCACAGATCAATTAAATTCGACCCGACAGTATTTGGGGCACCTGCAAATAGACCGGGTGTACCGGCTGGAGGAGCAGGTCCGTCGAGATCAGCCGGAAGCCAGCCGTCATTTTGCGTCCCACCGGGCACATCGAAGATGACCATCTGGGCCGGGCCGCCGGAGAGCATCTGGGCGCGCTCCATAGCCACCGCCTTGATGCCCGTATACGAGAACCCGCCAGCAAAATTACGCGTGGTCATGTAGTATGCGTCCTCCCAAACGCCAAGTTTCGGGTAGTCCGGGAAGTCTGAACCAAAGGCAAAAGAGTAGCGATTGTACGTACCAAGCGGATCGCCCGTGGTCGAAATGGCGACGCATTCCAGATTATTGGTTGCCACAGCAAATTGGCTCACCAACCAACGATCTGCCAAATGGTCATAAAGCACGACTGGATCGCCGCTATTCGTTGTTTCGCACGAACCGCCAAAACCCGAAAAAAACGCATTGCCGGCGAAGGGACCAGTGAGTGAGGTACCCGACTTATCGAATATTTCGGCGACAAGGTTATTCCACTGTACGTAATTATTTGGACCGACATCGCCGTTTGTATCCGGAGGAACAACCCCGAATCCAACGATGGCCGCGTTGTCGTCATCGCTGGTGCCGTCAAACTGGGTAATGACAGACGAGACGTTATTGGCTCCCATCGCAGTTTGAGCCCCGGGGGTGCCGAGACCTTCGGATTGATTTGATGCATTCGACTTGACAAATTTGTTAGGAATAGCATACGGCGCCTGGCCTGATACCCGTGCATTCGCGTTTGCCGTTCCAATCATATCGCGAAGCGGAAGCGAGGTGTCATGGTGAAGCGCTTGAACTGTGGTTGGCGTTTGCGCCCAAGCTTGGTCAGTCACAAGAAATGTGATCATTAAGATCAGGGTGAGCGTTAGAAAATATCGATTCATTGGTAGTGTCCTCCCAGACAATATTGGTTAAAGGGAAACAGACGACGAGATGGAAGCGGCGTTAAAACGAATGGCCTCAGGGTGATGAATTCGTATTATTTTGCGGATCACACGTTTTTCCTCTCACGCAACGCTCACCAATAGAAGACATCCACGAGCTTCAGCCCAGATTTCAGCGCGGTTAAGAGCAGTAATAAGCATGTGAAAAAGCTTGACCGTTCCGGTCGACGAATGATTATTCTTGCTAATGGTTATGAAATTTACGAGTGGAAATCGAGTACTAGAAACGCATGTTACAATCCATATTATCAGGGCTAATTTATGTTTTTATGGAAGTTAATACCCGATTTTGTTTAACATTTGACTCATTGTCCGCCTTATCCGGTATCAGGCTTATTGGCCCGGGGTAGCAGGCGGATCATTCTGCGTGCCACACGACGCCTTACATTTGATCCTTGTCAAGGACTGTAATAGCCCTACCCGTTCCTTCCGGACAGAACGACACGCTCTTGTGACGATGGTCCTTTTTGTCTAACGATAGAAAAAATGAAGTTAGGGTAATTCTTATTATTCATTGTCCAGACAATGCCCTTATTTAAAAAACTCGCCTCTTTAATCGCTGGCCATTTCAACTGGGAAGAGTGGGAACGCTATGTCCGCTCTTACGGCTATACCCTCGACCGTCCATACCGGAGCATCCATCCTCAACACGCGGAAATGATTTATCCCATCGACTACGGCTATATCAATGGCACGATGAGCTCTGATAATGAGGGAATTGACATATTTGTGGGATCAATTCGGAACGGCCTCGTAGCATTGGCCCTGACTTCCGACTTGCGGAAGGATGATCGCGAATACAAATTGATTTATGATGCCTCCCCGGAAGAGATCTATCTTATCCACGGCTTCCTCAATTTCGATCGGTCGTTGATGCGAAGTCGCCTGGTTATGCGGTATCCTATGCACAGACTCTGGGATGAATTACCGGCACCCACTGTGGGATAATCGTTCTCACCAATACTTCACCCTGATCTTCGGCCCATTCAGTTGCGCAATGGGGAGGTAGGTGCGTACTTTTACGGTTCTGTTTTTTAGTTCTTAATCCTTGATCCCGTAGCTCAGCTGGTAGAGCATCTGACTTTTAATCAGAGGGTCGCAGGTTCGAGCCCTGCCGGGATCACGCCATTCTAGATTTTGGATATCGCCGGGGACAGCTCCAAGTTGTTGCATGATAAATCCAAATTCTGTGTATGAATTATCTTGATATAATGGGCCCAGGTGGCGGAATAGGTAGACGCGCCGTCTTGAGGGGGCGGTGTCCGAAAGGACGTGCTGGTTCGACTCCAGTCCTGGGCACCTCAACGCGAAGCCGCCATGTCACTGCGACGTGGCGGCTTTGTGGCAACAGGAGATCAAGTCGCCCTTAAAGTCTCAATCACCGATGCCATTCGTATCGCTGCTCGGCAAGCGCTCGCACGACCAATTCATTGCGCGTGCCTCCCAATTCTACATTAGCAATATCTGGTGCTGAGGCGTCCGTGGCATCCTCAGCCGGACCTCCGGGCATGATGATTGAACGCCCGGCAACATTTTAGCGGAACATCAGTCATGTCGCGGCTATTGCTCAGATATATTTGATTGTAGACGAGGGAAATTATAACAGGGGCGAGACACCAATGGACGGGTGTTCAAGTCACAAAGATATTCGTCCTGGTGTCGCCAGAATTTATTCTTTGATTTAGACATTCCAGGTATGACACATAGCTGACATCCATAACAAATATTTTGGTCGCGAATCAGATAAAATCTACTCATTCGAGGTCCGCAAATATGGTTAGCTCCCTGTCGTTTCCGTCGCCATACATCCCTGCTACTGCTGAAGTTTATCCTGAATTTTGTGGGGCCGGTGGGCCGTTTTATGACCCGCCCTACGGCACGCGGGTGGAAGATGAGCTCGCCTGGCAATTGGTGAAATATTTAAAGTCGCAATCCCACTTCCATAGCCAGGTTCAGGTTTCAACACCCTGTGGATCATTTTCGCTTGACATCGTCCTGGAGTACCAAGGGCGCTTTATTTGTATCGAATGTGGTTCGGCCGATGATGAAATTGAAGACCGTTTTCGAGATGCTATCGTGATGGGATCGGCCTCGTTCGACGCCCTCTATCGTTTTCGGATCGAGGACATTTCTTGCCACATGGATGATCTACTCTTTCTTCTTTCTTCTTGGCACCCCGAATTATTTACTGACCGTGCGCGTGCAAATTTGACTCATTTGGCGTCATCCGAGACAATTGCATTCGAGCGTCCATGTCGTGGGGCACGTCTCGTTCTTACGTACAAGGACGGCAACTCTCCGGTTCAATTTAAACGACTCCGTCTCAATTGCGCTACAGACTGGGTCCGTGACCACGACGCTGCACTTTCGATGTTTAGTTGTCGAATGCAGATGAGCGCTTAAATCCATTCATTTTCTGTGAGCAAAGTCTATTCTGCTTAAATATTTTCCCAATTTGCCTGTCATAATCGCCATCGAGAACCACCAAGCTTGCAAAATATTGGACTGTTCGTATCTTTGACCTGCACGACTTTTCGCTGCAGTTTTGTCTCTGCGCTTCCGTCCTCCCCCGCTACGATCTGTCTGCCTAAATTCGTGGTGCGAATGCCGGGTATGATCTCCCTCCTTTGTTCGGGGTAATCGGGGCTTTCTACGCCTTGGTCTTGTCTAAATCATGCGGGGCAAGACGGCGTGGGGTGATGGTGAGTCCGTCCATAAATCCTTGTGACGACATGCAACCCGTTGAGAAGTTGCAAACTCAGATGCGACTCCTTCACTGGTTCACGTCGATCGAGGAATCCAATCTGGATGCCCGACTACATGTGGTACTTAAAGCGCTTCTCGAAGCCCTGGATTCCGACGCCGCTGCCATTAGCCGTGTTGAGGAGGGAAATACGCGGGTAAATCATTTTGCCGGTGTGTTTCCAACTTCGGATGCAGAACAACTGGTTTCCCAATCGTATGACGACATCGCGCTGACGGAAGGAACACCTGTTGTTGCGATTGATGAACTGAGTTCTTCGAGGCACCGAGTACATCCGGCATTTCTACGTCTCGGATTCGAAGCGTATATCGGCGCGCCCATCCTTGTGTCCGGTCAAACTTGGGGCATCCTTGGCATTTACGGAATTGAGCGTCGCACGATTCCGTTCGATGACCACGACACTACTTTTATTGAGTTGGTAGCCAAATGGCTCGGACGAGAGCTTGAACGGGAGACGGCGAAAAGGTATCGTCACCTATTCGAGCACGCCCTCGAGGCTATTTATATTACGTCGCCCGCGGGCATAATTGTGGATGCCAATCCTTCGATGGCTACCATGCTGCACGTGGATGATCTCAGTGATCTCAAGCAGCGAAATGTATCGGATTTTTATGTTGATCCGGTAGATCGTCAACAGTTCCTTGAAAGTATTCAACGCGACGGGAAGGTCGACGGTGCGGAGACCCGTCTGCGGAGGGCGGACGGCGAACCGTTTATTGCCAAAGATCGGGCGCATGGGTGTTTCGATGGTGATGGCCGTCTCCTTCACATCGAAGGACGCCTGACAGATATTACCCGGCGGAAGGAGGCTGAAGTCCGGCTCCGCTCCCGCGAAAAGCAGTACCGCGAACTCATTCACTCGACCTCGGCCATCCTGTGGGAAGGCGATGCCCAAACGTTTAGCTTCACCTTTGTCAGCGAGGAGGCCGAGGCGCTCCTCGGGTACTCGTGTTCGCAATGGCTGGAGGACCCGTCGTTCTGGGTGAACCACATCCACCCCGAGGACCGGGAATGGGCTCCGAACTATTGCGCCATTGCGACCTCGGAGCTGCGGCGCCATACGTTCGACTACCGGATGATCGCCGCCGACGGGCGCACGGTATGGCTCCGCGATGTCGTCAATGTCCTGTCGAAAAACGGCAAAGCCACCCGGCTTATCGGGGTGATGATCGACATCACCGAGCAGAAACAGGCCGAAGAACAACGCCGAGAGGTCGAGGCCACGTATCGCGGGCTCGTCGAGCAATCCCTGACGGGTATCTATATCATTCAGGACGGGCGGTTCGCGTATGTCAATCCGAAGCTGGCCGAGATTTTCGGTTACACGCCGGAGGAGATCGTCCCGCATCTCACGGTGGCTGATCTCGTGGCTGATTCGGACCGGGCCATCGTGCTCGAGAATATCCGCCGGCGTATCGCTGCGGAGACCGAAGCCATCCGTTATGCGTTCCGGGGGCAACGAAAAGACGGTCGGATCATTCACGTGGAGGTTTACGGCGCGCGCGGTCAGTATCATGGCCGTCCCGCCGTCATCGGCACGCTCCTCGACATCACCGATCAGAAGCTGGCCGAGCAGGCCTTGCGTGAAGCGGAAGCCAAGTTCCGCGGACTCGTCGAGCAGTCACTGACCGGCATCTATATCGTTCAGGATGAGCACTTCCGGTATGTCAATCCGCGTCTTGCCGAACTGTTCGGGTATTCCCGGGAGGAATTGGTTCAACGAACTTCCGTCGCGGATCTGGTCCATGAAGAGGACCTGCCGACCGTGCTGAAGAACCTCCGGTTGCGCTATGAAAACGAAGTGGAGGTGATGCGCTACTCGTTTCGTATTCGGCGCAAGGACGGTGCGATCCGCCACGTGGAAGTGCACAGCCTCCATACCGAGTACGAGGGCCTCCCGGGAATCATCGGTACGCTGCTCGACGTCACGGATGCAAAGGAGGCTGAGGAACGGCTACTTCGCCGCAAGGAGCGCTATCGGACGCTCTTCGAGAATGCGCCTGTTTCGATTTGGGAAGAAGACTTCTCGGCGGTGAAGACCTATCTCGACGAACTGTTCGAGGGCCGCGAGGACGACCCGGCGACTTTCCTCAGCGACCACCTCGAACACGTGGAGGCCTGTACCCGGCTCGTAGAGGTCATCGACGTAAATCAGGCTACGCTGGCCCTCCATGGAGCCGACGATAAGGATACGTTGTTGGGCTATCTCGGAGACACATTTGTCGAGGCCTCCTACGATGCCCTTCGCGCAGAGATGGTGGCCATTTGCCGGGGCGAAGTCCATCTGCAGATGGAAGCCACGGTGAAGACGCTCCGAGGCGTGGAACGACAGGTTGTGCTGGGCTGGTCGGTCTCCCCGGGATATGAAGAGACCTACGGCCGCGTGCTCGTCACGATGCTGGACATCACCGAGCGCAAGCATGCAGAAACCATGGCTACTGAAAACGAAGCACGGCTGCGACTCGCGCTCAGCGCAGGGCAGGGTGGCACCTTTTTCTGTGATCTTTATCCCAATGAAACCCGGTGGGACGAACGCACGCAGCAAATTTTCGGCATCCATATGCCTGATGGCCTCGTTGATTATCAAACCTGGGTGAAACGGGTCCATCCGGATGACCGGGAAGAAGTGGCAACTGCGTACGCACACGCGTTGGCCCACGACCAAGAATTCGATTTGTCTTACCGGATCATCCGGCCCGATGGCGAACTGCGATACATTCGGGCTCGCGGAAACGTCGTGCGCGACGGAGAGGGAGAATCGGAAAAAATCTACGGGCTCCACTTAGACGTCACGGATCAAAAGTTGGCCGAACTTAAGCTTCGGTATTCCCTCGGGCTGAACAAACTCCTCCTCGAAACCATGCTCGACGGCTATATCCTCGCGGGTCCCGATGGCCGGATCGTTGACGTGAACCCGGCCTATTGTCGCAAGGTGCGATATACCCGCGAAGAACTGCTGGGGATGAACATCACCGAACTCGATGCAAATTTCTCCCCGGAAGAAGCGGCCCATCAGATTCAGACGGTGATGGAGACCGGGAGCGCTCGCTTCCAGTCCAAGCACCGCCGGAAGGACGGCACGGTCATCGACCTCGATGCCAGCCTGGTGGCGGTACGATCGGGAGAAAAATCGCTCGTCGCGGGTTTCGTGCGCAATATTACCGAGCAGAAACGCATCGAGCGGGAGCGTGAGAAACTCATCGTCGAACTGGAAGCCCAGAACGCGGAACTGGAGCGTTTCACGTATACCGTCTCGCACGATCTCAAAAGCCCGCTGGTAACCATTCAGGGATTTCTTGGGTTTTTGCGGAAGGACGCCACCTCCGGCAATCTGGATGGCATGGAGCATGATCTCCAGCATATACAGAATGCGGCCAAAACCATGCAGGCCTTACTCAACGACCTGCTCGAACTCTCGCGCGTCGGCCGCCTGATCAATACGCCGGAACATATCGCAATGAGGGATTTAGTGGATGAGACCCTTTCGCTCGTGGCTGGGGAAATCGCCGAAAAAGACGTCACGATGTCGATAGACGAGCGCTTGCCCAACCTATTTGGCGATCGGGATCGTCTCCGGGAAGTGTTTCAGAACCTGATCAGCAATGCCGTAAAGTTCATGGGCGATCAAGCCAAGCCGGAGGTGACCATCACGGCCTCGATGACTGAGGAGGGTGTTCTGTGCTTGGTTCGGGATAACGGCATCGGCATCCCCCCGGCCTATCACGACAAAGTCTTCGAGCTTTTCGAGCGACTGCATCGCGACATCGAAGGCACAGGCATTGGACTTGCGTTGGTCAAGCGCATCATCGAATTGCATGGCGGGCGGATCTGGGTGGAATCCGAGGGCGAGGGCACCGGCAGCACGTTTTACTTCACCCTGCCCGAGGTCCAGAAGAAGTGAGCCTGTCCTCAGGTAGCGCCGTCGCCCTGCGGCGGGACTTCCAAGTGGGCCTCGCCGGCATCGGCGGCCCGGCTGAGCAGCCCGGCGATGTCGATGCCGGTGGAGGCTTTCAGGCTTTCGAGGAGGGCGGGGGTGGCCCCGGCAATCTGGTTGAAGACGGCGGGTACGCCGGCGCCGCCCTGCCCGCTGTCGACGACCGTGATCTTGTCGATCTTGAGGTTGTCGACGGTTTTGATGACCTCCTTCAGAATGTCAGGCAGCATCTGAATGAGGAACAGCCGTTCGGCATCCGTGCCGGCCTGTTGCCACAGTTCGAGTTTCCGGCGAAGCACCTCCACTTCGGCCTGTCCGTTTTCGAAGATGCGGGCGGCATTTCCCTTGGCCACCTCTTCCTTCGCTTTGCGTTCCGCCTCGGCGACCACCACCACTTCGGCCCGGTTGCGTTTTTCGGCGAGGCTGATTTCCTGCTCGGCCAGTTCCTGCTCGGCCCGCGCCTGCGCCACCTGTGCCGCAACGGAGATTTTGGCTTCCTCCGCTTCGGCCTTGGCCGCCAATTGCGCCTTCAGGATGCGCACGCCATTCTGCGCCTTGACGATGGCCTGATCGGCTTCCGCCTCGGCCAGCTTGGCCTGCTCGCGCTTCTGTGCTTCAATGACTTCCGCCGCCGCAATGATCTTGGCCGTACTCTGCCGCCCGAGGGCATCGAGGTAGCCCGCATCGTCCTCCACACTCTGGATCTTGAATGTGTCGAGTTGGAGGCCGAGCGCACTCATGTCATTGTCTGCTTCTTCGAGCAGTTCTTTGGCGAATTTGAGCCGGTCCTCGTTGACCTCCTCGGGCGTTAGCGAAGATAGCACGCCCCGTAGGTTGCCTTCGAGGGTCTCCTTGGCGATGGACTGAATGTGATCGAGTGGTTTGCCCAACAGCCTTTCGACGGCGTTGTTCAGTTCCGGCTCTCGCGAGGCAATCTTGACGTTGGCGATGGCACGCACCGTCAGCGGGATTCCGCCCTTGGAATAAGCATTCGCCACCGTCAGGTCGATCGGAATGGTGTTGAGCCAGAGCCCGTCGACCTTCTCGATGAGCGGGATGCGAAACCCGCGCCCGCCCCGGATCACTCGATAGCCGACCGTGCCGCCATCGGTGAGATGCCGCTTCCGGCCGCTGAAGATGAGCACTTCGTTGGGTTGGCATATTTTCAGGTTCGCCCGGATAATGCCGAGTATGGCGAGGAATCCGACAATGAGGACGAAGGGAATAACAAAGATTTCCATAATGGCGCCTCTTAAATCTTCTGGTTATAGAAAGGCGGTGCTCAATTCGGTTTGACAACCTCGGCAATACGACCGTCCATCCGGACTACGACGACCTCCTCACCAAGCTCGAAGGCCTCTAGCGATTCATCGTCGAGTGCACGGGCCACTAACTGCATGCGGTCGCCTTTGGCCACGAGCATGATCTTGCCTTTTTCAGGCCCTTTGAATGGCAAAAGCACCTGCGCCGTCTTTCCCTGAAAGTCATCCGCACCGACCGTGCTCGATACCGTTTCGTAGGCAAAACGCTTGATCACATAGTTGCCGCCCAGGCCAACTACCATTCCGGTTAATACGGCCAGTACTGCAGTGAGAAATTCGCCGCTTCCCATCCACGCGAGCAGGGTCCCCGTCAACCCGAAAAAGGCCGCAAAAAGGAACAGTGCCCGGATCGATAATAGGTCCACTAGGCCAAGGCCGTGACCTGCATCAAAGGTCGCCACTGCGCCGGCATCCACATCGTGGTCAAAATCATGGTCGAAGGCTGCATCGACATTCACGTCGGTATCGAAGTCAGCATCGGTATCGGCACTGTTGCCTCCACCAAAGATGGAAAGCAGCACAAAGAATCCGCCGACGATAAGACTGATCAGATAAATCGTATCCATAGGCGGCCTCTCTTTGGGTCCTTTGAAATACGCCGGCGAAAAACGCCATGTTGCACATGATACCACACCCGACTCTCGGCGTCAACGATGGTTCTTGGATCCCAGCGACGTAAAAATCGTCTGTCTCACAATGCCCTGCTTTTCTGTACAAATCAAGCAGATGAAAGGTCACCACAGCGACAAAAAACTTTTCTTGATACCGACAAATCCAAACATATCAGACGGATTTGTGAATCCATCGTATCATGTATGTCACGACGAGTGGTGACTACAACCGTCAACCGAGAACCCCCGCCACCCAGAAGCCGAGAAACGTCCCAAGCGCATTGCCGAGCGATCCGACGAGGATGCCCGGCAGCACGAGGTCTTCGCGCCCCAGACTCCGCGCAATTGCCAGCGCCGACGTGCCGCCGCCCACATTGGCTTGCGAAGCCACGGCGGCAACATCGGGGTCGATCTTCATCACCCAGGCGGCGCCGAGCGTGATCGCTCCATGCACGAGGACCGTGATCGTCGCGAAGGCGAGCAACACGAGGCCCAGACGCTCGAGTTCAAGCAAAGCCCCCACATCACAGAAGGCTCCGATGACGGCAAGAAAAATGTAGACTGCGTACATACCGAGGACGCGCACCCCCTTCAGATGCGTGATGGCCGGGATCTGTGCCAGTACGAGCGCAATCGTCGTCAGGATGAGTACGGAGGGGAGATGGAGGCGCGGGGCGAGCCAATCGGAGAGCCATACGGCGCCAAAGCCGAGCCCCAGCACCATGCCCATATCGACGGGATGCAGCGTCTCGGTATCGTCCTCGATGCCCAGCACCACGTCCCGCTTTATCGTCTGCGCCTCCGTCATGGGATGCCCCCGCCACACCCCCTGCACCAGTCGCGGGATCGCCAGCGTCGCCACCATCCACAGCGTGGTGATGATGTTGTCCACGACGATGGTGCCGCCATACAACACCCCATCGCGAACCACATCGTAATGAAGCGCCACCGCGTTGAAATTGACACTGCCGCCGGTGTATGTGCCTGTGAACATCCCGCCCACCGCCTGGAACATCGGCCCGATGGTCTCGGCCCCGTTCACGGCCCACATCCCCACAAACACACCGGCCGCCGTGCCGAGGGAGCCGATGAGGAAGAGCCCGATCATCGGGAGTCCCGCCCGAAGGATGTCCTTCAAATTGACGGGAAGCAAGAGCCAGAAAATGGCCAGCGGCGCGACATAAGCGAAGATGCCGTCATAGACCGGAACCGGGTGGGCCTCCGTCGACCCCGCCGGCAAAAGGCCGGTATTGGCCGCCACCGCCGTCAACAGAATCACAAGAAGCGCCGTGCCGATGTGCTTCAGAAACGTCCGCCGGACCAGCCATTCCGAGAGAACGACGAGGAGCGACAACACGCCCAGTATATACATCGCGTTCGTGATCATCAAAGGCGGGTTGGGGGTGGGCCGGTACCATGCGCCGAACATCCCGCCCAAGTATCGGGAATATCCCGACCATCGGCAACCGATCGACGACCATTTCGTACGCGCTTCCCGAAGCCCGCCCCGTACGTTTGACGGTTTTTGACGTGCTTGGCCGTGAAGTCGCCGTACTCGTCAACGGCCTGATGCCGGCCGGACGGCACGAGGCATCATGGAAGACCGGGGTCCCAACGGGAGGCGTCTACCTCTACCGCATCGAGGCCGGCGAATGGTCTGCGGTTCGTGCGATGATGGTGGTCCGATGATCTGGCGACCGGATTGGTTTGGACGCCGCGTTGGCTCTGAAAGGAAAGTGCTATGAATACCGTGACTGAAGTCTGGCCGAACGGCATGCCCGCAATCGGGCAAATCGCTCGAAGATCCCGATCGGTGACGATGCGCGACATAACGCTATTCACTGAAATAAGTGGTGACCGAAACCCCCTGCATTATGATGAGGAGACCGCGCGAAAGACCCGCTTCGGCAGTATCGTGGTTCAAGGTGGCGTCATCAGCGCCATCCTGAATGCGGTCGTGGCCGAAGATTTACCTGGGCCGGGCACCGTGTTTTTGCACGTTGACTGGCACTTCCAGGCTCCCGTTCGACCCGGTGACACGATCATCGGAGAAGTCGAAGTTACCAGCGTTCGGGAAGACAAGCCAATAACGGAGCTACGAACGTGCGTTATGCTTTCGGACGGAAGTGTGGTGCTACAGGGCCATGCAGTTTGCTATACGATGCCTATTCGATAACCCGGTCCGAGTTTATAAACGGACGAATCCCGGAGAGAACCTTTTCACTTCACCCCCCGTTGGATCCTTTCAATACTCCGCTCCTCCGCCATGATGCGTACCCCGAAAAACTGCGCCTGTTGTTGTGCCTTTCGTGCCTTGAGCCGAGGGGGAGCCGGTGCCTGTGGGGGGCGGATCAAATAGGATTCTGACCCCGCCTGTCCAAACGCAAGTTTCGCCCCTCCCGGTTGTCCGCGAGGGGCTTTTTTTATAGGTACATTTTATGGATATCATTCATCCCGAGATTAATGTTGATCTCCCCAATGACACCGTCGTTGCGGAGGCCGCCCCCGCCATAATCCGGAGAATCGGTGGGACGCCGCTCGTTCGTTTGCATCGGATCGCGGCCGGCCTACCGGAGACCGTCTCGGTATATGCGAAGGCCGAATACCTCAACCCGGGCGGCTCGGTGAAGGACCGGGCCGCCTGGAGCATGATCCGCGAGGGCCTGCGCACCGGCACGCTCCGCGCAGGCAAACCGCTCATCGACGCCACGAGCGGAAACACCGGCATCGCCTATGCGATGATCGGCGCGGCGCTCGGCCTCCGGGTGAGGCTTGCCCTGCCCGCCAATGCGTCCGAAGCCCGCAAGCAGATCCTTCGCGCCCACGGCGCACGCCTCCTCCTGACCGACCCCATGGAGGGCACCGACGGTGCACAACGTTACGTGCGCGACGTCGTGGCACGTGAGCCGGACCACTATTTCTATGCGGATCAATACAATAACGACGCCAACTGGCGTGCACATTTCACGGGCACCGGCGTCGAAATCCTCGAACAGACCGGCGGCGGCGTCACGCATTTCGTCGCGGCCCTCGGGACGACGGGGACGTTCATGGGCGTCTCGCGGCGGCTGAAGGCACACGATGCGCACATCCGATGTGTGTCGGTCCACCCCGATGCGCCACTGCACGGCATGGAAGGCCTGAAGCACATGGAGACGGCCCTCGTGCCGGGCATCTATGACCCGGGCATCGCCGACGACGAATTGCGGATCGGGACGGAAGAAGCCTTCACGATGACCCGGCGTCTGGCACGCGAAGAAGGACTGCTCGTCGGTGTCTCTTCGGGGGCGAATGTGGCGGCGGCACGCCGCATCGCGGAGACGCTGACTGAAGGCGTGGTCGTGACCGTCCTGTGCGACAGCGGCACCCGCTATCTGAGCGAACCCTTCTGGAATCAGACCGGCTGAAATCTCATGCGCATACCCCCCATCCTTCTCGATGCCATCCGAGCCCACGGACGGGACACGTATCCCGAGGAATGCTGTGGCTTCCTCCTCGGCACCTTCGCCACCGAGGGCAACCACGTCCGGGCAACCCGCCGGGTGCCCAATCGGCAAGAGACCCACCGTGAACGACGCTATACCATCACCCCGCGTGCCTTCCTCGCCGCCGAGCGAGCAGCCCGAGAGCAGGGTTTGGACATCGTCGGTATCTACCATTCGCACCCCGACCACCCGGCCCACCCCTCGGCGACGGATCTGGCCGAGGCCACGTTTCCCGGATATACCTATGTCATCGTGTCCATCCGTACCGGCGAAGACACCGACCTCACTGCATGGTCGCTCGCCCCGGACCGCGCCCGCTTTGAACCGGAAGACATTACCCCGATAACGGCCCTCGAAGTATTTCCCTGACGTATTTCCCGATTATTTTTCCACCGAACATCAAACAATCATGAGCACCGCACAGACCCTTTCAACCGTAAATATTCCGGCGCCGCTTCGCGCATACACGAACCACAACACCCGCGTTTCCGTAGCCGAAAAAACCGCCGGAGCGGCCCTCGAGGAACTGGTGGCTCACCATCCGCAACTCAAGCCGCATCTGTACGACGAGCACGGCCGGCTGCGGTCGTTCGTCAACATCTATGTCAATGACGAGGACATACGATACCTTGATGGTGAAGCCACCGTGCTCGGTGCCCGGGATGAAATCTCCATTGTTCCGTCCATTGCCGGCGGATGCAACCGGGGGCAAAGCAACGCGGATTCGCGGACGTTGAGGCGCGATGAGACGGCGATCGTCACATTCCGGCCGGTGCCTCCTCGGCGGATGCTTCGCCCCTTCATCATGGAATACGAACCCTTGACGTAAACAACCCTTTCAACCTTCAACCTTCAACCTTCAACCTTCAACTTTCAACCCTTTCAACCTCACCGACCATGGATACGCTCACCACGCCACCCATCGCGTTGACGCCCGAGGAGGTACAACGGTATAGCCGCCACCTGATCTTGCCCGAGGTGGGGATGGCGGGGCAACGGAAGCTCAAGGCGGCTTCGGTCCTCCTCGTCGGCGCCGGCGGGCTGGGATCGCCGTTGGCGATGTATCTGGCTGCGGCCGGCGTGGGACGCCTCGGCATCGTCGACTTCGACGTGGTCGACGCATCGAATCTGCAGCGGCAACTCCTCCACGGCACTTCCGACATCGGCCGGCCGAAGCTGGTCTCCGCCCGCGACCGGATCCACGACCTCAACCCGCACGTGCAGGTGGATACCTACGAGACGCGCCTCACAAGCGAGAACGCGCGTGAACTCGTCGGCAGCTATGACCTCGTCGCCGACGGGACGGACAACTTCCCGACGCGCTACCTCGTCAATGACGCAAGCGTGCTCACCGGCACCCCCAACGTGTATGCCTCCATTTTTCGATTCGACGGGCAAGTTTCCGTCTTCGGCGCACCGGACGGGCCGTGTTATCGCTGCCTCTACCCCGAGCCGCCGCCGCCGGGGCTCGTGCCGTCGTGTGCGGAGGGTGGGGTCCTCGGTGTGCTGCCCGGTATCGTCGGGACGCTGCAGGCGACGGAGGTCGTCAAGTACCTCCTCGGCATCGGAGATCCGCTCGTCGGCCGGCTGTTGCTCTTCGATGCGCTCGAGATGACGTTCCGCATTATGAACGTCCGGCGGAATCCCGACTGCCCCGTTTGTGGGGACCACCCAACCCTCACCGAACTCATAGACTACGAAGCTTTTTGCGGTATCCCGCAGACGACGCAGAACGGTACTGACGACGTGCCGGAGATGACGGTCGTCGAACTCAAGGCCCGCCTCGACCGAGGTGACCCGCCGTTCATCCTCGACGTGCGCAAGCCGCACGAATACGACATCGCCAACCTCGGCGCGCGACTTATTCCTGTAGATGAACTCGCCGGCCGGTTGGATGAACTGGCGGCTTATCGGGAGGCGGAGATCGTCGTGCACTGTCGCTCCGGTGTGCGCTCGGCAAACGCGGTGAAACTGATGCGCAAACACGGCTTCGCCGGAGCGGTGAACCTGAAAGGCGGCATTCTGGCATGGAGCAAGGAGATCGACCCACGGGTGCCGAAATACTGACGTCGAACCTGCTTGGGAAGTTCAGGTCAGGTCGTACCGACATTCAACAATGTGGTCGACCTTAGGCCATTGATTACCTTTGGTGAATCTCCGTGCAGAAGATTTCGCATATCATCGTTCCTTCTCTCGCGAGATGCGCTGCATCACGCCCGCACTCGAGGGAAGCGGATTGGGCAGTAATGCGTCTTGATCTGGCAGACAATGACGAAAAAATTCGTCTCGCAGCCTGCATGTCGATGCGACCTAGGCAATACACGAGCCCCAAAGCGTGTCACTCCATCTCGGTTGTCGTACCAGTAATTGCACACACAACACCGAAGCAACCGGATCGGGTATTCCCCCCGGCATCGTCCCAGCAATGCACATTATTCACAGCGCCGCGCAAAAATTGCACACAATCACATTGACAGGCGCAATCGGAATCGAACAAAGGCAGGGCCAGTCGAGGGCATAAGACTCAGACGGTTGCCGCGAGGCAACGGTGCAACCCGGGAAAGGAGGGCATCGAAATAGCTGAAGAGCCAAACACCGGCTGTGGCAAGAGCAAGGTTATTTCGCACTTCGTGCCATGAATTAAACGTGTCGAATCGCGCGGAAATACGGTCTGGATTTGCCTCCCTACGATAAGCCCGCTGTGCATTTCGGCGGCGCACGTGCGCAAGTACGGTCCCCGTGGCTAGCGTCCCCCAGAGTCCCATAAGGATCCATCCTTTGGTCCGTTGTCCTTTAAAGCGTTGCCCCCATCCCGGTAGAATAAGCGAGCGAATAGCCGCTTCGGACCGTGGGTCCTCGACTCGGATATAGCGGATCGGTTCTGACGCGGACTCAGCTACCGTCTGTTGCTCCACATCCGCCTTTACCGACGCGAAGAGGTCAAGAATCTTCGGGGAATACAACAGCGGGTCCAGTTCCAGATCGGGCTTGAGCGACAGTGCCGCCTCAAACTGAGACCGAGCTTCCGGCTCCAGATTGTTCGAATACGATATGACAGCCAGAATGGTGTGAATTTCCAGAAGTTGATCGATAGTCAAATCGGCATATGTAGACAGCGCCGCACGGGCCCGTTCTTCAGCCTTATCGTATTTCAACTGCTGATATGCCTGTCGAATTTCTTCAACAATGGCACTGCGAGTATCCTGCGCATGTGAGGGAAAAGGAACCAACACCGCTGAGAAAAGCACCATTGCAAGGGTTCCAAAAGCGGTCTTCATGCGTCAGTGGATCAGGATCATGGATTTCACAAGCTGTTGCCGTCCCTGCACCAGACGATAAAGATACAACCCACCGGCGACACGTTGCCCGCTGGGCAGCGTCCCATCCCACTGCACCTCGTGGCGACCCGGGGAGCGGGGGCCGTCGGCGAGCGTGGCGACGCGCCGTCCCCGCACGTCGAATACCTCAAGCCGGAGCTGCCGGTGACCGCCGGTCGGCACCGAAAAAACAATGCGGGTGGACCCGGAGAACGGATTGGGATAGTTTTGTTCCAGTTGCAGGGTCGCAGGCAAGGCCGGTCCGTCTTCGACGGCCACGATGCGCCCGCGCGTGAAGTTGAGTGTGAGTGCGGATCCGGCGGTCACGACTGAACCGTCCGATGCCAGTACACGATGAAAGAGCGTTATCTCTTCATCGACCCCGACGCCCTGTGCGGTGAGCAGTCCGGCGAGGGTGCCGAGGTCGGTGGTAAACTGCGTCTCCCCGCTCACGTTTTGCTGGACGAGCACGGACGAGAAATCCGCTGATGTGGCCAACACCCAGGTGTAGTCCACCGTGTCCCCATCGGCGTCGATGGCTGGATCCCACACGACCGTAAACGGATCGTCGGGGGCACCCTCGATCCGTACGACCGCTCCGTCGGTGGGCGAGGTGATGACTGGCATGGAGGGTGCATCGTTGACGGCCGTAATGGTCAAGGATACGGTAGCCGTTGCCGTCAGACTTCCGTCGCTGACGGTGTAGTCGAAGGTATCGTCCCCATTGTAGTTTTCATCGGGGACGTACCGAATCCGTTGCCCGCCGGCAATAACGGTGGCCGTCCCGTTCGACGGATCGGTTACGGCCGATACGGCCAGCGCATTGCCGTCCACATCTGAATCGTTGAGTAGGACCTCGAGATCCACGGCTTCGTCTTCGGCGAGTTCGGCGACATCGTCGACGGCCTGCGGCGCCGAGTTGGCATTATTCACCGTAACAGTGAAGGGCTGTTCCGCCGTCAATTCCCCGTCATCCACACGCAACCGGACGGCGTGGGACCCGGCATCGCCGGAGCCGGGCATGCCGGAGAGGGTTGCGGTCCCGTCACCGTGGTCGGTGAGCATGAGCCAGCCCGGCAGTTCCGGTGCCGTGAGCAGCAGCGCGTCCCCGTCGACGTCGTCCGCCTGCACCTCATACGTAAACAACATGTCCTGTTCAGCCGCCGTCAGCGGTACCGAGACGAATACGGGCGCGTCATTTACCGCGGTAACGATCACGGAGACATTCGCCGTGGCGCTGAGCGTGCCGTCGCTGATAGTATATGAAAAGAGATCGTCGCCGTTATAGTCGGACGCCGGTGAATAGCGAAGCGTTACGCTATTGGGCTGCGTTACGGTACCGTGAGCGGGTTGTGTAAAACTGATGATTGAAAGGCCGTCCCCATCCGGATCCGAATCATTGAGGACCACATTCACATTCACGTCGGTGTCTTCGGGCGTAGCCACCGGGTCGTCGGCGGCCACGGGGGCGCGGTTGCCGCCGAAGGCCTCTGTCGCCCCCAGGACGTTGCCGCCGTTGTCTCGTCCGCCGAAGACATACAGTGTGCCGTTCAGTTCTTCGACGGCGAAGCCTTCCCGCTCCGTCGTCAACGGTGCACCCGCGCGCCATGCCGTGCTCACCGGGTCGAAGATGTCGACGGTATTCACGACCTGATTACTCGAACTGCGCCCGCCCATGACAAAAATCTCGCTCCCCATCATGGCTGCCGAAAGGTTGCCCCGCGCCGGGTTCAGTGAGGTCACGATGCTCGCGCCGGAACCGGGTTCATAGCGCTGCACCGGTGCCGACGGCCCAAACGCTGAGAATCCGCCGAACGTGTAGACGGCCGCACCCGACACGACCGAGGCGTGAGACGCCCTCGGCGTATCCAGCGTCCATTCCATCGACTCATCCTGCCACATCCCCGTGGCGGTGTCGAAAGATTCAACGTCGTCGAGGAAATTGTCCTCCTCGTCCGACCCGCCAGCGACGTGCATGGTACCGTCGATGATGACGACTGTCGCTCCTTCACGCTTCTCTTCGAGTCCCGCGCTGGACGCCCAGGTGTTTGTATCGGGGTCGTAGACCTGCACATCGTCCTTCACCCGGTTCTGCTTATCCCGCCCGCCGAGAACATAAATTTTTCCTTCGAAAAACACCGACGCCGCATTGAATACCTCATCGCCAAGCGGCGCCACAGTGGTCCACGTGTCGGTCGCCGGGTCGTATCGCTCGACGACATCGAGCACCTGTCCGTTGTCGTCCTGACCCCCCATCACATAAATCAGCCCATCAGCCTGTGCCGAAGCAACCCCCCACCGCGCCGTGGGCATGGGGTTGCGAGCGGTCCACGACTGAGCCTGTGCGCTACCGGCAAAGACCAGAAACAACAACCACATATAGCAACTACGGACTCGCATTGTAACCATTTTATATTCAACTGTGCATAAATTTCGCAACGGTGGCGTGATACACACCGGTTCGTGCCATGTTATCCAATCTTCGTACCAAGTCAATGATTTTGCATCGTGCGCAGGTTATAGCGCAGGGTATCGACGGCCCCTGCCGCCACGGTAAAGGTGTCTTCGAAGCGCCCCAATTGGGGGTGCACCAGCGCCAGTTTATGCGTTCCAGGCGCCAGAATCAATGAAAGCGGCGTATCGTCTCGATCGACTTCGTCGACGGTTACACGGGCCCATGGATTGACCTGAAACGTGATGCGTCCGACGGTATCCCACAGCGAGACGTGCACGTCGAGTGCCTGTCCCGGGTTAATATCGATCGTCGTATGGTATGGTGGAAAATCGGGCATGATGGGCCGCAACGTAATATCGTAAGGCCCGGCCGGCATCTCGTGTGGCGTGATGGTTCCGAAGGGCGTCACACCGACGGAATCCTCATTAACGTACACCACGGACCACGGCTCGCTGACGACGCGGAGCGTCCCGGTACGTGGCACGGGGGCGGTGATTTCATCGGTAGGTGGGGGCGTGTCGGCGGCCTCTCGGATGCCCGTTTCTGCGCCCGCGTCACCCGACGGAGCATCGTCGGACCGTCTGTCTGCAATGGTAGAATCGGGCACCGGGAAGGGCACGGATTCCGGAGGCGAGAGAACCTGCGATGCCGTCGTATCCTGAAGGCCGGTCGTCACCCTTGCCAGATCACCCGGAGACGCGGGGCGCAGGTCGGGCCGATTCAGGACGGAATACGCACCCCACGACACGAAGGCCAATGCCGCGATCAACAGCGAGGCCCGCCGGCCCCGATGGATCGTGGGCGCGCTCGCGGAGACCCTTGTCACCGGTGAAGTCGGTGGAGCATCTCGCGGCGCCGATTGGGCCCGTTTCCGATACGCTTCCGGCTCGCTCATATAGGCGGCGAGTTCCGCGGCCCCCACGCAGTATCGTTCGAGCAAAGGTTGCAGATCGTCGAGCAAGGGCTCGATGCCAGAATAACGCGCGCCCGGTGATTTGGCGAGCAATCGACTGCAGATTTCAACGGCTTCCGGGGGCAAACGCGGCCCCGCCGCCAGAAAAGGCAGGGGATCATGATTGACCACCGCATCAAAATAATCCGGGACGGTCGCCCCCGTGAAAGCAGGCCGGCCGGTAAGCAATTCGTAAAATGTGGCTCCCAGCGAGAAGAGGTCGGCGGCCTCACCGGGGGACGCTCCCAGAACCTGTTCGGGGGCAAGGTAGGCCAGCGTACCCCGCACCTCTTCGGCGGCCAGGTCCGCGTCCGGGTCCTCGGCTTCCGCTAGCGAAGCCATCCCGAAATCGGCTACCTTGACCCGGCCTTCAATCGAAACCAATATATTAGCCGGCTTGATGTCACGATGAAGAATGCCCTCAGCGTGAGAGGCCTTGAGCCCCTCCGCTGCCTGGAGCAAGATATACAGCGCCAGTTCGGCGGGTACCGGGCCCATCGCACAGAGTTCAGCCAGGTTGATTCCGTCGACAAATTCAGCCGCTAAAAAAACGATCCCCTCGTCGCGGCCGAAGTCATAAATGGCGACCACATTGGGATGCCGCACTTTCGTCAGCAACCGGGCCTCTTCCTCGAAACGTTGGATCAGTGCGTTATCCTGACAGAAGGCGGGCTGAAGCACCTTGAGCAAGACGAATCGGTCCCGGGCACGATCATAGCCTTTATACACGACCGTCGTGGCACTCTGTGCCAGTTCGGCAAAAGGCTGAATCCCGTTTACGGCTCCGGAGACTCCCATTCTTTCAGTTTGTAATGAAGCCAACGCCGAGAGACCCCCAACGTGCGGGCCGTCTCGGAAATATTGCTATCGAGGGCTTTGAGTGTACGAAGCACCGTGCGTCGCTCGACCTCCTTCAGGGTAAGTCCAACTTCCGTAGGGTCGGCTTGCTCCGATTCGGGCAGGCGCAGGTCTTCGGGTTGGATTATTTCCCCTCTGCACAGCACCACGGCGCGTTCGATCGTGTTCCCCAGTTCTCGCACATTGCCCGGCCAGTGGTGTGCCTGAAGCCGCGAAAGCGCCTCCGCCGAGAAACCCTTGATATAATTCCGTTTGCCCCGGGCGTACTTGTCGAGGAAGTGATGCGCCAACAGCGGTACGTCCGCTTTTCGCTGGCGCAGCGGCGGCATGATAATCGAGAGCGTATTTAGCCGGTAAAAGAGATCCTCCCGAAAATCGCCGGCCTGTATCAGTTCCGTCAACGACTTGTTTGTGGCCGAGAGCACCCGCACATCGACCCGCCGAATGGCGGTATCACCGACGCGCTTGATTTCACCTTCCTGCAATACCCGCAACAGGGTGGTTTGCATACGGGCACTCAAATCACCGACTTCATCGAGGAAGATGGTGCCGCCGTCAGCCACTTCGAAGAGCCCTCGCTTATCGGAAACGGCACCGGTGAACGAGCCCTTTTTGTGTCCGAAAAGCTCGCTTTCGAGGAGTTCGTCCGGGAGCGAGCCGCAGAAAACGGCGACGAACGGTTTGGATTTGCGCTCCCCGTTGTAGTGGATGGCGCGGGCGACAAGCTCTTTACCAGTGCCGCTCTCCCCTTCGATCAAAACGGTGGCGTCGGTATCGAGCACGCGCGAGACGGTCTCGAATACGTCGCGCATGGGACGGCTCTGGCCAATTATTTCCTCGAACCCGTGGATACGCTGTATTTCGCCGCGGAGGTGCCGGTTTTCATCGCGGAGGGTCTGGTAGAGCCGGGCATTCTCGAGTGCGATTGCCGCCTGATTGGCGAAGGCCAGGAGGAAGGGCAAGATCTCGCGCGTGAACTGGCTGCGCCGCGTCAGGGAATCGAGGTAGATAGCACCGATCTGCCGCGCTTTGATGCGCAATGGCACACAGGCGATCGACTGGATCTGCTGCACAACGATGCTTTCACTTTCCCGATATCGCTCGTCCTTCAACGCTTCAAAGACCAATACGGGCTCTCCGGACTGGAGTACTTCATGAACCACACTCGTAGAAATACGGACCAGGTCCCCGAGTTGCTCTTTAGTGAAATTGCGACTGCTCTTGACCTCGAACCCTTCTGGCTGATCCAATGCCGTGAGTAACACAAAGCCGCGTTCGGCATCGATGGTTTCGAGGGCGATTTCGAGAACCTGTTCCAGCAGGACATCCGGATCCTGAATGGTGTTGATTCGCAGTCCAATCTCGGACAGGGCCTCAAACCGCGTTTGATGGGTGTCTATCATGCGTTATCTCCACCGTATATGACCGCTCCGGGACAGAGCGTGCGAAACACGGCAGTGCCCTCCTCAAGGATCGTACCTTATTGCACGACGAACCCCGCCTCTTTCGAGCGGCTTCGGTTGCCAAACTCATCCACCACCGATACGGCCCAGGAATAAGTCCCCGGTGCCAGGGGGGCTGACACGCGAACCGAGGTGCTGTCGGGGCTGATGCCCGCCATCGTTTGAACCTGTATAGCCACATTGGCTTCCTGCCTAATTACTTCTACGTGATATTCAAAGGGGTAGGCCAATCGCATCTTATCCCACGTCAATTTCGGCGTGGCATCGGCCACAGCGACAAGCCCCTGTGGGTCTGTCGCGACAGGTGTTTGTTCGATAACACGCACCAGCGATCGGGCTGGAATCACATTGTCGATTCCGGCGCGGTCAAGGAGCCGTATTTGAAGAGTTCGCCCGAGCAGCGAGGAAAGAGACGGAGCCGGTAGGTCCGCTTCGGTTAGGTTTCGCACAAAAAGACCAGGTTCTGTCGTTGCGATCAACGTGTCAGCAAAGTTCATCTCCGGGATCTCCAGCCAAACCTGTGTTACATCGGGCGCACCGTCTGGGTCAGATACCGTCGCTGTGACTTCCAGGCTAAAGAGGTCTAGCGGGGGGGGCCACCAACGGCTATGATGTACGGTAACGAGTTCAAGATTGCTGACCACAGGCAGTCCGTCGAGCCGCAAGGTATCTCCAACTACGCGTCCGACACGCACGCGAACCGAGTCGATGACGGTCGAAAACCCGTCCTTTTCTGCTCGGACATTATAATTCTGGGCAGGGAGCCGATCAAAATGAAACTGCCCGTCGGAATCAGTCTGAGCAAGGAACGGCCCCGGTGTGAGCCATACGGATGCACCACTAAGCCCTTGAAAGGGGGAATAAATGCCGGTTACCCTTCCATTGTAGATGCCGACCTCCTCGAATCCGTTCGACAATGGATCAAGCGGATTACTGTGGGATGCGTCACCAAGACATCCGACTAAGCCACACACGGCCAACGAAACAAAAAGGGTCCCAAGGGCGATTAGGCCTCGCCGTCTTTGGGATAACTCCCCGGAAATATCATTTCGGTCAAAGTTGCGCAAAGCAATCAAGCCTTCTCTTTGGTTTCCAGAAAAGTCCACGAACAAAATATAACCCCCCACCTCTGCGTGTCGAAATACCCCTTTTTTTACCCTACGTGCCACTCGTTTACCGATAATCCGACAGGGCATTTCGAAGGTGTTTCAGTGCGTGTCCCATCTGATTCTCGACCGTTTTCACACTGATACCCAACACATCGGATGCCTCCCGGTACGTCAATTCGTTCATAAAACACAGTTCGAATACAGCGCGCCGGCGTTCCGGTAGCGTATCGACTGCAGCGCGCAATCGATTCTGTGCCATGCGGATCGCCACCTGTTCATCGGGCATCTCCGCATGGACAGGTTCCGCAACCGCTTCCGTATCGGTAAATTTGGCTGTATCGCGAAAATGATTCAGTGCTCGTGAACGACAAATCTTGAACAAAAAAGCCCGGAGTGAACGATCCGGGTCAATTTGATCGCGGCGTTCCCATATGTACAGAAAGGCGTTTTGCATGAGATCCTCGGCTACGAGGTCCGGGACGCCCTGCCGCCGAAGGTGACGAAAGAGCAAATCATAATGGCGCTCGAAAAATCTCTTGAAAGCGTGTTCGTCCCCATCGTGGATGCGCTGTGCAAGATTCCGGTCCTCTGCACTCCGTTGTAGTGCAAGGCATAGCAAAATCCAAAGGGTAAGCGGGAGCATGTGTGCAGCTATTTGTTTGGAAGCAAAGTAGGGATTTCCTGCGGCATCCTCGCCCGGTTTGAATTGAGAATCGAAGGATCAGGCGCCCGCCGACATCTGTCCGAGCACCCAGCTATAATTCATGACACACGCGCACATTCCTACACCAGGGCGGAAACGCATACTCGGTCTGTGACGTTTCAGACGGGCTTTTCGCTTTCGGTCCCCTTTGTATATCTGTCCTATGTCGCTTGCCATAGCCGATACGCTGTTTCAGCATCTGATCGCTGCTTTCCCGCCAGACCGCCCATATACCCGCGCCGATTTCGAACGGGAGCCGATGCCTGCATTGATGGCCTATTTCCTCGCTCAGACGCTCCAGCGGCGATTTGATCTTGAGGTAGAGCAACTTCGGGCCGTGCGCTCGAATTGGTTCGACTATGACCATCCGGAGGTTCAAGAAACTCATAAAGTATTGATTGTGGCGTTGTTGCAGCACGCGCGTATTCCACGTGAGGAGTGGACGCGTACGCTTGAGCAAACCGTACAGCGTGTAATGGCCTACCTCGTTCGCCCCGTCCCAACCCTTGTTGGGTTTATCTTTAATGAAGCATCAGAACCATTACCGGCCCACGTCATTTATCGACGGCTCGGCTATTTTGCGGCTTATCCGTACCTCCGAACGGCCGTTGAGGCCTACTTCGAACGTAAGGACGAAACGGAGATCGACCGGTCGCGTTTTTCACGTTTGCTTCAACGTGTCGACCGGCAAATTCATGCCGGGTATACGGCCGGACAATGGCTCCAGTTAATGGCGCCGCTATTTGAAATAGCAGCGTATCTCACGCCTTCCGGCAATCTTCCGGCCTCTGTTCTCCGTACGTTTTTTGAGGAAAAAGAGGCTGCAAGCGCTCTCTATCAAATCGACGAGGCGGTTGCGCGGGGGGTGAAAGGGTTCTCGGAGGAGACCCTACGTGAATTATTCGATTACATACCCAGTTCGGCGGCCGGGGCGGAAGCGGATCTATTTGATCCGGCAATGCCGGAGTCGATTCCCAATGCCTCACCCATATCCGCCTCACCCGTCTCTTCATTACCGGGTTCCCCTGCGCCGGTCCCCGAGGTTCCGATCGCCGAGCCGCCTAATTCCGGAGAAGAAGATGCTTCGGTCCCCTTGTGGAAGCGGTATATGAATGATGCTCCAGCTCCCTTGAGTCATGATGTGCAGACCCAAGATGAACCAGAGACCCGACCACTCTGGATGCAGTATCATTCCGGAACCGAGGCGCCTACTTCGGATCTGACCTCCCTCGAGGTATCGATTCTGGGTGATCAGACGAACCGCGATCGTTTCGTCCAGAATCTCTTCTCGGGGTCTGCGGAAGAATACGAACGAGTCCTCAGGCGGCTTCATACGGCCCCTACCTGGACACAGGCTTCGCAGATTATTGCCCAGGATGTGTTCAAGACCCATCAAGTCAATATCTATAGCCCCCCGGCCATAGCCTTCACCAACGCCGTCGAAGCACGCTACCGACAAGGAGCTTGATTACAAATTCTGGACACTGGGATTTAGATTGAATGCGCCCCGTAAGTGGGGCGTCCCCCTTCCCCGATAAATGCCGACATGAAGCACCCCAAAGGAATGATCGCCGACCTTGAACAACGCCGTGCCGAAGCGCGGCTCGGCGGCGGTGACAAGCGCATGGCCCGGCAAAGAGAAAGAGGCAAGCTCACCGCTCGTGAACGCCTCGACGTCCTTCTCGACGAAGGATCCTTCGAAGAGACGGGCATGTTTGTCCGCCATCAGTCCCACGACTTTGGTCTCGAAGACAACCGCCCCTATGGCGACGGTGTGGTAACCGGATACGGAATGATCCATGACCGTCTCGTATACGTCTTCAGTCAGGATTTTACCGTTTTCGGAGGTTCACTTGGGCAGGCCAACGCTTCCAAAATTGTAAAGATCATGGAAATGGCGCTGGAGAACGGCGCGCCGGTCATCGGGCTAAACGATTCGGGCGGCGCGAGAATTCAAGAGGGAGTTGTCTCACTCGGCGGTTATGCAGACATCTTTTTGCTCAACACGCTCGCCTCGGGTGTCGTACCGCAAATCTCGGCCGTCATGGGACCATGTGCTGGGGGTGCCGTCTACAGCCCGGCCATTACCGACTTCATCTTCATGGTCAAGAACACGAGCCATATGTTCGTCACCGGGCCCAATGTCGTGAAGACCGTGACCCAGGAAGATGTGACGTTTGAAGACCTAGGCGGCGCCGAGACGCACGCCTCTAAGAGCGGCGTCGCGCACATAGCCTGTGCGCACGACGTGGATTGCCTCCTCAAGATCCGCGACCTCCTCGGATATCTCCCGCAAAACTGCGAAGACCCGGCACCCTTCCGGCCCACCGAGGACGCAGCCGACCGGGCCGACGGCGCCCTCAACACCGTCGTGCCGGCAAACCCGAATAAGCCGTACGATATGCGTGACGTTATCAACCGCATCGTCGACGATGGCGACTTCTTCGAGATTCATGCCGGCTACGCCCCGAACATCCTCGTCGGCTTTGCCCACCTCGACTGCCGCTCGGTGGGCATCGTTGCCAACAACCCCGGCGTGCTCGCCGGTGTCCTCGACATCGACTCATCGCTCAAGGGCGCCCGTTTTGTTCGCTTTTGCGATGCCTTTAATATCCCCCTCATCGTATTCGAAGACGTACCCGGCTTTCTCCCGGGGACCGATCAGGAATGGCGCGGCATCATCAAGCACGGCGCTAAACTCCTTTACGCATTTTGCGAAGCGACCGTCCCCAAAATCACCGTCATCACACGGAAAGCCTACGGTGGCGCATACGATGTTATGAATTCCAAGCACATTCGGGGTGACCTTAACTTCGCCTGGCCTACGGCCGAAATCGCCGTGATGGGCCCCAAAGGGGCTGTCGAAATTATTTATCGAAATCAAATTGCAGCCGCCGAAGCGCCGGATGCTGTCGAGGGACATTTCACCAACGCATATCGAGAAAAATTTGCCAACCCGTACGTGGCTGCAGAATACGGATATATCGACGATGTAATCGAGCCCGCTCGCACGCGTCTACGACTCATTCGTGGACTGCGAATGCTTCAGAACAAGGTCGTTCGCAATCCGCGCAAGAAACACGGAAACATCCCGCTCTGAGGTCGGCGAATTCGATTGATCCTCGGATGGCCCTGTTTTTGCGCAAGGTACAGTTTTTACAAAAATTGGCGATACCATCCTCAAAGCCCGCTTTGGGCTTGTAAAATAATTCCGGGGGCCCTATTGTTTAGGCCAAAATGTCCCTCGCTTGAGGTATCGCTTTAAGTAGCCTGTTAACATCACCGTTTTTTGTGAGGAGATCGCTCGTGGGTCGTTTGATGAAGGTTGTATTCGTGATGGGTCTGTCGGTCATGCTGTCTGTGCCGGTGCGAGCCCAAACCACCCCACCGCCCCGGATGACGCGGATGAAGATCATGCCTCCGGAATCGCTTCATCCCCGCTCGCTGGCCGCCAACGGGCTTTTCGGCGGCGATTCCGCCCCTGGAGATACGCTCACCGACGAGCAGATTCTCCGCCGGATCAGTCGCATTTATCGCTATCAATCCGATCTGCTCCTGGCGCAGGCCGAGGGCGACCCCGAACGCGCCGGAACGCTCCTCGACGTGGCCATGAGCGAAATGGGTAGTCTGCTTCATCAACCCGATATCATGGAACGGCCGCGCTTCCGGGAACTTTACCGCACCGTGGTCACCGAGCACGAGCGGCTCTATGGCCCTGCCGACACGCTGACCATGCCTTACGGCGACATCTTCGGCCTCCGCGCTGATATGTTCGCGCAACTCAACGACGTCGATGAGCCACTGCTCGAAGACGTCAACCCGCTGAAGGGCCTTCATCCGATCAAGACCACGGTTCCGTTGACGATGAACCGCCTGGTGGAGTCTTCCCTAACGTATCTTCGTAATAATCCCGACCGCAACATCAGTCACTGGCTCAGCAGAGCCGAAACCTACTTCCCGATGATCGAGCAGATCTTTGCGGAAGAAGGGGTTCCGGATGAGTTGAAGTACCTCGCCATGATCGAGAGCGGCCTCAACCCGCGGGCCCGGAGCTGGGCGCGTGCCGTCGGGATGTGGCAATTCATCGCCGCCACCGGACGCGCCTACGGACTCCACATCGACTCGTGGGTGGATGAACGGCGCGACCCTGAGAAAGCGACCCGTGCCGCCGCCAAAATGCTCCGCGCACTATACGAACAGTACGGCGACTGGCATATCGCCCTTGCCGGCTACAATTGCAGTCCCCGATGCATCAAACGGGCACAGCGGCGCGCACGTGCACGCGTGGGGCACGAACCAAATTACTGGGACATGTATCGCTATCTCCCGCGCGAGACGCGCAATTACGTCCCCATGTTCATTGCGACGGCACTTGCGGCCTCCAATCCGTCTGCCTTCGGGCTCAAGGCGTCCGAGCCGGGGCCGCGCTACGCCTACGATTATGTGCCGGTCCATGGCGCCCTTCGGCTGAGTGTCCTCGCCCAACTTGCCGGCACCGATACCGCCATGCTCCGCGCCCTGAATCCACAACTTCGGCGGTCGAGCCTTCCGCCTTCAACGGAACCCTTTTACCTTCGCATCCCGGTGGGCTCGTATGAGCAATTCATCGAGGGCTATAACCATCTGCCCGAAGATGCCCGGCTGACTGCCGGTGAATATGTTGTTCGGCGCGGGGATACCCTGGGCAAGATCGCGCGAAAATACGGCACGAGCGTGACGACGCTGATGCGCGACAATGGATTGCGTCGTACCACGATTCGGCCGGGTCAGTCGCTGGTGGTGCCGGTACCGCACTATGACAAAGCCCCGCCGATTCCGGCCCTCGCCAAACGGCAGAAAGTCACGATTGACTATGGTCTGCGCACCATCCGCCCACTCGCGGCCTCGGCCGCCATCGCCCGGTCGCTGCCACCTCGTACACACATCGTCAAGGCAAGTGCACCGGCCAAGCCTTATGTGCCGAAGGGCGCGACGAGAATCTCATACAAAGTCCGAAGTGGCGATACCCTCGGCGGGATCGCGGAGAAGTATGGTACCTCGGCCAGCCACATCCGGAGTTGGAACCACATACGCGGCTCCCGCATCCGCGCCGGACAACGGCTTACATTGTATACGAAAAACTCGACCCCCAAAGCCACGACCTCGAAAAGTACCGCCGCTGCCGCCAAGAGTCAGACCGGGAAGATCACGTACAAGGTTCGTCGGGGCGACACCCTCGGTGAGATCGCGCAGAAATACCGCGTCTCGATCGGCAATTTGCGAAGTTGGAACAACCTGCGGGGCTCAACCATCCGCGCCGGGCAACGCCTGACCATTTACCCGTCCTCCGCGAATAGCCAGACGCATCTCGTCCGAAGCGGCGATACACTCAGCGACATTGCCGGCAAATACGGTGTCTCGATCCGGGACCTCAAGAAATGGAACCGACTGCGCTCGAACACTATCCACCCGGGTCAGGAACTCACCGTGCGGTTGTGATTGGGTCTTGGATATCGGATTGAAGGGGTTACCGGTTTCGCATCCCGTAACGTTCGGGCGAAGCATCCGCCGAAAGGGCACCGGCCGGAAGGAAATCATCCTCCTTCCCACATCGCATTTGGATTCCGGACTCTGTGATGCCTCGCCCCCGGTGGAAGTATCCGGCGAAATAGTACCTGCCCGATCCACTACAAATCGCGTCGACATCCCACACTCCGCGATACTTCGTCAACGGTGGAAGCAGCTGCATCACGCGGCAATCTCCACCCTGATTTTCCCACCGATCACACGGATACCCACGTCGGCGAGGCGCATGGCGAGCGCATCCGCGGCGGACATTTCGGTGGCGGTGTGGGTGGTAGTCAGTCCGAGCGCAGGCATCCCGGCGGCATGGGCAGCTTCGATGCCGGCCGGGGCGTCCTCGACGACGAGGCATCGGCCCGGGTCCAGTCCGAGCCTTCGGGCCGCCGTCAGGTAGGGTTCGGGATGGGGTTTGCCGTGCGTCACCTCGTCCGCCGTCACGAGTATCGGCGGTGTGGGCAGGTTTGTGTGCTGGATGCGGATGGTGGCCGTGATGCGGTTCCCCGACGTGACGATGGCCCACGCATCGGGCGGCAAGGTGCGGAGCAATGCGGCGGCGCCGTCCACTTCGTACACCCCGTTCGTGTCGCGTCCCTCTTCTTCCGCCAATCGCGCAGATTCTTCTACCGCCGCCAGGTGTGGGGCATTCTGTCGGATGACCTCGACCATTCGGCGCCCGTGAAGCTGCGCCATCAACGCTTCCACGTCGAGCGCGTGCCGGGTGGCCCACAGGCGCCAGTGATGCTCTATGCACTCCGCCGAATCGACGAGCACGCCATCGAGGTCGAACAAAATCGCATCGAAGCTCCTGTGGGTCATGGCCTATCCGGTATCGTTCAGCAGGATCCCCTTTCGGCGCAAGATAGCGTATTCCAGGGCTATGATTCGATACCCAGTTTTGCCAGGATTTGCTCCATTAGACACCACTTCGTAAAGGCCGATTGAAACAAATTGGCCCCCACGAAGGCGGTGAACAGAAACCAGTACGGGCTGACATAATAGCCGAGCGTCACCGAGACGAGTACGAAGGTTCCGGCAATGGCACGAATGTATTGGTCCATTTTCATGGCGATTACAGGATAATGGTTGATACAACGATGTTTAATAAAGCCAGTGGTCGCTGGCGCGTCGCCGAACGGCTGAATCTATCACGCCTCCGGCAAGCGGCCGCCCCATTCGAGCGTAGCCGCATACATACCATGGGGGATGCTATCATGAATGTGTTTCGCAAGCACGTCGAGCGCAGCCTGAAGGCTGCGGCTACCGTTAGTCCCCGAATCTTTGTGTACTCAGCGGTTTCATTGCGCCCTTTTGCAGTTTAATATATTTCCACGAACCTCCAGCCATCAGCCATTCAAATACTCTTTTCCACGTTGAGCAAGAATGCGCGTATGGGGCTGTCCGGATGGTTCTCTTCATTGAAGGCCGATATGGCGCCGAGCAGTTCGTCTGCTTTTCCGGCCGGGAGGAAGGCAAACGTCAGCTTCGAATAGACCGGTGACCGTGTATTTCCGAACCAGTTCTCCTTAATGGGAACGCGGCTGTCCCGGTGAAACCCACGGATGTCGGCCTCACTGAATACTGGCACGTGATGATCTGCATAGATCCTTTCGAGCGCTTCGGCACAGGCGTCCACGCTCATGATGACCACCAATTTCATCGTTCTCCTCTCATTTAAATGTATCGACATTAGAGCGTCTATTCGCCCTAGGAAATAGCGGGCTCGACGGGCACCGGGTACTCTTCCGCCACGACGTCGCCGGCAACCGACGCGTCGGGCTCACTTGGCACGTGCATCATGTAATAGAGCAGCGGCACGATAATGAGCGTTAGCGCCGTCGAGGCGATGGAACCGCCCATCAACGAGACGGCGAGGCCCTGAAAGATGGGGTCGAAAAGGATGACGACGGCGCCGATGGCCACGGTCCCCGCCGTGAGCAGAATGGGCGTCGTGCGCACGGCGCCGGCTTCGATGACTGCCTGCCGGATCGGGACGCCGTCGGCGAGACGCAGGTTGATGAAGTCGATCAGAAGCACCGAATTGCGCACCATGATGCCGGCGAGGGCGATCATGCCGATCATGGAGGTGGCGGTGAAAAAGGCGCCGAGGAGCCAGTGCCCGACCAGGATCCCGACGAGCGAGAGCGGGATGGCGACCATGAGCACGAACGGCACCTTCAGATCCTGAAACCATGCCACGATGAGCATATAGATGATGACGAGTACGACGGCAAAGGCGGCGCCGAGGTCGCGGAAGACTTCGTACGTGATGTGCCACTCGCCATCCCACTTGAGGCTGTAGTCCTCGTGGTTTGCCGGTTGCCGTGTGTACAATTCGCCGAGGTGATACCCCTCCGGCATTTCGATTTCCTTGAGGCGATCCTGAATCGCCATGATGGCATAGACCGGGCTTTCGAGGGTCCCCGCCACGTCGCCCGTCACGTACACCACCCGCTGTTGGTTTTTGTGATAGATAGCTTTGTCCTGCGTTTGTCGTCGGACCGTGACGAGGTCTCCGATGGCGACCATGCTGCCGTCGGCGGCGCGCACGTGGAGGCCCTTCAGGGCTTCGATGCGGCTCCGGTCTTCGCGTGCCAGACGCAGGTTGATGGCCGTCGGGGCGGCGGCGTCTTCCCGGTAGATGTCCGCCGCGTTCATGCCGTTGAGTCCCAAGCCCACCACATCCACGATGTGAGCCGGAGCGACGCCGGCCAGTTGTGCTTTTTCTTTGTCTACGACCAGCTTGTATTCGGTTTGATCATCTTCCACCATCCAATCCACATCGACGACGCCGTCGGTGGTTTCGAACAGTCGCTTCACTTGCTTCGCGATCCGGCGCTGCGTGGCTTCGTCGGGACCGTAGACCTCAGCCACGAGCGTGGAGATGACGGGCGGCCCCGGCGGCACTTCGGCGATTTTCACGTTGGCGTCGTACCGTGCGGCGATGGCCTGAAGACCGGGGCGGATGCGTTTGGCAATGTCGTGGCTCTGCGCATCCCGTTCGTCTTTGTCGAGCAGATTCACCTGAATGTCCGCCACACTGCTGCCGTGGCGCAGGTCGTAATGGCGAATGAGTCCATTGAAATTGATGGGCGCAGCCGTGCCTACGTACGTCTGATAATCGACCACCTCGGGCTGCTCCGCGACATAGGCGCCGAGTTCGCGTGTGACGGCGGCGGTGCGTTCGAGCGTGGTGCCCTCCGGCATATCCACGATCACCTGCACTTCATTCTTGTTGTCGAACGGCAGCATCTTGACCGCCACCATTTTGAAATAGAAAAGGAATAGCGAGGCGAACAGAAGCACCGTCACGCTGCCGATAAAGATCCACCGCTTGCGCACGCTGTCGAGGAGCGGGCTGATGGTGGCGGCATAGAGCTTATAGATGCGCGTATCTTCCAGTTTGTACGCTTTCTTTTCGCGAGACGGCCGGTTTTCTTCTCCCTCGAAAAACCGATACGCCAGCCAGGGCGTGATCACCAGCGCCACGAGCAAAGAAAACAGCATCGCCACCGACGCCCCGATCGGCATCGGACTCATGTACGGCCCCATTAGTCCCGAGACGAAGGCCATCGGCAGCACCGCAGCGATCACGGTGAAGGTCGCCAGAATCGTGGGGTTGCCCACCTCATTGATGGCATACAGTGCTGCCTGCCCGAACGGCAATTTGCGCATCCGAAAGTGGCGGTGCATGTTCTCCGCGATGATAATCGAGTCGTCGACGACGATGCCGGTCACAAAGACGAGGGCAAAGAGGGTGATGCGGTTGAGGGTATAGCCGAAGAGGTAATAGACGAACAGGGTGAGCGCAAACGTGATCGGCACCGAGAGAAACACCACGAGCCCCCCGCGCCAGCCCATTGCGAGCCACACGACCACGGTGACGGCCAGCACGGCGCCGAGGAGATGCATGAGCAGTTCGTAAACTTTTTGCGAGGCCGTCTCGCCGTAATTTCGCGTGATGGTGACGTGCACGTCCGCAGGCAACAACGAAGTTTTCAGTGTCTCGACTTTGGCCAGCACCTGCCCCGACACGCGCATTGCATCGGTGCCGTGGCGCTTGGCGAGAGCGATCGTGACCGCCGGCGCGACCCCTGCGAGCTGATCTTCTGTCCAGGCTGCACCGGTACCGAAGCCCACATACTGACCCGGCTCCTCCGGCCCGTCGATCACGCGTGCCACGCTCCGGAGATACACCGGCCGCCCGGCATCGGTACCCACGACGAGGTTGCGTACATCCTCCGCCGAAGTCAGGAAATTACCCGTTTCGACGAGGTACTCGGTGTCGTTTTGCGCGAATGCGCCCGAAGCCCGGCGGCTGTTGGCGCCGCGAATGGCCGGTACGACCTGCAGGGGGTCCAGGCCGTAGCCGGCAAGCCGATCCGGGTCGAGGAGGACGCGCACCTGCCGGGCCCGCCCCCCGATGAGGTTCACGCCGGCCACGTCCGGCACCGATTCGATTTCGGCAGCGAGTTCTTCGGCCATCTGCCGCAATTGATAATCGTCGTACTGATTGCTCCAGAGCGTCAGCCCGAGCATCGGTACGTCGTCGATGGAGCGGGTCTTGACCAGCGGCATCGACACCCCGGGCGGCATCCGGTCCATATTCGATGCCATCTTGTCGTACAGCCGGACGAGGCTCCGCTCCACATCCTGCCCCACGTAGTACCTTACGACGAGCATCGCCTGCCCCGGCAGTGAGGTCGAATAGACGTACTCGACGCCCTCGATATCGGAGACAAGGTGTTCGAGCGGCTCGACGACCCGGCGCTCGACCTCGCGCGGGCTCGCGCCCGGGTATTTCACATAGATGTCGGCGATGGGCACGCTGATCTGCGGCTCTTCCTCTCGCGGAGTCAGCCAGGCGCTATAGATGCCGATACCCAGGGCGGCGGCCATCAAAAGCGGCGTCAGCTTCGAATGGATGAACAGCCCGGCGATCCGCCCCGCTATGCCTGCATTTGTTGTCATGTTCTATCTGAAATATGAAATCCTGTCCCGATGGAGGGGTGCGTCAACCTCGTCGTCGTGTGTTTTCAGTTCGATGACTGTACGCGGTCGCCGTCGGTGAGGCGCGCTTCGTGGGATACCACCAAGGTCTCGCCCTCGGAGAGGCCCGCCAGGATTTCGGTCCACCCGTCGAAAGTGCTCCCGGTCTGTACCCAGCGGAGAAAGGCCCGCGCCTGATCATCGACGACAAAGAGTCCGGTCAATTGCCCGCGCCGGACGAGCGCCGCTTCGGGGACAGCGATCGCTGTGCGCTGTCCTTTCCGCAAAACCACCCGCGCGTACATACCCGACTTGAGTGGCAGGCCCGTGGCCGACGCGATCCGCACGCGGACGTCATACTGACGCGCCGCCGTCTGCCCGGCCGGGTTGATGCCGCTCACCACGCCGGTTGCCGTTCGGCTCGCGTCCGTCCCCTCGACGCCCACCGTGTCCCCGACGGCGAAGCGGGCGATGTCGCCTTCCGGAATCCGCGCGACAACTTCCAGTCGCTTTGTGTCCTCGATGGTGAGGATCGGCAGACCGGGTGAGGCCATGTCGCCCACCTGTGCCCATTTCCTGACCACAACACCCGAGAACGGGGCCTTCACGGTTGCCTCGGCCAGTTGTTCATTCACCGCGTCGAGCGATCCCTGAAGCGCGTCCACGCGCGACTCGGCCATTGTGCGTTGTGTGGCGGCATCGTCGCGTTCCTTTTTCGTCGCACTACCGGCTGCGAACAGTGCCGCCATACGCCGGTCATTCTCCGCGGCATTGTCGCGGGCGGCTTCGGCCTCCCGAAGGTTGCCGAGGACCTGTTCCTGCCGGGCCGCGACGTCGGCGCTCCGAAGCCGGGCCAGCGTCTGACCCTTCCGAACGGCATCACCCTCCTCAAACGGCTGATATTCGATCCGGCCCATCATACGGGCGCTGAGTTTCGCCCGCGACGTCCCCTGCACCGTGCCGGCATACCGATAATCCTGCGGCATGGACACATACCGGGCAGCCTGCGTCTGGACGGCGACGCCCGGGGCCGCCTCGGGCATCTGCGCCACATCGTCCGAGCAGGCACTCAAGCCCACAAGGGCCATCGTGACAATGACGAGTGCGGTGTATTTCGTTTTCATGGCAATCATCGTCCGTGTGAAAATGCGTGGTCTCATCGATCGGTCTGCGGGATCTCGGTCAAAAATTCGAGTTGAAAAATGTTGAGGTCGTACTGATAGAGGGTGCGGAGATAGCCCAGTCGCTGTTCGGCGAGGGACACCTCGGCATCGAGCACGTCGGTCGTTTTCTCGAGCCCCTGTGCGTAGCGGTCGGTGCGGATCCGCAGGTTTTCGCGCGCCTGCTCGACGGCGGCCTTCGCAAACGAGAGTTGCTCGCGGGCCTGCTCGATGCCCCGCCGGGCGGCCCGAAGCTCGACCTCGTTTTTCAGCGAGCGATCCTGATAGGCGGTCCGTACCCGGCTCAAATCGGCGCGCGCGCGCTCCACGGCTCCGGCCTGCCGATAGCCGGAGAAAAGGTTCCACTGAAGCACCGCCCCGACGGACCAGTTGCTCCCGTAGGCCCCCAGAAACCGGCGTTTGTCGTTCCGTTCATAGCTGCCGAACACGTTGAGTTGCGGGAGGAAGCCGAGCCGCCGTGCGCGCACCATGCTTTGCGCCGCATCGACCTGTAATCGGAGCGCCTTCATGTCCGAGCGCTGAGCATTAACGGACGCCACATCGACGGGCGTCGCGGGGGCGGGGAATGCTTCGAGCGAATCAGTCGGAATGAGGGTCACAGGTTCCTCCAGTCCCAGCGTATATCGCAGGGCATCGGAGGCATTTTCCACTGCATGGGAGGCGGCGGTACGGCGGCTCTCCAGATCGAGCACGCGCACGTGCGCAGCCAGCAGGTCCGCCCGGGTGATGAGGCCTTCGTCGGAGAAATGCCGGGCCTGCGCCTCATTCGCCTTTGCCGCCGCAAGCGATGCGTCGACAACGACCAGGCTGCGCCGGGCGAGCACCAGTGAGAAATAGTCCTTCTTGACCTGAAACGCGGTCAGATGGCGCATCCGCTCGAGGCTCATCGATGCCGCATGGGCCTGGCTTTGCGCTGCCTTATGCTGAAACAGGCCTTTGGGGTTGAGCAGCGGTTGCCGCACCTCGACGCCGGTAGAGAGGAGATCCACGCGGCCCGGGTCGTTCAGCCGCGCCGGGTCGAAATCGGGAAGGCCGATCGTCTCTTTCTTTAGCCGGAAGCCGAAAGCATTGAGCGGGTCGTTGGTTGCCGTGGCATTTTCCGACACCGATATCTGCGGCAGAAATGCCGCCCGGGCACGGTGGGCGTCGGCGCGGGCCGCCTCTCGGGCCGCCTCGGCGGTGCGTATCGCAAAGCCGTTGTTCTGCGCCCGCGACAGTGCATCGTCGAGCGAGAGTCGCCGTTCCTGTGCGACGGCCGTTTGGGTGCCGGCTGATAGAATCAGCAGCAAAAGCAGCCATAGAACCGCCTTATATATCTTCAAAGCCTGTAAACGCGTTTTCATCGATGTGTCGAGGGTCTGACCCGGATCGGTAGCGTTCGATCCGGTTCGTTGTGCCGTTAGAGCGGCCAATCACGCAGCATGCGTTCGATTTCTTCTTTATGACCACTTTCATCGCGCACCATATCTTCCAATTGGACGACCATACCCTTGTCGCCAAAAGCATCCGCATCCAATGCTCGTTGAGTATAATCGGCAACAGCTATTTCCTCTGCAGCAAGGGCGGCCTCAAGCATTTCGCGGTTGTTCTTTGCGGCACTGACTTCCCGCGGCGTGGTCGTCGGTTCGCCACCCAAGGCGACGATCTTGTTCGCCAGAAATTGCGCGTGGAGTTGTTCATCAGGCACTTCCGCGAGGAAGAACTGAGACAGCTGCGGCCGGTATGGGCCTGTCGCCTTCGCCGCGTACACGAGATATTGAATTATTGCACTCAATTCGCCCGATAGATCTTCATTGAGGCGATCGATCATTCTTTCCTGGTCCATGTGACGCTCCTCTTGTGATTAGGTGATGGATGAAACACACTGTAGGTTGTGCCCATTAAATTGATTCATTGTAATACAATGATTCATAAATCGGGTTCCCCTTGCAAAACTTTGCATACCGAGGCACTGCCATTATTGTCGTAAATATGGTTTATTCAGTCATTTTTGACTGTTTTACTCGATGTGAAAATTGATCGAACACTTAAAGTAAAATTACTGATTAGTGATATTAAACTCAACCAGAGCCGCTGATTTCGGGGAAGTTGGCGCGTATTTTTGCGACGAGAGGAAAAGAGATCGCGTCACGCGGTACATTGTCGTCTACCGTTTCAACTATACCGCGTGCTTATGCCCCGTCGCCTTTCCGTTCCCGCCCTCGTACTCACGCTCATGATAGTGGCTGCGTGCCGCCCCACGCCCTCCCCGGTCGATCAGATGAATGACCTCGCCCAATCGTATGTGAAATTGGTGCTGGCCGTGGGTCAACACGATGACAATTATGTCGACGCCTATTATGGCCCGGAGGCCTGGAAAAAGGAGGTTGAGGCCAATCCGCCCTCGCTGGATTCCATCGCCGTGGGTGCGCAATTGCTGATCGGTCGGCTCGCGAACATCGATGTAACGGGAGCGGAGGAGATCGTCCGGCTGCGACATGACTACCTCACGAAGCAGCTTCAGTCGATGGTGACGCGGGTGGAGATGCTTCAGGGCAAGCGCCTCTCCTTCGACGAAGAGGCGAAGGCCCTTTACGATGCCGCGCCGCCTACGTACCCCGAAAGCCACTTTCAGGAAATCCTCGACAAACTGGCGAAGCTACTGCCCGGCGATGGGCCGCTCGTCGAGCGATATGCCCGCTTCAAAGCCGACTTCATCATCCCGAAGGCCCGTCTAGATACGGTCTTCAGCGCGGCCATCGCCGAGGCCCGGCGACGCACGAGGCGGCATATCACGTTGCCGGACAGCGAGAACTTCGTCGTCGAATACGTCACGGACAAACCGTGGAGCGGGTACAACTGGTATCAGGGGCATGCCCACAGCCTGATTCAGGTCAATACGGACCTGCCCATCTACATCGACCGCGCCATCGACCTGGCGGCGCACGAGGGTTATCCCGGGCACCACGTGTACAATGCGTTGCTCGAACAGCACCTCGTCCGCGGGCGCGGCTGGGCCGAGTTTTCTATTTATCCGCTCTTCAGCCCTCAGTCCCTCATCGCCGAAGGGAGCGCCAACTACGGCATCGACGTGGCCTTTCCGCACGACGACCGTGTTGCCTTCGAGCGCGACGTGCTCTTCCCGCTGGCCGGCCTCGACCCCGCCCGTGCCGAAGCTTTCAACGACGTCCAGGACCTCTTCGCCAAACTCAGCTATGCCGGCAACGAGGCGGCCCGGCACTACCTCAACGGCGACATCGATGCCGAACAGGCGGCGCAGTGGCTCGCCGCCTATGCGCTCATGCCCATCGACCGTGCCCGGCAGCGCGTCCGTTTCATCGACCGCTACCGGAGCTATGTCATCAATTACAACCTCGGCCGCGACATGGTGCGCGATTTCGTGGAGGCCGGCGGCGGCACCACCGATCACCCGGAACGACGATGGGAGGTCTTCAAGCAATTGCTCTCTTCACCCCGCCTGCCTTCCGGGCTTTCCACCAAGTAGTCGCCGCGAAAGTCTGTAAAAACAAGGTTGAAGTTCGGCGCGAAACCCTTCCCGAAGGTTTGGGTTGTAGTGCCTTCCTCTTTGTCATTCGTCCGCCGGATGCCCGCTCGGGCGCCGTTTCTGATTGGGCCAACAACATGGATCTGTACGTGGGGGTAGCCGGCCCCGAACATCTGAATTACGCCGAAGCCATCTGTGCCATCATTGAAGAGGCCGCCAAAGTGCGCGGGACGGGCATTGCCAAACGAAAGCCGGCCTATATCCGCGAGAAGATAGCGGAGGGGAAGGCCATCATTGCGCTGCAGGACGCAGCGCTCGCCGGATTTTGCTATATCGAAACGTGGGAGCACGGCAAGTACGCCGCCAATTCGGGCTTGATCGTGGCCCCGGCGTTCCGGCAGCGGGGGCTCGCCAAACGCATCAAACGCCGGGCCTTCGAACTCTCCCGCGAGAAATACCCGCAGGCCAAACTCTTCGGCATCACGACCAGCCTCCCGGTGATGAAGATCAATACCGAACTCGGCTACCGCCCGGTGACGTTCTCCGAACTGACGCAGGATGAGGTGTTCTGGGAAGGCTGCCGGAGTTGCCCCAACTTCGACGTGCTCACCCGCACGCAGCGCAAGCTCTGCCTGTGCACCGGGATGCTCCACGACCCGAATGCCGAGGCTTCGGTTGCGGAAGAGCAGACCGCCGAGCCCGAGCGGGTGGGGTAGGGGCTGCCGTCCCGGTTTTCTCCGGTCACAGGGGTGCCAGAAACCGGGCCGCCGGTGGGTCGTTCACGGGACCCCCATTTCACAGCCCACGCCGTTCATGCTCCTTCACCTGTCCGATTTCCCCGTCTCGCCCCCGGCTGTCTTCGGTCGTGAAGGCCCGCTGGTCCTCGAGATCGGCTTCGGCGATGGGCGCTACCTCACGCACCTCGGCAAGACCCACCCGGCGTGGAATCTGCTCGGCGCCGAAGTCTCGCTCGGGTCCGTGACGCGGGCCTTTAAGCGCCTCCGGCGCGAAGGGGTCACAAATGCGCGGCTGTATCGCGGAAACGGTCGATTTCTCGTACGAAACGTGATTCCGCCAGAGGGGCTGCACCGCGTCTATGTCAATTTCCCGGACCCGTGGCCGAAGAAGCGGCAGCATCGGAACCGTCTGCTTCAGGCCGGATTTTTCGAACTGCTCACGCATCGCCTCGAACCCGGCGGTGCGCTGTTGCTCACCACCGACCACGCGGAGTACTTTCAATTCGCCAGCGACGAGGCCCACGCGACCGGCCTCTATCGGGTGGAACAGGGAGATCCTCCACCGTCGACCCTCCACACGAAGTACGCCCTGAAGTGGCGGGAACAGCAGCGGGACATCTACCATGCCGTCTTCACGCCGGTCGCCGAGGCCGACGGGGATTTCCAACCCACTATCGAACTCAAGGACATGCAGCACGCTTTACTGGACGGCGATCTGAATGCCGTCGGCGCGTTCACCAAACAGGTGCACCGGTACGCCACGGGCACGGTCATCGTGCGGGAAGCCTATCGAGAACTAAACGGACCGGCGCTGATTTTTTTGGTGGTCATCGAAGAGGAAGATCTACGTCAGGAAGTGCTCGTGAAGGCGTGGCCCGCCGAGGCCGGCGTGTATGTCGGGCTCCAGCATTTCGGCGAACCGCTCGGCACACGCGGTGCGCGGGAGGCCGTGCGCACCGTCACTCGCTGGCTCGAAGGCGAAGGCATGAAGTGTGTCAAGACATGGTATTGAGGTTTACGCCCGTACTTCAGACCCCGTGTCGGAAAAACGCATTTGTGGTAGGAAGCCAACGCGAGGTGCAAGGCATCGCCCGCCGGGTCTTTGTGCATCAGCTGATGCACAACGTAGGCTTCTGCGATGTCGGCTACCACCGGTTCAATCGTGAGCAATTCAAGACCATCGAGGAGAGCCAGGGCATCCACCTTCACCGGGTGATTGCCTCGCCCTAATTCATCGAGCACCGCATCGCTTGTAACCATCTCATAGTCGAGCCTGTACTCATCCCACCATTCGCGAGTCCATTGCGCTTCTTCCACCTCATTGCCGTTTCCGTGCATATGGTATGCCATGTCACCTATAACTCAATTTGGAAGCACCGTCATTTGTAAACGGGAACGGAATTTTTCATGTGCAGAAATACGGCGAATCGGTCTACGGCCCTTCTTCGGATAATTCGTCCTCAAAATACCATATGGGGCCAATAATTCGCCGTTCCGAAAGCTCTTCTATGATTTTTATTCGTAACCCATCAAGATTTGAACCATTTGACGGATTTTCAGCCTGTGAGACTGCTTGTTTTGAACAACTCTTGGTATCTTGCCGAAGAGCCACGATATCGGCTACTTGCTCCTGCGTAAGAGATCGTTCAATTCGCTCTTCGCGACACAACTGGGCTAGGTTCTCTGATTTTAGCAGCCGAATCATAAGTTGAAATATTTTCTTTTCTGGCTCTTGTTTGGTAAAGCAATATACTTTACATTCATTCTTAGTAATAGAATACACGTAAACAACCGATCTGATGCAGCTTCAAATGTTCGCTACGCAAGAGAAAGTGGCGGAAAAGAATACTTCTTCCTTTGCTGATCCCAGTTTTGCCAGCAATAAGACTCTTCCAGTACATCGATGGGTTCCGTGGATTGCTGGGTTCGCCAGTGGATTCGTCAGAGAAGTGATTGAGAGTCAGCTCTCCTCGCCGGGCGTCGTCATGGATCCCTTTGCGGGCGTTGGTACAACGTTGGTTGAGGCATCATTTCTCGGACACGACGTAATTGGTTTTGAAATTAACCCATATGCTGCTCTGGCCTGCCGAGTAAAGATAGATGCTGGAAAACTAGATTCTTCAAAACTCCGCAACGAAGCGGATAGACTTTCCAGGTTCTTTGAATATGCCACTTCAAATGGATATGTGTCAATCAGCAAGGCACCATCCGGTTTTCGAACTCGTAGGGAGTTTTATAGTCAGGCGGTTCTCCGCAAAGTATTAATAATTCAGGATTTCATTGACCAGATTAACAATGAGCGAATCAGAGATGTTTTCAGGGTTGCATTTGCGTCAACGATGGTCAGATACTCTAATTACTCTTACGAGCCCAGCTTGGGAACGCGCAGTGCAGCGGGAAAGAGCGATATCGAGGATTTCCCTGTTCTAAAGACTATCACTGACAAGCTTGGCGACATTGCAAGCGATGTCGATTGGCTTGCCCGAAAGACCCCTGCTCCTGGGACACGTGCCCGAATAATCGCTGCTTCGTTTTTCGACTGCCATGAATATATTGATCCTGCTTCAGTAGATCTAGTCATAACGTCCCCACCGTACCTAAACAATTATCACTACATCCGCAATACACGCCCGCATTTATACTGGCTAGGTTTTGCGGAAAAACCGAAGGATACGAAACCGCTTGAGAATCTGAACTTTGGCAAGTATTGGCAGACTGTACGCGATCTACAAGAACTCAAGCTGAATTTTCCCAATCCACCTTTGGATATAACAGAAAAGCTCGTCCAGCTGAGATCCCTGAATACAGATCGCGGCGTCTATGGAGGAAACGGGTGGGCCAACTACGCTGCAGCGTACTTCAACGACTGCTATCGCTTTGTGCAGGGGCTTCGCCACACTCTCAAGCCAGGTGGTTCAGCCTTCGTCGTGATAGGCAACAGCATCCTTCAAGGGGTGATGATCCCAACAGATGTTTACTTCGGCCAGATTGCAGAATGTTTGGGCCTTGAGATTATCGATATCCATCTCCCAAGAGATACTCGAGTTGGAAACAGCATCATTCAGTCCAATGTTCGGGTCGGCACGACAAAAGACTCACACCGACTTTACGAAGCAGTAGTAGAATTACGTCAGCCGAGATAAGCCCGAACAGTGTCCTTTATCTTGCCTTCATCCGGCCTTTCGCCCTGCCATTTCTTTTCCCAACTTCGACCAGTATGGAGTGTATCCCAATCGGACAAGAGTTGGCCGTATCGATGTACACCCGGATCATGGTTTCCAAAACCGTCGATTTCGCAATTCCATAGTGGTACGTATTCCCTAATCAGTGCATTTTCGACAGTGACGATCATATCAGCTTCATTGCCTTTAAGGATGACGAAGCGACAAGCGAAATCGTTTAGACTGAGGTTTTGAACGGCACTAATGCTGCTTGCATGATCTTTTAGGCGACGGTACAGGTTGGGAGCTTCTGTAGTTACTTTTCTACCTTGCCGCCAACCGGTCGGAACGGCTTTTCCTGCATAAATCGGCTTGGTATTCTCAACGCGATTTGCATCTGCCAATGCCTTGTATGCTTCAAAAGGGCCAGTATAATAGAGCACGTAAACACCACCGCCCATGAAGGATTGAAGTGGCGGAAGGGGTTGTACTGGCGTGGTGGCCAAGAATTCGACAACCTCCCCTATTGCTTTGTGGAAGACTGGAGATTCGAAAAGGTGGTACTTCAGATTGAGTGGCATAAAAGAGAAATGGTTAAAGCGTTGAAAAAGCACTCGAAGATAATTCTTCAATTACAAAATAATGTCTCCATAATACGCGATTAGGCCACAAATCTTCTGCGTATTCAATACCGAGAAACTAAAATGTTCAGGCTATAGGCGGCCGATGGAAACCATTATCTCACAGCGCCGACCGAGTTGCTGCCTCGGCAACAAGCGTCCCCTCCTCCGAGGCAACTCCGTCGCCGGGCAGTTCGGCGGTCTCATGACCGAAAAGCCTGCGGGCGAACCGTGCGGCGTCATGCTGAAGCATCGCCAGCGCGGGTACCACAACGAGCGTGATGAATGTGGCGAAGAGGATGCCGAAGCCCAGGCTCACGGCCATTGGAATGAGGAACTGCGCCTGTACGCTGCGCTCGAGAATGAGCGGCAACACCCCGAGGAAGGTCGTCAGCGACGTCAACAGGATGGGCCGGAATCGCCGCTTGCCCCCCTCGATGATCGCCTGTGCCATCGGCATGCCCTGCCGGCGGAACTCGTTGATCATGTCGATCATGACGAGCGAATCGTTGACGACCACGCCGCTGAGCCCCACGATGCCGAACATGCTCAGGACCCCCACCTTGAGCCCCATCACGACGTGCCCGAAGATCGCTCCGACGAACCCGAACGTGATCGCCGACATGACGATGATCGGCTGCGCATACGACCCAAACGGGATGGCGAGCAGGGCATAGATGGCGAACAACGCGATAATGAATCCGCGCAAAAGGGCGTTGACCGTGTCCTTCTGTTCGCGTTCCTGCCCTTCGAACGTGTACCGGAAGCCCGGATAATCCCGCGTCATCTCCGCCAGCACGCCCGTTTCCAGCGCGCCGACGACGTCGGGGGTGCTCACCACGTCGTTGTCCACGTCGGCCGTGACGGTGACGACCCGCCGTCGATCCCGCCGGTTGATGGTGGACGGGCCAAAGCCGAACCGGGCCTCGGCTACTTCGGAAAGCGGAATCTCCGCACCGGCGGGCGTCATGATCCGCAGGTCTCCGAGATCGGTGAGGGTGTTTCGCTCGTCTTTCGGCAGGCGCACCATCACCTTGACCTCATCGCGTCCGCGCTGGATGCGCAGTGCCTCGGCGCCATAGAAGCCGGCGCGCACCTGCCGGGCGAGGTCATCGACCGTGACGCCGAGGGTGCGGGCGCGGGGCAACAGGTTGAGCTTCACCTCCCGCTTGCCCACGTTGCGGTCGTCCTCTACCTCGTACACGCCCGCGAATTCACGCAGGGATCCCTCAAGCCGTTTCACGGCCCGGTCGAGCACGGCGGCATCGGGGGCCGAGAGTTCGGCCTGAATGGCCTTGCCGAGCGTGATGGCGGCCGCCGTGAACTGGAGCGACTTGACGTTGGGCACCTCTCCGACGCGCTTCCGCCATTCCGCCTCGAACGCCGCCGACGTGATCTCCCGCTCTTCAGCACTCACCAGTTGAAAGTTCACTTCGGCCACATTCGACGTGATCAGCCCCAGACTTGTCCCGGCGCTGGGCCCCCGGTCGGCCGATGGGCGGTTGCCGACGCTCGTGAAGACGTGCTCGACCAGCGCGGGATGGCCGTCCGGGAGCGTGGCCTCCAGGGCATCCGCCGCTTCGCGCCCTTTCGCCTCCAGATAGGCCGTGACCCGCTCCGTCTGTTCGGCCGAAGTGCCCTCGGGCAGTTCCAGACGCGCAAAAACATTGTCGCCTTCCACGTCTGGGAAAAAGCTGAACTTGACGTAGCCGCCGGCCACGATGCCGAAGAAGAAGATCAGAACGGCCACGGCGGAGGCCAACACAATGCCGTAATGGCGCGTGCTGAAACGCAGCGTGCGTTCGAGCGGCCCATTGATATTCCAGTCCATGGCCCGCGCCACCGCCGCCTGTATGCGGAGGATATAACGCATCACCACGTTGGGCTCCCCCGCTTTCTTCGCACGCCGGTGGTTCAGATGAGCCGGCAGGATGAAAAGGGATTCCACGAGTGAAAAGGTTAGCACCGCGATGACAATGATCGGCATCGTCTTCATAATTTTGCCGATGGTGCCCGGCGCATACATGAGCGGCGAGAAGGCGGCGACGGTCGTCAAAACGGCGAACACGACCGGCCCGGCAAGCCGCGTGGCCCCGCGCACGGCGGCTTCCAGCGGTGGCACCCCACGCGACTGCTCGGTGAAGATGTTCTCCCCGATGACGATGGCATCATCGACCACCAGTCCGAGCGCCAGAATGAAAGCAAAGAGCGAGATCATGTTGATTGAGACGCCGAGATAAATCATGACGCCGAAGGCACCCATAAACGAGATAAAGATGCCGCTAGCCACCCAGAAGGCGAGCCGGAGGTCGAGGAAAAGTGCCAGCGCCAAAAGCACCAGAATCAACCCCATGCGACCGTTTCGGATGAGAAGATCGAACCGGCTCTTGAGCAGGCGGCCGTCGTTCTGCCAGATGTCGACCTGGATGCCTTCGGGCAACGACGGGCGCAATTGTTCATCGACGTATTGCTGTACCGCATCGACGATGTCGAGGACGCGTTCGTCGGAGGTGCGAAAGATGCCGACCAGCGCTGCCGGCTCGCCGTCGAAACGGGTGATGAGGTCGTTGTCCTCGAAGTCATCGTGGATGGTGGCGATGTCGCCAAGGCGAATGGCGGTGCCGTCCGGGCGGGCGCGGATGATGAGCTGCCGGAAATCCTGCGCGGTGTAATGCTGTCCTTTGGTGCGCACTAGGATGTCCTCGCCGCGTGTCTGGAGCGTACCGCCGGGCAGGTCGAGGCTGTTTCGGCGGATGATCGTACCGACCTCACCGAGCGTCAGATCGTATGCGCGCAGGGTTTGCTCGGGGATCTCGATGGATATTTCGTAATTGCGGACGCCATTGACGCGTACGTATGAGATATCCGACATTGCCGTGAGGTCGTCCTTGACATGGTTGGCGAGTTCCTTCAAAGACCGCTCACTCACGTTGCCGTGGAGGGCGAGTTGGAGCGCCTGCTGCCGGTTGGTCAACTCCTGCACGATGGGCTCTTCGGCCTCGACCGGAAATGTCGTGATCCGGTCCACCTCGGCTTTGATGTCGTCGAGCGCGCGTTTGGCGTCGGTGCCGAGTTCGAGTTCAGCGGTCACCACCCCCACATTCTCCGCCGAGACGGAGGAGATCCGCCGGATGCCGTCAACGCTCTCGATCTGCTCCTCCACCCGGCGCACGATGCCTTCTTCGACTTCTTCCGGCGATGCCCCCGGATAGGTGACCCGCACCTGTATGGCGTCGAGACTGAATTCGGGAAATACCTCCTGCACCACCGCCGTCAGCCCGACGATGCCAAGCACCACTATGAATAACATCAGCAGGTTGGCCGCGACGCTGTTGCGCGTCATCCAGGCAATCGCATTCTTCATCGAATAAACCAGAAAGGGGCCGTTTTACGGCCGGAATATGCATGAGGGAGGGACCGGATGGCCCGTTTGTACCGGGCCTTATTGCGCCACACGCACGATCATGCTGTCGGACACGACGTCGAGCTTGCTCATGACGACCTGCTCCCCGCCGTCGAGCCCGTCTCGGATGAATGCACGGTCGTCGACGGTCTGGGCCACCTCGACGGGACGCATTCGCAGCCGGTCGCCTTCGACGATCCAGACGAGGTCTCCTTCGCGCAGGGCGGCCCGCGGAATGGAGACGTAATGCGCCAGTTCGCCCCCCTGAATTTCAACGCGCGCGAACGTCCCCACGAGAAGGGGCGGATGAGACGCATCGGACCGGTACGGGCGCGATATTTTAACGACCACATTGAGGGTCCGTGTGCCGGTGTCGAGCGTGCCCTCGGTACGATCAACCATGCCCTCCCACGTGTACTGCCGCCCGCCGAAACCGGCGTGAACAGTGGCGGGAATGCGCTCGTGTGGGTGGCCGGGTTCCTGCCCCCAGAGGCCCGTGATGAGGGCCGCATTCTCCGAGGAGAGCGGGACGGCAATCTCGGCGGACTCGGTACTGAACAAGGCGGCCACAACCTGTCCGGGCGCCACATATTGCCCCAGTTCTACATTTTTTGTCCGCACACGGCCGCCGAAGGGGGCACGAATGTGGGTGCGTGCCAGACGTGTGCGAGCATCCGAGAGCCGGGCCTCCGCACTCTTGAGCATGGCTTCAGCCAGTTTGAGTTGCGGCTCTTTCAGGACCATGGATCCCAGATCACTCTGTGGCGCAGGGGGCTTCTCGCCGGTGCGGGCTTCGAGCCGAGTCCACTCCCGCGCGGCGATGTCGCGCTCTTCCCGCGCCTGGAGAAGTTCGTATCGGCGCTGTGTGACCTCGGCGTCGGCAATCGAAACGGCATTGACATAATCCGTCGTATCGAGCTGCACGAGTACGTCGCCTTTCCGGAACACGCCCCCGCTCACCATCACCGGCGAGAGCGCGATCACCTTGCCTGCCACCTCTGCGCCAAGGTTTACTTCGCGCGTCGGGCGGACGGTGCCGGTGCCCGTCACTGTCAGATGCCCGTGCCGGGGCACTGCCGGCACCGTCGTCACCATCGGGCTTACCCGGGGGCGCTCGACTTTCGGCGGCTCGGGCCGGAGCGCTATTAATAGGGCAAAAATCACCACGCCGACAAGCAAAATGCCGAGCGCGATTATCGTTGATTTGGGTGTGCCTTTTTTCATCTTTGTCTCAGGGTAGTCGCCGTACGTCACGGTGTTATAAAATCAAGAGGGGTTCGCGGGTGTTTCGATCCATGCGCCACCAAGGGCACGGTGTACCGCCAGCCGGGCATCGTACACGGCTCGTCGCGCCGTGGCGAGCGAAAGTTCCACGCGGACGAGGTTGCGTTGGGCATCGAGATAGGCGAGGTAATCGCCGATGCCGCGTACGTACCGGTCGCGTTGCGTTTCGACAGAAGCCCGTGCGTTTGACGTTGCATTGCGCAAGAAGGAGAACCGGTCTTTCTGTTTCTGAAAATTTACGAGTGCCGCATCCACCTCTTTAAATGCCGTCAGCACGGCCTTCTCGTAGATCGCTGCCTGTTGCCGGTATTGAGCCCATGCCACGCCGACGTTTGCCTTGAGCGCTCCGGCATTGAAAATAGGCGCCGTCAGCGATCCGGCCAGATTGGTAAATTGCTGCCCTGTATTGACCAGGTTGGCAAGGTCGCTGCTCTGCGTGCCGCCGACGGCCGTGAGCGCAAGCCGCGGGAAACGTGCGGCGCGGGCGATGCCGATCCGCTGCCGGGCCGCCTCCAATCGCTCCTCCGCCGCGATGAGGTCGGGGCGCTGCCGGAGCAATTCCGAGGGCAGCCCCGCAGGTATCGACCCCAATTTGACGGTCGAATCCGGCTTCAACGAGAGCATATCCCGGGCGGTTTGCGGGTATGACCCGAGGAGCACGGCGAGCCGACCCGTTGCGTCGCGCAACCGACTCTCGAGCACGGGCAGATTAGACCGGGCATCCTCAAACTCCTGTTGGATCGTATAGAGTTCGAACGACGAGATCAGTCCCCGACGGTACCGATCCTTCGAAAGGTCGCTCCTTTCTTCGAGCAGCGATGTGTTCTCCCGGGTTAAAGAAAGCTGTGCCTCCAGATCGGTGATTTCGTGGTACGTTGCGACGGTCTCCGAAACGACACCGATAAGGGCCGTCTCGGCATCGGCACGGGAGGCTACAAACTCATGCAGCGCAGCATTCTTTGTGGCACGGGCACGCCCCCAGAAATCGAGCTCATAGGCAAATCCAAGGGACGCACTGTATGAGGTAATATTGAATCGGTCCGGAAAGTTGGGGATGTTTTCGGAGAAACTACCGGTAGTGCCCGAGTTTGTGGGTGTACTCGTTCGCGTGCCTTGAACGGTAAGATCTACGGACGGAAACTGGCCGGCTCGGCTGATGCGATACCGGTTTTGCACCTCTTCGACGCGTGCCACGGCGGCACGCAGATCAAGATTGCGAACGAGCACGGTGTCGACGAGGCGGTCGAGCGTCGGGTCGTTGAATCCGGTCCACCACCGCGTGAACGTGGCAGCGCTGCCCGGCCCGGCGGGTGCGTACGTGGCCGGGAGATCGCTCTTGGTGACAGGTTTCTGAATCGACGGGACGAATGAACAGGCGGTCAGGGATAGAGCGAGTCCAGCCAGGAGGCTCCATGCTCCCGGACCCAGGGTCAATCTCCGGAGGGAGGGCATCGTATCTCGTTTAAGACGCATAGCGACATGAGGGATAATCAGGCTTTGAGGCCGTGATACAAAAGATCGTACAGATGTTCTTTTCGCGCCTCGAAGGCGGCTTCCGGGTCCTCGGCAAGGGCGGGGTTGAGGACGGACATCGTGGGGAAGGCAAGGAAATAGAACACGGATGCGCCGATAATGGTGACGAAGGTCTGAAATGGATCGACCGCCCGAATCTCACCCGCATCGATGGCCGCCTTCATTTTGCGAATAAAGATATAGGGCGGGGCCTCCTCGGCTCTCTGCCCGTACGCCCGCAGCTTCTGCCGGACCACCGGCGCGCCTGCCAGGTTTTCCTGAACCCACAGACGCATCACAGCCGGGTGCTCCTTGTGAAACGTGAGATACCTGTCAACGAAGGTCCGAAGCGTGTCCTCAAAGCTTGCTTCTCCGCCCAGGGCTTCACTCAGCGACAACATGAACCGCGTGAAGACATAATCAAAGACCGCTTCATAGAGCCGGTCCTTGCTCCGGAAATAATAGTGGAGCATGGCTTTGTTGATGCCCGCCCGGTCCGCGATCTCTTGCATACGCGCGCCATCCTTGCCTTTGCATGAAAAAACCTCTAGAGCCGCCTCAAAAACCTGTTCTTCCGTCTCGGTATAGGCTTCGGATTCCGCCATATGGTTCAACCGTATGGTTAACGTCCGGTTAAAAAGATAAGACCACGTATGACACCCCGCGGGCACTGAGCAGCGGTTTACCCTCGGTCCAACTAAATGTTTCAACCAAATAGTTAACGCGACAAATGCATCATCTCCAAGGGGAGGTAGAAAGTCGGACAAGACAAGAGTTCATAGCCCGCGTGACCAAAATTACAGATTGAACCACAGGCTCGAGCCGGAAAATGTCGAAGAAAAAGAACCGGGCAAACGTCCATAGTACGGGCGCAACACTTATTGCAACCTCCCTGCAGGATGGGACGACATCGGTCATGTGCGGTGCTACCAGCTACCGGCTATCAGCCGACCGGCATAGGCGTTGGTTGTCCCTTTAGGGGGTACATGCGGCCGTCATCTCTGGCCCGTCCGCGAGTCTAAATCCTTCGCTGCGTTCGGGGGTATTGAAGGAGTGTTGCCCGGCCCGTTTTGTTACCTACGTGCCCGGCCTTTCATGGCCACCGGAGCCGAACGCCCGCCGCAAAATGCCTGGCGCATTCTTGACGGCCCGGTAATAATACACTGCGCGAAGATGGGCGCGCTCGGCCTCGGTGAGGTCGCCGTGCCGGCCTTGCCGGCGGAGACGGTCGCGGTAGGCATGGTAGAGTGCCACCGCCGCCGCGACAGAAATGTTGAAACTCTGCACGAACCCGTGTGTTGGGATCACACACCGTCGGTCGGCCAGTGAGAGCATCTCTTCCGATACCCCGTTGAATTCGTTGCCGAAGATAAGGGCCGTTTTTTCTGTAAAATCGATCTCGTCGATAGGTACGGCGGTGTCGTCAAGGTGCGTGGCCACGAGCATATAACCGGTCTGTTTGAGGTGTGCTACACATTCAGAAGTGGAGGGCCACGTGAACATGTCGAGCCATTTGTCGCTGCCCTGTGCGGTCCGGCTAGACGTTTTGTATCGCGCCTTGCCCGTCACCACGTGGAACGTATAGAAGCCGAGTGCCTCGGCCGTCCGCATCACCGCGCTTACATTGCCCGTGTTGATCAGTCCCTCGACGACGGGAACCACTGTCCGCGTACGCCCATCGAGGACACCGTCGATCCGAGCCTTCCGCCCGGGCGAGAGGAATGGCTGCAGGGCTGTCACGAGATCACCGGGGGCGAGCCGCCGGTCGCCGAGGACGAACGGGTCCTCTTGGCTCGCTACGAGGAGGGCGTGCATGACTTTGGCGGCTTCTTGGTCAACCTGATTCATACGATCCCAGACCTTGTGGTTTCTCCTTTGAGATGCCTCCCATATAACTCCTGGCAATATCCATCGTGTCGAATAGAAAAAAAAATAGTATCGTATGGAAATAGCCAATGGACCGGCACTTAAACGGGCGTGCGTATTCTCAGTATAGGATTCCGCCCTTCCAATCACTCAACCTGGATACACCATGATCAAGAATACGCTCTTACGGTGGCCGGCACTGCTCTTGTTGGCACTGTGTTTTCTCACCCTCTCCGCCGAAGCCCAGGATGCCCGCGACATCCTCCAGCATATGGCTGATATGTATACTGACCAGACCAAGGAAATCGCCGATTACACCGTGACCACGGATCAGTTTACGACCTATTTCAAGAAATACGAGAAAGGCGGGAAACCATATTTCAAGACCCATACGAAAGTCAATGGCATTCCGAGCGGTCTCGCATCCTTCATGTCGGGCGGCTCGTTCGCCTCCGACCCCCGGATGCGCTATACCGAACTCGCGGATCATGCCACGTATGTGGGGGAAGAGACCGTCGACGGGCGATCGTGTTATGTGGTGCGCATTACGGACTTTCCGCGCGAAGCGGGCGACGAGGAAGGCCCCGAACGTGTGGACCTGTATGTGGACACCGAGCATTACGTACCGCTGAAAATGGCCATCACTGCCCGGAAGGAGATTAACGACGAGAAGAAGGTCATGAACATCGAGATGCGCTTCGACGACTATCGCACCGTCGAGGGGCTCCGGTATCCTTTCCGGACGCGGATCATCGTGCCGCAGACGGAGAACAAGGTGTCGAAAGAAGACCTGGAGCGTGCCAAAAAGAGCATCGCCGAGTTCGACAAAAAGCTGGCCGAGATGCCGAAGGCACAGGCCGACATGATGCGAAAAATGATGGGACCCCGTCTGGCCCCCTTAAGAAAGATGCTGGAAAGTGGTACCCTCGGCATGGAACTCGTCGTGACCGATCTCAAGGTAAATACGGGGCTGAAGGACGCGCTTTTTCAGTCCGCTGATGCGCAATAACGCCAGCGGAGCGTACGGCAAAAGTCAATAAAATATTTACGCTAAAGCTCTTGGCAGGTATAGTATGGATCTGAAGGACAAAGTCGTCGTCGTAACAGGGGCCAGCAGCGGACTCGGTCGCGCGTTTTCGCACGCGTTGGTCGAGCGGGGGGCGCAGGTATACGGACTCGCACGTCGTGTTGGAAAGTTGCAGGCCGTGCGTCGCGAGATGGCCGAATCATTCCACCCCATCGTGTGCGACGTGACCAACGAGGAGGCGGTCCGCGCGGCCTTCGACCTGATCCTACGCGAGACGGGTCGCATAGACGTGCTCGTCAACAATGCCGGACTGGGTAAGTTCGGGCCGGTCGATGCAATTGCCGTTACGGACTGGGACGTACAGATGGAGACGAACCTGCGTGGCGTCTTTTTGTGCACCCGCGCGGTACTCCCGCCCATGAAAGCACAGAACCGGGAGACGGGATTTGGCGGGCACATCATCAACATCGCGTCGGTGGCCGGGCTCATCGGCAACGCCAGCATCAGCGCCTACAACGCGTCGAAGTTCGGACTGCGCGGGTTCACGGAGGCGCTCATGAAAGAGGTCCGGGAGGATGGCATCAAGGTGACGTGCCTTTTCCCCGGTTCCATCGAGACCGATTTTTTTACCGTCGCCGGTGTTGAGGTCACGTCGAATCCTATGCAGGCCGTCGACGTGGCCACGACGGTCGTCCACGTCCTCGAGACGCCGGACAACTACCTTGTTTCTGAAATTACGATGCGCCCGCTGCGGCCGAAGGGGTGAATTTGGCTGTGAAAGGCCGGTGGCTGGTGGCCGAGGGCTCGTGGGCTAGCGCATCCCTCAAACCGAAGGCGTCCTGACTGAATGGAAAGGATCCATGCCCGTGGCCTATCGAGATGCTGGAATGGACCGTATCGGCCTACGGGCGCATGACAAAATGCACTGATCTCCAAGACGTTCTTGTAGCCACACCGTCCAACCCCACACGCTCCATGCGTAAGCCCGTATGTGCAATATGACAGGCGCCCTCGGCGTACCTGTCCCGCCGAGGGCGTTTTCTTTGGCAATTGGCTGGCGGTTTGTGGCTGGTTGCCCATGAAATCCTTCCGCAACATTCAAATCGCACGGGCATAATACCTTCACGCTTCAGATTGCAAGCCGGTGACGAATGAGCCTTGTTTTTCAGTGGGACCCCCATAAAGCTCGAATCAACAAGAAAAAGCACGGTGTATTCTTTGAATAAGCGGCCACCATCTTTGGCGATCCCCTCTCACTAACATAGAAGATCCGGAGCATTCAACGCAGGAAAATCGGTTTATCACGATTGGAGAATCCGTCAAGCATCGTCGGCTTGTCGTTGTCCATACCGAGATAGAAGGCGGGATTCAGATCATTAGCGCTCGTATACCCACAAGCCGTGAGATCAGAGATTATGAGCAAGCATAGGAAAGGAATGTCGAGCGACGAAATGCGCCCGGAATATGACTTCACCGGGGGCGTCCGGGGCAAGTATGCCCAGCGTTTCGATGACGGAAATAATCTGGTCCGGTTAGCCTCGGATTTAGCCGCTGAGTTTCCGACATCGGAAGCGGTGGAGGAAGCGTTGCGATGGGTATTAAAACATCGTGGAACGGATTTGGGGCTGCATGCCACGCCAAAAGGTCTCTGACGCGGAGGCAGGACCGATAGCGTTTTCGGGCCGCCCGCAAGAAATACATGTCCCGCCTACGGCGTTCGGGCTGCAGGGCGCACAGGTAGCCGATGCTTCAAGACCCACATTCCCTCGCCCTCCATGGAACAGGGCGTGAGGGGGGCGTATTGCGAATGGGGGCTGATGGCCCTGTACGGTCGGGCACATGGGTAACAAAACGGACCGGGCGCACCCCCCCAACCGAGGTCATCCTGACCGGATGGGAAGGACCGATGCCTGAGGTCGTTCGGGAGGCTGGAATGGACCGCATCTTCATGTCCGGTCGCTTGTATGCTCGTGGCTGATGGCTTCACGCGGGGGGCAACTTTCCCCTCGAATGCCGGTCTTCCCGACACTGCCGTCCCCATCACCCATCCCAAATCCGATGCGAAACACGAACCGAATCGGCTTCGCCGTTCTCTTCTTCCTCATGATCTCTACCCCTGCCGCCGGGCAGGATGCCGCCCGGGTCCGGGGAGACAGCCTCCGGATGGCCGGCGACCTCGCCGGGGCCGTCGAGGCGTATTGGGCCGGGCTCAACCGCTCGAACGACAATGGCGCGTTGGCCTATCAGATGGCCGGGGCCTTTGCCCTCCACGGTCAATTCCCCGACAGCGCCTTTTACTACCTCGACCTGGCCCTCGCCCACGAGGACACCATGAAGCCGCTATGGGACGCGGATTTCTATTTCGTGGTCGATGACGCCCGGTGGTCGGAGGTCGAAAACACACAGCTCGACAAGCTCTCACATCAGGTCTCGGGGGCCTTCAACCGCGACTACGCCCGGCAATTGCTCCGGCTTCGCCTGAACGAGTGGGCCTACCGGTATCACATCATGCTGGCCTTCCGACAACTGGGACCGCAGTCGCCCATTCCGACGGCCTTTGCACGGGTCATGCAGGAGCACCACGGCGCTAATCTGGCCGTGCTCGAATCGTTGATCGACCGGTACGGATGGCCCAACCTATCGGCTGTGGGGGAGGAGGCCGCCTATGCGGCCGGCAACGTGGTGAACCATGCCGACCTCGCCACGCGGCAGAAATATCTCCCGATGCTCAAGGCCGTTTGCGAACGCGGCGAGGGCGACTGGTCGCGGTACGCCCACATTTTCGACCGCACCGAACTGGAGCTCGGAAAGCCGCAGGTCTACGGCACCCAGATGGAGCGCAACGAGGAGACCGGGCGCTACGAACCACAACCGCTCCTCGACCCCGCTCACGTGGACGCGCGCCGTGCCGAACTGGGGATGGAGCCCCTCGCCGACCAGCTCGAACGCTTCAATGCGAGCATGAAACGCGATTTCGGAAAGGCGAACGATTAGCGGCCACCGAGACAGGGGTAGGCCCGGCGAGCGGGTGGCCGATGCCTCCCACGAGCACTTCCAAAGCGGCCCTTCGCTTTCGGGGTGCACCTTACGCATTGGGTGGCGTGGCGTGGCGTGGCAAATCTTGCTTATGGCCGTCGTATCCCCCAATGAGTCGCTTGCTTGTTGAGCGTAAAGGGCTTAAAATTACAGAGTAAAATGTTGGTTAATATATAGTTAGAAGGCAGAAACGACGATGGGGTCACAAAAGACGGCTGAAGAAATCGAGCGAGAGTTGCTCGTCGACCTCGGCCCTGATCTCGGGGTATTGTTCTATCACTTGCTCAATGCGGGCCATCATTATTGGAATAATACGCGGTGTGGCTTCCTGCACGTGGACCCATGGAAATATAGTGCCGGAACGAATGCGACGCCGTAACGTTGTGACGTTATTACGTTGTAACGTCCAAGACCCAACCTCGCTATGCCCCCGACGAAGTCCAAGCGCGCCACCATCTATTTTGACCCCGAGTTGCATCGGGCGCTGCGGCTTAAATCCGCGGAAACTGAGCATTCCATTTCCGATCTCGTCAATGACGGTGTCCGCCTCTTATTGGCCGAAGATGCCGACGATCTCGAGGCATTGCGACAACGTGCTGAGGAGCCGACGATCTCGTTTGAAGCGTTTGTGAAAGATCTCAAATCCCGTGGCAAGCTCTAGCTTCTATCACATCGAGATCAAACGCTCGGCAGCCAAAGAAATCGAAAACATCGGTCGCTTAAGTGATCGTCAACGGTTAGTTGCTCGCATCGCGAAACTGGCTGAGGATCCTCGCCCACCCGGTTGTACGAAACTGGCTACCCATAATACCTATCGGGTACGTCAGGGCAATTACCGCATCGTTTACACTATATCCGATGAGCGGCTGATGGTGGACGTGATCCGCGTCGGTCATCGGCGCAATGTCTACAGGTAGGCGCAAGCGCTCCGTCACCCCCCTCTCGACCGCCACGGTTACCCATTGGACAGACGCTGACCGAATATCTCCTCGGTTCCCCGACTCCTTCGCCAGACGGAGTGAGGACTTTTCGGCAGCGGCGTATGCACCCATGGCGGAAATTTCCTATCTTGCGGAACGAGCCGCCCTTCCGCAGTCTCGTGCGAGGCAATGTGTTCCGCCGCACACTCATTCGTATCGATAAGTATTGAATTTCCAATAAAATGCATAGAGGCGAAGGGCGATCTTGAAGTTGACGTCGGCACCGCCCGGCGGATGTTTTTCGGTGCGTTTGCGGGGCTGTCGTAATCCGGACGCTCCGCGTGATACCGATCGATATACCGCCCGTTGTTTGCTGGGGGGGTAGGGATCGTAGGCTATCCGATCCCCGTGAGGCCACGGGGCGATTCCGTCCCATGCACGCGGTTTCATTTGGGGCCACGACCAGAATCCGGCGAACCCATGCCACGCTCTTCACGGCGTCGCATTCTTTGCCCGTTAGTTCCGGCCGATGACGGGAAGGTCTCTACCGGTTGACCCGCCTGTGGATCTGGATCGCACCCGCACACCACGGCCCGGACCACTCATTCCTCTTTCAAAGAGGGACTATGAATAAAGCAATACACAGAGCTCCGCCATGATCGCATCTCGTCTTCGCCGGCTGATCCCCCTCTGTCTGTTCATTGCCCTGACGGTGGCGGCCTGTTCCGGTCCGCGTGGGGTCAAAGACACGCTTGACATCGCCGCGGTGCCCGACAGCACCCGGCGGCTGACGTATGCACTCTCGGGCGATACGGCGGCGGTCCTGGCGCGGGCCGTGAATGAATCGGCCTGCCTGCTGTTGAGCGGCTACGGCGGACTGGCAAATTGCAGAGAAGCGCCCACGCTGCCGGATGCGTGCAATGATCGGGATCTCGCGGAGGTGAAGACACAACTCACGCCGGCCTTCGAGGCCATTCCCGGCCTCCGTCTCACGTCGCCGTCCGTCGTAGTCAACGCGATTCCGGGGAAGATTCCGGGGGCGGTGGCCGCGGTGGATGGGGTCTACGATGCCCGCCGAAGCGCCCCGTGCCGCACCTGGCGGAGCGATGACGGCGCCTGCCTCGCCATCCACTTCGACGCCCTCTGGATCCTCGTCCACGCCCCCCCACAAGGCGACCGAATGCCGGACCGGTTCGAGGTCTTTCTCTCAAAAGCACAGGTTTGCTCGGATAGACCATAGGCATCATGGAGACCATTATGCTGACGCACGACAACATTCTCAACACGTTTCGACAGGCCTTTCCGGCGCCCGACGACGTGGCCCTCGTGGCTCGCTATGCCAATCCGCTGCTTCAACTTCCCCGGCGACGCGCCCATATCTTCCTCCCCGATTGCCACTTGTTGAGCAACGACGACCTCCCTTTTTATCCCAAGAATAAGTTCGTTCAGGACGCGGATCTGCTGACCCTCCTCGAACACCTCACGGTGTTGAAAAAGGACAGCCCCGGCATGTTGCAAGTCTGGCATCTCGGCGACATCTTCGACATATGGCGGGCGCGGGGCGGGCTGGGTCCAGCCGCCGAAGTCGATAAGATAGCCGCCGACCACGCGCCGATCATCGACCTGCTTCGCGACGGCGCGCCGTGGGGGGTGGGGGCCCATCTCATCGCCGGCAACCATGATTACCAGATCTACTGGCTCCCCGAATGGCGCGACAACACAGCGCGTTATCGCCTCATACAGCATTCCGACCCGGCCGGCGGCGACGTGCTCGTGCTTCACGGCGACATCTTCGAGCCGCTCGAAAACCTGCTCCCGAATGAACTTCAGGCCTGGGCCGTGCGCTTCACGACGTGGTGGGGCAGTGCCGGCCGGCAGGACCTGTTCAATGAAGCCGACGTCGTGGCACAGGTGAATCGCGGGCTGCCCGCCGGCGACCGGCCCGTCGGGAGCACGAAGGTGAAGCTGGCGCGGCGGACGCTCCCCGACCCGGATTCAGGCGTCGCGGTCAATGTCATCCATGCCGATACAGGGTCGGCAAAAAACAAAAAATTCTTCGCGGGCGCGAAGGCGTTGGCCGAGGCGTTTCACGCACGCGGCCACAACATTCGGCTCGTCGTACTGGCGCATACGCACTTCGCGCGAATCGTCGAGGGCGCGTTCGACGACGGGTCGCCGTTTGTGCTGATGGACTGCGGCGCATGGATCGGAACCTGCCGGCTGGCACCCGGCGAGCCGTGGATCTACTGCGCACAGGTCGGTGTCCTCGCCGAGGACGAACTGCGACTCTATCAACTCGGGCGACGCGTGGCGGGGTGAGGGGAAATTTGCGTATGGGCCGGAATAAGAGAAAGAGAACCCGCATTTGCCTACCTGCGTAACAACCTGATCAAAGATTTCGCTCACTGTTACAGCACTCTAGTGACTGCTATCCTCTCGACGGCGGAGGTCATGAGGCTGTCGAAACACTGCTTGAGGAAAACACTACACTCGAAGACCTCAATTAGCACCTGATCGTGAATCAAAAAGTTCGAAACGGATTGGAGCGAGCCGGGCAAGGCCTTTCTCAAGCGTCGTGTCTACGCAGCTTCAAACGAACGTTTTGCCAAGAGCCGATTGCGGCTTAGATTGGCCATTGTATTCTACACCCAAAAATTCTATCGTTGGATATGGCTCAATCCCCGAACAAACGCATCGTCGCGGAGCGGAAAGGCAAACTTGAGGATCTCGACCGCAGCTTCGATCTTGCCTTCTGGCAAGCCCAGGATGATACCGCTCGCTTCACAGCTGCCTGGAAACTCGTCTGCTTTGCACACCGCTTCAAGGGCCGTGATGAACGTCAACTCCGACTTCAAAGAACTGTTGAGACTTTTCAACGCCTACCAGGTTAAGTATTTGGTCATTGGCGGCTATGCGGTGATAAAGTATACCGAGCCTCGGTTTACCAAAGACCTGGATCTGTGGGTTGAAGCCACGCTCGCGAATGCAGAGGCTGTCCATAGTGCCTTACTTGAATTTGGGGCTCCTTTGGAGGGCATGACGGCTGATGATTTTGCCCATGAAGGATACTTCTACCAGATGGGGATTCCTCCGGTGCGGGTGGACATCTTGATGTCGATCAAGGGGGTAAGTTTTTCGGAAGCGTGGCCGCGACGAGAAGCGACGGACTTTGATGGGGAGTCGGTGTGGTTCATCTCATGCGATGATCTGATCCGGTCGAAGTTGGTTTCTGGCCGAACACAGGACCTGCTCGACGTGGCGTCGTTGCGTCAGGGGGGTGGGAAAGGGGAGGCTGAAGGCGACTGAGGGACAGGCCGCGTAACGCAGATACGGGCAAAACACGCTTCTGTACGGGGATTCAAAGTGTGGCGGCATTTCCCGGGGTGCTTGCTTCGCCAGTCGTCGATGCATAGCCTTTTGGTAGTCGGTCCGCATCTTTGCGCCCATGTTCCGCAGCGATACGTATGGGCTGATGACGAAAAAACGCTTGATGTTCACCGTTGACGTTATCCCTTCGGTTTTCTGCATGGCTACTATGTGGCCGTCGATCGGACGACAAGTCCGGACCATTCAATGCGGCACCTTTGTACTTATGCCCTGTTGCTTTGCCGTCACGGCTGCACATCCTCTTCCACCGTGCTGCATCCTTCAAACGCATTCTCAACTCAGGATCCCGTAGCCCCAGCCCATCTCCATCCACGTGCGGAAACGAAGATATACCGAGTTCGTCCAATGCAAACACGAAGGGGGCTGGGAAAAATGACAGAAAAGCTTGAACGGGCCGTCGCCCGGGCCAAACAATTACCCGAAGAGCAGCAGGATGCCATCGCATCGCTCATCTTCGAGGAGATAGACGATGAAGCACGATGGGATGCGAAGTTCGCACGTTCGCATGAAGTGCTCGAACGCCTCGCATCTGAGGCTGACGCAGAAGACCGCCAGGGTTTGACCCAGGAATTCGACCCGGACACGTTGTGAGGTCGCGGACGACGGCACTGTTTCGGAAGCAGCTCGCTTCTTTGCCAGGTGAGATACAGAGACAGACGAAGATTGCGTACCAGCAATTCAAACGCGATCCGTGGCACCAGAGCTTGCGATTCAAACGGGTGCATCCGAGGCAACCAATCTATTCGGTACGTATTTCAAAAGGCTGTCGTGCTGTTGGCACACGAGATGATCGCGGCATGCTCTGGTTCTGGATCGGCTCCCACGCTGATTACGACAAATTGCTTAGGCGACAGTAATGGCGACATGACCCTCCATGGCCACTCTCTGAGAGTGGCAAAACGGTTCTTGTCCGAACTCGACCTCGTTGGTTTCCCTTCGGCTACCGGGTCGCCGACCGCCGCTGCTTCACATGTTGGTTATCATTTTTGTTTGGCGCGTGTGGCCCATGCTAGCCGGATGCTCCCTTGTTTTGGGAGGAGTAGGTCGTTTGATTTCAGCCTTCCGTATGGTACTATCTCGGATACGTGTGTTGGTTATTGCAAAATTGGACCTCGTGAGGGGAAATCGATGGAAGTAGCTGCGCTGGTGTTGTCATGCTTGAGCCTTGGGATTTCAGGAATAGCGCTATATTTTTCATTTTTTCGACGTCCGAGTCTTTCCGCATACGTAGGTCCCTATGTTTTTGCTATTCACAAGAATTTAGGATTGAGCATTACGGTCCCTACAACAATAGCTAATCAAGCGAATCAAATTGGCGTTGTCCGTCGATGCTCACTTACAATTACACGCGACGATTCACGCCAGCAGAACTTTAATATGGTATGGGGCAATTTCTCGCGTCTCACAGAAGACGGAGGAATGTGGGTACAAGCAGGTGTCGCACATTCGATACCCGTTCTTGGGAGATCATCGCAAACCCGCAATATCGAATACGTGTGGGAATACATTTCCAGGCCGGAACTAAAGATTGTTGAAGGCACCTATTCTCTGAGGTTTGATTTTTGGTCTGAAGAGGATACTCCATTCTCGTCGGTTGCACACAAACTACGCGTCACTAGGGAGGAGGCGGACCGATTGGAGGGGTCGAATGCGGCAGGTAATGGTGGGGCAAGAATTTCGATAGGGGTGGTCTATCTAACTCTGGATCAGGAGACCAGTAGGAATAGTGTGATGACTCAGCACGAAATGAAACGCCTTCTATAAGGATGCGGCCCAACAAACTGTTGCAGTGGACGCCAGTCTCGAGGACTGTGCATCTTCGCTACTTGGCCAGGCGAGTTGCCCATAGACACGGATGTTAGCCATTCGAAAGCCCTATTCATGCACCACCACAGCGGAGTCTCTATGAGCGTGTATGACAACCGCGACGTTCCTGCCTACCAAGCGTTTGATGTGCCGGTGTCGTACTCAGACAACCCCTACATATTGTGCTGGTGGACGCAGGCTCATGATCGAGTTCTCGCGGATCTTATCTCTGAGTGGCACTGGGCGTGGTACTGGAGAGCCAAGGACGCGGTCGTTGAGATTACCCCGAACAACTTGCTCGAGGTATGGAAAAAAGACGACCCACTTTGTTCTGATTATGCCTGGTACAACGTGCTGACGTACTTCTCGGTCTCGCGTGCCAAAAGTCTCGGACTGACAGCAAAGATCCGTAAGCCACTGGCGAAGACCTGTCTTATCTGTAGTGAGATATTCGTAGAGGACTCCCTACCGCAGTCCCTCATCGAAAGGCTGGGAATTGATCGACTGGAATTCTGTGCCCCCTGCCTTCGGGACACCGTACTCCAGAATACTGGAAGCACATCAATATCAAAACATGACACTGCTCAGTACCTACGTGACCTATCCGATCTTTTGGGGCGCGTACCTGCCCAGGGCTTTGGTGAGGGTGTCGGCGACCTTCAAGATATGGAGACTCAAGAACGGGTGATGTTGCTCAGACTGCTTCGAAATAAGCCCTCAACAAAGACGGTCAAAGCTGCTTTCGGATCTTGGCTTAATGCCCTTATTCAGGCAGGTATTCTCGCGGACGGAACTCGACGGACCAGCCGCGGCACTCAGACCATAGCCCGTGACGGGCACGTGTGTTTTTCACTCGGCGAGAAGACGATTGATGATTGGCTTTATCTCCACGGCGTGCCGCATGTCAGGGAGCCAAAGTACCCTGAGGGCAACTACAGGGGCGATTTTCTGATCGGACAGACAATGGTCGAATACTTCGGTCTGGCTGGAGATCCGGCGTACGACAAAAAAATTCGTAAAAAAGAGCGCATTTGTGAGAAGTACGGTGTAAAGCTCGTAGCCATCTATCCACGGGATCTAGCGATTCGAAGTGGGCTTCATCATAAGTTGGCTTCGTTTCTCAAAGAAGGTGGTTATCAAGCCGGTGCATCCAGCTGAAGTAAGGCATCGTTTTTTTAGGTCCCATCTCCCGGCCCCGGAAGGTGGTGCACCTTCAAATACTGTACGCATCGCTGGATTTGGCACCGATCCGTCTTCCCCCCACCGCCCCCCATCTTGCACCCTCCCGCCGTTGCCTGTATACTGATGCCGTTTCCCATCGATAGATCGAATTCGTATGAAACGACGTAAGTTCATCCGCAAAGCGGCAGCCGGGGCGGCGGCCGGCACGATCCTCGCCGGGTGCGGGCGCCGCGAATCCGGCGGCGCGGCCGCCGTACAGACCCGGCCCCGCGTGTCGTGGCAGCTCGTCTCCAGCTTCCCCCGCTCGCTCGATACCATTTTCGGCGCAGCCGACGTCCTCGCCCACCGGCTCAGCGTTCTCACCGAAGACCGCTTCAAGCTCCGCGTCTTCTCGGCTGGTGAACTCGTGCCGTTCGACCAGGTGCTCGACTCCGTACAAAAGGGCACCGTACAGATGGGACACTCGGCGAGTTACTATTTCGTCGGCAAGAACCCGGCGCTGGCCTTCGACTGCACCGTGCCCTTCGGCCTCACGGCCCGGCAGTACAACGCGTGGATGTATTACGGCGGCGGGATGGACCTCATCCGCGGCCTCTTCGCCGACTTCAACGTCATCAATTTTCCCGGCGGCAATACGGGCATTCAAATGGGTGGCTGGTTCCGGCGCGAACTCCACAGCCGCGACGACCTCCGGGGCCTCAAGATGCGTATTCCCGGCCTCGGAGGGCGCGTCATGGACCGTCTCGGCGCGACCGTTCAGGTCCTCGCCGGCGGCGACATCTATCCCGCGCTCGAACGCGGCGCCATCGATGCCACCGAGTGGGTCGGGCCGTACGACGACGAAAAGCTCGGCTTCCACAAGGTGGCAAAGTATTATTACTATCCCGGCTGGTGGGAGCCCGGCCCGGCGCTGTCGTTCTATGTCAACCGCGACGCATGGGACCGTTTGCCAGGCCTGTACAAGGAAGCCCTAGAAGTGGCGGCCACGGAAGCCAATGTGGGTATGCTGGCGAGTTATGATGCGAAGAATCCGCCCGCCCTCCAGCGGCTCCTCGCCGACGGCGTACAACTCCGTCGATTTCCCGACGACCTCATGGAGGCCGCCGAAACCGCCGCATTCGACCTCATGGCCGAGCAAGCCGCCGCCGATGCGACGTACGACAGGGTCTATCAGGCGTACATGAAATTCCGCACCGACGCCTACCGGTGGTTCGCCACCGCCGAACTGGCCTATGCCGACTTCGCCTTCCGCACGGACGGGATTACGTGATCGCCGGCCCTAATGGGCGATGCATCGTGGAGCCCGGGACCATGAGATAAGGTATAGCGATTGCCTTATCTTGCGGCGGATGCAATGCCCCAACATCACGAATCCTTCAACCTTCTACCCACAACCCTTAATCTTCGACCTCCAACCCGCCCATGATCCAATCCGTCGGCGTGTACTGTGCCTCGAGCGACCACATCGACCGGGTGTATTTCTACGCTGCGGCGACGCTTGGCCGAATACTGGCCGAGCGGGAATATACGCTCCTTTATGGTGGCGGCAACGTGGGGCTGATGGGCGAGATGGCGCGGGCCGTGCACGGGCACGGCGGCCGGGTCGTCGGGTACATTCCGCGCCGGCTTCACGGGGCCGTTGGCATTCCGTATATGCGCGCCGACGAGCTCGTCGTCACTGAGACGATGCAGGATAGGAAGCGAAACATCTTCAGCCGCGCCGACGCCTTCGTAGTGCTGCCGGGCGGGTTCGGCACGATGGAGGAGTTCATGGAAGTGCTGACGCTCAAACAACTCGGCTATCACAACAAGCCCATTGCGCTGGTCAACACGGAGAGGTTCTTCGAGCCGCTTCTGGCACTCGCCGATCATTTCTACCGTACGCGCTTCGCCGGAAAACACACACGGCGCCTCTATCACGTCGCGCCGGACCCCGTCGATGCCCTTGACTATATCGACGCATACGAACCGGAGCAGGTGGTCAGTAAATGGGCGGGAGGCGAAGGGGCCAACTAATGCTTGAATTGAATCTCCTTCAACCCGACCCTTCACGTCGTCAGTCGCCGGAGCCTGTGCTCTTAACCGCCAAGATCACAGAATGAGCTTTGCGTCCTCTGCGCCTGCTCAGCGGACTTTGCGGTTAAAACCAAACGAGCAGACCGGCGGTCCCCCGGCAGAGAAACGTTTATTCGTGCCGGGGCTCACGCCATTTCATACTCGGCCGCATTGATCTCGGCCACATTCTTGAGCAGACCACGATAGCGGGTCAGGGCCCGGAATGCTTCGAGGCTCTCGCGGCAGGCTTCACCACGCTCGGCTTCCGCCGAGAGGTCGTGGCGGCCCAGTGCATGCACGCCGTCGAGGATGGCCCCAAGCATGGCGTCGAGTCGGTGTAGAATGGGATCGGTCATCAGACCCTCCAACAAAGATAAAATGAGGACGCTCTCAGGCAGTGGTCGCCATTATTGCCTCTTCCCCTTCACGCTTGAGTATGCTTCGATAGAGCGCAAGGGCGCCCAGGATACCCTGGCTCTTTTCCAGAGCTTGAACCAGATCGGTTTCGTCAGAGAGGTCGAGGTCGCGGATATACTGAATATCGCGGACAACGTTGTCCAGGCAGGCCTGGATCTCGTGTTTTTTCGGGGCATACATCATATTCCTCCCGGCAGATATGTTCGAAGTCCTTCTCACTACCTGCCATTAGGATACAATATCCGTGCCCGCATGGAAATAGGGGGGCCTCCCAATACACAACAGGTATCATGCCCAGCGCCCAGTGAGCAATCTTCCCATCCGCCCCGGGGCTCACGTTTGATCGGTCCGATCGGATAGAGGCAGGACCGGCACGAAGCACGTACGAGGGACCGTTTTTTCGACATGATTCCGCCACATCATGCGGAAGGCGGCTTCGAGGTGGCAAACCCAGCGCGGCACATCGAAAAGGGCAGCGGACGCCTGCCGGGTGGCAAGCTTGTCCCGCAATGCGCGGGCCCGGTGTGGATGCGTGGCGAGGGTGGCGGCTCTTTCTTCGTACGCTGCCGCATCTTCGCAGACCAGTTCCGGAAGTCCGGCGGCCCGCACGAGGCTCGCACCCATGCGTGCGAGATAACTTTCGCCGGGGCGCGTAAGGACGGGCAGCCCAGCCCCGAGGGCACACACGGCCGTGGTGCCGGCATTGTATACGAAGGTGTCGAGGAAGAGGTCGGCAAGGCGGTGCTGCGAGACGTATTCCGGCATCGCGCGTCGGCGGGCAAAAATCAGACGGTCGGCTGCTACCCCATGTGCCTCGGCTTCACGCCGGAGGTTGTCCCGTGCCGACGCGCATTCCCCTTCGTACAGCCACAACACACTCCCAGGAACGCGACCGAGCACCCGCATCCAGAGATCAAATACGCCGGGATCGATCTTGTGGTGCGCATTGAAACAACAGAATACGAAGCCGTCCTCCGGGAGCCCGCAGTCCGCCCGCGTCAGGGGCGCTTTGGACTGCACCGGGGGCGCGGTGGCGACAAAGCACTCCGGGAGATAAACGATGGCTTCGCTGAAATGGGTCGCCACGACCTCCGGGACGGCGATCGGGTCGGTGATGATATATGGCAAGAACGGTGCACCCATGGTGTCGAGGTAGCCGAGCCAATGGGCTTGCACGGGCGCCGGTTCGAAGGCGAAGAGCTCCGTTCGGGTGTGGGTGGTATAGCCGCCGAGATCGACGAGGATATGGATGCCGTCCGCGTGGATGCGCCGTGCGGTCTGCTCGGGCGAAAGCCGGCTCGCATCGACGTACACATCGCATCCCATCCGAATGCGCCGGTTGATGTCGTCTTCGACCGGGACGAGCCCATAGGCATAGACCTCGAACGCGGTCCGATCATGGTGATCGAAGAGCCCGTCAATGAGCGTCCCGACAGCGTGTTGTCGGAAATCCGGCGACACATAGCCGATGCGTAATTTTCCATCCGAGGCCTCCGGATACTTAAAAGCACAAGCTGATTTGCGGGCCTCCGTACGCTGCACGATGGCGTGGGCCTGATGCGCGGCCACGGCCGCTCGAAGCGGGGCCGGGGTGTTGAAGACATTGAATGAAAGGGGTGGAAGTGACGCTGCGTGAGGCTGTTTGAGATGGAGCTGCACGTCCCGAAAAAGGTCTTCCTGCCGTGCCGCATAATCTGACCAGTCGGCTTGTTTGAGGCGAAGGTGTTCGAGGTAGCATCGGATACGTACAGCGTCGGCAGGCTCTAAGCGTATGGCCTTTTGATAGGCTTTGGCGGCATCATCTAGGTGACCGCGGGTGTCGAGGATGCGTGCCAGATTGTACCACGCTTCGGACAAACCGGGTTTGAGGGCGAGAGCTCGTCGGAAACACGCCTCGGCACGATCGAGGTTACCGAGGGATTGGAGTGCCGCCCCTAGGTTATTGTGCGCCAGCGCCATTTCGGGCTGAAGGTGCACTGCCCTACCAAAGGCCTTCACTGAGTCCAAAAGACGGCCCTGTGCCTGCAGCCATCCACCCCACTCGAAAGGTCCCCGGGCATCGTTCGGATGCCGTCGCAAGACTTCGCGCAATATGCCGCCTGCTTTTTCCAGGCTCCCTCTAGACATCATGAGCCGATACAGAGCAAACCATGCATCGAGAAACTCCGGCTTATGTTGGATCGCCGAACGAAAAGCCGATTCTGCTTGGTCCTGTTTCCCGGCATCCTGATACAAACCGCCCAAATTATACCATGCGCCCGCATATTGGGAATTGATTTTGAGGGCTTCCCGGTAGGCTACTTCGGCCTCGTCCACGCGTCCGAGCGCGCGGAGGGTGTTTCCCAGATTATTTCTATAAGTGGCCGACGCAGGCTTGCGTTCCACGGCGCGGGTCAGCCGATCAAGCGCCTCGCCGTACCTTTCTTGCTCATGCCGCACGAGACCAAAGAGGTGAGAGAGCGCGGGTTCGTCAGGGTATTCTTCAAGCAGTGGCGCGAGGCACTTTTCCGCCGCATCGGGGGCACCGGCTTTCAAATGCGCACGCGCAGACGCTACGATTTCCGCCGGGGTTGCACCCGAGCTCACGAGAGCCCCTCCACTTCTTCGGCGGGCCGAGCCCAGTACCCTGTCTCGGGCGTGACCACGGCACGATGGTGCGTATTATCCATCACGCCGAGAATGCCCGGCCGCCGTACGCCTTCGAGGACGTGCACGTCGTAGATTTCCTCACAAGACGTGTGATATCTAAGTGCGCCGGCCACATTACCGCTCGGCAGATGGAGGGCGATCACGCCCGCATGATGGGGCGAATCGGCCAGCGGGAGGTCGCCGAAGAGGTGCTTTTTTCGAATGCGCGAATGGCCGATAAAGATGTAATCGCCCAGGCGCGCTACTCCTCGCGCGAAGCCGGGCACTTTGTTGATCACTTCATACGTGCCCGCCTCGGGGTCGGCGCGGCAAAATTCGCCCGTAGCAGCGAGAGTGAAATAAAGTTCGCTATCATACATTCGCGGCGAATGAGGCATGGGCAGGCCCGAGAGGACCACCTCTCCCGTAGGCACATGCACGATGACGCCGCCGCCGAGCCGGTCGTCGCGCCAGGCTTTAGGGGCGTCGGTAGCGCCGAGAGCCGTCACGTAAAGAGGCTGCCCCTCGTGCATTACGAGGCCGTTAAGATGGCAGCGGTCCTCGGGTGCGAGTGCGCTCACGAACGTCGGCTGCCATACGGGCGTGAAGCTTCGTCGTGCATCGATGTGGCACAGACAGGAGAAAATGGTGTTCACCGCCCACAGCGTCTCGCCTTGCCAGACCATATCATGCAGATCGACAGTACCCGTGTAATAGGTTGCGCGTGGAACGAAAAGGGCATCGTAATGGCCCGGTTTGTTCGGATAACCCGCCATGAGGGATGGCGCATTAGCCATCACCACGACTTCCGCCTTAGTCGCTACGGCTATGCGCCCTTCGTCGACAGCCAGCCCCATCGGACGATCGAAATTGCGGGCCAACTGCGTCACGCTTTCTCCATCCGGGCTTAGGAATAGCACCTTGCCTGCCTGATACGTGGTCAGTGCCAGCGAACAGTTAAGATGGCGCAGGATGTCGGGTACTTCGCGAGTAAAACTGCAGCTAAACGGTGCGAGAGAATCGGCCATGGCATTGAAGCGAATTACAGATCGGAAAGCAGTAGCCGTGGACGAGTCAAGAACATCTCGTTCCCGGTAGTAATAATCGTGGCTCAAAGGTATTTCATTTCGGTCCCAAGTAAAACCCTTCGACACAAAATTACCGCTTGACCGTCCCTTCGTAAATAGTTTTGACCTGCCGGAAACGATGCCGAACGAAACGAGGCGCATCCGATTAACGACGTAGATACATCGGTGAAAATCCACAGACAGCGTCAATAAATACCGGATCCCGCCCCCGGTGGTCGCGAGAATGCTACGTGAATGGCAGGGTGAAAACCGATCAGTTACGATCGCGGTAAACAAGGACCTTACGCCGCACGCCCTCTAGGCCGCGGCACGCGCTTCACGGGATTGAGGGCCTCGTCTATGTCAAGGATGATGTCGTCGGCGGCTTCGAGCCCCACCGACAGTCGGATGCCGCTTGGCCGGATGCCCATGGCGACCTGCTCTTCAGGCGGAATGGGCGCGTGCGTCATACTCGACGGATGCTCGACGAGCGTGCGGACGTTGCCGAGGCTCACCGCCAACGAGACGGTATAGGCGTGGTCCGCGAGGTGATTGATGAAGTGGACGCCGGCAGCCTGTTGAGCGGCGGGCGTGGCGCCTTTCAATTCAAAATAGAGCAGACTTCCCGGTGCAAAATTGCCTTCGTAATCGCGCATCTGCCGCTTCGCGATCTCATGCCCTTCAAAACTGGAAAGACCGGGATAATGCACTTCTTCCACCGCCGCGTGCTCGACGAGAAACGCTGCCAGCCTTCGTGCATTGGCCTGTGCCTGCCGGATCCGCACCGAGAGGCTTGGGAGGCCATAGGCGAGGATGCTCCATGCCGCCCGTGGCGAGAGCACACCGCCGAAGTCCTTCCGATACATGAGAAGCCGATCATAATGGGAGGCCGGGCCGATGACCACGCCGCCCATGTCGGTACCGTAGCCGCTGATGCCCTTCGTCAGACTGTGGACCACGAAGTCGGCGCCCTGTTCGAGCGGACGCTGGCAAAACGGCGTGGCGAACGTGTTATCGACCACGATATAAACGCGCTCCGCCTCCGGCCGCGAGGCATTGATTTCGGCCACTTGTGCCGCCACATCGGCCACATCGACGATCTCCATGGTCGGGTTGGCCGGCGTCTCGAAATAGACCACACGGGTTGCGGGCCGAAGGTGCGCGTGGATGGCCCCGGTAGCCGTCAGGTCGGCGGCCGTCGTCGTGATGCCCTGGCGGGGGAGCCAGTTATTCATGAGCGAATGGGTGCAGCCATACAAAGTATGGTGCGTGAGGAGGTGTTCACCGGCGCGAAGAAGGACGCCGAACGCCGCCGAGATCGCGCCCATGCCCGAAGCGTACGTGACGGCGTTGTCGCCGCCCTCGGCCATCGCGAGGTTTTCCTCCAGCATATCCTTGTTCGGTTCGCGGAGCCGGTCGTAGATATAGATGTGGTGATCGGCCTTGCCGGGCTGGGCATATTCCTGAAAACCCTGCGCCCCGCGCACCGTCGAGTCCAGGCGGAATGTGGTCGACGTGGAGATGGGCGGCACGAGGTGGTGGCTGTATTCCCACGCGTCGCTCCGCATCCGTCCGTGAATGAGCCCCGTCAGGGGGTTGTACGTGCCTTTCTTCTTCATCGTCTTCGTCCTCCGTCCGAAGCCGCCGCGTACCGGCGCGTCTTCAAACTGCTTCGATGGGTATTTTCGTCTCGTGCTTGACGGTGGAGAGCACAAACGACGTGTGAATCTTTCCGAGGCCCGGCATGGGTGCGAGTCGGTGGAGGAGAAAGTCCTCATAGCCTCCGATGTCGGTGGAGACGACCTTGAGCAGATAATCGTTCTCGCCGCTGATGTGGTAGCATTCGAGCACCTCGGGCAACGCCTGTACGCTTTCCCGAAAGGCCCGCACCCGCTCGGCCGTGTGTTCGGCGAGCGTCACCGAGACGAATGAAATCGTCCCCTGATTGACCTTCGACGAATCGACGAGCGCCACATAGCCCCGGATGACGCCATTCTGTTTGAGCTTCTTCACGCGGTCGAGGGTCGTCGCCGGAGCCAGCCCCACCGTTCGCGACAATTCCACATTGGTGATGGCCCCATCCTCCTGAAGGAGGTCGAGGATCTGTCGGTCAATATGGTCCATGGCCCCAATCATGAGATACCTGTAGGTTGCTTCCGGTCGTCGGTCGTTACCAATTATACGATAACGTGGGAGTTTTATTAAATTATATTCGGCCACACCCGTCAATTGCCATCATATATTCACAATCACGTCGCTCCCCGGTAAGACGCTCCGGTTACAAGAGCGGGTGGGTATCTCGGTGTCGAACCCGTATCTTGTGGCCTCAATTACATCCACACGGGACGATCATGAACATCAATGTAGCGGCGGAATATCGTGGGCTCGGCGAGGCCATCGAGGACATGGAGGCCATGCTCGAGCGGGATGACGACGTCCTTTTCCGTACGGTACCGGCCCTCTCAAACTGGTCGCCGGCCCATCATCTGTATCACGTCGCGCTATCGGACGGCCGGATGTGCAAAGCCATTCAGGCCATCTGTGCGGGTCATGAGCGGGCCTCTCAGACGCCTGAACTCAACAAAATCGGCCTGCACATCCTCATGACTGAGGACATGATGCGTGGACGGGGCAAAGCCCCCGGCATGGTGGTCCCGCCGGATACCGTCAGTCGCCCGGATCTGGAGAAAACGTTGGCGCGGTGCCGGAGCAAATATGCTGAGATCGAAGCCCTGCTGCCGTCTTTGCCGGCACAGGCGAAGGGGTTGCCCCACCCCTTCATGGGCGTTCTCGGAGCGAAGGAGTGGCTTCGCCTCGCCCGCATCCACTCGCGCCATCATCTGGCCATCATGCGGGAATTGATCGAGGCTTGAGTTGGCGCATGGGCAAAGCATCGCGAAATTGGGACGTCTGCGATGATTTTGCACGGGCGTGATCTCCTTCCGGTCCGTGCCGGTTCGCCGGATGCCTGATCCCGACCTCGATCGCCATAATTGAACCGGCGACGTGATCAACCTTCAACCCGAACCCATCCTCCATGCACGAGCATCGCATTTCCGTTCGCCGCACCGCGCGGTATTTCACCCGGGGCGCTCGGCCCGATGAGGCACGTGAGGTCTGGTTTGTGATACACGGGTACGGGCAGCTTGCCGCCGACTTCCTCGGCGGCTTCGATGCCCTCGACGACGGCAGCCGGCTCCTTGTGGCGCCGGAGGGCCTGTCGCGGTTTTACATCCGAAGCGGGCAGGGCACGCCCGGCGCATCCTGGATGACGCGCGAGGCCCGCGAAGCCGAGATCGACGACTACGTGGCTTACCTCGATGCCGTGTACGACGCGATTTTCGGCGAGCTCGACCGGGACCGCGTGCGGGTGCGCTTCCTCGGCTTTTCGCAAGGAACGGCGACCACCTCCCGGTGGCTGGCCCTCGGCCATGCCCGTGTGGACCGGCTCATCCTGTGGGCCGGCGACGTGGCACAGGATCTCGACCTTACCGCCCACGGCGAGGTCTTCAGGTCGGCCGACCTGACCATGGTGCTCGGATCGGAGGATGAGTATATCAGCCCCAAACGCATGGCCGCCGAGGAAGCGCGTCTACAGGCCCACGACATCCCCTATCGCCTCCTCCGTTTCACCGGCAACCACCGCCTCGACGATGCACTTCTTCGCACCGTCGCCGCCGAAACCGGATGAAACTATCCAAACCGACCGGGCCACAGCGCCCGTAGCCGCATCCTTTAGGTTGCGCCACGCCGACCGCTGTGCCGGCGCTTGCTACGGCTACCGGTTTTTTTCGAGCCACCGGCCACCAGCCGCCGGCCACCAGGTTATAGACCGGGCAGATGGGTAACACTTTAGACCGGGCACATGGGTAACAGTTTACACAGTGTGTATGGTATGTCTCTTTTTCGGAGAATGCCATGCCCTGGAATATCACTGATCCCATGTCCGAACGCCTCAAGTTTGTCCTGGCCGTCGAAGAAAACCTCTTCAACATGACCGAACTCTGCCTCCGCTTTGGCATTAGCCGCAAGACGGGCTACAAGTGGCTCCGACGCTACCGTCGTTTCGGAGCCGGTGCACTCGAAGAGAGATCCCGTGCACGCCGTACGATGGCCCACCGCACGCCCTCGACTGTTGAGCAAGCGCTCGTTGAGCTACGCAAGGCGCATCCTTACTGGGGTGCTCGAAAGCTCCTGGTCGTCCTCCACAGACGCCGGCCCGAACTCACGCTCCCGGCCGCCTCTACCGTGACTGACATTCTGCACCGTCATGGGTGTATCGTGCCCAAAAGAAAAAGACGTGCACGCACCTATCCCGGCTCGAGGCCGCTTGCGGCCGAGGCCCCCAACCACCTTTGGACGGCTGACTTCAAAGGCGAATTTTTGCTTGGCAACCACCACTACTGCTACCCGCTCACGATCTGCGACGCACATTCGCGCTTCATTCTCGGATGCCAGGCACTGGAGGCAACGGCCCATAAGGCAACCCAATCGGTCTTTACACGGCTTTTTCGCACCTATGGCCTTCCACAGGCCATTCGAACCGACAACGGGACGCCGTTTGCATCGATCGGTCTGAGGGGGTTGTCCCGACTGGGGGCCTATTTTATTCGGCTCGGCATCAAGCACGAACGCATCGACCCCGGTTCGCCCCAGCAGAACGGACGCCATGAACGGATGCATCGCACGCTCAAGGCCGAGACCACCCGGCCGCCCGAAAACACGATGAAGGCCCAACAGCGGCGTTTCAATGACTTTGTCAAGGAATTCAATACCGTTCGTCCGCATGAGGCCATTGAGATGGCAGTGCCGGCCAAGCGATATAGACGCTCAAAACGCCCGATGCCTCGGCGCCTTGCTCGGCCCAACTATGCCGGACATATGGAATTGCGGCGCGTCGGCAAAAACGGCGGCATACGATTTAGAACCCAAAAGATCTTCTTGACCACGGTCTTGGAACGACAATACGTGGCCCTCGAAGAAATCGACGATGCAATCTGGAATATCTTCTACTACGACGTGTTGTTAGCTCGCTACGATGAACGTAACAGGCACCTTTACCCATAGAAAAGTGTTACCTATGTGCCCGGTCCGTTTTGTTACCTATGTGCCCGGCCTTTCAAACCCACGTCATTTACTGGCGTGAACCTTCGGTTACGACCAAGCCTTGCGAGTGGAGACACGCGTCCCGTTCGACTGCGCTTAGGGCAGGCTCCGCCAACTGACGGAGCGAAGCGGAGTAAATCTCATCGACGAGGCCGGGCAATTCCTGACCGGGGAGATCTCTCCACTCGCTTCGCTCGGTCGAGATGACGTGTCGGTGTGACGCGCCTTCAGCCTCCGGCCACCGGCCTTCAGCCTCCGGCCACCGGCCACCGGCCTTCAGCCTCCGGCCACCGGCCACCGGCCACCAGCCTCCAGCCCTCACTTCACCAACATCATCTTCCGTGTGATGACCTGGTCGCCCGCCTGCATCCGGTAGAGGTACAGCCCGCTTGCCAGCCGGGCCCCCGTCGAACGGGACGCGATGGGCGCCGGCGGCCTGCGGGCCATCAACGAGCACCGCCACCTCGCGCCCCAGGATGTCGTACACCGCGAGGCGCACGTCCTCGGGGTGCGGCAGGCTGAAGGAGATCGTGGTGCGCGGATTGAACGGGTTCGGATAGTTTGGCGATAATTCGGCCTCCCGGCGCCTACCGCCCGTCACCGTGCCTTCGCCCTCGACGCCAGTGGCCGCGGCCATCTTGAGGGGCGCCCAGCCTTTGTTATTGCCAGTGTGAATCTCCGTGGTCGTCCCGTCCGGGTCGATGATGGCATAGATGCGCACCGACGAGTCGAGCAGCCCGGTGGGGAGGGTGAAGGTCGTGGACGCCTGCGCGGTACCGCGCGCCTCCATCGGCGGGATGAGCGGGTCGTCGACGCCGCCGGTGCCGGTGATGGCCGTGCCCCCCTCGTCCGGATCGCCCATGAAGAAACGGATCGGCACGTCGTTCGTGGTGGGCAGGAGACTGTAGTTGTGGATGAGCGCCCGGACCGTTACCTCGTCGCCCGGCACCGCCTCGTCGGGGAAAAACCAGAGGCTCTTCGTGCGCTCCTTCGTCGCCTCATCCACGGCGCCGCCGCTCTTTAGATCCTCGAACTGTTCGGGTAGGTTGAGCGAAGGGTCGGGGGCCTGCCCGTAGCGTTCCTGCCACCACGTCGGCACCTCCCCGATGCCCGCAATCGAGGGATCGACGGCATAGTCGAGCACGAGCGTCCCGGCGGTATCCCAGTACACAAACGGCGTCACGGAATAGTTGGCCTTCTTGCCTTCGAGCGTCGTATTGATGGCGCCGAGATTAACCGTGACGGCTTCCAGATTGGTGACGCTCGTCGAATGCGTGTTGAACGTCTCCATGGAGTAGTCGCCATTGAGGTTGACCGAAACCGACGGGATGGGTATATCGATGTCGATATCGCCATTCATCTGAAACGTCGTCGACTCGCTCGATTCGGAAAATTGGGTCGTCTCCTGAGAGACATCCCAGAAAATATCGGTGGAACTGAGCGTGTATTTGCTCGCAGTGAAGACCTGCCGCGCCAGCCGGCTCGGATTCAGATCACGGGCGTAGGAGAGGAGGTTGCCCGGTTCATGGTTGGGGCGGTACGCGGTCGCTTCGGGAGAATTCGACGTAAACCACTGGTCGCGGACCGGGCGCGGGAGCACGATGGCGATGTTGCCGGCGAAGCGCCCGCGCACATACAGCGGGTACTCCCAGATGTCGTAATCCACCACGTCGGCATAGATGGCGTCTTCCTGAAACGTTTCGATGCGTGAGGTCAACGTGATGGTGCGAGAAGAGCCGACGAGGTCCGAGAACCCCTCGCCGTATGACGCCTCGAAGCTGAAGTCGACGCCGATGCCAAGGGCATCGAGGAGGCCGCCCACAAGTTCGCCCGCCACCGGGACCTCACCGAGGATCTCATTGAGCCCAGCCTCGATGCCGGCTCCGATCTGCCAGTCGCCACGCACCTCCGACTGCACCTCGAAGGTGCTCTCGGTGAGTTGCTCATAGACGGCGGAGAAGTCGCATCCCACGCCGTCGAAACAGCCCGCCACGTCGAACTGATCGGTGCCGAAGACATCGAAGTGGATCGGCGGGGCATTGAGGACGACGAGCGGCTGGATGATCTCCGACTCGCGGTTATACGTGGGCGGCCCGAGGCGGACACCCCGGTCACCGAAATCGCCGGAGAACACCATGAGATTACGAACCCCGGTGCCGTCGGATTGCTCGTCCTGTTTCGTCGCCAACTTCTGGAGGCCACCGCCCGGCGTGTACCGGTACGCTTCCATCACATTGACGCCATCTCTGTCGGTACTGCCAATTTCATCTTGCCGGACAACGATGATCTCCGGCCGGTAAGCGGTGGTGGTGTTTGAGCTATACCAGAGGCCACTGGCGCCGTCGAGATCGGCGAGGGCGATGCCGCGCCGGGCATCGGAGCCCGAGTCGGACCCGGGTCCGAAGCTGAGTTCGGTGGTAAACTCGGAAAGGACGGAATCGGACGAGGCATAGATGAACATATTCCGGCCGTAATAGACGAGTTCATCGCGCCCGTCCTGATCGAGGTGCCGGTGACGAGGCTGAGGGCAAAGCCATAGCTGCCGAGTGTCTGTTCGGCGTCGAGGCGCGGGGTTGTCAGGAAGGCGGCCGTCTCGGTGTCCCATGTGAGGCCCTCGACGTACCACCGGTGGGTGGAGCCGTTGTGCGGCACGTGGATGGCCATCGCGATTTCGTCGAGGTCATCGCCATCGAAATCGCCCGTCTCCACGGCGACGCGCCCCATCCATCGGTTGGAATTGTCCTCTTTCGAAAAGATGCTCTCACTGCCAAGGAGCGTGATCGCATCACCGACGTACCGGTAAAGAAAGGCCACGGCCTCCCAGCACCCGTTGGAAAAAGTACAGCCTTCGGTGATCTCCCGGGCGGTCCCGATGATGATTTCGTCGAGGCCGTCGCCGTCGACATCGCCGGTGGCCACATCGAAACGCGCCGACTCATCCACATTGTTGCCGGATGCAATGCCCGTCTGCGGAAGGGCGAGGAGGGTTTCGCCCGTTTTCATCACGAGCGCGGCCCCCTCGACATCGTAAAGTTCGATCGCTATCCGGGCATCGGCATCATTATAAGCGACGAGCAGTTCGTCGGCATCATCCTCATCGAATTGTCCGGATACGAGGCGGATAATGGGCTCCGTCTTACTGGCGATTAGCTTGCCTAGCGTCTTGGCGGCTTTGAATTTATACTCCACGGGCGTGGTCCAGACGAGCTTCGGCAGGGTTCCAGCCCCGGTCTACAGGTCCGTCGACGGCATCGAGACCACGATGGAGCTGTCGGCGCCCTCCCACATCGAAATCATGCGGCCGGTGCCGGATCCATCGAAATCGCCGATGACGGCGTCCATGACCTCGTCGCCGTCGAGGCCGAATTCGCCCGAGGTTTCCTGCCGCCCCTGTGCCTGCAGCGAGTCATCGATAGCCTGATTGCCGAAGCTGACGTAGTCGTACAGCTTACGGACGAGGGTGCCGCCGTGATCGGGGTCCGACCACAGCGTGGCGAGTTCGTTCGACTTGACGACGTTATGATTGTCTTTGAGCGGGTCCGAAGGGTCGGTTTCCTGGCCGTGGGCGGCAATGGCAGCGCCCATCAAAAAAAGCATACAACAGGTAAATCGGGCAAGACGTGATTCCCAGCGGGACCAGGGAGAACGGTCGGATAGAACGGTGTATTCCGATGTGCGGTGCATAATTTTACCCTTGGTTTATGATGCGTGCGGCGCTTCGACCATAACCTGCCTTTTCTCCATGCTTCCCGGCGCCTCCGACAGATTCATTGTGTGATGTCTTGTCCCCCTACGCGCAAAATCCGACCGAAAGTGATAACCGGGACAAAAGAAAGCCGGCGAACGCATTGGCGATACCGCACGCAATGATTATCTTTGACCGTCCATTCCGGCGCTTTCAAATGCAGTTCCGGCCGGTGAGATGGATCGAGGGGTGTCGCCGCATCGGGATATTATTTCAGAATCGAATCCCGGACACGCGAGGCGAATGATCACGCTGAAAGACCGGTTAGTGGAAGAACTGTAGCCTTTCCGTGAGAGGACCCCGCTCGGAGCATCATTTACGGTGTACGGGTGTGAAAACGGATCGCTGGCACCAGATTCAGGCATTGTTCGACGAGGCCCTGGCCCGTCCGAAGGACGAGCGCACAGCTTTTCTGCGCGCTGCCTGTGGAGAGGACCCGGCGCTTTATGCCGAACTCGAATCGCTGCTCGAGGCCGATGACGGCTCCCACACCCTGCTCGACGGGACCGTGCTCGACGCCTTGCCCGAAGCCGCACTCATGGAAGGGCAGCGGGTCGGCGCTTTTCGTATTCTCGAACAGATAGGCACGGGGGGGATGGGCACAGTCTTCCTTGCCGAGCGCGCCGACGGGCAGTTCGAACAGCGCGTGGCGCTCAAGCTCATCAAGCGGGGTATGGACTCGGAACAGATCCTCCGGCGTTTTCGGAATGAACGGCAGATCCTCGCCCGCCTCAACCATCCCCACATCACCCGCCTCCTCGACGGCGGCCTGACCGACGACGGACGCCCGTATTTCGCGATGGAATACGTCGAAGGCGTACCGATCGACGACTATTGCGATGCCCACCATCTGAACATAGAAGAGCGACTCCAACTTTTCCGTGCCGTCGGCGAGGCCGTACAATACGCTCACCGTAACCTCATCGTCCACCGCGACCTCAAGCCGGAAAACATCCTCGTCACCGAAGACGGGCGCATCAAACTGCTTGATTTCGGCATTGCGAAGGTGCTCGAAGAGGACGACGCGGCCCGTACACAGGTGGGCCGGAGGGTGATGACACCGGCCTATGCCGCCCCCGAACAGGTGCGCGGGGAGCCCGTCACCACGGCCACCGACGTGTACGCCATGGGACTGCTTTTATTCGAACTGCTCTTGGGGCATCTGCCGTACGGCGTGACCGGGCAACCGCGAGAAGAGATAGAGCGTCGCATCTGTCAGGACGAGCCCGCGCCGCCGAGCACCATGGTGGGACGCACCCGTGAGGACTGCGAAATCACGCCCGAAACCATCAGTATGACGCGCCGGACGCGGACGGACCGGCTGCGGCGGCACCTCTCCGGTGACCTCGATACGATCTGCCTGAAGGCACTCCGCAAAGAGCCCGAGCGCCGATACGTATCCGCCGAGCAGTTCGTCGAGGACATTCGCCGCCATCTCGACGGCCTCCCCGTGCTGGCCCGCCGGGAGACGGGCACCTATCGACTGCAGAAATTCATTCGGCGCCACCGCACCGGAGTCGTCGCATCGATCCTTCTGATCTTCGCTGTCGGCATACTGACGGCCTTCTATACCGGGCAGCTACGCCTCGAACGCGACCGCGCCCGGCTCGAGGCTGAAAAAGCATCCGAGGTGTCCACGTTCCTTCAAGACCTGTTCACGCTCTCCGACCCCTCGGAGGCCAGGGGTGAGCAGGTCACTGTTCGTGAGATCCTGGATGACGGCGCGGCGCGGGTGCAGTCGGAGTTGTCGAATCAGCCGGTCGTTCAGGCGAGCATGTTGCAGGTCATCGGGCGGGTATATCATCACCTCGGGCTCTACGACAAGGCCCGGCCACTGCTCGAACAGGCGCTGGCGATCCGCCGGGCACAGTATGGCCCTGCCCACCCGGACGTCGCCACAACCCTCGACGAGCTGGCCGGTGTACGCTATGAGCAGGGCGACTTCGATGCGTCGGAGGACCTGTATCGCCGGGCGCTGGCCATGAACCGGCAGCTTCACGGCGAGGGCCATACGACGGTGGCAATGTCATTGCATAACCTCGCCCATATTCTTTTTCAGAAAGGCGAATATCCCGCCTCGGATTCACTCTACATACAGGCCATCGCTCTTCAACGTACGCTCAAAGGAGAGGACGATGCCGATCTGGGAACGTTTATGGCCAGCCGGGCACAGCTCGCCCAATTTCGCGGGGACTACCCGCTCGCCGAGTCCCTCTACGACGGCGCCCTTCAACGCCAGCGTGCCGGGCTCGGCGTGGATCACCCCGAGACGATTACGACCCTGCACAATTATGCGGTCTTGTTACAGGATATGGGTGAACTCGGACGGGCTGAGTCGTTGTTCCGCGAGGCCCTCGAACGCTCCCGCCGGGTGCAGGGGGAAGAGCATCCCGACGTGGCGGCGACGCTGACTAACCTCGGCCGGGTCCTCTTTGATCAGGGTAAGTACGATGAAGCCGAGTCGATGTACCGGGAAGCGCTGGCGCTCGACGAAAAGCGTCTTGGCCGCGAACACCCCTACGTGGCCTACGACATGAACAATCTGGCGCGGCTGCTTCAGCTTCGGCGGCACGGCGCAGAAGCTGAGCGCCTGTACCGCGATGCATACGGCATCTACACCCGTACGCTTCCGGAGGGGCACCCGTACAAAGCCAGCCTGTTGCTGGGTCTCGGGACCCTGCTCATCGAGACGAGCCGGACCGGGGAGGCGGACACGCGGCTACGCGAAGGGCTCGACATTGCGCAAAAAGCCCTGCCCGAGGGGCACTGGCTCATCGGAAGCCTGGAGAGCGCCCTCGGCCATTGCCTCTCCACCGAGCACCGGTATCCCGAGGCCGAACAACTGCTATTGACGGGGTATGCGACCCTCATGGAAAAGAAAGGCGCCCAGGATCGAAATACCCGCCAAAGCCTTCGTTATCTCGCTGTCCTATACAAAGCCTGGGACAAACCGGCCTCGGCGGCCCGCTATGAAGCGCTGCTGGCCGATGCATCTTTGTGATACAATGCCCACCCATAAATAACTGTCGTCTCCTTGTGTTACGCATCGGATTGTGGATTCCAAGAAATGAAGAGAAATAATGGCGGCTGTTGAGCACGCTCAATGCCTACCCGCCTGGGACCGGGCTCGCTGCATCGATCAAAATGCCCAAATCTACTTTTTCGCCGTGACATTGAACAATTTCTGTTGTACGACCGAGGAGACAGTGATTTTCCGGAGCAATCGGCGATGCCCAACCATGCTTTTCCTAATGCTTCTCCCCAATTCTCAACCCGTGACATGGTTGGCGTGTATCATATTCGACGTGAAGGTGCCGGCGGCGGGATGGGGACCGTCAGCCTCGCCGTACGCACAAGCAGGCTCCAACCGTTCAGTGTGGCTGTGAAAACCATCCGACGCGGACTCCATACCATTGCCAATTGTGCCCGATTTATATATGTTTGCAGGATCGTCGCTTCGCTTGACTATCCAGACATTGCCCGCACTGATTCATCCACAGGACGCTATCTGAAGACGCCTAAAAATTCTACTCCAGAACAGAAATAGGATGATGCGTCTCCTATTTGGAGGCGAAAGCCACACAATTATTCTTTAGCATACCGGGCCATTTCTTAGAATATTCGAGCTTCAATACAAGCGTGATCGAGATCTCAGCCTGATCTATCCCCCTTGACCCTTACCTGTCGGTTCCGGAGATTGTCGGTGCCCACAGAATGCTCACGCCTCCGCAACTGTTATGCTCTCGCACCATATGACTCGTTCACGACTTGTTCTTGGAATTATTGCTTTCGTGTCTCTAGCTGCCCTCGCCCTCGCGTGGCCGCGCGAACCCGATGAACCACTCGTCTCCACGTTCTCCATCGTCGGCTTCGATGCCGAGACCGGCGACCTCGGCATCGCCGTGCAATCCAAATTCCCGAACGTTGGCTCGGTGGTGCCGTGGGCGAAAGCAGGCGTCGGAGCCGTGGCCACACAGAGCTTTGCCAGGCTCGATTATGGTATCAAGGGGCTGGAATTGATGGAAAACGGAGCCACGGCCGAAGAGGCGCTTCGCATCGTCATGCGAAATGATCCCGATCCGCAAAACCGACAGGTCGGGATCGTGGATGCGCACGGCAATGCAGCGATGTGGACAGGAACGAAGTGCTTCGATTGGGCCGGCGGGCGGGTCGGGCAGAAGGACGGCTCGGTGGCCGAAGGCGGCCTCGAACAGGGCAACAACGGCCACATCATCACGGGCCACGGCTTCACGGCACAGGGTAACATCCTCGTCTCGAAGGAGACCGTCGAGGCTCTCGCCGACACGTACCGGAGCACGCAGGGCAGCCTCGCCGATAAGCTCATGGCGGCGCTCATCGCGGGAGGCAAAGCCGGGGGCGATCAGCGCGGCGAACAGAGCGCCGCCCTTCTCGTCGTGCGCAAAGATGCTGGCTACGACGGACAGGACAACTTCATCGACATCTCGGTCTATGACCATCTGACCCCCATCGCAGAACTCGACCGGTTGTATAAACTCAATAACCTGTATTTCACCCAGTCGAAGCCGGAGAACATGGTACCCGTCACCCCGGAGATCGCGAAGGAAATACAGAAAATCTGGACCACGCGGGGATTTTATGACGGCCCCATCGACGGCATCGTGGATGCGGAGTTTCAGAAGATTTTGGTCGACTATATGGGCTGGGAGAATTACGACATCCGCATCCCGCCCGTTCAAAACGTAGACCTCGTTGCCGGTCAGAAGCTCATGATCGACAAGGAGGTGCTCAAGGATATCCGCGACGTCTTCCGTGAGGGCCGCTGGAAGCCGCGGATTCGGTAGGGCCGGGCCTGGATGTCGGGTAATCCTTTCGCTCACCGTTTCAAGAAAAGGAAGTCGTTTACTATGCGATGCTGCGGCTCTTAAGGGAACGACGTGGAATCGAGACACGAGACGGACGGAGCCAAGGGGCGTAAATCTCTCCCGTGAGATCAAGCAATCCGGGAGCGGTGAGATCTCACCGGTGAGTCAAACAAGTCCCGAACGGTGAGACCGGGCGATACCCGAGCAAAAGCACTACGTCATCTCGACCGAGCCTTGCGAGTGGAGACACGAGGCGAAGCCGACTGACGGAGCGAAGCGGAGTAAATCTCACCGGTGAGTCAAGCAATTTGAGAGCGGTGAGATCTCTCTGGTAAGGTCAAGCCATTCTCTATCGGTGAGCTCTCTCCTCACTACGTTCGTCGAGATGACTTAGAGAGGATGTGGGCGAGAGCGTGCCGGCGAAACGGGAACAGTGAGACCGGTCAATCCCCAACCCTAAGCACCACGTCATTTACTGACGTTAACCATCGGTTACCACCGAGTTTCGCGAGTGGAGAGATCTCCCCGGTGAGGGCAAGCAATTCCGGATCGGTGAGATCTCTCCCGTGAGTCAAGCAATTCCGGATCGGTGAGATCTCTCCTCACTTCGTTCGTCGAGATGACGTAGAGAGGACGTGGGTGAGAACGTGCCGGCGAAACGATGAAGTGGGTTGACGGGTTCATTGTGATGATATGCAAGGTTCTCTCCGATACCTTGAACCTGTGTAATGCCCCTCTTCATGAGAGCGTAGCCTATCCATCGAACATGGACCGATATTGTGTCTACATCCTTGCAAGTGCCACACGCGTTCTGTACACCGGTGTCACCAATAATTTCCGGCGGCGAATGAATGAACACAAAAGTGGAAAAATAGGCGGTTTTACGAGCCGATACCGCGTTAAACGACTTGTCTATTTCGAGGAGCATCAGAGCATTCGCGACGCCATTCATCGAGAGAAAGTCATCAAGAAGTGGAGGCGCGAGAAGATAATTTCGCTCATCGAGTCGATGAATCCCGAATGGTCTGACCTCATGGCCGAATAGATTTCGCTGATGAAACCTGGCAATCCCAACCCAAAGCACCACGTCATTTACTGGCGTGAACCTTCGGTTACTACAGAGCTTTGCGAGTGGAGACACGAGGCGAAGCCGACTGACGGAGCGAAGCGGAGTAAATCTCCCCGGTGAAGTCAAGCAATTCCCGATTGGTGAGTTCTACCCGGTGAAGTCAGGCAATTCCCGATCGGTGAGATCTACCCGGTGAAGTCAAGCAATTCCCGATCGGTGAGATCTACCCGGTGAAGTCAAGCAATTCCCGATCGGTGAGATCTCTCCTCACTTCGTTCGTCGAGATGACGTGGTGGTGTAGTTGGTCGAAGCTACGTGGGGATGCGTCGAAGCTACGTGGGGATGCGTCGAAGCTACGTGGGGATGCGTCGAGGCGATGTGGGGGGCAGCACATTCATGCACCATAGAGCCGTCATTCACCCCGGTATTCAGATCATTGATCACACTCTGGTCTTACCAACATAAGCAGGTGGACCAATTGGACACCACACCGGGTGAGGCTGTAACGATTTTTGTGTAATTGGATTTTGGGCGGTTCATAATTCAGATCCTGATTCCCCAGTTTTTCGGTAAACGATCGGGGAAGTGGATCGCCAGTTCCTGTGCGATGCGGGGCC
>Ga0114931_10000036_pt1 | contig 124979 bp, 112 predicted proteins | sample 2SBtaG_FD_89579 | JGI IMG/M metagenome (GOLD analysis project Ga0114931, IMG submission 89579) | Deep subsurface microbial communities from Kolumbo volcano to uncover new lineages of life (NeLLi) - 2SBTROV14_V59a metaG | ecosystem: Environmental > Aquatic > Marine > Volcanic | place: Kolumbo...
AGCCTGCTCCCCGTCTTGCTGTTCCTGCTCTTGCTCATCTACATGGATGGCTATCGCCTGGTCAGTCCCCGGCGCGTGATCGTTGCTGTGGCAATTGGAGCACTGGCGGCCGTCGCTGCCCTGGGGGTCAACGGAGCCATCGTCGATTCCGGAGGTCGGTCGCTGCATGGCTATTCGCGTTACGGGGCGCCCCTGGTAGAGGAATTGTTAAAAGCGCTGCCCGTCGCTTTGCTTGTGGCGTCGCGACGAACTGGGTTTCTTGTCGACGCGGCGATCGGGGGCTTTGCGGTGGGTGCGGGGTTCGCCATAGTGGAAAACACATGGTACGCCGGAGAGCTGGCGAATGCGGGAGTGGGGGTATGGGTGATCCGCGGATTTGGAACTGCCGTCATGCACGGCGGGACGACGTGCGTATTTGCCATCGTGTCCAAGGGACTGTTCGATCGAATCGGGAAGTGCGTGGCCTTCGTGCCCGGGTTTGTGGTGGCGGTTCTTGTACACAGTTTGTTCAACCACTTTATCCTTCCCCCGGGCACAGAGACGCTGATTATCTACGCGACGCTGCCTCCCCTCGTGTTGTTCTCATTTTATCGCAGCGACCGTGCGCTTCGTCGCTGGCTTAGACGCGGGCTGGATGCCGACGTGCAACTGCTGCAGATGATCGGATCGGGGAAATTGTCCAGCACGCCGGCCGGCGAGTACGTGCGTGCGATCCGCAACCGATTTCCGTCCGCAATAGTGTTGGACATGATCTGCATAATTCGACTGCACACCGAGCTGGGGATCAGCGCAAAAGCGATGTTAATGATGCGCGCGGCGGGTTTTGAGCCTGCTCCGCCGCCGGATACCCGCGAAAAATTCGATGAACTCCGCGCGCTCGAGCGTTCGGTGGGGCGTGCAGGGCGGTTGGCGCTGTCGCCCCTCTTGCAGCGCAGCACCCGCGACCTCTGGCAATTCTACATGCTCGAAAAAAAAGTTCGCTGACGGCCGGCGGCTTACCTCGTCGTGACCGGGTGGTATCGGGGTGACGCCCCCCCCCTTGTTTCGCGCGCTCACGATCCCCTCACGGGGCTACACTCCGCTACGCTCGGCTTCCGCACCTGCGGCGCGGCGATCTTCGCTAGCTCCCGTGAAGCCCCTGCGCGAAAATCCGTTCGCACGCCGATTCCCCGACGCAGACGACATGGCAACGGCTGGACACCTCCATTATCGCAGGTTGGTCGGCGGACGGGCCGCCGAACGGAGCTACATGAGGGGTTTCTGCATTCAGGCGTTTTCTTCGGAGGCATCCCACCATGAATCCGTATAGCTGGGCGGGTCTGGGTGCACATGCCGAGTCCATTACCGTCGCGTCCCCGTCGAGGTTGCCTGGAACAATGGCCACACGAATGGCGCCGATCGTATCCTAAGAGGTTGACACCAGCCGTTTCCATATTACTTCAAAAGCACCATTTTGCGTACGCCCGTAAACCCGGGGGCCTGGAGGCGAGCGAAGTACACGCCGCTGGCCACCGCATGGCCCGCCGTATCGGTCCCGTTCCATACGGCGCGGTGATTTCCCGCGGTCAGACGCGCCGCAAGGATTTCGCGTACAAACAGGCCACGCGCATCAAAAATACGCACGCGCGTGAAGCCGGCGTGCGCCAGTGTGAATGGCACGGTGGTACGCGGATTGAATGGGTTGGGGTAATTGGGCGCGATAGATGACGGCGCGACCGTCTTCGACACCACGCCGGTTTGCAGCGGTACCAGGAACGTCAGGTCGAACGGGGGCAGGCCGGTGCTCACCGGGGAGGTTGTGATTTCCACCCCGGTGGCGGCGTTGTAACAGCGAATACCGGGTGCGGTGATGGTGCGGTCGGCCAGGTAGAGCAGTCCGTCGGGGCCGCGTTCCACGTCCTGCAATACGTACGCCGAGGGTGCGTATACCGTGGCGATCCTTGCTCCTGTCCGGGGGTTGAACGATATCAGGTGTGTATAGAACTGTGGCGTACTGATTATTGCGTATCCAAGGTCGGGCGCCACAATTTCTACGTCGAGAATGTCCTCGCCTGTCGCACTTTCTGTAAAAATTGTTCCCAGCGATTGCAGCGTGACGGGATCGATTGCTTCCACGCCGCCGTCGAGGAGGCCGAAGAATCCTGTTTCCGAGAGATACAGCGTGCCGGTAAAGCCATCCAATTGCATTTCCGAGAACGGATCCGGGTGGGTGGTGGTGATCGGTTGCACGCCGGGAACATGTGCATTGGCGTCGAGAAGTGTATCCGCAGAAATGTCAACCACGGCGATGTAACTTGCCGCGGTTGGCTGGAACGCGTTGTTGCGGTCGAGCCGTTGCACGCTTACGAACAGCCGATTGCCCACGAGCGCGAGCTGGTCCATCTCCGGGATCCCGTCGGCATCGGCGAGTGCGGACAGGTCAATCGTTCCCAGAACGGCGCCGTTGGAGGGATCCATTTTCCAGAGGTTGGCCTTTTCGTATCGGGTTACATAACACGTCGACGGCCCGGTACACACGATGTCGTGGGGGTTCGAGCCGTTGCCCGTGGAGAATTGACGGATCGTCGAGAATCCGGCGTCGGGGTCGAGAACCTGTACATTATCCTGTCCAAGCCGGTTGACTACATAGATCAGGCCGTTGTAGTAGCGCGCTGTCGCATCGCTGAAGATCGACGCCACGCCAATGGTGGCATGTTTCGATTGCAGGTCGATCCAGGTCGCCGAGCCGGAAGAAAAATCGGTCGTGGTCACGAAGAGAGAGTTTGCCGTGAATGCGGGCGAGACTGTCGCCGGTGCATCGCCGATTGTTGGTGCACCGGCCGTTGCGGACGCGCCGGACGCGCTGGCTGCCGTGGCCCTGCCGGACGTAACTCTGCCCGTTCGGGATACCTCCCGGGATGCGGGCGCCGCACCGGCGGAAGTGGACAGGGGAATAAACAAGGATAAAACGACAGCGAGGGGGAAACGATACGAACACATGACATGTACCTCCCGAAGCGCGATGCGTAATCACACTGTCACTGGTGTATGGAGTACCGGATTGTGGCAAAAAAAGATCTCCCCGGCAGGGGAAACCCCGCCACATCTCCGATTCGGTTATTGGTAAGGTTTTTTCCTTCCATCGTTACCGAGATTCCCGCGGGCAACGAAACCGTAGCGGCTACGTTATGCAGTTCGCGCGTGTCTGTTCGTTGCAGGTTGGCGCGGTCGATCCAGTTGGCCCCCGTCCGGTGGTACTCGTATGCCAGCGTCCACCGGTGCCACGGTACGCGCAGCGACGCGGAAATCTCGTTGCGCGGCCGCGACGGCAGCTCGTTTCCGTGATAATACGCGATGGCGCTGGTATCGCGCGTTTTCATGTGGGTCCATGAGAATGAAGCGTGTACGTGTCCGGTGAGCGCGGCGGATGCGCTCGTCTCCACGGCGCGCACGCGTGATGCCCCGATGTTTACCGGGCGTGACGTGAACTGCGAGTTGGGGAAAAAGAGGATGAGGTTTTCGGTATTTGTCGACACGTATACGACTTCAAGGAATGCGTTTCGTAGTGACCCCATGCGATCTGCGGTGAGTACCACGCCGACGTCACGGTTGGTTCCGGTTTCTGGTTCGAGCTTCGGGTTGCCCGTGACCGAGCCGGCATTCCCGAACATCTCGAGGAAGCCGGGCAGGCGCTGGTAACGACCGAGCGACCCCTTGGCCGTTAGCCAGGCCAGGGCGCGCCAGCGCACGCCGACCGAGGGCGTGCGTTCATCGGTCTCCGCACGACCCGCGGTCACCGGTGGTAACCACGGGAAACGAGGCGGTTCCTGGTATTCGGACGTGGTGTGTTCGTAGCGCTGCGTGACCGTCACGAGCAGCGCATCGTCGGCGAGGTGCAATTCGCCGGTAATCGCCGCCGTGCGGGCGTGGCGCCATCGTGGCGGGCCGTCCGCGGGGACGGGCAGGTTGTCGTGCGGTACGAAGCGCTCGCGACGGATGTCGAGTACCGTGTCGAACACGAAGGGCGTGCGGGGCGGGAACACGCGAAGATGCACCCGCCCTCCGCCGCCCGCGAATCGGTTGTCGGTATCCGTACCGGTGAGCGCGATATCGGCATTCGGGTCGCGAAACCGATCACCGAAGCGCGAAGTGTATGCCCGGGCGTCCGCGCGCAGCAGGTGCCACCATGCGTTGCCCGCGAACGCGATCTGTGCCACTGTTCGCGATCTCTCGCTCCGGGCCGTGGTGGACTGGTTCACGCCCAGCCCCGGAACGCCGTGCGCATGCGTGAACCAGTCGATGCCCGCGGTGAACCGGCCTACCTGTGTGGCGGTGGCGTTCATACGCAGCAGCGTATTCCATAACTCATGGTCATTGTTGGTGCGAGTAGATATCGCGTCATCGCCGGTATTCTCGGCGGTCCCGTTGTTGTCGAAGAACGAAAACCCACCGCGTGAGTATTCGTGGGATACGTGCAACCTGGTTGCAAGAAATGAACGGCGTGCCCGCGCCGTGATGCGTTGTCGTGAAGTATCGAACGATCCGTACGATGCCGTGAATTCTCCGCCGGTTGCCGGCGCGCTGTTGGTACCGTCAGGCGACAGGTGCGAAACAAGATTGATGGCCCCGCCGAGCGCGGAAGCACCAAAGCGGGTGGGGGAGTACCCGCGGAACACTTCGATGCGCTCGATGCCGCCGAGTGGCAGGTCGGAGAGGTTGCTGATTGCCGAGTACGGGTCGGCGACGGGCACGCCGTCGAGATATACCGCGACCTGATTGGCAGACGACCCGCGGATGGAAATCGTCGCGAAATCACCGAGGCCGCCGTATTCGCGAATGTGTACGCCCGCCAGCGGTGCGAGCACGCTCGCGAGATCCTCCACACGGGTGCGCCGGCTTGACAGGTCGATGGCCGTGACAAACCCCGGCGTGTTGGTCTGCTCCAGGCGCGGGTCGATACGTGGAGCGGCGATAACGATGGGCGCCACCACATACATGGTATCGCCGCGGGCGCGGTGACCGATACGCGGTTTCTTCCCCGCGCCCGACGTGGCGGTGTCGCGCACGGCCCACGCTGCGCCGGGCGCCGCAATTGCGGCAGCCACGCACGCGGTGAGCGTGACGCAAAGAACGCGGCATAGCCCCGCCGGCACCGCGGTAGCCGGGGTATGTTTCTGGATTATGTGCGGGTACGTCGCGGCACCCTTCCTCTCAATCCACGAAGAGGTAGCGATGAAAACAGATTTCAGGCGGGTGTCCTGGCTGATGGCTCGAGCGCCGTCGCCCCCTTCCCGGCAAATTGCCAGTGGTTACGGGCGGCTGACTCACCAATCACAGTGGCGGGACCGCGAGGGAATTTCACCCTCTTCCCCTGTTTCGTCCGGCGTAAAAACGCGTGAACGCGAAACCAAGCACCCGTGCGAACACGGATGCGTGCGAAACCGCATGCGTGCGTTTACGTGTCGGAACCTGAAACGTTGAATTGTTAGCGGCAGTATATGGACGGCCAGGTATTCTGTCAACGTGATTTCACCCGGACGCACGGGTCGGGGGCGACAAGAAATAGTCACGCGTAATCTGCGGATGTCGCGCAACGACCATCGCGACCGTATTGGTTCGGTATAAATGCACGGGTATGGCGCGTTGTTGTACGTTGGCGCAATCCGACGCACGCGTGTACAATGCACGGATGTGCAAGCAGGCGTGGAACTCCCGGCGCGATAATCGAGACAGACATCATCCGAATCCCCGGCGATGACGTCCATTCCCTATATCGGTGAGGCGCTTTCGGTTATTGCCGCGGTATTGTGGGCGCTGTCGCTCGTGCTGTTTCGCCGCAGCGGGGAGCGTGTGCATCCCATCGCGCTCAATACATTCAAGGATACGATGGCGGTTCTGCTCTACGTGCCCGCCATGCTCCTGGCCGGGGAGTCTCTGGTCCACCCCGCTCCCGCGCGCGTTTACTGGCTGTTGCTCCTGTCCGGCGTGATTGGCATCGCGATTGCGGACTCGCTGTTGTTTTACGCGCTCAATATGCTGGGTGCGGGAGCGTATGCGCTCGTCAGCGCGCTGTACAGCCCCATCATTATTCTGCTGTCGTTCCTGTTTCTCGGGGAGCGGATGACGGTGTGGCAACTGATCGGGGCGGCGATGATTGTGACGTCGGTCCTGGAAGTCGCTCTCGGAGGTGCCAGCGTACACCTTCCGCCCCGTCGGCGCGCGCTGGCCATCCTTATCGGTCTGGCCGATGTGATGTCGATGGGCATCGGCGTGATTATCGTGAAGCCGTTGCTCAACGACGCGCCACTGTTCTGGGCAGCCGAAGTACGGTTGCTTGGTGGCGTAATCGCGCTGTTTGTGTTTCTCGCCTTCCATCCCGGACGACGCCGGATTGTGGGCTCGTTGCTCACCCCGCACTACCGCGGAGTTACCGTTTTCAGCTCTTTCCTCGGGGGATTTGTCGCGATGACGTGCTGGCTCGCCGGAATCCAGCTGGCAGACGCCTCAGTTGCCGCGGCGCTCAATCAGACGTACACGGTTTTTACGTTGGTTTTCGCCGCGATCATTTTACACGAGCGCGTCACCATCGGTCGGGTCATCGCCATCGCGGTGGCGCTTGCAGGTGCGATGCTTGTCACGTTCGGCTAGGCATACGACCTCTCAGTGGGCCCGTTTGGATGCGCTGCACTCCGGACAGACCGGAGCGTGGGCCTTCGCGTTCACCCATTTATCGAAATGGGCGACGAGCGCATCGGACCCGTGTGAGCACACATGGGTAAATTCGAGGAACGCCGCGATTCGGGCCATGGTTTTCTGGCTCATCACGTGTTCGAGCACGCACGCATCCCGAGCCGCCGATGGCTCGGGCAGACGGAGCACTTCGAGGAGAAACCGGTGGATCAGATCATTGCGTGACTTGACATCCCGGGCCGCGAGTCGACCGCGGTTGGTTAGCCGGACGGAACCGTAACGGGAATGCTCTACGAGGCCTTTTTTCTGCAGTGTGTCAATCGCGCCGGTCACCGAAGGCATTGTGACACCGAGTCTCTCGGCGATCACCTTGACACGCGCCACGCCCCCGTCGCCGTCGATCTCGTAGATGGTCTTCAAATACATTTCCATGTTGGGCGTGAGTGACTCGGACACGATGGATCTCCTTGTTGTGTCAAAAGTTAGGGTCCCTAACCCGCCGGGCAAAAAAAACAACCGGCGGCGGCACCCAGCGTAAATAAACAGTAATCATTCCGTTTCCTGTCGTCAAGAGCGCTTCGAACGCTCCTCAGGGCTTATGGCGCACCGTACATTCTGCCGTCGTATTCTTTGAGAACCCACCTTTCCCCCCCCAGGAATTGCCCGCAGCCGGTACGGAGCGCCATTATGGATACGGCAACGCCCCGCGCGGCCCGCCGGGTGCCGTCCTGCTCAATGGACGCCGAACGTGCTACACGGCGGTAACCGTCATGGGCTGCTTCAACGTCAGCACCGGACATGACGCTTTGCGCACGATTTGTTCGGCTACGCTGCCCATTAACATGTGCGAAAGACCGCCACGCCCGTGCGTTGCCATCACGATCAGGTCCGCGCCATGTTCATGCGCAAATCCCACGATCGCTTCCACGGGATCGCCCGACAATACGTGTCCCGTTGCCTCCACGGTATCCGGCACGCGGTCCGCGATCAAATTGTGGATGCTGGTTCGTGCTCTCTCGGTATGGCTCTCGTCAACGACGCGTTCGTCCACCCCGATCCACGCGATGTCCGAAACCTGAAGCGATGGTTCGCACACATACACAATCTGCACCCTGGCGTCGAATCGCTCGGCGAGACCCACAGCGTAGGGCAGAGCGCGCAGAGAATAATCCGAAAAATCCGTCGGCACCATAATGAGATTGAATTTCAACATAACCACGCACCTCCGTATCGCCTGCCGTGCGGGCTAGGCCGCGCCCGGTCGTACTACGGGTAGAATTCTTCGTTTGTGGTCGAGTTCCGACGCCGCTTCGTGGAGAGTCATCATCGATACCGTTGAGAAATACTGTTCCCGGAATATTTTCCAGTACCGGTGCAATGCGCACCCGGCGTCGTCGGAACACCGATCGAGTCCGAGTATACACATCCGCGACAGGTCAATGGGGCCGTCCACCGCTTCGATTACTTCGATTACCGTCATTGTTGTTCCCGGCCGGGCAAGCTGATATCCCCCCCCCGGCCCCTTGGTAGACTTCACCAGGCCTTTGTTGCGCAGGCCGTGGAGAATTTTTGCGAGTGACTGACGGGGGACGCCCGCCGCGTCGGCGATTTCACGAACCAGAACCGGTCGCGGCGAGTTCTTGTGCGCCAGGTAAATGAGTGCGCGCAACGCGTGCTGGCAGGTCGGGGAATGGATCATCATATCGCCTTATAGTGGGTCCGGTATTCCTCTATATTCTGAGGATAGGGCGAGTTGGGGCGGGTGTCAACGCCATAAAAAGATCTCCGGGTAGTGTTTACGGCAACGCGACCGCCATCTTCGATGTGCCGGGGCCTTGCAACCCTAACTTATTTTTATTAAATAAGTTAAAACGTGGGCCCGGCCTGCGAGAAGTCTTGCTCCCGGCGATCGACATGCGGTATCCTCCCCGATATGCCGATACCCACCCCGTTTTTCCCCCGCATCGAACCGCTGTGCACCAGTCGGCTATACAAAGACTGGGCCGGGTATCACGCGGTGCGATCGTACCGGACCCACCACGAGGCCGAATATTACGCGTTTCGGCACGCCGCGGGGATGATCGACGTAACGCCGCTGTTCAAGTACGACGTCCGCGGCCCCGATTCGGTACGGTTGCTCGCCCGGCTGATGGCCCGTAATGTGGCACGGCTCAAGCAGGGGCAGGTCTACTATCTGTGCTGGTGCGACGACGACGGTAAGGTGATCGACGACGGTACGGTTTCTCGCATCGAAGATACGCACTACCGCGTCACTTCGGCGGACCCGGCGCTGCACTGGTTTGTACGTCACGCACGCGGTTTCGATGTGCGGGTGGACGACGTCACCGCGTCCATTGCGGCCCTCTCGGTACAGGGTCCGTATGCACGCGACGTTGTCGACCATGCCACAGGCGGGGCGGTTTCGGCGCTGAAGTTTTTTCACCTGACGCGCGCACGAATCGGTGCGACCGACGTCATCGTAACCCGCACGGGGTATACCGGTGATCTCGGGTTCGAAATCTGGGTTGCCAACGACGGCGCGATCGGTGTGTGGGACGCAGTGATGGAATCGGGACGGCCGTACGGACTCCTCCCGTGTGGTCTCGACGCGATGGATGTTACACGAATCGAGGCAGGGTTCATCCTCAACGGCGTCGACTATTTTTCGGCTCTGCACGCGATGATCGATACGCGCAAGGCGTCGCCGTACGAACTCGGCCTCGGGTGGGCGGTTCAGTTGAAGCGTGCCTCGTTCATTGGGCGCGATGCGTTACGGCGGGAAAAAGCCGGCGGATCCGCGCGTACCTTTGTGGGACTCGAATACGACTGGGACGAGACCGAGGCACTGTTCCGGGAACACGGCCTGCCCCCGGATGTGCCGTCCGGCGCCTGGCGCGACGGACGTCCCGTGTACGATCCGTCCGGCCGCTTTATCGGGCAGGCTACGAGCGGTGCGTGGTCGCCCGTGCTCAAGCGCTCGCTCGCGCTGGCCACGGTAAATTCGCGATTCGGCGCCGAGGGAACGCGCGTTCGCATCGAAGTTACAGTGGAATATGAGCGGCGTACGGTGACAGCCACGGTGGTACGACGCCCATTCTTTGACCCCGAACGCAAACGCGCATGAAACGATACGACGCGATTGTCATAGGGGGTGGTCACAATGGACTCGTGGCCGCAGCGTACCTGGCCAGGGCCGGGCGTGACGTACTCGTGCTCGAACGACGACACGTACTCGGTGGCGCGGCGGTTACCGAAGAGTTGTATCCCGGATTCAAGTTTTCGGTATGTTCGTACGTGGTGTCGCTGTTCCGCCCGCACATTATACGGGAACTCGAACTGGCGCGTCACGGCATGCAGCTTATCCCGCTGGAAACGTCGTTCACTCCGCACCTGGACGGTCCCGGTCTGGTGCGATGGGCCGACGCGCACCGCACGCGGCGCGAGGTGTCACGTTTTTCACAGAAGGACGCCGAGGTCTACCCGGAATTTTCGCTCGCGATGAGCAAGATGGGGTTCTTCGTGAAGGACATCATCGATAACCCGGCGCCCGATATTCTCTCGCGCGATCCGCGCGAACTCCACCGGGTGTGGAAACTCTTCAAGCATTTGCGCAGTCTCGGGCCGGACGCTGTCCACTTGCACACGCAGTTACTCACGATGAGCGCCGTGGATTTTCTCAGGTTGTGGTTCGAGTCCGAACCGTTGATCGCGCCGATGTCAGTTAGTGGAATCATTGGAACGTTCCTTGGGGTCCGCTCGCCGGGCACGGCGTACGTTTTGCTCCACCATTACATGGGCGAAATCGACGGCGCGTTTCGGTCGTGGGGATTCTCTAAGGGAGGTACGGGTGGGTTGAGCGCGGCCATTGCGGATGCCGCGCGGAGTTTCGGGGCCGAGATTCGTACCGAAGCGACCGTGCAACACATCTGCATGAAGAACAGACGCGCGGTGGGGGTGGTTCTCGACAGCGGCGAGGAGATCCACGCGCGCACGGTGCTCTCCAACGCCGACCCGCGCCGCACGTTTTTGGGGATGGTGGGTCGAGATCACCTCGACGACGAGTTTGTAACGCAGATCAACCGGTACAAGTATCGCGGGAGTTCCGGAAAAGTGAACCTCGCGCTCGACCGGTTGCCCGAGTTTACCTGTCGACCCGGGTCGAGCGAGCACCTGCGGGGTGACATTGCCATCGCGCCGAGCATCGACTACCTCGAACACGCGTATGACGAGGCGAAGTACGGTGATTTTTCACGCAGACCGTATCTCAATGTGGTCATTCCATCGCTGGTCGATCCTGGCGTAGCCCCGCCCGGAAAACACGTCATGTCGATTTTTGTGCAGTACGCACCCTACAATATCAAGGAGGGCGCCGAAAACTGGCCTTCGCGGCGCGAAGCATTTGGCGACACGGTCGTCGATACGCTAGAAGAATACGCGCCGGGGTTGCGTGAATCCATCCTGTATCGACAGGTGCTCACCCCGTGGGATCTGGAACAGGAAATCGGGTTGACCGAGGGCAATATCTTTCAGGGCGAACTTTCCGTAGAGCAGCTGTTATTCTTGCGCCCCGCGCCCGGGTGGGCCCGCTACGCCACGCCCATCAAGAATCTGTGGCTGTGCGGATCGGGGGCGCATCCAGGCGGTGGGATTATGGGGTCGCCGGGCGAGCTGTGCGCTAAATCGATGCTGCGCGCGCGCGCGGTGTAACAGGAAAAGCGAATGATGAGTGATGCATACGACGCAATCGTTATCGGAGCCGGGCACAACGGCCTCGTGGCCGGCGCGGCTCTGGCGCGGCGCGGTCACCGCGTGGTTATTCTGGAAAAACGCGGTGTGACCGGGGGACTGTGTGCGCGCGAAGAATTTCATCCCGGCTATTTTGCGTCGGGATTGCTCCACGATACCGCTACGTTACGACGTGGTGTAATCGACGTGCTGCGGCTGAACGAATACGGCCTCGACCTCAATGGGCAGCCCGAGCGCATTTTTTCGCCGGCGCGCGCCGACGCGGGCTCCGATCGCGGGTTGATCATTTCGACGAACGCGGACGAGACGGCCGCCGGGCTGGCCTCGGTCAGCGCCCACGATGCCGGTGCGTACGTCCGCTGGAGGGCGTTTGTGAAGCGCGTACGCGGTGTGGTGGAACCGATGCTGTGCGAAGAACCACCCGATCTTTCCGATTTTTCCATGTCCAATCTCATGGGACTCGCGCAGCGTGGGCTGGCGGCGCGGCGACTCGGAGCGAGCGTATTGATGGGACTCATCCGTATCCCGCCGATGTGTGTGGCCGACTGGCTGCGCGAGTATTTCGAGACGGAGGCGCTCAATGCTCTGCTGACCGGCCCCGCCATTCTGGGAACCTGGTGTGGGCCGTGGTCTCCGGGCACGGCCGCGAACCTGCTCATCCGCGAGTGCACGGCGGGCTCGCCCGTGGTTGGGGGCGCGGGGGCGCTGGCCGAGTCGCTGCTGCGCGCGGCACGCCACTTTGGAGCGCAGGTGAGAACCGATGCGAGCGTCACACGCGTTCGTGTATCGAATGGACGCGTCGAGGGTGTTGACCTCAAAGGCGGCGAGTCAATCGACGCGCGTGTCGTGCTCTCTTCGGTGGATCCGAAGACGACGATGCTTACCCTGCTCGATGCGGCCGACGTGCCGCAACAGGCTGTACACCAGGCCGAGGTTTTCCGTGCGCGGGGGACTACGGCGTGCGTACGGCTTGCTCTGGATGGCCGGATCGTATTTTCCTGCAGGCCGGATGCGCGGGAGGCGCACGTTCGTACCGGCGCAGACCTCGATACCCTCGAGCGGGCATTCGATGCGGTGAAGTACCGCCGAATGTCCGAGGGGCCGTGGCTCGACATTTACATCGCTTCGGTGGAAGACGAGAGCGCGGCGCCTGCCGGATGCGACAGCGTAAGCGTACTCGCGAGTTTTGTCCCGCGCGACCTCGACGGCGGGTGGACCGATGCGGCGCGCGAACATCTCGCCAACGCGGTAACGGCCGAACTCGAACGATTCGCTCCCGGTTTATCCAGGCGGGTGATCGGGCGCGAAGTGCTGTCACCGGCCGATATCGAGTCTCGTTACGGAACGTGGGGCGGCCATATTCACCACGGGGAGCACGCCCTCGACCAGCTCGTTGTACGACCGTTCCCCGCCGCCGGGCACTACGCGACCCCGGTGGAGGGACTGTACCTGGCGGGAAGTGGCTCGTTTCCCGGTGGTGGAGTGTCGGGGGCACCGGGTCTGCTCGGCGCGATGACGGCGATGCGCACCCTCTAGACGGCTCGTGGCACCTCGTGCGCTCCCCCGGGGTTTGCCCGGCGCGTGCGGTATGGTATCATAGTAAGAAGTCCGATTTGTTCTTACCGGGCGCGGCGGCGCAATGCTGCGGTGCGCGCCTGTATCCTGTTAGAAGACTTCGAATTGCTCCAGGAGGAAGCGACATTGGAAACGCGAAAAATAGAGCCCACGGCCCGCGTCGAGAAAATCCTCGGCAACTATTCATCGGAAAATCCCGGAACCCGCGCCAAATTATATCGTCTTCTGATGAGCGGGCGGCTTGCCGGCACCGGAAAACTCGTTATTCTGCCCGTCGACCAGGGATTTGAGCACGGTCCGGCGAGAAGTTTCGCCGTTAACCCCGCCGGGTACAATCCCACATATCATGTGCAACTCGCGCTCGATGCGGGGTGCAACGCGTACGCGGCGCCATACGGGTTCATAAAGTCCATCGCCCACAATTACGCGGGACGCCTGCCGCTGATCCTCAAGGTGAACAATCACGATTCTCTGGTGGCGGAAAAAAATCCGATCCCGGCGCAAACATCCAGCGTACGCGACGCACTGCAACTCGGATGTGTGGCGATAGGGTTCACGATCTATCCCGGGTCGAGCCAGTGGCGAACCATGTACGAGCAGTTGCGCGCGCTTTCCGAAGAGGCGCGCGAGGCGGGTTTGGCCGTCGTGGTGTGGTCGTACCCACGCGGTTCGAATATTTCCAAAGAAGGCGAGACCGCCGTGGACGTGGTTACGTACGCCGCGCAAATTGCCGCGCAAATGGGGGCGCATATTATCAAGGTGAAACTGCCGTCGGATTATATCGAGCTGGACGCGGCGCGCAAAGTGTACGAATCGGAAGGCATCGCGATTTCGACTCTCGCCGATCGAGTACGCCACGTGGTGCAGAGCGCATTCGACGGTACGCGCATCGTCATTCACTCCGGTGGCGGGAAAAAGGGCGACGATGCAGTGTTCGACGAAATCCGAGCCATCCGCGACGGCGGAGGTTATGGATCAATTATCGGGCGGAACTCATTTCAGCGCCCGCATGATGAAGCAGTAAAATTTTTGCATACCATCATGGATATCTACGCAGGAAAAATCGACTGATCGCACCCGCCAATCTTGCTGTGAAAAACGGGCCGGCTCCGCGTCGGCCCGTTTTCGTCAATTGGCCGTCGGCGCTACCAGTTCAGGAGCAACCCGGCGTTGACACCGAAGCCGTCTGCGTCGATGTGACCGAATGCGGCGTGGGTATCGAGAAGCAGGTAGCGCCCCTCGGCAAAAAGGCCCAGCCGGGTAGGAGAGAACTCCATCCCGAGTGCGGCGAATCCGCCGGTCTTGTTATCGGCCGAGCCGCTTCCGGCGCTCAGCAGGTAATAGCCCACACCGAGTGCGCCATAAACCGATGACAGGCTGACCTTGCCCATGACCTCGAGGGGAAACATGTCGAGCGAGACCGGCAAATCGGAAAAATGGACCCATGACCCGCGAACCTCGACGGACACGAGCGGAATGACCGGAATGCGGCGCAACACACCCACCCCGTATCCGGCTCCGAGGCTGCCCCCGTCGAGGTACGAACCGAATATTCCGGCCGCCCGGGGGGTGGTAGTGGTGGCGAGGGCGATCGCGACGGCGAGGGCGGCAATACGTTTCATCCCGAATCCTTTGTTGGGTTTGCGACGGGGGTTCGGGCAGAATGTAGTGGTCAGGGCGCTGTCCGTCAAGGCGTGGCGAGCGGGCTTGTAACTTCGAGGTGGTCTGGTTTAGTGTGTGTGCGGTGCGATAGCCGGGGATGGTCTCCCGGGGCACCCCACAATCATCATGGGCAGTGTCCTGACAGATCGTGAACGATATCAGCGGGCGTTTCTCTTGATGCTCGTCGCCTTCATTTCGATCCTGTTCTTCGAAATGATTCGCGCGTTTGCGATGACGATTCTGCTTGCGGCCATTTTCAGCGGGCTGATGAGCCCCGTTCACAAGCGCACCACACGCGCGGTGCGCGGACGACGGATGGTGGCATCGGCGCTCACCGTACTCTTCATGTTCGTCGTCATCGTGGTTCCGCTGCTCGTCTTGCTCACACTGGTAGCGGGCGAGGCCGTGCGCCTGACGGAATCGGTGCGACCGTGGGTACAATCGCAGATTCACAATCCACAGCAGTTGCTCGACCAGCTCGGCAAGATCCCGGGCATCGACCGGATCGAGCCGTACCGTGATCCCATTTTGCGAAAAGCGGCCAGTGCGGCGGGGGGTGTGGGTAATTTTATGGTGGGAAGCCTGTCGGCACTCACGCGGGGGACCGCATCGTTTTTTTTCCACCTGTTCCTTTTTCTCTACAGCATGTTCTATCTCCTCGTCGATGGAAAGACCCTGCTGGATCGCGTGTTGTACTACATGCCCCTGCCGGATGAGTGGGAGCGCCGCCTTGTCGATCGGTTTGTTTCGGTGGCCGGGGCCACCATAAAGGGCACGCTGGTCATCGGGGTGCTCCAGGGGGCACTGGCCGGTTTCGCGCTGTTTCTGGCAGGGATTCCCAGTGCCCTCTTCTGGACGGCGGTGATGGCCGTTCTCTCGGTTGTACCGGGAGTGGGCACCGCCCTGGTGTGGGTTCCGGCAGCCGGCTACCTGATGGCGACGGGACATGTGGCCGTCGCCGTCGCGGTTGTTGTATGGTGCGTATTGGTCGTGGGGAGCATCGACAATCTGGTGCGCCCCCGTCTGGTGGGGCGCGACACGAAAATGCATGACCTGATGATTTTGTTTTCCACGCTTGGAGGGTTGCTTGTGTTCGGGCTGAGTGGATTTATCGTAGGGCCAATTCTGGCGGCGTTGTTTGTAACGGTCTGGGAAGTGTACGGCGCTGCATTCGGCGATGTGTTGCCGCCGGTGGGAGGTAGCGAGAGTGGTCGGTGAGAAGAACTATGTCGTGGTTACGGTATCGGGCCGAGATCACCCGGGAATCACCGCTTCGTTTACACGCATACTCGATGGTCATCACATCGAACTGGCCGGCATCGACCAGGCTGCCCTCCAGGATTTTCTCGCACTTACGTTTTTGTTCTCTCTCGACCGTGATGGCGCAGATCGCAATAGCGTGCTCAAAGACTTGCTCTTCGAGGCCAATCGACTCGACATGCGGTTGCATTTCCAGCTTCTCTCCGAGCAGGAACTGAGACACCGCAAAGACAAAAATATGTTCGTGCTCACATTTTTCGGGGGCACCAGTGTGTTGGCCGAATTGTCGGGTACGCTGGGCGACGCCAGGGCGAACATCGAAAAAATAACCACGCTGGGCGGTACAAGTGCGCGCGGCACCGAGTTAACGGTTAATGTACGCGGTGTAGAAAACCTTTCGTTGCTCAAGCAGGCACTTGTCAATATTAGTCGTCAGCTCGGCGTCGATCTGGCGTTCCAGAAGCTCGAGTCGTATCGCAAGGGCAAACGGCTGATTTTCTTCGACATGGATCAGACGCTCCTCGACATGGAAGTAATTGACGAAATGGCGCGGGCCGCCGGATCGTACGACGAAGTGGCGCGTGTGACCGAAAAAGCGATGCGGGGTGATCTCGATTTTCAAGATTCGTTGCGCCAGCGGGTCGCCTTCCTCAAAGGATTGACGGTGGCACAACTCCGGGAAATCAGCAACGGGCTGCGCGTATCCGAGGGAGCCGAACGTCTGATCGCCACGCTCAAGCGCATGGGCTATCGCGTGGGGGTTCTCAGCGGCGGTTTCCATTTTTTTGCCGACGGTCTCGTGGAAACCCTCGGGCTCGATTTTGCGTATGCCAACAGGTTGGAAATGCGCGACGGCGTGCTGACCGGACGGCTTGAGGGTGACATAATTGATGGGCCCGCCAAGGCGCGTATCGTGCACGAAGTGGCTGCGTCGTCGGGGGTGTTGCTCGATCAGACCGTAGCCATCGGCGATGGTGCCAATGACAGCCTCATGCTCGGCCAGGCCGGGCTCGGTATCGCCTATAATGCGAAGGAAGCGCTTGCCCAGGTGGCCAGTGCACAGCTCGGGCGCACGCGCCTGTGGAATATACTGTACATTCTCGGAATTACGGAAGCCGACATTGCCGCGGGATAACCGCATTACCGATTTGCCCGAACCAGAGGGAGTGCCAGGATGAATTTTCTCAAGACGATCGCTGCAGTAATCGTTGCGCAGTTCCTCATTTTTTGCCTCTTCATGGGGACGCTCGCCGTGTTTGGCCTGGCGTCCCGGGTGGGAGGCAAGCCGAAGGTGCCGGAGAGTGGATGGCTGGTTCTGGATATATACGGCGACATACCGTCGTACAATCCTCCCGAGACCATTTCGCTAAAAATGTTCGAATCCCCCGAAACATTGCGCAGGATCCTGCAAAATCTTCAGAAGGCGGCCGTGGACGACCGTATCAAGGGCGTCATCGTAAAAGTATCAAGCAGCAATTCACTCGGCGGCGCCAAAATGCAGGAAATTCGTGGTGCGATCGGAAAGGTGCGGGACGCCGGGAAGCCGGTATACGCGTGGTCTGATGCACTCAATCGCGCGTCACTGTTTCTGGCGAGTGCGTGCGACTCGGTGTACATGGCGCCGGCGGCCGATCTGACGCTTCTCGGAATGGGAGTTGTACGCGAGTACTACAAAGGCACTCTCGATAAACTCGGAGTTCATGCGGACATTCATCGCATTCGCGAGTACAAGTCGGCGGCCGAGCCGTTTATGCGCAAAAATATGTCGCCGGAAGCACGCGAAATGGCAACATGGTTGCTCGGCGATATATGGGACCAACAAATCAACGCGATCGCCACGGCGCGAAAAATCACGAAAGAAGCGCTGGAAAAAAATATGGAGCGGGCGTTGTTTACCGCCCGCGAAGCGCGCAACGCGGGACTTGTGGATGGCGTACTGTACTATGACCAACTCAAGGACCGGCTTAAGGGTGACAGCGACCAGCTCACGGTAATCAGTTCGTCGAAGTACGACAAAGTCACGCCCGCAAGCGTTGGTCTTGCGGGCCGCCACCGCATTGCCGTAATTCATGCGTGGGGGATGATCGGTGGGCGGAAGAGCCGCGTCAATCCGATGATGGGGGCGATGATTGGGCACGACACGGTAGTACGCGAGCTGCGTCGGGCGGCCGACGACGACCACGTGGACGCCGTTGTGTTTCGGGTCGACAGCCCGGGTGGGGAAAGCCTGGCCAGCGAAATCATCGCCAACGAGGTGGCCCGCGTACGGGAGAAAAAGCCCATCATTGTTTCGATGGAAGATGTGGCTGCATCGGGCGGGTATAGCATTTCGTACAAGGCCACTCGTATCGTGGCCGATCCGATGACGATTACGGGATCGATCGGCTCTATCAGTGGAAAATTCAACACGAAGGGAATGTACGAGAAACTCGGGTTTTCGTTTGATTGGGTGACAAAGGGACCCAACGCTCTGATGTATTCGCCGGTCACCGATTTTACGCCCGCGCAGCGCAAACTCTTCGAAGCAAACCACTGGGCTGGATTCAATCGCTGGCTCAACGACATTGCGCACGTTCGGCACATAAAAATTGACAAGCTCAAGAAACTCGCCTACGGGCGCGTATGGACAGGCCGCCAGGCCAGGAAGAACGGGCTGATTGACGAGCTCGGCGGCCTCGACCGGGCTGTCGAAATTGCACGCGAAGAAGCCGGTATCGATTCATCGGCAACTGTGTCCATTGTGCACTATCCCCGCAAAAAGGGCATACTGTCGTTGCTTACCGGGTCGCGCGCGAGCACTCTGAGCTGGATGGTGTATCATACTTCCCGGGCCGAACTCGCCGAGACCGCCCGGTTTTTCTCGGGGCGTCCGCTGGCGTTGTGGACCGGGCGGGTTGTGCAGTAGACTGTCGGTATGGAGCGGATTGCCCGTCGTTGGTTATGGATGTGGTTGGCCGCCGCCGTGCTCGTATTGGCCGACGGAACGCCCGTGTTGGCGGGCAACGGGGATTTTGAACAGGGACCGCGCGGCTGGCGCGTCGTGGTACGCGATTCCTCTGCGCGCGATCTGCCGCGCGTAGCGGATTCCATCAATCTGCCCGATCCCCCGGGCGCGACACCGGGCAGAAGCCACGCGGCCGTCCTCGGGAACGCGCCAGAAACGCCAGCCGCGGCCGCCAACCCCTCCTTGATGTATCAGCGCCTGGTGATCGACAACGATTCCACGCGGTCGCGCGGAGTACTCGCCTTTGATGCCCGCGCGTGGATCTGCGGTAGCGATGTCGCCGCGGTCGTCGTCACTACGTCACGAGGGACACACGCATGGCGTATCGACCCGGATCATGACGGTGCTGCCAATGTGCGTCGGGTGGTGTCATTTCCGGGCAGCGGAACGGCTGTGGTCGAATTCATGCTGTTCACGCCGGGTACGGCGGCCGTTCGTTCCGTTCTGGTAATCGATAACGTGGCCACCTACGGGACCGGCGATCACGTAGCGACCATCGGAATGGTGCCGGTTCTGCCCGCGGTGTTGCCGCGCCCCTCGACAACCGGCGCAACGAGCGCCCCCTTGGGGATCGGGGAGGCGTTCGATGATTGCGATGGCAATAACGTGCCCGATGGTGTCGAGATATGTCGCGCCCCGTCTCGCGATGCCAACGGAGACGGCCGGCTCGATTCGTGCCGTGCACCACGCCGGGTGAACTGGAAGCTGATGCTTATGGGCCTGTTGATATTGATCCCCACGTTGATGCGGCTCGGGGCGCGACAGCGCCGCGCGGCCGAGTCCAGCATTCGCAGGCGGCGGAAGAGTCGATGATGACCAACTCACCCGGCGAAGTCCCGGCACGCTACTGGAGCGTTGTGGACGATGGACGGATACAGTGTGAAGTGTGTCCCCGTTTCTGTCGCCTGCATGATGGTCAGCGCGGGATGTGTTTCGTTCGCGCCCGGCGGGGCGACGAGTTGGTGCTCACCACGTGGGGTCGATCGAGCGGCTTTTGTATCGACCCCATCGAGAAAAAGCCCCTCAACCATTTTTGTCCGGGTACGTCAGTGCTTTCGTTTGGTACCGCTGGGTGCAATCTGGCATGCAAATTCTGTCAGAACTGGAGCATCAGCAAGTCGCGCGAGATGGACACTCTCGCCGACGAGGCGTCGCCGTGGGCAGTTGCCCGTGCCGCTCGTGAAATGGGATTCGCCAGCGTGGCGTTTACGTACAACGACCCCGTCATTTTTCTGGAATACGCGGTGGACGTGGCACGCGCGTGTCACGAATACGACGTGAAAACTGTGGCGGTGACCGCCGGGGAAATCTGTGCGGGGCCCCGGGCGGAGCTGTTCGGTCACATGGACGCGGCGAACGTCGACCTGAAGGCTTTTTCGGAAAAGTTTTACCGATTGCAATGCAAGAGCGATTTCCAAACCGTTCTCGACACGCTCGAATATATCCACAACGAAACGTCGGTATGGCTGGAAATCACAACCTTGCTGATTCCCGGTCTCAATGACGGGGACGACGAAATCCACTCGATGTGCGAGTGGATCTATGCGAATCTCGGTGACGACGTGCCTTTGCATTTCACCGCGTTTCACCCCGACTTCATGATGCGCGACCGGCCACCGACTCCGCCCGCCACCTTGCGCCGCGCGCGGCGGATCGCGACGGGCCACGGATTGCACTATGTGTACGTTGGAAATGTCCGTGACGAGGAGGGAGCGAGCACGACGTGTCCATCGTGTGGTGAGTGCGTGGTGGGCCGAATCGGCTATACGATCACCGCGTGGCATGTTGCCCGGGGCGGTGCGTGCGCGCACTGCGGTGCGCGGATACCGGGCCACTTTGACGAACAACCGGGTCGGTGGGGAGAACGACGAGCACTCGTCAACATGAGTCGCTACCGGGAGTAGGCGTTGGATTGCACGGCGGTTTGGTTGAATTCGTCCTGCCAAACAAGTAGAATGACAGGGAGGGTGTGCAGACTGCCCGTGCGCGCTGAGACGGGGCAGTTTCCCCGCAACAGGGGGGCCGCGACGGGATACGTCGCAGAAAAGATACGTACGATTCCATATTGTGAACCGGAGGAATTCTGACATATGAGTGCACCTTTTAAGTTACTTGGGTTCGATCACGCCCGGTTTACCGTGGGCAACGCATTGCAATCGGCTCACTATTACGAAACCGTATTCGGGTTTGACCGGGTGGCCTACCGCGGTCTGGAACAGGGAAATCGCGACCGGGCCAGTTATGCCCTGCGGCAGAACGACGTTGTTTTCGTGCTCGAGTCGCCCTACCACGGGGACTCGCCACTCAACAACTGGCTCGTACGCCACGGTGACGGCGTTCGTGACATCGCGTTTCGCGTAGACGACGCGGAGGCTGCCTGGAAGCATACGGTGGGGCTCGGGGCAAAGTCCGCGCTCGAACCGCGGGAGCACAAGGACGAAGGCGGGCGCGTGGTGTTATCCGCGATCGAAACGTACGGAGACGTAACCCACACGTTTGTTCAACGCGAAAACTACGATGGCCCGTTTCTCCCGGGATATGATCCGGCGCAGTCCCGTACCGGGGGACAGCACGTGGGCCTGGAAACCATCGATCACGTAGTCGGCAATCAGCCCGAGCACGAGATGGAGAATGTAGTTCAATTTTACGAGAATATATTTGGCTTTCAACGGTTGTGGACGGTGGATGATAAGGATATTTCCACCGAGTACACGTCGTTGCGATCGGTTGTTGTGTCCACAGAGGACGAAGCGGTGAAGATGCCGATAAACGAACCCGCCGAGGGAGTAAAAAAATCACAGATCGAAGAGTACGTAGAATTCAATGCGGGTGCCGGCGTGCAACATATCGCCATGTCAACGAGCAACATCGTTGATACGATCAAGGCGCTCGTTGCCAACGGCGCCGATTTTCTGTACGTACCGGACACATACTACGACACCCTCGGCGAGCGTGTGGGCACCATCGACGAAGATATCGAAACGCTTCGCAGCCTGGGGATTCTGGTGGATCGCGACGATCGGGGATACCTGCTGCAGTTATTCACGCGCCCCGTGCAGGATCGACCTACGTTATTTTTCGAGATCATTCAGCGCAAACAGGCTCGTTCATTCGGCAAAGGGAACTTCAAGGCGCTTTTCGAGTCGATCGAACGCGAGCAGGAGCGCCGCGGTACGCTGTAGGTGTTCCCGGGAAAGGGTAGTACGCCATGCCGATTTATGTTCGCAACGGTCAGATCCCCGATCGACGCCACGTAATATTCCGTTCTCCGGCCGGAGACCCGTATTACGAGGAACACATCAGTCGGCTCGGTTTCTCCGATATTTATTCGAATGCCTACCACGTGCATATGCCGACGAGGGTGGAGGAGATCAGAGAGTTCCACCCGGTGGAACTCGTTCGCACCAAAGGGCCACACCGGCATAGGCACATGAAAACGTTCGAACTGCCCGCGCGCGGAGACTGGTTAACGGGACGCCACCCCCTGCTATTCAACACCGATGTAATTCTCTCGGTGGCCAGCCCCGTCGCAGGAGGTGCCGACTATTTCTACAAGAATGCAGTGTGCGATGAAGTGCTCTTTGTCCACCGCGGGACGGGTCGCTACGAGAGCATGTTCGGGTATCTCGATTTCGGACCGGGTGATTATGTTGTCGTTCCGCGCGGCGTCATCGGAAAAATGCGTTTTGACAGCGGCGAAAACAGGCTGTTCGTCGTCGAATCGTTCGGGCCGGTTGATTGGCCGGCTTCGTACCGCAATCAGTACGGGCAACTCGTGGAGGACGCGCCGTACTGCGAACGCGATATCCGGCTTCCGGTGTTTGATGCCCCGGTAGACGAAAAGGGCAACTTTCCGATCCGAATACGATTGCACGACGGACTGCAGGAGTATGGGTGGGGTCACCATCCGTTCGACCTCGTCGGCTACGATGGATACTATTATCCGTGGGCATTGAGCATTCACGATTATATGCCGAAGGTAGGAAAGGTACACCTGCCGCCGCCGGTGCACCTGACGTTTACGGGGCCGGGTTACGTGCTGTGTTCATTTTGTCCGCGCCCTTTCGATTTTGATGAAAATGCCGTGCCCATTCCATACGCGCACAGCAACGTGGACAGCGATGAAGTGCTCTATTATGTGGACGGGAACTTCATGAGTCGTAAAGGAATCGAAATCGGGTCGATCACACTGCACCCGTACGGTATTCCGCACGGGCCCCAGCCCGGATTGCTCGAAGCATCCCTCGGAGCCAGCGAAACCAGAGAGCTCGCTGTGATGGTCGATACGTTCAAACCGCTATTGCCGACCCCCGAAGCGGATTTGATTGATGACGACGCCTATCCGTACAGCTGGAAATATTGAGCATGCGGATCGATCCCGAATCCACGGCTTCGAAAGACGTGTATCGCGTGATGATCCGCACGATACTGCCCCGGCCAATCGCGTGGATATCCACGCGGTCCCGGGACGGCGTGAATAACCTTGCACCGTTTTCGTTCTTTACCGGGGTGACGAGCGTTCCGCCGAGTTTGTGTTTTGCCCCGGGCCGCCGCCCGGAGTCGGGAGAACGCAAGGACACGCTTCGTAACGTGGAAGATACCGGCGAGTTTGTTGTCAATGTGGTCACCGAGAGGCTTGCCCGCGAAATGAACGAGTCGGCTACCGACTTTACTCCGGATGTTGACGAGTTCGAAGCAGCCGGGGTGACGCCACAGGCGAGCCTGCGGGTTGTGCCGCCACGCGTGGCCGAATCGCCCGTGAGTTTTGAGTGTCGCCTGCTGAAGGTTGTGCCGGTCGGACCGGACGGACCGGGTGGGGGGGCGCTGGTAATTGGCGAAATCGTGATGATCCACGTAGACGACGGCATACTCGTCGCGGGCAAGGTGGATGCCGGATTATTGCAGCCCCTGTCGCGCCTTGGAGGGATGGAGTACGCGGGCCTCGGGGAGCGGTTTACGATGCGCCGCAAACAACCCGGCGACCGGCGGATAAAATGAAGGCTGGTTCGGTGCGCGGGGCGCGCGGATCATGCGCGACGCCCCGCGTGGTCGGTGAGTCGGGACCGCGTGCGGTGAATTTTGATTCTGAAGTACGAGTGGCGCGGCTGCGGCACCGTGCACGTGCCTGGTCGGTGCGCCGATACGTCTGGATTGTCTTTGCCGCGTGTCTCGTCTCGGTGGCGTGCAGTTCCCGCGAAACGCCACCCGTTGGTCCCCCACCTTCCGCGTCATCTTGCGCCACGTTTCCATCGTATCCCCACGTGATCGTTCAGAGTCGCTCCGATGGTGCGGTGCGCGACGTCGCCGCCTCGGATTCGCTGGTGTTCGCCGCCGCCGACTCGGGGGTGGTCGTTTACGACACCGGCGTGGTGCGTCCGGGGCGCCGATCGGTGGTGACGGACGCCGGGGGAGCGGCTGTGGTCGGTGCGGCCGGCACACGTGGTGTCGCGGGGTTTGCCGACGGCACCGTGATGGTTGTCGACGCAGGCGATCCCAGTGTTCCCGTCGTCACAGGATATGTGCATGCGCCCGGGCCGGTACGCGGTGTGGTCCTTTCGAAGGATGGAACCACAGCTTACGCCACCGTCGAGAAGGCGGGCCTGGCAGTGGTACCGATTGGTCCCGCGGGGATTCCCCAACTGGCCGGATTTGAGAACACCCCCGGTTGTGCCGTAGACGCGGAGGTCGTCGGCCATACCGCGTACGTCGCCGACGAAATTCTCGGGTTGCGGATCGTGGACGTATCGACACCGGCGTCGCCCTGGCTCGTGGCCACCGCTTCTGTGCCCGGCATAGCAACCGGCGTGGCCGTCGACGACACCACCGTGTGGCTGGCTATCGATGTGGCCGGCGTGGTTCCGGTATCGGTTGCCGACCGTTTTGCGCCGCGGGTCGGGACGGCAGTGGTTCTCTCGGCGCCTGCCAGCGATGTGGCGGTTTCGCGGGGAACCCTTTGGGTCGCCGATCGCTTTGACGGGCTTGTTGCCTTCGCTCTTTCCGGCGGCGCTTTGACGGCTCCGCGTATTCGCATTCCCACGCCCTCGCGGGCGGTGCGAGTGGTGGCGGACGGCGATATCGTGGCCGTGGCGGACGATGCTGGCGGGGCACGCGTTCTGCGTACGCCCGTGGTGGATGCGCCCCCCGTCGATCGTTTGATCGAAGCGGGGGGTGATGTGCGCGACGTCGTTCCGTTCGGGAGCGGATTCGCCGTGGTCGACTACAATGAGGGTTTACAACTCTTCGGGCCGCCGCCGGCGGCCATCCGCGCAGGTACATGGTCGCCACCCGCGGGATCGCACCTCACCCGTGTCGCCGTCGAAGGGAGCACGGCGGTCGTTGCAATCGACGGCGGAGCGGTTGTATCGGTCGACGTGTCCGATTCCACCGCACCGGTAACCGGCGCGGTGGTGCCCGGTTCGGACAATGCGGCAGGAATTACACTCGATGGGGGTGAAGTATTCATCGCGCGTGGGCTGGTGGGGATCAGCGGTTGGGCGCTCGACGGATCAAAGCCGCTGCGCGGTGTGCGCCTGGGCCATACGATCGTTACCGGGGTCGTGGCCGACTGCAATTCGGTTTTCGCCGCGTCGAGAAGGGGGCTGTGGGTGATCAATCGCTCGGCGTTTCGCGTGGCCACGCGCGTGGGGGATACCGAGGCGTATGAAGATGTCGAACTGGTACGCGACGACTCCTCGTTGCCACTGCCGACCGTGAGGCTGTACGCCGCCGCCTCGAGCGGTCCCGAGGGGCCCGGGGTGCGCGTGTGGGATGTGTTGCCGTCGGGATCGCCGGTGGATGCCGGTTTCGCCCCGGCTTCGGCGACAGTCTCCCGCTTGGCAACAGGGGTCACAATTCTTACCACCGCTGTGGGCGGGGCCTTCGAGATCTATGCGTTCGACGGCCGGGTTCCCGGCGCCCGCACCGCGCTGATTCCCCGGGGCGATCCGGCGGCGGCCGTGGCGGTCGTTGCCGGATGGTGGTTGGGTGCAGCCGGTGCCCACGGACTGCTCATGGCATCCGCCACAGGGTGCCTGAATAACTAGAGATTCTTGTGCTGGCCGTCGCAGAACGGCGAGTTGTCCGTTTGTTTACACTGACACATTGCGTAGCGTTTTTTTTCCGTTATTTCCACCTTCAGGGGCTCGAATTCGGTTCCGGCGTGCGATCCATCGCACCACGGTTGATTCTTTGACTGGCCACAGCGGCACCAGAAATATTCTCCGACTTCGAGCTCAAGTACGGCGGGTTTTTTCTCGGCAATGTGTCCCTTTGACATCGTTTACTCCTTCGTGTTGCGGCCCAGTTTCCTGCACATGGTGCGCAGATTATTCAGATCGGACGCATTGAGCACGGACATGTCGTCGACTATGCCGCGAATCTGATCCGGGAGCACGTCCTGGATAATACGCGACCCTTTTGCGGAGAGATGCACCGTCACAAAACGACGGTCGCTGCGCCCACGTACCCGACGCACAAGTCCGTTTCGCTCCAGGTTGTCCACTACCATGGTAATGTTTCCCCCGGAGCGAAGAAGTTTTTTGGAGAGTTCTTTCTGACACAGCGGACCAAGGTGATGGAGTGTCTCCAGTACGCCAAACTGCGAAATCGTTAACCCGCGTGATGTGGTGCGGCGCGATTGACGAGCGATGAGAGACTCGGCCGCGCGTACGAGATTGATAAACGCGCTGAGTGCGCGTTTTTCCCGCGGAAGACCTTCGTAATGCGTTCCCAGTGCTATGCTCCGGAGTGATAAATCGCTGCGGACGTCGATTGCACTCGTTACCGTGTGGCGGACATCCGTGCGCACAATCTGTGCGCTATGATTTGATATTAAACTATAGAGACGGCACCGAAGTGTCAAAGAAAAAGCGGGTGTTTCGATGGCAGCGAGAACGTGCTATGTTGCCCGGAGGTCACTCCACGGCGAAAGGAATGAGCAGATGAACCGAAATGGCACGACCGGTGTAGCCCGGATTGCATGTTGTGCGCTGGCGGTCGTATGGACCGGACTGACGGCAGGGCGGGTACTGGCGGCCGATACGCCTCCTGCCGGGGTGGAACAGATTCTTCCCCGCGGGGGGATTCCCGCGGTCTTCCACCCGCAATTCGTGAGTGCGAACGAGGCCCGCATTCCCGATGATGCGTGGGTGCTCGGTGTATTTATCAACGGGGACGCGCGGGCGTATGACCTGAATATTCTTAACCACCATGAAATTGTGAACGACGTGGTTGGCGGGTTACCGGTGGCTCCGGTGTGGTGACCACTGGCGAACACGGCCGTCGTGTACGGCCGCGAATACCGTGACCAGGTCTTGAATTTCGAGCCATCCGGCGCGCTCAAGCAGGCGACGCTGGTGATGCGGGATCGGGAAACGGATAGCTGGTGGTCCATCATGTCCGGCGATGCCATTGGCGGAAACATGAAAGGGCAAAAGCTGAGAGAACTCGCCGTGGGGGAGAGAACGACATGGGGAAAATGGAAACACAAGCACCCGAATACACGTGTGCTGTCGATCGATGGGAAGGAACACGACCCAAGAAATGTCTATGAAGGATATTTTGATAGCAAGAGAACCTTCCGCAATATCGACGCTACCGACAAACGCCTCGCGGCCAAAACGCCGATCTATTCATTCCGTATTGACCAGATTCCGTACGCGGCGCCGCACGCCGTGCTGGCGGGCGGTGCGGTCTTCCCCGTAAAAGGGGGGGTGGTGTTTCTTCACCGCCAGAAAAACGCAGATTTGTTTGAGTCGACGCGTGCATGGTACTTTGCAGGCGCGCGCGCCGGGGATTTTCAGCACCAGGGCGACACCTGGATAAACCGCCGCTCCGGCGCGAAATTCACACCCGCGTTGGGCTGGGCAGACGAAAACAACAAAAAGGATGCCGCACAGCCGCTCTCGGGATTTGACACGTATTGGTACAGTTGGGCCAACAATAATGCACACGTCGTCATTCTTGGCCAGACGGACTAACGGCAACGAGGGTCGGCCACCCCGCAACGGGTGAGCCGGCCTGTCGTGTTCGTGCGATACCCGGCCCACCCCGCGGCGCCGCTGCTGGCGGACGCGCGCAGAATCCGGATGCGCAAGACAGGTTATACGAGAGGAAGAAATCATGGAATTCGATCCCGTTTCATATCGGCGTGAACTCGATACACCGGAAGGGAGAGTGGGGTATTACGCCATCGGCGCGCTGGCTGACACGTCGCGCCTTCCATACTGTATTCGCGTTTTGCTCGAGAGTGCATTACGTAATAATGACGGGTTCAATATTTCTGACGACGATATCCGCAAGTTGGTCGGGTGGAATCCACAGACGGCAGGAACCACCGAAGTAGCGTTCAAGCCCGCACGCGTTATTTTGCAGGATTTCACCGGCGTCCCGTCGATCGTGGATCTTGCCGCCCTGCGCTCGGCAATGCACCGTTTGGGCGCGGATTTCAAGAAGATCAATCCGCGGGTACCGTGCGACCTGGTCGTGGATCATAGCGTGCAGGTCGACGTGTTCGGAACCCCGGACGCGTTGCGCCGCAATATCGAGCGGGAATTTGAACGCAACCGCGAACGCTATGAGTTCCTGAAATGGGGACAAAGCGCATTCGAAAACTTCCGGGTTGTTCCGCCGGCCACTGGAATCGTGCATCAGGTAAATTTGGAGTATCTTGCGCGCGGCATATTCGTGGAAGATCGCGACGGCCGGCTCGAGGCGTGGCCGGACAGTCTGGTGGGCACGGACAGCCACACGACGATGATCAATGGTCTCGGCGTTGTCGGCTGGGGTGTGGGTGGAATTGAAGCCGAGGCGGTGATGCTCGGTGAGCCCATCAACATGGTGATGCCCGAGGTGGTAGGTTTTCGTTTCACCGGTCGGCTGCGCGAGGGGATTACGGCCACCGACCTGGTGTTGACCGTTACGGAAATTTTGCGGTCCCGCGGCGTGGTCGGCAAGTTTGTGGAGTACTTCGGCGACGGGCTGCGCCAGATGAGCCTGCCCGACCGCGCGACGATCGCCAACATGTCGCCTGAGTACGGCGCGACGATGGGGTATTTCCCCGTGGATGAGGAAACGCTTCGCTATATGCGTCTTACCGGTCGCGAAGCCAACCATGTGGACAGCGTCGCGGCGTATCTGCGCGCGCAGGGCATGTTCTTTACACCGGAGGCGCCGGAACCGGTCTACAGCGATGTGGTCGAACTCGATCTCGGGGACGTAGAGCCCAGTCTGGCCGGTCCGCGCCGTCCGCAGGATCGTATTCCCGTGGGCCGGATGCGCCACGATTTTGAAGCGGCGCTCACCCGCCCGGTGGGACAGGGTGGCTTCTGCCTGCCGGCCGAACGAGCCGATGCAACGGTTGCCGTGGCCACGGATACTCCGTCCGAAATGCGGCACGGATCTACGATTATTGCGGCCATTACGTCATGTACGAATACGTCGAATCCATTCGTACTGATTGCCGCGGGGCTGTTTGCACGCAAAGCGGTTGCGCTGGGACTTAAGGTAAAGCCCTACGTGAAAACGTCGCTCGCGCCGGGGTCGCCCGTGGTAACCGGATACCTCGAAGCGTCGGGTTTGCAAAAAGACCTCGACGCTCTCGGATTCAACACCGTGGGCTACGGTTGCACGACGTGTATCGGCAATAGCGGACCGTTACCCGAACCGGTGAGCCATGCGCTCGATGGAACCGACATTATCGCCGCGAGTGTACTGAGCGGGAATCGCAACTTCGAGGGTCGGATTCACCCGCTGTCACGGGCAAACTACCTGGCCAGCCCGCCCCTCGTGGTAGCGTATGCGCTCGCGGGTACGGTAGACATCGATCTGCACTCCGAGCCGCTCGGCCAGGCCGCAGACGGTCACGACGTGTATCTGCGCGATCTCTGGCCCACCAATCGCGAAGTTACCGAGGTGATGGCGACGGCGGTCACCTCCGGGGGATTTCGCGAGCGCTACGCCAATGTGTTCCAGGGAAGCCCCGAATGGAACGCGATTGAAACGAGCGGGTCCGAATTGTACGAATGGCGCGACGCGAGCACGTACGTTCGCGAACCGTCATTTTTTGACAGCGTTCACGGTAACCCGGCGCCCATCACGCCGATAAATGGCGCGCGGGTACTTGCGTTACTCGGTGATTCGGTGACGACCGATCATATTTCGCCCGCGGGTGCGATTCCTCGTGACGGTGACGCCGGGCGCTACCTGATCGAGCACGGCATCGAGCCGCGTGACTTCAACAGCTTCGGATCGCGCCGTGGCAACCACGAAGTGATGATGCGCGGTACGTTCGCCAACATTCGCCTGCGCAATCGTCTTGTTCCCGGGTCGGAAGGATCGCGCACCGTATACTGGGCGGATGGCAGCGAGACTACGATATACCAGGCGGCGATGCGGTACCGCGAGGACGGTACACCTCTTGTGGTAATTGCCGGACGCGAATACGGAACCGGTTCGAGTCGTGACTGGGCGGCCAAGGGCACCGTGCTCCTCGGTGTGAGGGCCGTGCTCGCGCAATCGTACGAGCGCATCCATCGCAGCAATCTCGCGGGCATGGGAGTCCTCCCGCTTCAGTTCCGGGAGGGGGAATCGTCGGAGGCGCTAGGGCTGACGGGGGCGGAAGTATTCGACATCGCCGTCGATGATTCGCTTGAACCGGGGCAGATGGCCAGGGTCACGGCCCTTTCGCCTGACGGTTCGTGCCGCGATTTCGAAGTGAAGGTTCGAATCGATACGCCGGTGGAAGTGGAATACTATCGTAACGGAGGAATCCTGCACACGGTACTGCGACGTCTCGCCGCGGAGTAAGCGCCGGTGTCAGAGAAATCGCGCGCCAGAAATGGTAGGCAGACGGGCACCCGGCGGCCGGGGCGGAAATGTGGTGGGCGCGCGAACTGGCAGGCCGCGCATCCGTTTCGTTGTGGATCCTCCGCACATGAGATCTGCGGTTACGGTTTCGCGATCAACATTGCGAGGGCGTCCAATCCGAGCAGGTAACTCGCGTGGCCGAACCCGGCGACGATCCCGGCGCATGCGCTGGCGGTTACCGAACGACTGCGCTCGTCGCCTCGCGCGTGTATGTTGCTGATGTGCACCTCAACAGCCGGAATCGCCACGGCGCGCAGAGCGTCGTGGATGGACACGCTCGTATGCGTGTACCCCCCGGGATTAATGAGTATGCCATCGGCGCCTTCGTGTTCCGCAGAATGGATGCGGTCGATCAACTCGCCTTCGTGGTTGCTCTGAAACGTGTCTATCCCAATGGATTGCGACGCGGCATGCGCGATAATGTCGGCGTTGAGCTCTTCGAGGGTACGCGTACCGTACACGCCGGGTTCGCGGGTGCCGAGCAGGTTCAAGTTAGGCCCGTGCAACACGAGAATCTTCACGATCTTCCTTTCTTTCTGCGCGCGTCAGCGGCCGGCCGAGTGGAGAGCATATCGACAAGCTCACCGGGCGTAACATCATTCACGATACGAACCTGGCCGGGGGCGATGGGCAATACGAAGGTAAGGTGCCCTTCGCGGTGTTTCTTGTCGAGTGAGATGGCACGTGCCACCGCTTCGGCGGATATGCCGTCGGGTATAGTGGCCGGAAGACCTGCCCATGAAATCATATTCCTGACATTGGAAATATACGAGGCGTCGATCTGCGCGCGCCGGTGCGCCACGCGCAGTGCCGCAAGAAGCCCTATGGCCACGGCTTCACCGTGTCGAATGTTCCCGTAGCCGCCCGCGAATTCCAGTGCATGTCCCAGTGTGTGGCCGAGATTGAGTACGCGGCGCAGGTCGCGTTCGGTCGGATCGGCCTCCACGATGCGAGCCTTGACACGAACGCACGATACGACCACGTCGTCGAGTAGCTCTGGATCGGTGGGAGACACGCCCCGTTGCGCCGCACGAAGCAAACGTGCGAAGAACGCAGCGTCGCCGACCATCGCGGTCTTGATCGCCTCGGCGTACCCGTTCGCGAGTTCTACACGTGGCAGGGTGGTGAGCAGGTCGGGGTCGCATATCACTCCAAGGGGGTGGTAGAACGCGCCGACCAGATTTTTGGCCCTCCTGGCGTTGACACCCACTTTACCGCCGATCCCGGCATCGATCTGCGCAAGAAGGGATGTGGGTACGTTGACCCAGGGAACGCCACGCATATACGTGGCCGCAACGAACCCGCCGACGTCGCCGGTGACGCCGCCACCGACGGTAATCACGGGGGTGTCGCGTGCAACGCCGATGTCCGAGAGACGCTCGATGAGAACAGAGACCTGATCGAGCGTCTTATTTTCATCGCCGTCCGCCAGAGCAACTTGCGTCCACTCGATCCCCTGTCTGTGCAGCGACGGGGAGACGCACCGGTCGACGATGCCCGTCAGCGACGGCGGACACAATACGACGGCGCGGGATTTCAGGTTGAGTTCGGCCAGGCGTGCGCCTGCCGCCTTGCAAGCACCCCGCCCAACGCGGATGGCACAGAGGCGCTCACCCGCCGGTGACGGCGGACAACCAGGGAACGAACGGGTGCTCACGCGCAAGGGAATCGAGCGGCCATCCGTGCGGGCAATTCGTTCCAGATCGTGCACGCTCTCATCGATAGAGCGGTAGCCGGTATCGAGGCGGATGGCTATGTTATCGGTGGCCTCTCGCCGTTTCTCGTATAGTGCGCCGATTTGTTCCCGACGGGTTCCCGGGGTGGCCAGCATCGGGCGGTCCGGGTCGTTGCCGATGCGCTGTGTGAGTATTTTGGGGTTCGCGTCGAGCAGCACGGGTAGGCCGATTGCACAAAGACGTTCGCGGCAAAACACGTCGGCAACCATCCCACCTCCCGTTGCAATCACGGCGCCTCCGGAAACGTCGATTTGTTCGATGAACTCGCGCTCGAGTTTACGAAAGGTCTCCTCATTTTCGCTGTCAAAGATTTCGGCGATGCTCCGGCCATCGGCACGCTCAATTTCGGCGTCGCAATCGATACATCGTACGCCGAGCCGAACAGCCAGATCCCGCCCCAGAGTCGTTTTCCCCGTCCCCATGAACCCGAATAACACGATTACGGGTGGATTGGTGAGTGTGGGGTTCATCGCGTGCCCGGTTTGCGCAACCGTTGCTTTACGCGTTTGCGATAGTGCGCCAGTGCGGCCCTGGTATCGTCAATATGGTCCCCGCCGAATTTATCCAGCACGGCACGGAGCAGTTCCCATGACACGACCATTTCAGCAATAACGGAGAGCGCAGGAATAACGCACGTATCCGACCGCACGTAAGGGCTGCTTGTGTCTTTGAGTGTACGAAGGTTGAATGTTTTTGCACGACGTTGTGCAGTAGGGATCGGTTTTGCGAATGCGCGTACGATTACCGGCTCACCATTGGTCATGCCACCTTCGATACCACCGGCGTGGTTACTCGATCGCACCACACCCGCACCGCGTATAGTCATCGCATCGTGAGCGTCGATGCCGGGCAGTAGATGGCTCGAAAGGCCATCTCCGATTGCGACAGCTTTCACACTCTGGATGCTCATCGTGGCCGCACTGAGCCGCGCGTCGAGTTTGCGATCCCACATCACGTGCGAACCGATACCAGCAGCGAGTCCCGTGGCGATTACTTCCACAGACCCACCGATCGAATTGCCCGCTGCTCTGGCCTGGTGGATGACGTTGACCATCTTGCGCGCGGCGCTCCCGTCGGCGGTGAAAACCGAGGACCGCTCTATACGGCGGCGCAGCGCGCGCAAGTCTCGTCCCGTCGGCGGCGCAGCGCACACATTTCCGATAGAAAGAACGTGTCCGAGTACATCCACGCCGAGTTCGTGCAGAACTTTGCCGGCAATGCTCCCGATCGCCACGCGCATTGCCGTGCTGCGCGCGCTCGCGCGTTCGGATACGGGAGGGATGGTGTCGTGACCGTACTTGAGCACACCCGGTAGATCGGCGTGTCCGGGGCGCGGAATTGTTCCCAGCGCACCTCCGCGACGGCCCTGTACCACCCGACCTCTGTTGGGGATGAGAATCGCCACCGGTGCGCCGGTTGTGTGCATCTTCCATACGCCGCTGAGAATCTTCACCTCATCGCGCTCAACCATCTGGCGACTCGATCGACCGTAGGAACGGCGTCGACGCATCAACGCACGCTCTATCGTTGCCGTACGCAACCGCACGCCGGCGGGAAGACCCTCGACAATTCCGACGAGGCCTTCACCGTGCGAGTCGCCGGCATTAAGAAAGCGAATACGCATCGATTAGTTCACTCCCTTCCCGGATTGCCGTGGTGGGTGGGAAAAGGTTTCGATCATGGCCGCCAATTCGCGGGTATCGAACGATTCGTCCGTCCACAGACGGAAACTTTCAAGGGCCTGCGAGACGAGCAGGGCGATTCCGCCCAGCGTGTGCGCTCCCGCACGACGTCCGAGTTCGAGAAACGGAGTTTGACTGGGGTGGTACACGAAGTCGAACAGGCACTGGTCGCGGCGAATCCACGTGGCGTCTTCGATAAGGCACCCTTCGACAACGCCCGACATTCCTACGGGCGTGGCATTAATTACTATGTCGGCGGTGCGAAAGCACTCGCGGCGCGCAACGCGTGCATCCGGATCGAGCAGGGGAACAAAGTCGATTGTCTGTTCCGGGAACGCGTAGCGGTATCGTTCCACGGTCATTTCGGCCGATTCTGCCGATCGCGCGCAGAACGTGACACGCGCGGCACCGCGTTCGAGAAGCCCAAATGCACCAGCACGGGCCGATCCCCCGCATCCGTAAATGAATGCGGATCGTCCTTCTACACCGACATCGGTGAACGTTTCAATTGCGGCGGCTGTTCCGGGCGCATCGGTATTGTATCCGTGTATCTCGTCGTCCGTGAATACAAGGGTGTTTACCGCCTGCGCGAGTTCCGCGTCGGAAGACACGATGTCGAGGTGATAAAGAATTTCTTCCTTGTAGGGATAGGTAACGTTTGCACCCGATGCGCCCATCGAAAACAACCCGCTGACGGCAACATCGAGTAAATCGCGACGGATACCGAACGCAGCATAGACCGCATTCATATTCCCCTGCTCGAACACGTAGTTCATGATGAACGGCGAGAGGCTTTGCGTTACCGGGTTGCCGATGAGGGCGTAAAGAGATGTACGATCCGATCCGGGCACAAATACCTTTCTGGCGCAATTACCGCAGCAGTATGCGCAGGTCGTTAAAGAAATCTGGGTACGAAACCGCCACGTCGGACGCTCCTTCGATGATGGTGTCCCCGCGTGCCATCAGGGCAGCCACGGCCATGGCCATCGCCACCCGGTGGTCGCCGTAGCTCGATACCCGTCCGGCGTGCATCGCACACGGTCCGTGAATGGCAAAGCCGTCTTCGAATTCGTCCACGTGTGCTCCCAGTGCGCGTAGATTTCTGGCCATGGCGTCGATTCGATCCGATTCCTTACGTCTCAGTTCGCTGGCGCCGTGCACTGTAGTTGTTCCCCGCGCGCATGTCGCGACCACTGCGAGGAGCGGGAACTCATCAATCATTCCCGTCACCACAGAGGGGTCGTCTACGGTAACGGCGCGTAGTTCGGTGCCCGTTACCGTGAGCGTAGCGCTCGGTTCCCCACCGCTGATCCGTTCCTCGCTGCGCTCCACCACACACCCCATGGCCGAGAGCACGTCGAGAAATGTTGTGCGTCTCGGATTGGTCCCCGTCGAGAGCACGTGTACCGTCGATCCCGGCAGACACGCGGCCGTGGCAAGAAAAACCGCCGCGGACGAAAAATCTCCGGGTATGGACACCGTCGTCCCTATTGGAGTTGCTCCTCCCGATACCGTGACGGCGTTGCCGTCTGATTCTACGGCCACACCCATTGCCGCAAGCATCCTCTCGGTGTGGTCGCGCGTTGGGGTTGTTTCGATTACCGTGGTTTCGCCCGTAGCGAACAACCCGGCGATCAAGAGCGCCGATTTTACCTGGGCGCTGGCTGTCTCCGGCCGGTGAACGTGCCCGGTGAGGGATCGCGGTGACACGGACAGCGGGAGCGTCCCGCCGGGCGAAGTAATTACGCGGGCGCCCATTTTGCCGAGGGGCCCCGCCACACGCTCCATCGGCCGGCGGCGCAGCGACTCGTCGCCATCGATTGTACATGCAATGCCGCGGCCGGCGGCGAGCCCGCAGAGCAAGCGCGCCGTCGTTCCGGAGTTTCCCGCGTTGAGAGATATTTTGGATGTCGGCCGCGCCTGTTCGAATACCACAACGCGCCCATCGGGAAGCGTGTCGACCGCGCCTCCCAGTTTGCGCACGCAGCGCGCCGTCGATTCCACATCGCGTGAAGGGGGAAGTCCTTCGATTACCTGCTGTCCCTCGGCGAGCGATCCCAGGAGCAATGCACGGTGCGCGATCGACTTGTCACCGGGAACCCGCACCGTCCCCCCGAAACGCCGGGCAGTGTATACCGTTTCGCGTGTTTTCAGCACTGCAACCGTTCCTTGCGCACGCGCGCTTCCTCGAGCAAGGGACGCAGAGTTCCCGAGCGAGCCGCTCCCGAAAGTTTTCGGAGCTCATGGATGATCCCCATACAAGCTTGTTCGAGTGCGGCTGCATTGGTTTCCATCAGGTCGGCGAGCATTGCAGAGTTAAGATGGGCCATGCGTGTCACCGCCCGGAACTGTCCGCCGACGAGCGACCGGAATACTTCCGTGTCGTCGGTGGACTCCGGCGCACTGGCATTGGCGATCGCAAAATCCGTTTGCCCGGTTGTCGAGCGCAGGAGTGCAGTGCCCAGAAGCAGCGGGAGGTGACTGGTTTGCGCGATAACCATATCGTGCGTGCGTGCGTCGATCTCGACCACACGGCATCCCGTCATTTCGAGAAGTGAGCGCAAATGCGCGAGAGATGCGTCGTCGGAGGTGCCGGTGGGTGACACCACAAATGACCTGTTTCGAAATAAATCGGGGTCCCACGCCGCGGTTCCGGAAAATTCGTTGCCGGCAATGGGGTGTGCGCCGAAGCTGTGGATTGAGCCGGAGACGGCAGACATCGCCTCGACAATTGCGGCCTTGGAACTGCCCGTGTCAAAAAGGAGTCCTCCGGGCTGCATGTGCGGTGCCACGCTGGCCACCTGACGAATGATAGTACGCACCGGCGTGGCAAGGCACACGGTGGACGCCCCGGTTACCGCGTGATCCAGCGAGTGGCTACAGATCGAGACGACACCGCGTTCCACGGCGGCGCGGCACACCGACGGATTCTCGTCATACCCCGTCACGCGCATGCCCGATCGGACGAGCGCAGTGGCGAGAGAACCGCCAATCTTGCCGAGGCCCACTACGGAAATCGAATCCACCGGGTGCACTGCGACGCTCCTCTCGTCTAATTCTCGGCCATCGGTCGGCCCACGGCGTCGGCAACGCGGCGGACGCCGTCCATCATCTGGTTGAAGATGTCGAACGAGAGGCTTTGCACCCCATCGCACCACGCGGTTTCCGGACTTGGATGGACTTCTACGATGATTCCGTCGGCGCCCGCCGCCACCGCGGCCAGCGCCATGGATGGGACAAACTCGGTGTGTCCGGCTGCGTGACTCGGGTCGACAATGATCGGCAGGTGAGAATTGCGCTTGATCACTGGTACGGCGGAGATGTCGAGTGTGTTCCGCGTGGCTTTCTCAAACGTTCGAATGCCGCGTTCACAAAGGATTACCTGCTGGTTTCCGTTCGACAGAATGTACTCGGCCGACATCAGCAGTTCCTCGACAGTCGACATCATGCCACGTTTCAGCAGCACGGGCTTGCGCACACTGCCGACGGCTTCCAGCAGAGCGAAGTTCTGCATGTTCCGTGCGCCCACCTGGAGAATGTCGTCGTATTCGCTGACGAGTGGAACGAGCTGCGGCGATATCACCTCGGTCACGATGGGCAATCCAGTTTCTTTTTTTGCCGCCAGAAGAATACGCAGCCCTTCTTCGCCAAGGCCCTGGAAGCTGTAGGGTGAGGTTCGGGGTTTGAACGCCCCTCCGCGCAGAATGCGTGCGCCGGATTTCTTGACGGCATGTGCGGCCGAAATCACCTGCTCCTGGCCTTCCACGGCGCACGGCCCGGCCATGACAACAAATGCCGCGCCACCGACATCCACACCGTTTACTTTGATCACGGTATTATCGGGGTGAAACTCGCGGCTGACGAGTTTGTAGGCTTTCGCGATGGGAATTACCTGTTCCACGCCGGGAGCGCTTCCGAGATGCGTCAGGTCGCTTCTTCGTTTGGCGTCGACAACGCCGACTATCGTCCGGTCCGCGCCTCGCGTGGGGTGCGGTTTGAGCCCCATGGATTCAAGGGATTTGATGACGTTGCTGATTTCGGCCATCGTTGCATCGGTTTTCATTACTACAATCATGATTCCGCCGCTCCTGCCAGGTCGGGGCGTAGTGCGCTCGCCTGGCCGATGTACTGGTGCACTACTTCGTCTTGCGTCTTTCCATTTACCAACATCAAGACACGCAACACCATTTCCATGGCACCCGGTACGGGAATTTCGTGTGCGCAGAGCGATGCGGTATTTTTCCAACCGATATCGCGAACGGCGTACGCCGGAAATTCGGCATTCAGGTCTGGAGTCGTGGTAAAGAAGATCCCAGCCACTTTATCCTCGGTTACGTCGTTGGCGTGAATGATCTCCTTCAGCAGAGTGCGCGCCGCGGCCAGGATGGATTCCCGGGTGTTGGTTGCTACCGTGATGGCTCCACGGATTCCCGCCGTATTGCTCATAGCCGGCCTCCGCTTCGCCATCAGTCCGTTGTGTACGCATGGGTTTTCTCCCTTGCAATTCAGGTGAATACTATCACGATTTTACGTTGTCGTCGCGGCCGGTCGTTTCGTCGATGGCCGTTCGTACTTGCGCAAGGAACGATCCCACGCGATCGGCCGCTCCCGGTCCCGCACCAGCCCGTCGGATCAGTGCGCTGCCGATAATGACGCCATCGGCTACACGGGTAACGGCCGCGGCCTGTTTGGGGGTGGAAACACCAAACCCCACGTAGAGCGGCGTGGTGGTGGCCGGGCGAACGCGCGCAACAAAATCGCCCAGGTCGGTCGGTATGTCTCCGCGAGTTCCGGTTACGCCCATGACCGACACGAGGTACACAAATCCTGACGCGCGCCTCGCGATGTGTTGAATACGAGCGGGCGAAGACGTTGGAGCGAGAAGATCGATGTAATCGATGCCCTGGGCGCGCGACGCCGCGCGGAATGGCTCCGATTCTTCTGCCGACACGTCGGGGAGGATCACGCCCTGCACGCCTGTCGTGGCCGCGCGCCGGGCGAACATCTTCACGCCCATCGCCAGAACGGGATTGACGTAACTCATGATGACCAGGCGGCTGTCAATGGTGGTTTGCGCATCGGCACAGAGCTCGAGCGCGCGCGCCAGCGTCATGCCACTTTCCAGGGCAGCGGTGGATGCCGCCTGAATCACCGGGCCGTCGGCAATCGGGTCGGAGAAGGGAATACCTACTTCGACGACGTCACATCCTGCCTCGGACGCCGCGTGGAGCGTATTCACAAATGTCTTTTCGTCGGGATACCCCGCCGTGAGAAATGCGACGAGCGCGGGGTGGTGCTTAGCGCGGATTTCTGTTGTGAAGTCGTCGAGCGTCATGATTGGATTCTTTCCGCGACCGAATCCACGTCTTTGTCCCCGCGGCCCGATAAACTAACAATGACCACGCGACCGGTCATTTCGTTCGCCGCGAGGAGGCGCCGTGTGAATGCCAGTGCATGACTCGATTCGAGTGCGGGGATAATCCCTTCCAGGCGGCAGAGCAGAGAAAACGCATCGATTGCCTCGTCATCGTCAACCCGATCGTAGGTTACGCGGCCCGAATCGCGCAGCGCGCTGTGCTGCGGGCCGACTCCCGGGTAGTCCAGCCCGGCCGCAATGGAGTGCGCGGGAATCACCTGCCCGTCGTCGTCTTGCATCAGGTAGCTGTATGCGCCGTGCAACACACCCGGACGACCGAGTGCGAGTGCCGCCGCGTGCCCCAGTGACGACCCGCCTACTCCACCCCGTAGATGTTCTCGGCAGAGTCTTCGAGAAACGCGGCGAACAATCCCATCGCATTCGATCCGCCGCCTACGCATGCAATAATGTCGTCGGGAAGCCTGCCCTCGGTGTCCAGAATTTGCTCCCGCGCCTCATCGCCGATTACACGCTGGAAATCACGAACTATCGTGGGGTAGGGATGAGGTCCGACGGTGGACCCGATGATGTAATAGGTGGTGTCCACGTGGGTCACCCAGTCCCGAATGGTTTCGTTGGTCGCGTCTTTGAGCGTACGACTACCGGACGTAACGGGAACAACCTCGGCACCGAGCATTTCCATGCGTACCACGTTGGGATGCTGCCGCTGCATGTCGAGTTCGCCCATGTACACGCGGCAGGCCAACCCGAAGCGTGCCGCGACTGTCGCGGTGGCCACGCCGTGCTGACCCGCGCCCGTTTCGGCGACGATTTGCTTCTTACCCATACGCATCGCCAACAGTGCCTGGCCGAGGCAGTTGTTGATTTTGTGCGCGCCCGTGTGATTGAGGTCTTCGCGTTTGAGATAGATGGTGGCTCCACGGCCGATTGCGGCCGAGAGTCGATCGGCCCGGTAGAGTGGCGTGGGGCGTCCTCCATAAGACCGCAAGAGGGCGGCGAGTTCGTCGGTGAATGCCGCGTCGTGGCGTGCCCTCAGAAACGCTTCCTCGAGGTCGAGAAGACATCCCATCAGCGTTTCCGGAACATACTGCCCCCCGTATTTTCCGAACCTGCCGCGGCCAGTGGATTCCGCCGGGTGGTTCACGAGCGTACCTCCTGAATGAAGCGTTCGAGTTTCCGAAAGTCTTTTACTCCGGGCGACGACTCGACGCCACGGCACACATCCACACAGAACGCACCGGTACGCTGGATTGCCCGGCGCACATTGTGCAAGGTGAGCGCACCCGCGATAAAAAGGCGGAATCCTTTTTTCCGCTCGTTCTCGGTGATCCGCCAGAGCATTTCGAGTTCGGATTCACTCGGTCGGTCCGTGATGTGTTTCTTGTCGAGGTCGAAGAGAAAATACCCGGTGGTATCATAGCGGCTGAGTAATGTTGTATCGGGCAGGCTGGCCGACGAGAATGCCTTGATGATCGGGAGCCCCGTACGCGCCGTAATGTTGGAACAGTACGATGGCGATTCCGATCCATGCAGTTGAATGAGATCGAGGCGACACTGTCGGGCGGTATCTTCCACCTCTTCCTGCGGGGCATCGAGGAACACCCCCACGAGTTTTGCGCCGGGGGTTGCCTGGCGGATCGCGCATGCTTCGTCAATGGTTGCACGGCGCGGACCGTCGGCAAAAATCACCCCGATATAATCAGCGCCCAGTTGAATTGCCCGTACCGCATCTGCCGGGCGGCAGATTCCACATATCTTGATGCGCGGGTGTTTCATTCAGCCCTCCGGGATTGCGGACCGATCAACTCGCACAGCTTTTCCGCGGGGCGCTGTGCCGAAAGGATTGCGCCACCCACGAGAAACGCATTGGCCCCCAGCAGGGCGAGTTCTTCCACGTCGGCGCGCGTCGAAATGCCGCTTTCGCACACGCGGACGCAATCTTCGGGCATCTGCGGCAGCAGACGACGCGATGTGTCCAGAGAAACCACCATGCGGTCGAGGTCGCGATTGTTGATTCCGATTACACGGGCGCCCGAGCGCGACGCGCGATCGATGTCGAATTCATCGTGTACTTCGACGAGCGCAGTCATACGCAGATTGTGCGCGAGGTCGACGAACGTTGCAAGTTTGTCCGCGTCGAGTAATCGCGCGATAAGGAGGATTGCGTCCGCACCGGCGGCACGGGCCTCAAATATCTGATAGGGGTCGATAACGAATTCCTTTACGAGTACCGGGAGTGATACACGATGGCGGATCTTCGTCACGAGACGCAGCGAAGTGCCGAATCGCTTTTCGTCCACCACCACACTGATCGCGCATGCTCCATTTCTTTCGTAGACCGGTGCGAGATCCTCGAGTTGATGCGATGCCGGAAACGACGCGATCGTAGGAGTGTGTGCTTTGAGTTCGGCAATTACGCGCGTGCCCTCCATCGAGAGTGCCGCAACGAAGTTCCGAACGGCGTTCTTTCGTGCGTGTTGTTCTACAACGGCCAGAGGAGTTGTACGGCTGCGCGCATTCACCTCGGCGCGTTTATCGCTAATAATTGTATCGAGAAAATTCATTGATCGTTCCCATCCATCTTCGTCGCCGCTAGACTCGCCCTGCGGAGTTTCTCGAGCGAACGGCGGGCCGCGCCGCTATCAATGGCCTCTGCGGCAGCGGCCACACCGTCCGCGATAGTTTCGCGAACTCCCGCGGCACATATCACAAATCCGGCATTCACCGCCACAGCATCGCGCGCCGCCCCCGAATTGCCCGATAGCACATCTTCAATAATGGCGGCGTTGTCCCGGGCGCTTCCTCCCACGAGTGCGTCGGCGCTGTGAGGAGTGATGCCAACCGAATCGGGGACAAACGTAAACGAGCGCAACTTGCCATCGTCGAGAACCGTTACCATCGTATCCCCGGTAACAGACACTTCGTCCGATCCGTCTTTACCGTGGACGACGTATACTTTTTCCGACCCGAGTTCGCCGAGAACATTAGCGATTGTTTCGCACATGGATCCGTCGGAGACACCGACGAGTTGGCGCGTCACTCCCGCAGGATTGGTGAGTGGCCCGAGCAGGTTGAATACGGTACGTACGCCGAGTTCGCGCCGGGCTGCCACGGCGTGCCGCATCGCGGGGTGGTGCGAGGGCGCAAACATGAATCCAATCCCCGCGTTATCGATCACACCGGCGACTCGATCTGCGGGCACGTTGGGCACGCCGAGCGCCTCGAGCACGTCCGCGCTGCCGCTCTGCGACGACACCGCCCGGTTGCCGTGTTTCGCCACGTTCACGCCCGCCCCGGCGGCAACGAGGGCCGCCGCGGTCGAAATATTGAACGTATTCGCGCCGTCGCCTCCGGTGCCACAGGTGTCCACCAGGCATTCGCGCGTCGGCGTTACGTGTACCGCGCGGGAGCGCATCGTCCACGCGAAACCGGCAATTTCGTCGACGGTGGGCCCTTTGGCGCGCATGGCCACGAGCAGACCGGCAATCTGGACGTCGGTTAATTCGCCGTCCATGATCTGAGCCATGAGACCGGACGCTTCAGATCGCGAAAGCGACCGCCCTGCCAGCAACTGTTCGATGCGAATGCGAAGCACTATGATTTCTCCTCAGCGATGGACAGAAAGTGTGCGAGCAGTTCCTTTCCCTCGGGGGTTAGGACCGACTCGGGGTGGAACTGGACGCCTTCCACGATACCGCGACGCGCGCGTACACCCATGATTTCGCCCTCGGAAGTGTACGCGGAAATCTCCAGGTCGGACGGAAGGCTTTTTTCAATTGCGATAAGAGAATGATACCGTGTGGCCGTGAACGGATTGGATAGACCATCGTAGATTGTACGGCGATCGTGATAGACGTTCGACACCTTGCCGTGCATCACGCGTTCTGCGCGCGCCACTGTTCCCCCGAACACTTCCACGATACACTGGTGGCCGAGACAAACGCCGAGAATCGGCACGCTGTCCGCGAAACGTTCGATAACCGCCCGGGATATGCCCCCGTCGGCAGGACGCCCGGGGCCAGGCGAGATGATGATCGATTCGGGTGCCAGATTGCCCACACTGTCCACGCTGATCGCGTCGTTGCGCACTACGTTTACTTCCCTTCCTAGTTCGGCAACGTATTGCACTACATTGTATGTAAACGAATCATAATTATCGATGATCAGGTGCATCTCTACAGCCCTTCTTCGGCAATGGTTATGGATTTGATCAACGCGCGTGCCTTGTTCACTGTTTCATCGAACTCCCGTGCGGGGTCAGAGTCGGCCACAACGCCCGCTCCGGCCTGTACGTAGTATTCATTCCCTTTCATTACAATCGTGCGTATGGTGATGCACATGTCCATCTCACCCCCGTGGCCAAAATAACCGACGGCTCCGGCGTACGGCCCACGCCGCTCGCTTTCCAGTGCGGCTACAATTTGCATCGCGCGAATTTTGGGTGCACCGCTGACGGTTCCAGCCGGGAAACTTGCCCGCAGCAGGTCGAAACCATCGGATCCGTCACGGAGCGTACCCGTAACGGTAGAGACGATGTGCATAACGTGCGAGTAGCGTTCAATATGCATCAGCGAACGGACGTGCACGGTTCCCGTGTCGCATACGCGCCCCAGGTCGTTGCGTCCGAGGTCGACAAGCATGACGTGCTCGGCGCGTTCTTTTTCGTCCTCCAGAAGTTTGTGGGCAAGGCGCTCGTCGTCCGTCGGGTTGTCGCCCCGGGGGCTTGTTCCGGCGATAGGTGCCAGCGTGGCTGTGCGCCCGTCGAGACGAACGAGTACTTCGGGTGACGATCCGATAAGTTCAAACTCGCCGAAATCGAAAAAAAACATATACGGCGACGGATTGAGGATACGCAGCGCACGATACACCTGAAATGGATCGCAGGCCGCCCGGCCTTCGAATCGCTGCGACAGAACAATTTGCAACGCATCGCCGGCAAGAATGTGTTCCCGCGCGGCCGCTACGATTTCTTCGAACCGTTGTCTGGGCATATTGGACGCGAGTTCATCACGCGGTGCCGCCGTTTTCCCGTGGCTGTTCAGTTCGAGTGGAGAGGCGAGGGCGCCGAGCAACCGGTCAATTTCCGCGCTGGCATTCCGGTACGCTTCGGCCGGCGCACCCCCGGCCGGGAGCACGACCAGTTCAATCTCGCTGCGCACGTGGTCGAACACTACGAGCGATCGCGGCACAACAAACAGGTAGTCGGGCAATCCGAGGCCGTCGTCTTCGGGTATGGGGATGCGTTCGAAGTAGCGCACCACCTCGTACCCGATGTATCCGACCGCACCGGCGAACGGCCCGGGCAGGTCAAACCCGTGGAGAGCGGGAGTTCGCGCAATTTCGTCACGAATGAAATGGAGGGGATCATCGCCCGCGTCGTGTCGTTCCATCGTTCCGTTGCGATCCACTGCAACGGTACCGTCACGGAGAGTCAGCGTGGCCGCGGCGGAGACACCGATGAATGTGTACCGACCCACTTGCAGACCCTGTTCCACACTCTCGAGAAGAAATTGCGGGTGCAGGGTCGGGTCGTCCGCACCGCGCAGCTTGAGGAACGCCGATACCGGCGTTTCCAGGTCAGCCGGAATTCTCCGGCGGAGGGGAAGCAGTCGATTGTCGGCTGCGGCCGCAACAAATTGATCGAGCGATGGACTGGGCATTTGATACCTCGCAACAAAAAACCCGCTCCCTTACGGGTAGCGGGTCATCGAAACATCCGGTTGTTATGTGCTTCACGCGCTGTGAACGACGGACGACGGCCGGCTACCCATGGATACGGGAATACCACCACTGGCGGGCATAGCGGGCGATTGTCTCGTGGTTCAAAGTACGCATTTCTCAGTGAGTGTACGCTTCGCCCGGCCGCGCGTCAAGAGCTTTGCCGGTACGAGTGGGGCCGCTGGCGCGGGTACAGGATGCTTTGCTCCGCATTTCTCCGCGGGCCGGGTGTGGTCGTCCCGTTGCTTATTTGTTGTGGGTGGACGGGTCGGGATTGCGCGCGCGCGCACTCCAGTGTGACTGCAGCGCGTGATCGAGGCCAGCTACATATTGTTCGAAGGGCTGCCTGACGCGCTCGAGATCCCGATCACCTGCACGCTCTTTCAGGAGAGCGTGCATTTTTCTGCTGCGCGGATCGTTCTGCTCCCTGGAGTCGAGCACCCTGAGAAAATCGCGCATCTGGGCGTACAGAGGATTGTGCGAAGCCAGCGTATCGGACTCCGCGCGACTCCATGGGAATCCGTCGAGATGACGAACCTGTCCGTCGACGACAATTCGTCCGGGATCCAACCGCGAGACGTGCTGGAAGATGATGCTGCGCATTTCGATGCGGGCGAGATGCCGATCGCGCCGCCGCCGAAACTGGGTGTCGAGTTCGGGCCATTTACGGATGCAGACGCGGTACATGTTGTACTCGAATCGTTTTTGCGCCACGATGTATTGCTCCCACAGGGTGCGCACGGCGTCTACCCGTGGCGATCGACCGGGTGGGTTTGCTGACGTATCCGCCCGGGCGCTGCCGGCCACGGCACCGGCCCGCTCCGCATGGGCCCGCGTGTCGTGTACCAGGGGTGCGGCTGTCACGGGTTCGGCCATGCCGAGCACCGCCGTCGTTGCCATTGCCCGGACGAATAGATTGAATAAAAACCGGCGCATGGTGCCCTCCATGCGCCGGTTCAGCAAAAAGTGTGCTAGCGTGGGGTATCTCCGCCACGCCGCCTAGCGGGCATTGCTTGCGGTGGCCGTGTACCTGTCGATCCAGTCCAGTACGGTCTTCCACCACAGCTGCGCGTTCCTGGGCTTGAGCACCCAGTGCCCCTCGTCGGGGAAGTAGAGAAACCGCGAGGGAATTCCCTGCCGCTGTAGCGCGGTGAATACTTCCATGCCCTGGTTGAGCGGCACGCGATAGTCGCGTCCGCCGTGGACCACGAGCATGGGTGTATGGAAATGCGCGGCGAACCGGTGTGGGGACCACTTTTCGTAATACGTTCGATTTTTCCATGGCGGGCCGGCGAACTCCCACTCGGGGAACCACAACTCTTCGGTGGCGCCGTACATACTTTCCAGGTTGTACACGCCGTCGTGGTTGACGATGCAACGGAAGCGGTCGGTGTGCCCCTCGAACCAGTTCATCATGTAGCCCCCGTACGACGCGCCCGCTGCCGCCATACGCCTTGCGTCGATGAACGGATATGTGGCGAGTACGTAATCGAGTCCGTTCATAAGGTCTGTATATGCTTTTCCTCCCCAATCTTTTGATATTTCATCGGTAAACTTTTGACCGTACCCTGTGCTGCCGCGCGGGTTGATTGCTGCAACCACGTAACCCGGGGCGGCGAACATCTGGTAGTTCCACCGCCAGTGAAATACATTGCTCCACGCCCCCTGGGGCCCGCCATGCACGAGAAAAACGAACGGATACTTGCGCGCCGGGTCGAATCCTGGCGGCTTGAGGAGCCATCCATGAACGTTGGTTCCGCCCGCACCGGCATACGTGAACGATTCGAGCGAATTCATGTCTACATCGGCGAGAGCTGCGACGTTGATATGTGAAAGGTTGCGGAATTTGCGCCCGTCCCGGTTCGATGCGAACACCTCCGTTGGGGCCGTTGCACTCTGGTGCAGGAATACGAGGGTTTTCCCATCGGGAGACACACGCAGGTTGGAGGCATACGCAGTTTGCGTTAGCTGGCGCACACGTGACTTGCGCACGTCGATCGCATAAATCGAGCGGGTGCCGTTGTCCGCGCACGTCACGTATATCGTACGGCCGTCCGGAGAGAATACGATTTCGGAGGGCGACCGGTCGAATTTCTCCGCCAGAGCGGGTGCGGCTTCGCGCGACTTGCCTGTAGAACGGTCGTAGAGCATCACGCGGTAGCGATCGGATTCGAATCCGGGGCGCGCCATGGTCCGGTAGGCAATGTATTTGCCGTCGGGAGAATACACGGGGCTGTTTTCGTTGACCGGTCCGCCGACGATGCGTTCGATCCTGCCTCCGGATAGTGGTACGACGAAGAGATCGTTGTTGATGCTCCATGCCAGATTGCTATCCGTATTGGCCGTGTAACATACTTGTGAGCCGTCGGGGGAAATTGCCACGTCGTGTCCGCTTCCGAGCGCGATGGTCGGTACGTCCCATGCCACCGGCGTAAGGTCGCGCACGTCGCCTCCCGTGGCGGGTACCACGAACAGGTGGGAACGGCGTTTGCCACGCCATGCATCCCAGTGCACGTAAAACAAATGGTTAAAAACGCGACCCTTGATTCCCGTTTTCTCTTGTTCCATGCGTTTGCGATTGCACTCGTCGCTGTTACAATCCGGGTAGACGGACGATTCAAAAATCACGTTGTGACTATCCGGCGACCACTGCGGGCTCGACGCGCCGGTGGACAGCGTCGTCAACTGACGTGCTTCGCCCCCGGACATGGGCAGCAACCAGATTTGCGAGGTGCCCGATCGTGTGGAAGTAAATGCGATGTACTTGCCGTCGGGTGAAAAACGGGGCTGATTGTCGGTTCCCGGGCGTCGCGTAAGCTGTCGTACCGGCTCGTGTCCGAATAGCGGCGCGATCCAGATGTCGCTGTTGCCCCGATTTGTTTCCACACTGTAACGTGTTACCACGAACGCCACCGATCGGCCGTCCGGGGCGACCTGTGGGTCGGATACCCTGCCAAGCGCGATGAACTTGTCGAAGGTAAGATGCTGCGCAGCACGCGCCGGGCACCACTGCACTGTCACGGCCAATGCCAACGCGGCGGCCAGTATTGTTGCCCTGTTCATTTTGTTCATAGTTGCCCTTTCCGTCGCGGTCTACTCGGATGTCGCGGGCTGGCGGGAGCCGAGTTCACGGTCCAGTATGAACAGAGCGCCCGGGTTGTCGCCGGCCAGGCGAATTTGTTCCACCAGCGTAAGCGCACTGGCTTCTTCTTCCACCTGTTCTTCAACGAACCACTGCAACATGACGCGCGTGGCGTGGTCGCCTTCTTCGTGCGCCACGTTCATAATGGTATTGATTTGTGCCGTGTTGTTTACTTCGGCGTCGTATGCGGCGTTGACGGCTTCGGCGACAGAACCCCACTCTGCAACCGGTGCGGGAACGCTGGTGAGCGTAACGTCGCCATTGCGCTCGATCACATGATCGAACAATTTGCCCGCGTGGTTGAGTTCTTCGGAAAACTGCAGTCGCATCCAGTGGGCGAATCCATTGAAATTGTGGCGTGCGAAATGTGCGGCGAGTGAGAGGTAAAGGTACGCCGATGCGAATTCCTGATTAATCTGCTGGTTCAGCGCGGATTCCATTTTTTTACTGATCATGTTGAATGCTCCTTTGTGACGTGCCCTCGTTCGAATGCACCGGGGATTCCCGAATTCTTACAATCGATGCAGCCAGCCGATCTCTGGCGACTGGGTTCCCGTCCGCGTCGGCCCGTCCGAATGCGAGCACGCCCGTCGGACAACTCTGCACGCATGCCGAACACCGCACACATTCCGGATCCGACATGGGTAGCCCTTTATTCGCGAAGTTCATAATGTCGATTCCCTGGTGGCACACCGACGTACACACGTTACACGAAATACATTTCTTCTTGTCGGCGAATATCCGGAATTGGCCGAATCGCGCGTAAATGTGCATAAGCGCGGCAAGGGGGCAGAAAAAACGACACCAGACACGTCCGCTGAGCCAGAAATAGGCGCCGTAGCCTATAATCCCTGCCAGCGTCACGTCGACGATCCACTTCCACTTGTCCACGATGGCGTGAAACGCGATATCCGTTGCCGATCCGTCGCCCCGTATCCAGCCGACCACGCGCACTGCGAGCAATACAAACGCTGCCGCGAGGATCACCTGCCCCGCCATATTCAACCGATTCCAGCGTGGGCCGTGAGGCATTTTGGCACGGTGTGTATCACCGAGGGTTTCGGCCAATGCCCCGCAACTGCAGATCCACCCGCAGTACGCCCCCTTTCCCCAGCGCAACACTATTGCGGGGATCAACACGAATGTTTGCACAAAAGAAATGGCCAGCCACCAGCCCAGCGGCTGGTGGGTAAACACGTTGTACACATTGAGCGGCCACGCGAGAATCAAGCCGTATGCACGCCAGTATTCCCGGCCGTTTCCGTACCGGACGACGGGGAAGAGGGCGTCGAGAAAATGCTTCGGGAGCCAGCCGTTGGAGCCGAGCCACGGTAGTATGATTTCAGGCAGAAGAAACAGGGGTAGCACCTGGATGGCCATCAGTACGGAAGTCTGCACGGTGACGTACGGGGTATTTCTCCTTCGGATGCGACGGATGCCGAAGACGACAACGAGTGTCGAGTAGGCCAGCGTGTACCAGAACGACGGCCCGGCCGCCGATCGCAGTGTGACGGCCACCAGGCCGTGTGCCCCCGCCGCGGCCGCGGCCGAATCGGCGATGGAAACGGGCCACCAGTGCCGCGTGTAGAACAGGGTGTGGAGTGCACCGCCCGATTTCCAGTTATAGAGCGCGGTACAAAACAGCATGAATGCGCCCATTGCCGCCACGCGTTTCGCTGTCCATTCCCCCTGGATCGCAACTCCCACGCGCCGGAAAAAATCAAGGGGGGGATTACGCCCGATCATGATGAATACGACGTCGTTGGCGATGGTCGAGGTGCCCCCCGCTCGGGTGAGAGTTACGTGACTGTCCGTGATTTGGCGAACGGTGGTGGACAGCGCGAGACGGACGCTTCCGCGTGTGATATCGGTGTTCATGAAATCGCCCGCAGCCGTCGTAACGCGTTCACTCGACGGGTTGTTCACCGCGACGTCCGCGTTGGGGTTCTGCACAAGGTGTTCCACCATCGCGATGTTTTCGGACTTGGGTCGACTGAACGATTTGCCGCGGTAGCTCAAAGTAACTTCGGCGCCGCAACGCGCGAGCGCGATCGCGGTCTCCAGCGCACTGTCGCCTCCGCCAACGACGAGCGCACGTTGGCCGCAGAAGTCTTTCGGGTCGTGCAGACGGTTGTACACCTTGTCCATGTCTTCGCCGGGTACGCCGAGCCGACGGAAGGTCCCGCTGCGTCCGAGCGCGCACACCACCCGGCGTGCCGGAACCATTCGTCCGTCTTCAAGTTCGATCTGAAACCCGCCCCGTCGTTGCGACACCGTCTTGACACGCACCATCTCGGGTGTGATGCCCGCGGCGTCGGCCTGCTGCCGTAGTTCTTCGAGCAGATCCTCCTTGACGCTCGCTGTGACGCGTAGAGAGCCCTCGGGCACCATGTCCCGGGGGTATGTGAAGATGGGTTTGCCCTTCGGGAAGTTTACAATTGTCGAAAACGGCTCGTTGGCTTCAAACAACACGGCACGCAGTCCCCTGCGGCGCGCTTCGAGCGAGGCCGACACCCCGGCGATGCCGGCGCCAATGATAGCCACGTCAGCGTCGTCGTTGTTTTTCGTATGGGTCTCGAGTTCCCGCGCGATTTCGCTTACGACGCGCGCGCCGCTGTCGGCGGCAAATTTCAGAAGCGGAATACCGCGAAGATCCCCGGCAACGTAGAGCCCGGGCACAGCGGTACGCCCTTTGTCGTCTGCTACGGGTAGCTTTTCCACGTGGCCCGCGGGCCAGCGCGTATGGAGCCAGTGCGCGTATCGCCGAATAAAATTCATCCATGCGCTCCGTGGTAACCGATGTTGTGTCAATTGTTTGCAGGCTAGCACGTCGTGCGGGCCGGACGCAACCGTTGTGCCACCGTTTGCTGCACTGTAAGGTAACCGGGTTAGCGTCCACTAATCGAAGAGTCTCCTTGTCGCGCCGCATTGCGATGCGCAGCTGCAACACCCCTCGCCGACAACGATCCGGGAGGACGTTCATGTATCGTTTCTTTGGCCGCCATCTTGTGGGTCCCCGGCACGTAGTTGCGCGTGTCTTCGCCGGCGCGTTCGTCCTGGTCTGCGTTGCGGGCCTGGAGGGAGGCTGCGGTGAAAAAACGAACATTACCGTTCGCGATCTCAAGCAGAGCGTTACCGGCACTGCGGATTTGCCGGACGCAGTGGTTGCGAACCGACCTGGGAACCCGCCGACGAGTTATCAGCTCAACTGTCCGTGGGGACAGGTAGATCCCGACCCCGCGGATAACCCCGCGTGGGCGGGAAATCTTGGGCCCGATCAAATTCCCGCAATTGATGCACCGGTCTGGCGTCCGGTAGCGTCTCCCGACCTGCCGCTACTCAACTCGGAACCCGTGCTCGTGGTGGAGCGTGCCGGGCAGGTGCGCGTGATGCCAATACGCATCATGTTGCACCACGAAGTGGTCAGCATGTGCTGGAATACTCCGTCGGGCGCGCAATATACGTACCTGACGTATTGTCCGCTCACCGACGCCGGAGTGCACTTTTTGTCGTCCAAATCGTGCAATGCCAAGCTCAAGTTCGGTGTTTCCGGGTCGGTTTTTAACTGGAATCTGGTGACGTACGACAGGGCTACGCTACATAAGCCCCCGCTGGTTTCGTACGTGCAGATGTACGCGGGGGGAGTGTTTGGCGATTGCGCGGACCCCGATCCCATGACGGTGTACATGACGTGGGGCGCTGCATGGCGGATGTATCCCGATGGCAAGGTTCTCAGCAAGAACACGGGCAGGCAGCCCGCTGGCGGCTACGATTTTTTTAACCAGCCGTACTGGACGTACTGGCGCCAGGGATTGAGCGTGTTCAATTTTCCGTTGTCGAATCGTGACGATCGTCTCACCGACATGGCTCCTATCCTCGGAGTGCTCGTCCCCGGAGCCCGCAAGGCGTTTTCCCTGCGTTCGGCGCCCTATGTGCGCAACGAAATCATCGCCGGCCAACGCATTGTGATATTGAACGATTCGGGGGTTGGGGTGGCAGAGGCATTCGAGGCGGTACTGGACGGCCAACCATTGACATTTTCTTTCGCCGGACGCGAACGACACGGGCTGTCGATATACACCGACGACGAGACGGGATCATTCTGGAACATCGACGGCATCGCGGTTGGCGGTCCGCTGGTCGGAAAGCGGCTCCCGCGGGCGACGACGATCCGGTCATTCTGGTTCGCGTGGGCGGCCATGTTCCCGCAGACCGACTTGTACGTGCCCCCTCCCTCGTCCTGATCGAATGGGTGCCCGTGTGCAGGTAAAACTGTGCAATCGGCGTACCCCCCCCGGGTATGCCTCCCGGCGTCCCCCCTCGACTGCCATCCACAATACGTCGGCGACCCGTACGTGGCGGTTTTGCGTTGCGGTAATTCCTCGATAGAATACCACCCCATTTCGCCGGGGAATGGTCCGCGTTGGAACAGACTCCGGCGTGGACTTTTTGCAAGTCGCGCGGGTAAGATGTTCTCGCTATGACGACTCGTTCCCAGCATTTGGACGCCGGCCGGCCCCGGAGCATGGTGTGTGTGTTCGCACATCCCGACGATGAGAGTTACGGCCCGGGCGGAACGATTGCGCACTACGCGATCGAAGGAGTACATGTTTTCATTCTGATGTTCACCTGCGGCGAGGCAGGATCAATAGGCATATCGAAAGAACTGCCGGCAGACGAGCTGTGCCGGCGTCGAACGGAGGAATTCGAGGGGGCGTGCAAGGCGCTCGGGGTGACCGCGTTCCGGTTGCTCGGCGTACCCGACAAAGGGGTGGCAGATGTGGACCGCGAGTGGGCCATCGAGCAGATACTCGCTGCGTTTCGCGAGTATCGCCCACAGGTGGCTCTTACATTTCATCGCCTCGGAGTGTCCGGGCACCCCGACCACGTTGCTGTTGCCGGGTTGCTGCGGGACGCGTTTGACCGCGCCGGGCAGGTTGGCGTCGGTCCATTGAAACTCTATGAGTGGGGCATACCCGAGGAAAAGGGGCGACTATACGACCGCCCGAATCTTCGGGTGACACCGGCCGGCGAGTTGAACGCGTGCATAACGCCGGGGGAGAATGCAATGGACCGCAAGATTGCGGCAATTCGCCGACACGCAACACAGATCGAGTTTTTCAATTCCTTGCAGGACCAATTCGACTATCGCACTGTGGCTTCACCGGAGTGGTTTACACGCCGGCGCTCACGAGTTCCCGTTGCCGGCTGCGTGGAAACTGATTTGTTCGCGGGCGTAGATGGTTTCGTGGGGCCTGCACGGGGAGATGGAGCGCAATGACGGAGCTGTTGCGATGAGCGGTGACATTCTCCGCCCTGCAACCGGGTGTGGAGACGGGGTGCTTCGGTGATCGGGCTGGCCGGACGGCTACACCCGGTGCTGGTCCACTTTCCCGTGGCGCTCATTGTGACGGCCGGAGTCGCGGAAGGGGTATTTGTAGCCAGCAGGGATCGGCGCGCGGAAACCGTGGCCCGGGTTCTCATTTTGGTCGGGGCGTGGGTGTCGATCCCGGCGGTCCTCACCGGAATGGCTGCGGCGTCCCGGCATACATTTGAACCCGCTGAGCTGGCCACGTTTTCGATCCACCGTATTGTGGCGCTCGTGCTGCCCGTGATTTGTTTCCTGGCCACTGCGCTCGCTGCGAGCTCCCGCCACACGGGCCAGATCTGGGAGCTATGGTTATACAGAGTGTTTCTCGCGATTGCCGTAGCGCTGGCTCTGGTGGCCGGCTGGACCGGAGGGTGGATTGCCCATGGGCCCTTGCTGACGATACTCCTGCCGGCGCGCTGAATCCGCCCCACAGATGTTGGTTTCATGCGTTAATCAGATTGTTGATTTTCTCGGCGTTTCGCGTTAATCTGATACAAGACCGAGGGACAGCCGGCCGGGAGTTGGGCTGGTCGGGAGGCCGCACCCGGTTGTTCGAATCCATCCGATCTGATAGCGCCCCGGAAGCGGTGCGAAAGCCGAACGATGAATATACGCAATCCTCTGGATGCGGTGCTCGCACGTATTGACGGGTACCGGGATGAAGCAATTACCATGCAGACCGAGCTGTGCCGTCGGCCGGCCCTCGGACCCGAGAACGGGGGCAACGGCGAGCTGGAAAAAGCCCAGTGGTTGCAGTCGTACCTCAAATCGCTCGGGCTTGGCGTGGATCGTTACGATGCGCCCGATGACCGTGTCCCCTCCGGACTGCGTCCCAACCTGGTCGCCGTACTACCGGGGCGCGACGAGGCTCGGCGCCTGTGGATTCTTTCGCATACCGACGTGGTCCCTCCGGGGGATCTGTCCCTGTGGACAGGGGATCCGTGGAAGGTGCGCGTGGACGGCGACCGCGTGATCGCGCGGGGCACGGAGGATAATCAGGCAGGGTTGGTTTCGTCGGTGTTGGCGGTACGTGCGTTTGTAGAGGCCGGCGTGCAACCGGCGCTCCCTGTTGCCCTGGCGTGTGTGGCTGACGAAGAAACAGGCAGCCGGTACGGACTGCGATACCTGCTCGATACGAATCGCGCGATGTTTCGTAAAGACGACCTCATCATTGTTCCCGATTCGGGGAACCCGCGGGGTACGGCGATAGAGATCGCGGAAAAGGGGATTCTCTGGATTCGTTTCCGCACACGCGGAAAACAAACGCACGGCTCGGAACCGGGTCGGGGTCGCAATGCGCACAAGGCGTCCGCGTATCTCACGACCCGACTCGATACGTTGTATCATCGGTTCCGGAAACGCGATGCGTTGTTCGATCCACCGATTTCCACGTTTGAGCCGACAAAAAAAGAAGCGAACGTTTCCAATATCAACACGATTCCCGGTGACGACGTCGTGTATTTCGATTGTCGGGTACTCCCTTACTACCCGTTACGCGACGTGATCGCCACGGTCAGAGAATTGGCTCGCGAGACGGAAAAGAAGTTTCGCGTGAAGATTTCCCTGGAGTTCCCGCAGCGCGAAGTGGCCGCCCCACCGACTCCGGCCGACGCACCGGTGGTCGCGGCGATTGCCGGTGCAGTCAAACAGCTGCGGCGGCGACGCGCGAAAACAATCGGAATCGGCGGGGGGACCGTGGCGAAGTATTTCCGGGATGTCGGGCTCTCCTGCGTGGTATGGAGCACGATGGACGAGCGTGCCCATACGCCGGACGAATACGCGCGATTGTCCTATATGCTGGACGATGCGCGTGTTTTCGCACTGGTCGCGATGGGGCCGGCTGCGCAGAAAAGTGGAAAAGCAGGTTGACATTTTGTTTTTAATCGTTCAGTATACGATAAGATAGTACGCCATTACCGCAATAACAAGACGCCGCGCCACATGAAAGTGCGGGCGCGGTTCACGTGAAAGGGGCAGACAATGCAGGGTATAGCATTCGGGCCAACGATCCGGCTTCTCCGGCAGGCGAAGGGGATCAGTTTGCGCGAGCTCGCGCGACAGCTGGGCGTGTCGCCCGCATTCTTGAGCCAGATTGAGGCGGGACGTCAGCATAAGATCCCGAGAGCCAGGATTGTTCAGGTGGCCGATATGCTCGGTGTCTCAGAGGGGTACCTGCTCGGGACGGCGAAACAGGTGCACCCGGATTTGATCAAGTTTCTCAGCGAAACCCCTGAGGCCGCGGAATTCATGGTCAGTGCCATGCGTGGAGGACTCAGCGCAGAAGATTTCACACAGCTCCGCGAGGCCGTGTCGGATCGCCGCCGGAGAGCGACGTTGCTTCGCGCAGGATCTGTCGCCGCACGACGACGCAACGGGAGCGCAAACGGTCTCGATGGCTATCTGGATTCCACTCTGTGCCTGGCCGGTGTAGGCGTGCAAAGTAAGGGCCGCCTGTTTCAGCGATTCGCAAAACTTCTGACGAAAAAACGCAAAGGCGTTTCGGCGGATCTGGTCGTAGAGCGTTTGGAGAGAAGGGAGCACCTGTCCCCGACGAGCGTTGGTGGCGGTGTAGCGATACCCCATGCATTTGTTCCCGATATCGACACGCCGGTTGTGGGGGCTTTTACACTCAAGCGGTCCATATCCTATGGCACGCTCGACGCCGAACGGGTCAAGACCGTATTTTTCCTGGTCGGCCGTGAAGGCCGGCCGGAAGATCACCTTCCGATTCTGGCCCGCATTGCGCGTCTTTGCTCGACGCCCGAATTCCTTCATGTTTTTGGGACGGCGAAAACATCGCGTGAGATCTACAAGACGATTCTTGCGTGGGACAAACGAATCTCCTCGTGAGAAGCCCGCAAGCGAAAACGAATCCGGAAATGAAAACGAAAACGGGCCGACGGTCGTGTACTGCCGACCCGTTTCCACGACGACGCCAATCTGCCCGGGTTGGTTCGTGGGCGAATCTCGTCGAAGTCGCGTGCGCCCTGCGCTTCGTCGGGGTTGCGCGGGGGGCATCCAGGCGAGGGATTGCCATTGATTGCCGCCCGATAGATCCGGTATCCTTATAAGTCACTTATAGTTAACCATTCGCTGCCCGTGCGGCTCTTCTTCCGGGACTCTTTCTTGTCGCGTTCTCTGTCTCGCCAGGTCGGAATACTGATGCTCGGTCGCGTGCTGGCCTTTGCGGTGTTATTTGCCACGCCGCTGGTCAACACACGCGTCCTGAGCAAGACGGCGTACGGGTACTACCGGCAGTTCTGGCTGCTTTTTGAGACGATCACCCCGATCTTGATCCTGGGGTTTCCACGTAGCCTTCTGTACTTTCTGCCACGTGCCGAGACCAGGCAAGAAAAAAGCGTGTACGTGACGCAAACAGTCGCGTTTCTCTCCGTTCTCTCCCTTCTGTCGGTTGCCGCGTACGGCGTGATGGCCCACACACTCGGCGGTGGAATGGGAGCGGTGGCGCGGGCATTCTTCTGGCGCCTCAGCGCGTTCACTGTGCTCGTGATGATTACGCAGTACATGGAAACGCTTTTCGTGGCCGAACGACAGGTGGGGCGTCAGGCAGCGTTTCGCGTGCTCGTTACGGTGGCGCAGGCCGTGGCTGTAATTTTGACAGCCTGGATGACCCACGATGTGAGCAAAATGATTTGGGCCCTCACGATCTACGCGCTGGTACGGTTCGTTTTTTCTCTCGGGTACACCGCCTCCGCATACCACCTGTCACCGCGGCATATTTCGCTGTCCAGTATGGCCGAGCAGCTTTCGTTTGCATTGCCGGTAGGATTATTCTCCATCGCCCTCGTGCTTCTCGGGCAGACGGATAAGTTTGTAATCAGCCGATTCATGGGTCGCGAGGCGTTCGCTGTTTATGCAGTAGGTGCCTATCAGGTGCCATTCGCGAATATTGTTGCCCAGTCGGTAGCGGGTGTGACGATTCCGCTGATGGCGGCTTTGCACAAGAGGGGGGAAATCGGTTCCATCGCGGAACTCTGGCAAAGAGCCGTAGTGAAACAGGCCGTACTGTTTTTCCCGATGCTCGTGATCCTCGAAATTGTAGCCAGGCCCATGATCCGGATTTTGTTTACGGTGAAATACGCCGAGGCCGCGCCGGTATTCATGATTTACGTGCTGCTGCTCCTGCGTACCACGGTGGATTGCATAGGGATCCTCCAGGTATTCAAGAAAACCACGTATCTTGTGGTCGCGTTCTCCATCGCATTTGTTGTAAACGTGGTACTCAGCGTGGTGATGTTCCATGGGATGGGCCGTCTCGGTGTGCCGCTTGCCACGATTATTACGATGACACTGGTAAACGTATCCAACATCGCGTACGCGGCACGGCTTGTCGATGTGCCGATACGGCGATTTGTTCCATTCGGTGCGCTGGCCGCGCGCCTGATGGTTGCAGCGGCTCCCGGTGTGGCCGTCTGGGCCGTTGTTCGGCGCATCTCCGTGCAAACGCCGGCGGCACTGGCGGTGGTGGGAATTGTGTATGGTGTCATGTATCTTGCATTGTGTTCATGGACGGGGTTTCTGACATTGCGGGACGTCAAGCAGATCGTCTGGCCCGCTCCGGCGGAAGAGCGTGGAAACGAGGAGTAGTCGATGAAGATCAGTATACTGGGACTGGGGTACGTGGGTTGCGTCTCGGCAGGGTGTCTGGCCAGGGCTGGCCATACCGTTGTTGGCGTGGATATCAGCACCGCGAAACTCGATATCATACGCGAGGGACGCTCGCCGGTGATCGAGAAAGATCTCAACGATATCATCGCGGCGGCCGTGGGCGAGGGCCGGCTTCTGGCGCTTGACTCCACGCACGAGGCTGTTCGTTCCACCGGGCTGTCCCTGGTCTGCGTGGGCACGCCGAGCAATGCGAACAACAGCCTCAACCTTGACTACGTAGCGCGTGTGTGTGAAGAAATCGGCGCAGCGTTGCGCGACAAGGTCGATGACCATATCGTGTGCATGCGCAGCACGATGGTACCTGGGAGCGTCGAGGGTGTGGTGCGCCCGTCGCTGGCAAAGGGATTTGGCGGGGAACTGCCCGACCGCGTGCACATAGCGGTCAACCCGGAGTTTCTACGCGAGGGAACGGCCGTTTGGGACTTTTCCCACCCGCCGAAAACCGTGGTGGGCGCCGACGATGAATCGACGGCAAAAAACGTGCTCTCACTCTACGACGGGATCGAGGCTCCCGTAGTGAAAACTTCGGTGAAAGTTGCCGAAACGGTGAAGTACGTTGACAATGTATTTCACGCCGTAAAAATTGCGTTCGCAAATGAAATTGGAACAATTTGCCGAGCGGTGGGAGTGGACAGCCACGAGGTGATGGATATTTTTGTACAGGATCGCAAGCTCAATATTTCCCCCGCCTATCTCAAGCCGGGATTCGCGTTCGGCGGTTCGTGCCTGCCCAAGGACCTTCGCGCGATTGTTTACAAAGCGCGCACGCTCGATATCGAACTTCCGTTGCTCGCCTCCGTGCTGCCGAGCAACGATGCACAGATTCAGCGCGCCGTGGATCTGGTGCTGGCTACCGGGCGCAAGCGCCTGGGATTTCTTGGGTTGAGCTTTAAGCCCGGAACGGACGATCTGCGCGAGAGCCCGCTGGTTCGATTGATCGAAACCTGTATCGGCAAGGGGTACGATTTGCGGATATTTGACCGCAACGTGTCACTCGCCCGGCTCGTCGGGGCAAACCGCAGCTACATCGAGAAGGGAATCCCGCATATCTCACGCCTGCTATCGACCGATCTCGATGAAGTCCTCGCGTTTTCCGAGGTGCTCATCATAGGACACGCCGCCGACGAATTTCGCGATGCGCTGCGCAACGCGAAAGGATGCACGGTGATCGATCTTGCCCGTGTTGTCGATACGCCCCCGGAGGGTGTCGACTACCACGGCATTAACTGGTAGCGCTGCCGTGACGATGGTCCCCGGGCCAGAGAGAAAAGCTCCCGTCGTTGTAACGAATAACCACCCACGCGGCTGCCAGGAGCAACACGTTGCGGATGAGCATCCAGGGGCTGACCAGCGAGCTGTGACCTCCCGGGCCGAAACATCCGCAGTCGATCACAAGACCCTTGACGAGTACCGTAACGATGGCCGCGATGAATACGCCGAGCAGGAGCATCAGCGCGCCCGCTGCCGGACGGATCAGGACGCCTGCCAGCAGCATCACACCGGCAAGCATCTCACCCCACGATACGCCCAGCGCGAACAAATTACTCAGCGATACCGGTAGAATCTGGTATGACCGCACGGAAATGGCGAACAGCTCGGGGTGCATGGCCTTGTGCCACGAGGCAAAGATAAAAACCCCCGCCAGAATCACCCGGCACAGCAGAGTGAACACTCGGTTCTTCACGAACGGTAACATCATTCACCACCCCCCGTTTTCACCGGGTATCCGGCCCGAGTCCACGCTTCCCAGCCGTTGTGGAACACGCGCACGTGGGTGTACCCCATCAGTTTCATCTCAGTAGCGAGCTGGTCGCTGAAATCACAGTCCGGACCCCAGCAGTAGGCAACAACTTCGTCGTCCAGAGAGACGGTCGATTGGAGGGATTCGAGGTAGTTTGGGAGCTGGTCGTAGGGGATGTTGATTGCTCCCGGGATGTGCCCTTTGGCGAACGCGTCGGGTGCGCGGGCATCCAGAATCATGACAGTGCCGCTGTCGGACATGCGTTTGACGGCGGCGGCGTCAAGCGAGTCGGGGTGTTGGCCGGGTACTGTGGTGGCGGTCGTCGTCGAGGGCGAACCGGTGCGGTTCGTATCCGTGGCACCCCCGGCGGCGCCCGGTGTGGCCGCCCCGGGCAATGTTGTTGCGTTACGGGATTTCGCCGGAACCCGCTGGATCAGTTTCATCGGTTGGTCGCGCATCGCGTTCTGTGCCACGCCAATTGCTGTGGCCACCAGGAGCACGGCGATGCCCCCGGTGAGGGCGCTTATGACGTCTTTCATTGAGATTCCTTTCCTGAGCAGTATGCCCGCGATGTTATCGGAATCGGGCGTGATTTTCCAGACGCGAAGTGGACAGCGAGTTGTACTCGCGACGACGTGTTCGGGTTCCGCATACTCTGGAGCCGGGGCCGGCGATTTTCGTCACGGGTTCCCCGTGGCGCAGGGCGCAGGGGCTCCAAATGCGCGTTCGTGATGGGACGGGGCCGGGTGCCCCGGGCGAGGTGGGGCGACTGCGGAGCGTGTTCGCTACCCTTGCCCGTGCCGTCGTGCTGCGGTATCGTGACGGGGCCACGCGGCCGTGCATTGCACGACCTGCAGTTAACCCGATCTGGAAAGGAATTGCATCATGATCACGCACAGGGGCCGTGCGATAGAGAAGATCGTTGTCATCGGAAGTGGACAGATTGGTCCGGACATTGCGTTGTATTTTGCCAAGATATGTTCCCCGCACGGGGTGCCTGTTGTCGTGGTAGACGTGTCCGAAGAGGCCCTGGCCCGCGGCCGGGCGCGTACGAAGAAGAAAATCGACCGGGGTGTGGCCAGTGGTGCTTTTCTTCCCGATTTTGCCGAAGCGATGAAATCGAACGTCACATTCACGAATGATTACGAAGCCGTGCGGGGCGCCTCGCTGGTGGTGGAGGCAGCCAGTGAGGATCGCGCGATCAAGGCAAAAATTTTTGCGCGGCTCGAAAACCTGTGCGGTCCTGAAGCGATATTCGCTTCCAATTCATCGCACATGGAACCCGAGGCGATATTTGCAGATTTGAACACGAAACAACGCGCGCTCGTTGTGCACTACTTTTTCCCCGCCGAACGAAATCCAATTGTGGAAGTGGTGGCCGGTGAGCAGACCGACATCGATGTGACGGATTGGGTATGTGGATTCTACGAATGGATGGGTAAGGTGCCATTGCGCGTGAAGAGCCGGTACGGGTACGCGCTGGATCCGATCTTCGAAGGAATCTTTCTGGCGGCTGCGCTCTGCGTGGAGGAAGGGCTCGGGACAGTCAAAGAAATAGACGCCGTTGCGCGCGAATCGCTGGGGTTGGGTGTGGGGCCATTTACCGCGATGAATCTCACCGGCGGGAATCCCATCACGCAACATGGGCTCAGTGAGATGCACGGCAAAGTGATGCGCTGGTTTCGTACTCCCAAAATACTCGATGAGGCGGTGGCCTCGGGAGCGCCGTGGGATGTGCCCGGCCGGAATGAAAAGATAGATGTGCCATTGGCCCGGCGCGAGCGAATTTCCGCGCGTATGCTCGGTGCATATTTTGGTTTGGTGTGCGAGATACTCGACAGTGGTATCTCATCGATCGGCGACCTGGAACTCGGGGCCGAAACCGCCCTGGTCGTGGCCCCTCCGTTTCATACCATGAACGGCATCGGTGTGAATCGTGCGCTCGAATTTGTTGAATCGTATGCACGCGACCACGACGGATTCACGGTCGCGGGTGTATTGCGGGGCCAGGCGGCGTCGGGAGAGCCCTGGCGAATCCCCGTAGTTTTTCGGGAAGACCGTGATGGCGTCGCGGTCGTAACCATTCGCCGTCCCGCGGTGCTCAACGCGGTCAATGCCGATACCATCGCACAGATTTCCGCCATGATGGACGCAATCGCAAAAGACGATTCCATTCGTGCAGTGGTGCTCACCGGATACGGTCGTAAGGCGTTCGTATCGGGGGCCGACATCGGGTTTCTCTCCACGCTGACGACCGCGGACGAAGGCGAAGCCATGTGTTTGAATTTTCAAGCCGCGGTCCAGAAAATTGCCAACATGACCCGCCCCGTCATCGCCGCGATCAATGGCGTTGCGTTTGGTGGCGGGTGTGAAATTGCCATGGGGTGTCACGCGCGCATCGCGCGATCCGATTTGCATGTGCTGGCCGCGCAACCCGAAGTAAATCTGGGGATCATTCCCGGGGCTGGAGGCACGCAGCGAATGCCGCGCCTCCTGGGCTTCGAAACGGCATCGGAGCTGCTGCGAACCGGTCGGCCTGTGTCTCCGGTGCAGGCACTCGAGATTGGTCTCGTCGATCGTCTCAGTGAAGGCGATCTACTCGAAGACGCCGTTGCATTTGCGCTGGAAATCGCGGATGGCCGCGCCGTGCCGCGCTCAATACCCACCGGTCCGGTGGAAACCCCGGATGCGTTGCCCGATGTAGACATCGGGCACCTCTCTCGCGCCGTGGATACACTCGTTGTTCGGGCGATACTCGAGGGCGGTCGGATGACACTGGCCGACGGTCTGGCCAACGAGGCGCGATTGTTTGGCGAAATTCTGAATCTGGAAGACTCGCGCATCGGCATTCGCAATTTCATCGAGAAGGGCGCGCGGTCGAAGGCGGAGTTCCAACACCGTTAGAGCGCCACCCGGAAGCCCGAGTTAGAACATGTGTGGCATAGCAGGTCTTATCGCGACGCGCAGCGGGCCACCGGCTGACGAAGCCGTGGTGCGTGCGATGTGCCGTGCTATCGCTCATCGCGGACCCGACGAAACCGGCGTCTGGTGCAACGCACGTGCCGGTCTCGGGATGACACGGTTGAGTATCATCGATCTCGCTGGAGGCAGCCAGCCGGTTTTCAACGAGGACCGTTCGGTGGTTGTGGTGTTCAATGGGGAAATCTACAACCATGAAGATCTGCGCAAGATGCTCGAGGCGCGTGGTCATCGGTTTCGAACGCGCTGCGACACCGAATGCATTGTGCATCTCTACGAGGAACACGGTCGCGCATGCGTAAACTTTCTGCGCGGAATGTTTTCGTTCGCCGTCTGGGACATGCGCGACGACCACTTGTTTGTGGCCCGGGACCGCCTTGGCATCAAGCCTTTTCACTACGCCGTGGAAGAAGACCGATTCGTATTTGGTTCGGAGATCAAATCGTTGCTGGCAGCCGGCATTCGTCCCCGGGTTTGCGACGAAGCCCTTGTGGACTACATGGCATACGGATACGTGCCCGCGCCGAGAACCATGTTCGCATCCATCCACAAACTTCCGGCGGCGCACTGGCTGGATTGGGGCAATGACGGACTGCACGTGGAACGCTACTGGGACGTGGCCTATGAACCAGACGAATCGCTCGGTGAGAAACAGATTATAGATCGGTCGATGGAACTAATCGAAGACGCCGTACGCGTACGTCTGATGAGCGATGTGCCGCTTGGTGCGTTTCTCAGTGGTGGCATAGATTCGAGCGTGGTGGTGGCGATGATGTCGCGGATAGCAGCCGATCGGGTAAAAACGTTTTCGATCGGCTTTGAATTCGCGCGCTACAACGAACTTGATTCCGCACGCGCGGTGGCCGAACAATTCGGAACTGACCACACCGAGTACCTGGTTCGATCCGACGTAATCGCGGATGCTCCCGCTATTGTGCGTCAGTTTGACGAACCTTTTGCCGATTCATCGGCGATTCCCACATATCATGTGTCAAGTACTGCGCGCACGCGTGTGACCGTGGCGCTATCCGGTGACGGCGGTGACGAGCTTTTTGCCGGCTACCATCGTTTTTTTGACCGACGTCACGTGCGCTGGGCGTCTGTTGTGCCCCAGGTAGTGCGTAATGCGTTAATTGGACCGCTTGTCCGCCGGATTTCCAACGATGCCCGCGGAATAGATTACCTGCGCGATTTGCTGGGTTCGGGTGACGAGCAGTATATTCGCCGCATTACGCACGGACTTTCCACCACACACAACAAAGTGTTCACTCGGAAGTTTGCCGGCTGCCTTACCGACACCGATCCGTCGGGCCCGGCACGCGCTGTGCTGGCCACGTCAAGGTCACACAATGCGATATCGCGCCGACAATATCTCGATACCCGCATGTATTTATGCGATGACATTCTTACGAAGGTGGACCGTGCGAGCATGATGGTGTCCCTCGAGGCGCGCGTACCGCTCCTCGACCATTATCTCGTGGAATTTGCGGCCACTATTCCTCCGCGCTTCCACACGCGCGGTGATGGCATGAAACACATTCTCAAACAGGTGGCACGCCGGCTGATGCCCGAACAACTTGTTGACCGACCCAAGCACGGTTTCGGCGTGCCCATAGGCGCGTGGATACAAAATGAATGGTCGACATGGGCAAACGACCTTCTCCTCGGTAGACGTTCGATTCAGCGTGGTATCGTCCGCGAGGAATACGTACGGGGGCTTCTCGAAGAACACAATCGTAACCGCCGCGACAACAGCGCCGCGATCTGGCGCCTGATGGTCCTGGAGATGTGGTTTCGGGAGCGAATCGATGGGGAAACCATGGACGAAACCCGGAGGGGACAGGATCCGGGGCGCTGAGAGCGCGCGTGCTGTGCTCGTTTCCGCTCGATGCGCAGCATCTAGCCGCGACGGATTGCCTCGTACCTGCTAGTGGTGCATCAACCGGTGCTTCATTCGTTGGCGCGACTGCTCGCTCAACGATGGGCCGTCGCGGTTCGCTGTTACCATTTCCCCGGCGGCACGGGAGATGCGACCGATAACTTCCAGCTGCCGTTTGTACGCACTGCATACACGGCACGCGGCAAGATGTAGCCACAGCCCGATCTGCTTGCGGATGGGCAGGCGGTGATCGCGCATTTCGGAAACCAGGCGCGATGCTTCCTTACAACTCATCATGATGGTATCACCTTATGCTGTTGATCTACTGATCGTTGAACCACTTAGCTTGTAAGCAATTACGCAGCCTTCCGCGGGCCCGGTGAAGAATCACCCAGAGATTCGTCGAGGTAATTTCGAGAATCTTACAGATCTCGTTGCCCTTGATACCGTCGATTTCGCGCATGGTAAACGCACGCCGATGATTTTCGGGCAAATCGTGCAGGCAATCCGTCAGCACACCCCAGAATTCCTGATTGTGCAGCAACGCTTCGGGCGAAACATTCCAGTCGTCGTTGCCCTGGCGCATGGCAGCGCGCTCGATGCGTTCCTCGAGGGTCTCGTTTTCGAGCAGGTTGAGATCCGATGCGAGCACTTCGGGGCGATTGCGCCGGAAGTGGTCGATGATTTTGTGCTTGAGAATGCCGACGAGCCAGGTGCGCAGCGAAGATCCACCCCGGAAACGATCGATGCCCTTCAGAGCGGAAAGAAAGGTTTCCTGGACGAGATCTTCGGCAACGAGCGGATCTTTCACGCGCAGCAACGCGAAGCGGAACAGCGCATCGCTGTGCTCATCCACCCAGGTGGACGTGTCGTACCGGGGTTTGCCGTTGCTCTCGTTCATCGGGATACCGGGACCATAATACACAGCTTGTTGCGGGATGCAATGGCGGACTTGAACGTGCCGCGCCCACGCCGTTGCACGGCAGTAGGCCGGTGGCGGGTTCGTCGCCGGCGACGTTCATTCGCTTACGTACCATATCACCGTCCCCCTGCGGAGCTCTCCCTTACGAGCCGTGTTAGGGGCCCTCTGCGCTGTGTTATTGCACGCGGAGCGCCGGTAGGTTACCATCGGCATCCCATGCGCTACTTCGACCTGGTCTGCTTCGATGTGGACGGCACGCTCGTCCGGCATCCGACGAATAAAGTAATATGGGAAGTGCTTAACCAGCGTTTCACCGGGAGCGATGCAATTAATCGCGAGCGTCATCGCATGTTCCGTAATGGCGAGATCACATACGTGCGGTGGGTGGAACTCGACGTGTCGGGGTGGATTGCGGCTCACGCGACGCACGACCAGGTGGTAGAGGTAGTGCGGGAGTTCGAAGTATGCGATGGTGCATGGGAAATGATGCACACACTCAAGCGCGAAGGGTGCCTCATGGCGCTCGTATCGGGCACCCTCAATGTGGTAATTGAGACCCTGTTCCCGGACCATCCGTTCGATGATGTGTATTCCAACGGTCTTGAGTTTGACGCGGAGGGTCGGCTCTGCGGATGGCGGGCCACGCCGTTCGATCTGGATGGCAAACCCGACGCCCTGCGCGAATTGTCCGCTCGTCACCGGGTGCCTCTCGACCGCATTGCGTTTGTTGGTGATGGGGAGAACGACGTTCCGGTGGTGGGTGTGGCGGGCCGCGTAGTTGCGTTTAACCCGCGTTCAACGGAACTCGAAAACCGGGCCGATCATGTTGTGCGCAACGCGAGCATGCTCGAAGTATTGCCGTTTCTGCGCGGAACGAATACTCACGACGATCAGGAGGGTGTATGAGCGAAAAGAAAGTGTACACGCCCGAGCAAATTGTGACCGATGTGCGGGAAATTGTATCCGACGTGAATCCGGGATTCAGCACCCGGCTTCACCGCGAACTCATTCTCAATTCGCTCAAGTGCAGGCGTGACGAGCTCGACGTTCTCGACCTCAAAGTACTCAGCCGCTCGATGGCCGAATTTCGATACGCCGCGCGCCTGTTCAAGCCGTACCGCAATCGACGCAAAGTATCAATTTTCGGGTCGGCGCGTACTGGAGAGGACGATCCGTACTATCAGTATGCTGTAGCATTTGCGCGCGAACTTGTCGGTGCCGGATTCATGGTGATTACGGGCGCGGCCGACGGCATCATGAAAGCCGGAAACGTTGGCGCGGGCGCGGAGCACTCGTTTGGTGTCAACATTCTACTGCCGTTTGAGCAGGCGGCCAACGAAATAATTGGCGACGACCCCAAGCTGGTTACCTTCAAGTATTTTTTTACGCGTAAATTATTTTTCCTGATGGAAGCGCATGCCGTGGCGCTGTTCCCCGGAGGATTCGGCACCCACGACGAGGGATTCGAAACACTCACGCTGATTCAGACGGGAAAGGCGCCTCCCATGCCGTTTTTGCTCATGGAGACGCCGGGCGATGACTACTGGGCATCATACGACGCGTTCATTCGCGACCAGCTGCTGCGGCGCGGGCTGATTGCTCCGGAAGACCTTTCACTCTATCGGATAATCCATTCCGCTCAGGAGGGTGTGGAGTGGGTTAAGCGATTTTATTCCACATATCATTCCATGCGTTTGGTGCGGGACATGCTCGTGATTCGCCTCGAGCGTGAGCTGCCGGACGCTGCGGTGCGTGCGCTCGGCGAGGAATTCACGGACGTTGTGAAGCAATCGACGGTGCGCAAGGTGAACGCAATGCAAGACGAGCAAAACGAGCCCGAACTATGGAATCATCCGCGCATTGCATTCCGGTATGACCAGCGCAGCCCGTCGCGTTTGATCGAGATGATCCACCGGATCAATGCACTGGGTGTCGCCAGCGGGGGCTAGTGGTTCGCGTCCGGATTCGGTCGCCGTGGGTTATCGGGGGGAGGAAAACGCACGTGCATGCCAGCTATCACGCAGCGGACGTTCGAAGCGACCGGTGCGCAGTTCGCCCACAGTGGTAATCGTTGGGTCAAAAACGCGGGTACTGCCCGTAACACGCCCCTCGTTGACATAAGCCTGGAATTGCGCTTGTGCAACCGCGTGCACCGTTTCGCTGTTGTCGCGGAAGAACACCAGAGTGCGGTCGAAGGCATTTACGCCAAGCGCGTTCTCTACCTCGTGCACCGCGCGCACACTCGAATCGGTCGAACAGCCGCCTATCCCCGCGGTGCAGTAGCCCGCCAGGATGATAAAACGGCGCTCGACGAGACTCCAGGCGCCGGTGACGGGTTCACCGTGGGAGTTCCACTGGTCGACAAACGTGTTCAGTATGTCACGAAGGCGACGCTGTTCCGCCGCGGTTACTTCACGATCGAGCGCGTACACCCAGGCACGCGCATCGTCGGGAAATTCAAGGATTGATTTCATACACAGAACTCGTCGAACGCAGTGATCAGATCGAATGCGATTTCCCGCGGGTTACGCCCCTCGATCTGGTGACGCTCCATGACGTATACCGGTTTGCCATCCTTGAAAAGAGCGAAAGCCGGGGAGGAAGGTGGATAGCCGGGGACGTACGAGCGTACCTTCTCGGTCGCCTCCTGGTCGACGCCGGCGAACACCGCCGTTATGCGCGCTGGACGTGTGTCATGCTGGAGCGCCAACTTGACGCCCGGCCGTGCGTTTCCGGCCGCGCAACCGCATACCGAGTTCACAACGACCAGAGCAGTTCCGTTCTGGTTCTTCAACAGTCCATCCACGTCATCTGCGGTGCGTAGTTCTTCCACGCCGGCTTCCGTCAGGTCCTGACGACACGGGTTTACAATTTCTGGTGGGTACATGGTTTTCTCCGTAGTTTCTGGTTTGCACGCAGTATGCGTGATTCGAGTTCGCCGGAATTACAAATTGAGTTCGAGGCGTGCCACGTCTGACATCCGGTCGGGCGTCCATGGTGGATTCCAGGTTACGTCCACACGTACTGTGGCCACCCCGTCGACCGCGTTCACTTTCTCTTCCACCTCCAATGGGAGGGAACCCGCCACGGGACACGCGGGGGAAGTCAGCGTCATGGTAATGATGACATCTCCGCCTGATTTGACTTCGATTTCGTAAATGAGGCCAAGTTCATAGATGTCTACGGGAATTTCCGGGTCGAAGCACGTCTTGAGTGCGTCCACCACGTGATCGCGCAGAGCGGTCTGTGAAGGATCTTCCACGAGTTTGCCATCGGCATCGGCATTCCCGGCGGGAACGACAGACTCGCCGCTGTCCGGGCGTTTTCCTGGATCATTGTTCAAGATTGCTCCTGTTCCGTCGACACGCCGTTCTCGCTGCCATCGAGTGCGGCCCGCATCGTATGCCACGGCAGCGTTGCGCACTTGATACGCACGGGGTACTCGCGTACGCCCGAGAACACGGCGAGTTTACCTATGCCGTCCACGTTTGGGTTTTCGTCCGGCGGGCCGGTTACCACATCGTGAAACCGCGCGAAGAGATCGCGGGCTTCCGCCAGGGTGTGCCCCTTGAGCGCTTCGGTCATCACCGATGCGCTTGCCGTGCAGATTGCGCATCCGCTTCCTTCCCACGACACATCGAGAATCATGTCATTGGCCACCACGAGGTAGAGTGTAATGCGATCTCCGCACAGCGGATTATAGCCCTCGCTGCTGCAATTTGCTTCCGGCAGCGGGCCAAAGTTGCGTGGCCGTCGATGGTGGTCGAGTATAACTTCCTGGTACAACTCCCGCGCGTCCGACATTAGTGGAACAGCTCCTGTACACGGATAATTCCCGCCACGAGGCGGTCTACTTCCTCGTGCGTGTTATACACACCAAAAGACGCTCGCGTTGTAGCCGGCACCCCGAAAAAATCCATCAACGGCTGCGAACAATGGTGGCCGGCCCGTACCGCGATTCCTTCTCCGTCAAGCACGGTACCGGCGTCGTGCGGATGCACGCCGTCCATTACGAACGATATGACGCCGGCTCGCGTTACGGGTGTGCCGATCAGCCGTACCCCGTCCAACGATCCAACGGCGTCGACGGCGTAATCCAGCACGGATTGTTCGTGGACGGTCAGTGAATCGAATCCGACAGATTGGATGTAATCGATCGCCGCTCCGAATCCGATGGCCCCCGCGATGTTTGGTGTACCTGCTTCAAATCGATGGGGTACGACGTTGTACGTAGTTTGCGCAAACGTCACCGACGCGATCATATCGCCACCGCCTTGCCACGGGGGCATGGCTTCGAGTAAATCGGACCGGGCGTAGAGCGCACCGATACCCGTCGGGCCATACATCTTGTGCCCCGAAAGCGCGTAAAAATCCGCACCGAGCTTTTGTACATCTATCGCAAGATGGGCGGCAGCCTGTGCGCCGTCCACGAGCACGATAGCCCCATGGTCGTGGGCAATTCCTGCCATTTCGGCGACAGGATTGACGGTCCCGATTGCGTTGGATACGTGGGCGAGGGCCACGAATTTCACGGGATTCTGGAACAGAGCACGATATGCGTCGAGGTCGATTTCGCCATGGGACGTTAACGGTGCGATCCGAAGTGTCGCGCCCGTCCGCGCGCGCAGCATCTGCCACGGGACGATGTTCGAGTGGTGTTCCATTCCAGTGAGAACGATGGTGTCGCCGGATTTTATATTGGCCGAACCCCACGAGGACGCTACCAGGTTGATGGCCTCTGTTGTGCCGCGCACGAAGACAATTTCGCGAGCGTGCGCTGCACCCACGAACCGGCTCACCTTTTCCCGCGCGGTCTCGTATGCGCCGGTTGCCCGTACCGAGAGCGCGTGCACCCCGCGGTGTATGTTGGCATTATCCCGTTCGTAGTACGTGCGAAGTGCATCGATTACGGCACGCGGTTTCTGCGTGGTGGCCGCATTGTCGAGATACACAAGAGAGTGGCCGTCCACTTCTTGCACGAGTGCGGGGAACTCCCGCCGCAGCGCCGATACGTCCAGCGTATCCACGTTGTTGTTCTGTAAAGATGTAGGCTTGCGTGACATCCCGGTATTCCTGTTGGGATCGGTTTTCCCTGCGTACGCTATGGTTGCGCTGCACCCACGGAGTTTGACAGCCACCAGAACAACTGTACTTCGAGTTTTTCCCGTAGCGCGGCTACTTCGATGCGGTTGAGCACCTCTCCGGCAAAGGCGTGAATCAGCATCTGGCGGGCGCTCGTACGGTCGATTCCCCGCGCCTGCAAGTAAAACACCGCATCCTCGTCGAGTTGGCCGACGGTAGCGCCATGTGTACAGCGCACGTCATCAGCGAAGATTTCCAATCTGGGATTTGTGTTAATTCGCGCGGCGTCGCTCAGGAGAAGGCAGTTATTCTCCTGCTTGGCATCGGTTTTTTGCGCATCCTGATCTACATAAATGCAGCCATTGAACACGCCGCGAGCGTGCCCCGCCAGAATGCCTTTGTACAGTTCAAATGAATGGCAGTGTGGTCGGGCATGGAGGATATACGTTTGATTATCCACGTGCTGGCGTTCTCCGGCGAGGTAGAGCCCGTCGAGTCGGCAGTCGATCCCTTCGCCGTCGAGTCGGGCCCCGACGTCGTGGCGGGCAAGCGCGGCACCGATCGATATGTTTTCGCTCGAAAAACGACAATCCCGTGCGAGCACGGCCTGTTGCCGGGCCAGATGGATCGAATCGAGCTTCTCGTGTTGTACGCGGCAATGATTGACCGTTGCGTTGCGCCCGCACGAAAATTCAACCACCGCATTGCACAATGTTTGTTCTCCGGTACCGGTGTATGTTTCCACTATGTTCATCGTCGCGTTGTCGCCGACGACCACGAGAACGCGCGGATGGCTCATCGTCCCGTGTCCGGTCGAAACGAACGCCACATGAATTGCCCGCTCCAGAGATACGCCGGCGTCGAGTTCAATATACACACCGTCGCGGAGAAACGCGGTGTTCAGGGCGACAAACGGTTGACGGTGAAACGGGGCAATATGTCCGAGAAACTCTTCGACGTGCTCGTTTTTCTTGCCAATGGCGGTCGCGAGACTTTGCACCCGTACCCCCGAGGGGAGGCGTCCTACGCTTGATAGATCGGGCGCAAAATGTCCGTCGACGACGACGACCCGGTGACAGTCCGCATCGTCGAAGGTAAGTTCACCGAGGTGGTCGGCGAGCCCGTTCGCCCGATATCGGGAGACGGGGGTGAAGTCACGCTGTTGTATCACCCCGGTTCGCGTAAACCGCCACGCCTCGTCTCTCAGCGTGGGAAATCCCTGCTCACGGAACGATGCGAATGCGGTACGCCGGCGGTCGAGAACCCACTCGGGTTCGCCACCGGCAAATGCCGCGAACGCTTTCTCAAAACCTTCGATCCCTGGCATCAGCCTGTTACCTCCGCATACCCTTCGTCTTCGAGCTCGATCGCGAGTTCCTTGCCCCCCGACCTCGTGATCTTTCCGTCCATCAGCACATGGACCACGTCGGGGACGATGTAATTGAGGAGACGCTGGTAGTGCGTAATGACGATGATCGCGCGGTCTTTTCCACGCAGTGCGTTTACGCCGTCGGCTACAATCTTGAGGGCGTCGATGTCCAGGCCGCTGTCTGTTTCGTCCATCACACAGAGAGATGGGCTCAGGATGGCCATCTGCAGAATTTCGTTACGCTTTTTCTCTCCACCCGAAAACCCTTCGTTGACGCATCGATTCATGAAGCTCTCGTCCATTTTAAGAATCTTCATTTTGTCGCGGATCAGCTCGAGAAAATCCATTGCATCAAGCTCTTCTTCCCCCCGATTTTTCCGCGCCGCGTTGAGCGCCGTGCGGAGAAAATAGGAGTTGCGCACGCCGGGAATTTCTACCGGGTACTGAAATGCAATAAAAATGCCCATGGCCGCGCGCTTTTCAGGTTCCAGCGCTAGAATGGATGTACCGTTGTAGAGCACATCACCGGCGGTAACCGCATAGGTGTCGCGACCGGCGAGGACCTGCGCAAGGGTACTCTTCCCGGACCCGTTCGGTCCCATAATGGCGTGAACCTCGCCGGCCTTCACCGCCAGGTTGACCCCCTTGAGAATTTTCGTATCTTCGACGCGCGCGTGCAGGTTTTTGATTTCGAGCATGTGGACTGAATCTCCCATTGAGCGATTACGGCGCGGGTACGGCAGAGCAGGTGTGACAATCAGCCTACGCTGCCCTCGAGACTTACCTCGAGGAGCCGCTGCGCTTCGACGGCAAACTCCATCGGGAGTTCACCAAATACTTCCTTGCAGAACCCATTGACAATCATATTTACCGCGTCCTCCGTGGGGATACCACGTTGCCGGCAGTAAAAGAGCTGGTCTTCGCCGATCTTCGAAGTGGTTGCCTCGTGTTCGGCTTGAGACGACGTGTTGCCCACCTCGATGTACGGGAATGTGTGGGCGCCGCAGCGGTCACCGATGAGCATCGAGTCGCACTGGGTAAAGTTACGTGCGTTTTCTGCACCCTTCATTACCTTGACGAGTCCGCGGTAGCTGTTCTGGCCGAAACCCGCAGAAATCCCCTTCGAGATAATCGTCGATCGTGTACGTTTTCCACGGTGAACCATCTTCGTGCCCGTATCGGCTTGCTGGTGGTTGTTGGTCAGTGCGACCGAATAGAACTCACCGACGGAGTCGTCCCCGGAGAGTACGCACCCGGGGTATTTCCAGGTAATCGCGGAGCCGGTCTCGACCTGTGTCCACGAGATTTTCGAGCGCGCGCCGCGGCATTCTCCACGTTTTGTCACGAAATTATAAATGCCGCCCTTGCCGTTTTTGTCACCGGGGTACCAGTTTTGAACGGTCGAATACTTGATGTGGGCGTCTTCGAGAGCCACAAGTTCCACCACGGCGGCGTGCAACTGGTTTTCATCGCGAATCGGGGCGGTACAACCCTCCAGGTAGCTCACGTGCGCGGCCCGGTCGGCCACGATCAGGGTGCGTTCGAACTGACCCGTTTCGGCAGCGTTAATGCGGAAGTATGTGGACAGCTCCATTGGGCAGCGCACCCCTTCGGGGATGTACACGAATGACCCGTCGCTGAACACCGCCGCGTTGAGGGCGGCGTAAAAGTTGTCGTTCGCCGGGACCACCGAGCCGAGGTAGCGCTGAACCAGTTCCGGGTAGTCGCGCACGGCGTCGGAAAACGAGCAGAAAAGCACGCCCGCCTCGGCGAGCTTCTGTTTGAACGTGGTGGCCACCGATACGCTGTCAAATACGGCGTCGACCGCTACGCCGGACAAGCGCATCTGTTCTTCGAGCGGAATTCCGAGCTTGTCAAATGTGCGTCGAATTTCCGGGTCGACCTCGTCCATGCTCCGGGGTCCGTCTTCATCCGTTTTCGGTGCCGAGTAATACCGGATGTCCTGGTAGTCGACCGGGTCGAAACGAACGTTCGCCCACACGGGTTCACGCAATTTGAGCCAGGCGCGGTAGGCCTTGAGCCGCCAGTCGAGCAGCCATTCCGGCTCGCCTTTGCGCTCGGAAATTGCGCGGACGACGTTTTCGCTCAGTCCTTTGGGAAAGGTGTCCGACTCGATGTCGGTCACAAACCCCCACTGGTATTCCTTGCCGATGCGATCCTGAATCGGATCACCGGCGGGCTTTGGCGCACCAGGCATGATGCCTCCCGATCCATCACGAGGATCAGAACAGTCTGATAAGTTTATCTGGCCTAATCGCACCAGATCGGTCGCATTTAGGACAGTATACAACACCGCCCCGGCCACGCAACCCGAAAGGCGTTAGGCCGGGGGGCCATCGCAATGGATGTTGAATCGATCTATCGTGTCGGGCTTTATGAGTCCGGCGTTAACGGGGATTCCACCCGCATCTCCAATATACCGGCCCCATTCGGTGAGCGCTAGGGAAAATATTCACGCCACCCCCCCGGGGGCGCACGTTCTGGCGGTGGGGCGTAAGATTCTGTAACATGGGATTATGTCACGGTCTGACGGGTTCCTCGACTTCGTACTCGACCAGCTCGAGTGGGCCGGTGAGGTGGTATCCCGGCGGATGTTTGGCGGCACCGGCCTGTATTGCAACGGCACGTTCTTCGCGATCGTGGATGGAGGGCGCCTCTATTTCAAGGTGGACGACGAATCCCGGGGCCAGTACGAAAAATATGGAATGCAAGCCTTTGTGCCGAACAGCGACTAGACATTGAAGACGTACTACGAGGTACCGGTCGACATACTCGAGGACGATGGGCTTCTTGTGCAGTGGGCCCGTCGGGCCGTCGAGGCGCAGGAGCGAAAGCGTGCCGGTCGGGGGAAACATCCAAAAGGGACTACCAGAGGGAGATCGCGATGACGACCGAAGTACTGACATTCCCAACGGCGTCGGGTCAGCGTCTGTCGGCACGACTCGAGCTGCCGCCGGACCTGGAGCCGTGTGCGTACGCGTTGTTCGCACATTGCTTCACGTGCACGAAGAACATTCGTGCGGCCGTTCAAATCAGCCGCGAACTCGCGTTGGCCGGAATCGCCACGTTGCGCTTCGACTTCACCGGTCTGGGGGAGAGCGAGGGAGACTTCGCCGACACGAATTTTTCGTCGAACGTGGACGATCTGGTCGCCGCGGCCGCATATCTCGCGGAAGAGTACGAGGCGCCACGGATCCTTGTGGGGCATTCGCTGGGCGGATCCGCCGTCATCGCCGCCGCATCGCGCCTTCCGTCGGTTCGCGCAGTGGCCACTGTGGGGGCACCGTGCGAAGCGGCGCACGTTGTGAGTCACTTTGCCGACCGGCGTGCCGAGATAGAGGAACGCGGCAAGGTGGAAATATCGCTCGCGGGTCGGCCATTTACGATTCGCAAAGACTTTGTGCGCGATATCGAAGCCACACGCATGGAGCAAAAAATTGCAGCTCTCGATCGAGCGTTGCTGGTGATGCACTCGCCCGTGGATAAGATCGTAGGCATCGAAAACGCACAGTATATTTATCAGACAGCGCGCCACCCGAAATCGTTCGTGTCGATTGACGGCGCGGACCACTTGCTCACACGCGAATCCGACGCTCGTTACGTTGGACGGGTCATCGCAACGTGGGCCGGCCGTTACCTGGATGCCGCGTCCCGAAGCGGAGTGGATGCCGGCTGGACAGTGGTGCATACCGGGCGGGCCGGATACGCGTCACCGGTCACGACGGGCCGCCATCGTCTGGTATCGGACGAGCCCGAGTCGCTTGGAGGCGCCGACCTCGGCCCGTCGCCGTATGACTTGCTCAACGCGGCGCTTGGCGCGTGTACGGGGATGACATTGCGCATGTACGCGGACCGTAAGAAATGGCCCCTGGAGGGGGTGGCCGTCCATTTGCATCATGATACGATTCACGCGCACGATTGCCAGGCGTGTGAAACCGAAGAAGGACACGTAGATCACGTCGTGCGAAAAATCCTGCTGTCGGGACCGCTGACCGACCAACAAAAATCCCGCCTTCTGGAGATAGCCGATCGGTGTCCCGTGCACCGAACGCTCCGATCCGAAGTGGATATTCACACCGAACTCCAAACCTGAAGAGGTGAATGCGATGAAATTCGCAATGACAAGCTGGTTGGTGACCGCGTTGATTGCGTTGACTATGATTGGTGTTGTCTCCCCTGCCGCCAGAGCAGATCGCTTCGATGATTTCTGGCACGACGGCAAAGCCGAACTTAACGGATATAGCCTGCGTCTGTCGCGCTACGGCCAGGTACGACAAGGAACCGCCGTGATGATTTTTGTGACCGAGCCATTCAGTACATCGAAACGAGTGAAGGTAAACGATGCGCGCGCGAACCCCGCCGACACGTTCGATGCCCTCAAGCTCAACCTGGTCCGCGATTTCCAGACGGGGATTTATGACTACAACACGATGACCTCCGTATTCGTGCACTCGTCAGATTTTTCTCCGTCCAAAATATCATTCACGAGCGCCGAGTGGTGCGGTCAGGTGTATTCCGAGCAGGTCTTTGGAAGCCGCGACATCCGGTCGACGTACTACAGTTATTTTGAGGATGAATCAAGCGACGGGAAAATAGAGTATGCCAATGGTGGGGTGGTGGAAGATAATCTGTTCATTCTCCTGCGCGGGTTACGGGGGGACTACCTGAGCCCGGGCGCTTCGCGCGAAGTGCGTCTGCTCCCATCGAGTATTTCGACCCGCCTGTGGCACAAGAAGCTTGCGTGGACAACCGCGACGATCCATCGCGCGCACGGTACGGCGCGAACGACAGTGCCCGCGGGTTCTTTCGACGTAACCCGGTACACCGTAAAAATCGGCGATGGGCGGACGGGGAGTTTTGACATCGAGTCGGCGTATCCACATCGGATAATCCGCTGAAAACTCGCCCCCGATGTAAGTGGCGAATTGCTGGGTTCGAAGCGCCTCGTGTACTGGAAGCTCAACCACGAGGGCGACGAAAAATACCTGAAGGATCTCGGCCTGCGGTAGGTGGAGCGTGCGGTGGTCCCGGGCCGGGACCGCGGTTCGGGTTGCTTTTTCGGGCACGGCGGGTTAGGGTTACCAAACACCTGTGCCCGGAGTATGCAAATCGGTTCTTTCGCCGGCAAGACGATAAAGCACTACAGAGTGGAATCGCGCATTGGACGCGGCGGTATGGGCGTGGTGTACCGGGCCATGGACACACGTCTCGAGCGTCCCGTGGCGATGAAATTCCTGCCCCCGCATCTGGTAGACGCGGAGAGCAGCGAGCGCTTCGTTCAGGAGGCGCGCGCCGCGTCTGCCCTCGATCACCCGAATATCTGCGCTGTATACGACATCGGCGAAACCGAGGACGGCCGATTGTTCATCGTGATGGCGTATTGCGATGGCGAAGACCTGCGTTCGCGTCTCCAGCGCGAAGCGATCCCGATTACCGAAGCGGTTTCGATTGCCCGCCAGGTGGGCGCGGGGCTCGCCTGTGCCCACGCCGCCGGAATAACGCATCGCGACGTCAAGCCGGCGAATATCATCGTCGATGCCAATGGTCGCGCGCGTGTGATTGACTTTGGCGTGGCCAAGTTAGCGCACGGCACCGGGTTGACACGAACGGGGTCTACGGTCTGCACGATCGCGTACATGTCGCCGGAACAGGCGCGGGGTGAGCGCGTCGATCACCAAACCGATGTGTGGGCCCTTGGAGTGATTCTCTACGAGATGCTCACCGCGCAACGGCCGTTTGCCGGAGAATTCGAACAGGCGGTTGTGTATCACATCATCAACGGAGCGCCGGCGTCGCCGGCGTCGCTGATCGCGGATATTCCGGAAGAACTCAGTGCCGTGGTAATGCGTGCTCTGGAGAAAGACCGGAAGACGCGTTGGACCGATATGCAGCAGTTCCTCGATGCGCTATCTCCATGGGCGTCCCCGAGTGGCACGAATGTCCGTACGGCGTTGCATCCGGCTCAACGATCCCGCCGGGGAAAGACTTTGGTCACTGGAACGATCGCGCTGCTGGCCGTTGCCGCCGCCACGGTTGTCCTTACGCGACGAATTGGTCGAACCACCCACCCTGCCGACGTCTCCATGCCGGCAGCGTTGCCCGATATGTCCGTCGTGAAACCCGCGGCGTCGCCGGGGCAGTCAGGTGGGGCGGACGAATTGGCACAGGCCCCCGGCGGGCGGGTGGAGGGCAAGGGCGAATTCGCCGCCCATTCACGCGGGGGCATCGGCGAGCCCGCGGGGCGTTCCACCGGAGAGATGGACGCGACGGCCGCTTCGGACGCTCGCGGGGATTTGGATACGAAAGGCAAGCATGGTTCGGTGGTGCGTGGCGATGAGCGTGCGAAGGACCGGAGTGTGGCCTCGACGCGCACCGCCAGGAAAGAACCGGATGCGCGCGCGTCCCAGGGAACCGATACGAAGGATGAGAGCGCCGTCGTTGCGCGAAATCCGGCCATCGTACCGGTGGGTGGCGGGGAAAAATCATCGGGTCGGGAACTCGCCGCGGACACAGCCGGGCGAGTTGCCCTCGCGGAATCCACGCGGGTGCGGCAGTGGCGTAGCCGCGTCTCCGGGATCCGGGAACAGATTGCGGCCGCCATACAGGCCCTCCCGCCGCAGGCCGACGTGCTGCCGGAGGTGTCCGAGGGCGCTCGTCTTCGCGCCGAAGGTAACGCGGCTGCCGGTGCCAGCGATTTTACCGCCGGGCTCGATGCCCTCGGACGCTCCCGCGATGCCTACCGCGCAGCAGCGGCACGACGTCAGGCGCAGGCAAGCGCCGTATCCGTCCTGATTGGCCGATACGCGGACGCGATTGGCCATCGCGATACGGGCGAACTCGGTGGGCTCTACCGGCGATTTGACGGCAAAGTGGCAGAGCGCTGGGGTAATTTTTTCAGCAGCGTTACCCGTGTGGGTGCAACCTTGCAACTCAGTCACGTGGACTGGCGACGCGGGGGCGCGCTGGCCGACGTTTCAGCCGATCTGGTAATTGACGGGCGGCTGTCGCATGCGTTCTGGCGAATGCACCTGGTGGAAGTCAGCACAGGCTCATGGCTGGTCGACAGGGTCGAAAAGTAGCCCCCCCCAAATGCGTTTTCACTCAGTCCGGGAGGATTTCGTGCGTGTATGGTACTCCGTCGATCGCCGGGCGGCAGTTGTAGCCGTTGCGGCATCCATGATTCTGTCCATCGGATCGTCACACGCGCTGGCCGGGTCGCTGCGGGACGATCTCCGCGGCATGTTCGGCCGTGTGCTCGACCTTCAGCTGGCGGGTAGCCCGGGTGGGCACGGCGCGCACTTCCGTCCTGCGAACGTTGAGGCGAGTGGACAGCTGATCACCGCACTCGGCGAACTCGTGGGTTCGAGCACCGGTCGATTCGGTTTCAGCAGCACGGGGGCAGGTGTGTCGTATGATCTGTCGACCGGTGTTCCGGTGGCGACCCGTTCGAGCCTCGGCCCGATACTCGCCGAACGCGCGGAGACGATTGGACGCGGGCAGATCAACATGGGGTGGAACTTCAGTTTTCTCAACCAGTCGATGCTGCGCGGGCTCGACCTCAATGACGTTCGTTTTACATTTACGCACGAGGACGTGGGGCTTCCCGGACTGGGGGACTCGTCGAATGAACTCGATACCATCGACATGCGCCCTCGGCTCGACATCGATACGAACGTACTGGTTTTTTTCGGCGCGGTGGGAGTTACCGATCGACTTGACGTGGGGGTTGTGGTTCCATTCGTGAATGTGCAACTGCGAGCAAATCCCGAAGCGGTAATCAATAGTTTTACATTTGCGTCCAACGACACGGCCAACCACTATTTTGGTGGCACCCCGACGGACCCGGTCCTCACGTCTACCGGGCCGCGTATTCAAGACGATGCCGTGGGAATCGGCGACATTCTGGTGCGGGTGAAGTATGAGTTTATCTCGAGTGCGTCGAGGGGAATGGCGCTGATGGTCGATGTTCGCCCTCCGACCGGTGACGAGGATGATTTTCTGGGAATCGGGCACGCCACGGCGCGATTCACGTTGATTGCATCCGCGGCTGTTGCGGACTTTACGCCGCACGCCAATATTGCCTTCGATTATCGAAACAGCGACATCGAACGCGACCGCGTCGATCTCTTTGCCGGTTTCGACCAAAAGCTCTACGAGCGCCTCACGATCGCCGGGGATGTACTGGGCCGATTCGAAGTTGGGAAGCGCAACCCGGCGACTGTTTTTCCCCGCACTGCCGAAATTTCCCGCCCGGCGGGTGCCAGTACCTATCGCCGTACGGTTAGCTTAACGAACATCCCGGACTTTCGATCCGACCACGTGGTCGACGGTGCGCTTGGATTTCGGTTTGCACCGCGACGCTCACTGCTCATCGTGGGCAATGTTCTCGTGCCCCTCAACCGCGGGGGGCTGCGCTCGACCATCGTACCCACACTGGGCGTGGAGTTCACGCTCTGACCATCGGACGGGCCCAAACGATTTCGCGCTTATCAATCCGGAGCGATTGTACTATCCTCGCCGCGTTGGGCGGCTAATATTCGCTATTCCAACACGTTGCCGATGTACAAACTCGAATCCCGCATTCAGCCCTCTTCCCCGGAATTTCGCGAGAACGCTGCGATTCAGCGCGAAGCACTCGCCGTGTTTCGTGAGCGCCTCGACCGGGTCAAACAGGGCGGGTCGCCTGCAGCCGTAACGAAGCACCGCGCCCGTGGCAAGATGACGGCCCGCGAACGCGTCGCAAAGCTTATCGATCGCAACACACCGTTCCTGGAATTTTCAGCACTTGCTGCGTGGGACCTTTACGACAACGCGGCGCCAAGCGCGGGCATTATTACCGGGGTAGGCAGGGTGAGGGGGCGTGAGTGTCTTATTGTTGCGAACGACGCTACGGTGAAGGGGGGCACGTACTTTCCGATGACCGTGCTCAAGCATGTGCGCGCCCAGCAGGTGGCGCTCGAAAACCGGTTGCCTTGCATCTACATGGTGGATTCGGGCGGTGTTTTTCTTCCACTACAGGACGGCGTGTTTCCCGACAAGGACCACTTCGGGCGAATTTTTTACAATCAGGCCGTGATGAGTGCGCAGGGTATCGCGCAGATATCGGCGGTGATGGGATCGTGCACGGCGGGAGGTGCATACATGCCGGCGATGAGTGACGAAACGGTGATTGTACGCGAAGAAGGCACTATTTTTATCGGCGGTCCGCCACTGGTCAAAGCGGCTACTGGCGAAGACGTGACGCCGGAAGAACTCGGCGGTGCCGACGTGCATACGCGGATCTCGGGCGTTTCCGATCATTTCGCCGAGAACGATGAACACGCCATTGAGATTCTGCGCAATATTGTGGAGAATCTCGGGCACGGGACGCGCACCGCTCTCGACGTGGCCGCTCCTGAAGATCCTGCATACGATCCTGCAGAACTCTACGGGATTGTTCCGGGCGACCTGTCGCGGCCGTTCGACGCGCGTGAGGTCATCGCGCGGATTGTCGATGGCAGCCGATTCCACGAATTCAAGGCACGTTACGGGCAGACGATCGTTTGTGGTTTTGCGCGGGTGATGGGGTTTCCGGTGGGGATTGTGGCGAACAACGGTATTTTGTTCGCCGACACGGCGCGTAAAGGAGCGCATTTCGTCTCGCTGTGTGCGGTGCGCAAAATCCCTCTCGTATTTCTGCAGAATATTACCGGGTTTATCGTGGGAAAGGAATTTGAGCACGGGGGGATCGCGCGCGATGGGGCCAAGATGGTGCACGCGGTGGCGGCGGCTCAGGTGCCGAAGTTCACCGTGATCATCGGCGGATCGTATGGGGCGGGTAACTATGCGATGTGTGGCCGCGGGTATTTTCCGCGCCTCTTATGGATGTGGCCCACCTCGAAAATATCGGTGATGGGGGGACAACAGGCCGCGGATGTGATGCTCACTGTCAAGCAGGGGGGGCGAAAGAAAGGGGCCCGGGCGATGAGCGCGAAGGAGTCGCGGGCATTTCAACAGCCCATAATCGACAAGTACGAGCGCGAGGGAAGTGCATACTATTCCACCGCTCGTTTGTGGGATGATGGAATTATCGATCCCATCGATACACGCAATGCTCTCGCACTGGGCTTGTCCATGTCGCTCAACGCGCCCATCGCCGACCACCGCTTCGGCGTATTTCGGATGTAACCGCCCGATGGACACGAACACGATACAGCCCGCCCGCCCTGCAGTACCGACGCACGAAGACACGTACCGGCACGCGCCCAATCCAGGGAGGGTAGTTTGACGAACGAATCCTACACCACATTCCGGCTGGAGCAGGACAAGGCCGTGGCCACACTTACACTCGATCGTCCGGATGTTCGCAATGCGTTCGACGAGACGATGATTGCGGAGTTGTCATGCGCATTCGATGAAGTGGCATGCGACGAAACGATACGTGTGCTGATTTTGACGGGAGCCGGCGCGGTATTCTGCGCGGGCGCGGATTTGAACTGGATGAAGCGGGTCGCGGGGTATTCGTACGAAGAGAATCTTGAAGATGCCCGCGTATTTGCGAAAATGATCGAGAAACTCTACCGGATACCGAAGCCAACTATCGCGTCGGTGAATGGCGCGTGTATGGGGGGAGGTGTGGGACTGGTGTGTGCGTGCGATGTAACGGTGGCGTCCACGGATGCCGTATTTGCTCTGCGCGAGGTTCTTCTCGGGATCGCTCCGGCAACGATTGCGCCGTACGTGCTGCGCAAGATGGGCGAACGCTGGGCGCGGGACTACTTCCTGACCGGCCGTACGTTCGACGCGCAACGTGCCAAAGAAATAGGAATGGTCGATGACGTCGTGGCGCCCGGAGACCTCGATGCCCAGTCGCGGCGCTGGGCCCAACGATTTCTACACGCGGGGCCCGACGCGGCGCGCGTGACCAAGGCCCTGATCAGCCGGGTTGCCTGGTCGTCAATTGAAGACGTGCAGGAGGAGATGGCCGATGTGATCGCGCGACTTCGGTGCAGCGCGGAAGGGCGCGAAGGATTCCAGGCCTTTTTTGAAAAGCGCCGCCCGTCGTGGGATTCCGGCGAATAAACCGGGTACGAAGGGTGCGATGGCTCGTAAGAAGAAAGATATACTCGGGAAAGTTCTCATCGCAAACCGCGGGGAAATTGCGATGCGAATTATTCGTGCGTGTCGCGAACTCAACATAGACACCGTGTCGATTTTCAGCGAAGCCGACCGCCGCAGTTTGCACGTACGGCAGGCCGATGAAGCGGTATGCATTGGTGCGGCCCCCGCGGCCGAGAGTTACCTGAACGTGGATTCAATAATCGCCGCGGCGCGCGAAACAGGCGCGGATGCAATTCATCCCGGGTACGGATTTCTGGCCGAGAATGCCGATTTCGCGGCGCGTGTTGCCGGCGAGGGTCTGGTTTTTATTGGACCACCAGCGTCGGTCATGCGCGCGATGGGCAACAAAATTGACGCGCGACGGGCGATGCGCGACGCCGGGGTCCCGATCGTTCCGGGATCCACCACGGGCAGTGACCGTGTGAAAGACGTGGTGAAAGATGCCCTTGCCATAGACGGCCCGGTGATGATTAAGGCGTCGGCCGGTGGTGGTGGGAAGGGAATGCGGAGCGTGGAGGACCGGCGCGGCGTTGAGTCAGCGGTTCGTGAAGCCATCGGGGAAGCGCAGTCGGCGTTTGGAGACGGTACCGTGTACGTCGAAAAACGGATCGATTCGCCACGCCACGTGGAATTTCAAATACTCGGTGATACGCACGGTCACATCGTGCACCTCTGCGAACGCGAGTGTTCGGTACAGCGGCGCCACCAAAAGGTGCTCGAAGAAACCCCTTCGCCGGCACTCACCCCGGAATTGCGTATGGCGATGGGCAACGCGGCATTGGCCGCTGCACGCGCTGTCCATTATGAGAACGCCGGGACAATTGAGTTTATTCTCGACCGAGATGGTGCATTCTATTTTCTGGAAATGAATACACGAATCCAGGTGGAGCACCCGATCACCGAAATGACGACGGGCGTAGATCTCGTCCAATGGCAGTTGCGCATCGCGCGGGGAGAGGAGCTGGCCTTTGTGCAGGAGCAGATCGCGCCGCGCGGCCACGCGATAGAGTGCCGGATTTATGCAGAGGATGAAACGCGGAATTTTGTGCCGTCGTGCGGGCGGATCGACTGCCTGTCCGAACCGTCAGGCCCTGGTATTCGCAACGACAGCGGTGTATACGAGGGGTGGGAAGTGAGCCCGTACTATGATCCGATTCTCTCGAAGCTCATCGTGTTGGGCGAGAATCGGGAGGCGGCACGCCGGCGGATGTTGTGCGCACTCGACGAATATGTAGTGCTCGGAGTGCGGACGAGTATCGGGCTCCACGGACGGATCCTCCGTCACCCGGAGTTTATTTCCGAAAATGTGGACACCGGATTCATCGAGCGCAATGCCGATGCGTTGCTTGGTGGAGATTCCGGGGAAATCCCGGATGAGGCCTGGATTGCCGCGGCCCTTGTTGAGGACCTCGGTGGTGTCGGAAAATGCTCGGGTGGCAGCGGTGATTCTCGGGCACAGCGTGCGTACGACGATGGCGGCGCGTGGTTGTGGAAGCAGATCGGGAATTGGGAAATCGGGGAACAACGATGAGTCGCGAATATGACATTCGACTCGACGCGAAGGAACGCAAAGTATCGGTAACGCACACCCCCGAAGGGTACACGGTACGCGTGGGGAAACGCGAGTTTTCCGTAACCGACGTTTCCGTTGGCCAAGGGACGCTTGCGTTTCTCGTGAACCGAAAAATGGCGTTGGCACACGTATCCGATGGCGATGGGATGCTTCAACTGTCGATCGGGGGGCGCAACTACGGAATCGCCGAGGAGGCGGGAGACAGCACGCGCATGCCCGGCGCAGGTGTGCAGGGTGGGGACGGTACCATTCGTTCCCCGATGCCGGGATCGATTGTGCGCGTGTGTGTTGGTGCCGGCGAGCGGGTGGAAGCGGGGGACCCCGTTGTCGTGCTCGAGTCGATGAAAATGCAGAATGAAATTGCCGCTCCAATCGCTGGAACGGTTGTCGTGATGGAGTGCTCTGTTGGGCAGCAGGTAGGATTCGGAGACATGCTCGCGTCCATTGCACCTGCAGGCGGCGATGCCGATGCAGGCGGCGATGCCGATGCAGGCGGCGGATATTCCCGGACCGACGACGCGTGATCGCCGGACCGCCGACAAGAAGCACAGACGCACCGGGGCCCCGTGCCGCGCTGGACCTGCCCGCGTGGAGGTGGACGGCATCGGGGGACGGGACGAGGTTGCCCACAAGACCTTTGCCTGTTCTTATTAGCGCGGAGGGAATCGGATGATATGGTTTCAAGCGGCGATTCTAGGGCTGATCCAGGCGTTGACCGAGTTTTTGCCGGTGTCGTCGTCCGGCCATCTATTGATCGCAAGGTCCGTGCTCGATTTCGACATTGCCGACGGACTTGCATTTGATGTGGCGTTGCATGTGGGTACGCTCGTGGCCATCGTTCTGTACTTCCGGCGCGACATCGCTGCGCTCGCGCGTGGTCTTGTGCGTTCCGTCACGCACCACGACGCGTCCGACCCGCAACAGTTGCTGGGATGGGCGGTGGTGGTCGGTTGTGTGCCCGCCGCGATTGTCGGATTCTTTTTTGAAAATGCGATCGAGGTTTACTTCCGGCACCCGGGCGTAGTGGTTGTTACCCTCGTTGCGGGGGCTTTGCTTTTCTTTGCCGCCGAACGCGTGTGGCGATCGACTGCCCCGATGGAATCTCTGACGCTGGGTGGCGCACTGTTTATTGGAGTTGCACAGGTGCTCGCGTTGATTCCCGGGGTGTCGCGTTCGGGGATTACAATTGTTGCGGGGATGGCGCGCGGGTTGCGGAGAGATGAAGCGGCCCGGTTTTCTTTCCTGATGGCTGCGCCGCTGCTTGCCGGTGCGGGAGTGAAAGCAGCAATGGACGTGGCGGCTGCCGGGCCCCTGGCGCCGGGAGAAGCGTCGGCGTTTGCCGTGGGTGCCTCCGTTTCGGCACTCGCCGGCTGGTTCGTTGTAAAATTCCTACTCGGGTTCTTGCGCCGGCACTCCCTCGATGTATTCGCGTGGTACCGTCTGGCGCTGGCTGCCGTCATCGCGGCGTGGCTCTGGCTGTAAATTGCGTCGCAATTGCTCGAGCGGTCGGGGGCGGACACACACACCGTGCCGCCGCGCCTGGTCGTTCAATCGGCGCGCCGGCGCGTACCGGACACTTGTGAGCGGCCGGGTACGGAATACGAACCAGCACGCTGGGGACCTGTGCCAACCGCGAATTCTACCCTTCGAGTGATCGTTCCGCCCAGATGGCTGCAAGGTGCACGGTGGTTTCCGCCGCTTTTTCCATTACTTGCACGGGTACCCATTCCCGTTCGCTGTGAATCCCTTCGCCTCCGGCGAAGAGGTTCGGGCACGGAAGCCCCATGTACGACAGGCGAGCTCCATCGGTTCCACCGCGCACGAGTTCATGGTGAGGCTGTACGCCGGCGCGGCGAACCGCTTCTTCGGCAAACTGCACGAGGCGCGGTTCCGGGTCGATCTTATAACGCATATTGCGATAGCTCTCCGTGAATTCCACCGACAGTTCTGCACGCGGGTAGTTGTTGCGCAGTTCCGCAACGATCGACTCGATGATTTGTTTCTGCTCTTCGATTCCGCCCATTTCGAAATTGCGCAAGATCATCTTAACCGTTGCCGACTCACTGCGGCCCTCTATGGTATAGGGATGAATGTACCCTTCACGGTTTTCCGTCTGCTCCGGGCTCATGTCGCCGGGGAGGCGCGCTACAAGATGACCCGCGATTCGAATGGCGTTGACGAGCTTATCTTTCGCATATCCCGGATGCGCTGCCACACCCTCTATGTGCACCATGGCGCTAAACGCGTTGAACGTCTCGTATTCAATTTCTCCAAGTGGCCCGCCGTCGAGTGTGTACGCGAACTGCGCTCCAAAGCGCGGCACATCAAAACGATCGGCTCCGCGACCGATTTCCTCATCGGGGGTAAAACCCACTTTGACTGTTCCATGCGGAATATCCGGATTGCGGAGGAACAGGTCGACAGCGGTCATGATTGCCGCTACGCCGGCCTTATCGTCTGCGCCGAGCAGGGTGGTTCCGTCCGTGGTAACGATGTCCATGCCGATGTAATGCGACTCGAGATTCGGAAACTCACTCGCATGGATAACCTGGGACACGTCTCCCGGCAGCACGATGTCGCCCCCCTGGTAGTTCTTGTGCACGACTGGCCGAACGCCCTCACCGCTGACTCCCGGCGCCGTGTCGGCGTGCGCGATAAATCCAACAACCGGAACGCGCGTCGTTTCGTCCGGCCGGAGATTTGACCCAATGGTCGCGAACACGTATCCATTGTCATCGATCGTCGCGTTATCCAGGCCAAGCGCGACGAGTTCGGCGTGCAGCATTCGCAAGAGGTCCCACTGGCATTCGGAACTCGGACACGTAGCGGACGACTCATCCGACGTAGTAAACACTTGTACGTAGCGCAAAAATCGTTCGAGTAATGGTTCAGACGGAGGATTGAGCGTCATCACGATCTCCCGGAGTGGAACGGTCGACAGGCGGTACCTGGGCGGATATGATGTTTACGAGAACACCGGTTGCCACCGGCGTTTCCCTATCGTATTCGCGGCGATCGTTCGCGTCAATCGCAAACCGGGAGGTATCACGATGCACTGTCGTTCCACGGTCTCGGCCGCCTTGTTCGCCTTATTCGCCACCACGCTCCTGTTGTTTTCATCCCGTTTGCCTGCGACGGCCGCTACCGCGCTGCCGTTACGACCCCACAACACATACTCCATTGTGGCCCGCGATTCGATCACCGGAGAATTCGGTGTAGCCGTGCAGTCGCACTGGTTCTCGGTAGGCAATTCGGTGCCGTGGGCGCGCGCCGGAGTGGGTGCGGTGGCGACCCAGTCGTTTGTTGAGGTAACCTACGGTCCCCTGGGACTGGATTTGATGGGTGCCGGCAAGTCGGCGCCTGAGGCGCTTGCGGCATTGCTTGCGGCCGATGCGCATGCCGACGTTCGCCAGGTGGCCATGGTGGATTCGCGCGGACGGGTTGCGGTGCACACCGGCGAGCACTGCATTGCGGAAGCGGGTCACCACACCGGCGTCGGGTATTCGGTGCAGGCCAATCTCATGGAGAATCCCACGGTGTGGGGCGCGATGGCGCGTGCCTATGAAACCGCGCATGGCGACTTTGCCGAGCGCCTCCTGCGCGTGCTCGAGGCCGCCCAAAACGAAGGGGGCGATATCCGGGGTCGTCAATCCGCAGCGATCCTGATCGTCGCGGGCAAGTCAACCGGAAGACCGTGGGCCGACACCGTGCTGAACCTTCGCGTGGAAGACTCCCCCAACCCCGTGAAGGATCTGCGGCGCCTCGTACGCGTTCATCGCGCCTACAAATGGATGGACACCGGCGACGAACGTATGGCGGACAAGGACATTAAAGGTGCGGTCGCCGCGTACGGACGGGCGGCAAAGATGCTGCCGGACAACCCGGAGGTTAAGTTCTGGGCCGCGCATACCATGATGCTCGCGGGTTCACAAGCCGAGGCGATGCGGTATTTCCGCGAAGTGTTCCGTGCCGACCCGAAGTGGAAAGAAGTTGTGCGACGCCTGCCGGCTGCCGGGCTCTTGCCCGATGAGGCGATGGCGGACAAGATCTTACGCGAAGCGCGCTAGCCCCGCACGCAATGGGGGCACGCTACGCGTGCTGGATTTCGATTTCGTCGCAATGGAAAAATTCGTTGTCGTGAAACTTGTCGTATGCGGATTTTACGCCGAATGGGCTTCCCTCGACGGTGCCGCTTCCGAGAAATTCATAGGCGTGCGTTGGCGAGTATAATTCCTGTCCTTCTGCGGAGGGGTCAATTATTTCTTTGGGCACGTATCCGGTAAGCGTTGAACCGGCGGGGAGGTGCGCGAGCATGCGCTTGATGGATCCGGCGACCTTACGATTGGCGGTCTTGAACTTGAACTCAAATGACGCGCGTACAACGCGCCGCGATTCCACAATTTCCAGTTCGATATCTTCTGGTGACGAAGCCACGGCCGTGGTGATCAGACGCCGAAGGGCGGCATTGCACACCAGGTGAATCACATCCCCGTGGAATTTGATGAGTTCGCCGATGTGCGAGAGGCTGAACCCCGCGTCCTTCGTAAACAAATACTCCGCCTGTTTTTGCCCACGGCCCGAAAGAAAGCCGCGGAGGTACTCACGGCCCGCGTCGGTATCGCCGCGAATTATGATCTCATAGGTAGCCGCCATGCGAAAATTCCTCTACATGTAAAAAACGACAGTAAGAAGGATGAACGCGGGAATAAGTATTGGTAGCGACCAGCGTACCATGTAACCGAAGAAACTCGGCATCGCGATTCCCGCCTCTTCCGCTATGCTCTTGACCATGAAATTCGGCGCGTTGCCAATATACGTCAGCGCACCCATATACACCGCCCCGCTGGATATCGCTTCGAGGTAAATGGATTGCTCCCGGATTAGGTGGTGCACTGCTTCGTGCACGGGAACGCCCTCAAAGAACGATCCCATCGCGGTATTGAGAAACGTCAGGTACGTGGGGGCATTGTCCAGGAAACCGGAAAGGCCGCCGGTAATCCAGAAAAAATGCGAGGGTTCGCGCGTAAATGCGATCAGGGGCGCCAGAGCCCCGTCCGCGCCCGCTTTGAGAATGGCGAGCGCTGGAATGATGGTCATGAATATTCCTGCAAAAAGGATGGCCACCTCGCGTATGGGAAACCAGGAAAATTCGTTGGCTTTGTGAATTTTTGCACTGGTGACGCGCAACGACAGGAGTCCCATCAAGAGCAGTAGAAAATCCCGCACCACAAATTCGATCTTAAGCGGTACGCCGAACAGGTCGAACGTACCGGCTTTCCACATGCCACTCATCAATACCGCCCCCACGATTCCCCCCAGAAGTATAAAATTGCGTGCGCCCTCGATGCGAACCGGTTCGTTTCCGGTCTGTTCGGGGCGTTCTTCCTGGCGGAAGTAGTGCAGGTCGATGACAAAAAACGTGATGAGCAGCGGAACGGCAACAACCAACAGGGGGCCGATCAATTTGAGCGTCCAGAAAAACGGCACGCCACGCAAAAATCCGAGAAAGAGCGGTGGGTCACCGAGCGGTGTGAGCGACCCGCCGATGTTGCTCACCAGGAAAATAAAAAAAACGATGAGGTGTACTTTATGGCGACGCCACGCGTTGGCGCGAATAAGTGGGCGGATGAGAATCATCGAAGCGCCCGTGGTTCCCACCCACGAGGCGAGAATCGTCCCGATTACGAGCAATAACGTGTTCAATGACGGAGACCCACGCAGCGTTCCCCGTATGTAGATGCCGGCCGATACGGTATAGAGCGACCATAGCAGGATGACGAACGGGAGGTAATCGAGCATGTAGATGTGGAGTATTTCGTGCAGGGCAACCCGGCGATACGCAAAGAGGAATGGCACGACCATCACCAGTGCCCAGAACAACGATACCTGTGGGAAATGCTTATGCCACCAGCGTGGTGCGAATAGCGGGAAGATGGCGATCGAGAGCAGGATGCCGACAAAAGGTATGGTGGACCAGAGCGGTAGTTTTGTGCCGAGTTCCTCGCCGCCGTGCCCGGCGGGCGACGCCACCGCCGATTCATCCACCGAATGGGCGTCCTCCGCGGGATGTCCTCCTGGCGCATGGCCACGGTCGGTCGGCGTGACCGCGACATGGTGCGCTGGCGGCGCAATGGTTGCCATTGGATTTGCCCCGGCCGGTGGGGCGGCGAGCGTGGCCATGAGTATAAAAACGGCGGCACCGAGTATGTGCGATGCCGCGGTGCATACAATTCGCGATGGGTTCACAGTAACGGCCTTTGCGATGTTTTTCCCCGGCAATCGGCCACCGGAGGACAATCTTGAGCACAATCACGATTACCCTAGGTGGAGGTCCGGGAGAGGGGCAAGCAAAATCAGACCACATGCTCGCGTTGTCTGCGGAGAATTGCGCGAAACTCCGGATGCAGGGAACCCCGGCGAAGGAGGGCGTCGACATCGACGCGGGCGAGGTCGGACACATACGAAGCGGAGACTGTCGGAGGCGTTCTGGGGTTGGTCAGCAGGGCCATGCGCGCCGTGGCGCGGGAAAACAATGCGTGCCTTCGTCCGATTTCGCGAAGAACTTCCGGATTCGTGCGGGGGTTCTGTGCCACGCGCAGCGCGCGATCGGGGGTGAGGATATGTACAACCGTTTCCCGGGCCACTTTGACCACGCTGTGCATGGCCAGAAGGTGCCAGAAATGTCCGTCGCGCGCGAGCCGTCGGAGCACCACGAGCGGAACCCCGTCGAATACCGGTGCGGATCCGGGCACCGATCCCAGGCGGTTTTTTTCTTTGCGCAGCCTATCGACGTAGCCCGAAGTTACATCGTCGGTGATGCCGTAGTGTTTTTCACACGCATGAATGTGGTCGAGAAGTACCATCAGTCTCTCGAAGTAGTGGTCTTCCAGAAAAAAATCGAGGTGCGAGAATACACGTGCAATTCCGCGCGCGTAGAGCACGTCGGAATAAGTTTCGAGCGTAAGCAGGCGACGATAGACAACGTCGAAAAACAGTTTGCGCTGCGCCACATTGTAGCGTCCAGCCGACGAGACATGCTCCAGGAGGCTCAAGACCGTCGCGCACGGCACCGTGGACGCGGAAAGCGTTTTCCAGATAGACGGCCCCTCTGCGTTTTCTGCTGCGTAGCGTCGCACCTCATGGTCGGGGTGAAGGAGCAGGCATCGCCCCACGCGATCGCGCCATGCCTCGGGAACCTGTTGGGCCCTGGCGACGATGGCGGCCGCCCCATCGCCCGGAACGAACAGTCCGTCGATGGTTCTCAGGGCGGTCGCGAGACGCGGCGAGCCATGCTGGATGAAGCATTCGATCAATCGCGGGCCGCGCCGTCTGCGCCAGTAGTCGCCCGAAATCATGATATCGGGGCGTTTCCACATCCCAATTTCGATGTCCGGAACGCTCGCGGGGTGGGCTCCGATAAAGTCGGCGAAGGCGTAGCGCATTTCGCCGGTCAGCGCAAGCATCGCGTCTTCGACGTCCAGATCGTCGCCACGCGCCAGTGCGGTAACGGCATTGTCGAGCCCGGTTTCACCAGAGCTATCCCGCGCTCGATACGTATCCCACGGACGTTGTCCCACGTGGCGTTTCCAGATACGCCGGAGCGCGGCGTTGCTGGCCGCCAGGGAATCTCCTGCGCGCTCGCGTAGTTCAGCGCGCACTCCGGCGAGCAGAAGATTCGTGCGCGGTATCTCGCCGCGGTAGGCCAGGCGAAGGGTTTCGTCGAACGCGGCGTCGATCGAACGCCACGCGTCGCGCGCGGCCCTGACCGCGGGAAAGTATTCGTCGTACGCGGCGGGCTCGCTGCCCGCGCCCGCCCCCGCAGCCAACGGCGTAATCGCGGTTGCGAAGTGGCGGACGGACCGCTCGATCGACTCGATATGGCACCCCTCACCGCGCTCGAGTTCGAGCGCGATGATCAGCTCCGACTTGAGATCGTCGATCTGGCTGATGTCGGCCGGAAGGAATCTGATCACTGTCTCTGCCCACCGGTGGTGAAAACGTCAATTTCTCTGTCGCCCGGACGGGCGCAGCAATTCCACCACGGGAGACAGCAACGCGCGTGCCGCGCGAGGTGATAAGGGCGTTGGGGAGGTCAAATACGCCGGCGGGTCAGGAATGCAGATGGGATAGCGGCGAGGGGATGTGTGGGGGAAATACCGGAAAATCAGCCCGGCCCGCGCGCGCGGGATGGGCCGAACCAGGCCGGGAAAGCGGCTACTTGATGCCGTGTGCTTTCTTGTACTCGATCCAGTTCATTTTCAAATCGACAAAATCATCGAACGATTTCTGGAGAAGGAACGGATTCGAATCGCGTTCCGCCGCGATCGTCGACGACGGTGACGTGCCGAAATTGTGTCCCGGCCACACTTCGGTATCCGGCGGCAACTTCATGAGTTTGTTATGGAGACTGTCGTACTCGCGGCGGGCGCCCGCGCCCAGATCCGTTCCGCCCACCTTGCCGACGAAGAGGGTGTCGCCGGTAATGAGCTTGTTTTCACAGAGTATGCAAATATGGTCATCCGAGTGACCGGGGGTGTAGATCACGCGGAGTTCCAGTGAGCCGAGCGGGACGGAATCGCCGTCGTCTACCGGTTTGTCGATGTCGAGCATCATCGATTTGTGCGCCACCACGCGACATTTGTAACGGCGTTTCGCCTCCGCGACGCCCCACGTGTGGTCGCCATGGCCGTGCGTAATGATCACGTACTGCACAGTGAGTCCGTCGTCTTCAATCAGCGCGCGGTAGCGGTCCGCGCGCGGGGGCGGATCGATGAGCGCGGCCATACCACCGGGTTGATCGGCCATGAGGTAGGCGAAATTGCGGTCGCCGCCAGCGTCGACTTGATGAAATATCATACGGGTATTCTACTCGTGAGCCGGCATGTGGGCAAGTGCCGGTTGGAGAATCCCCCGTTGGGCCATTCCCCGATGCGCCGGCCACAGGACGCCGCAGCTCTCACGCGGGTTCGTCTTTGTCCTCGCGCATGTCGTCGGCAAATCGAATCGAATTCTCGATACGCCGAAAACGATACTGCTGTGCGGCGAGGGTTTCATCGTGGTGAATGCGGGCGTCCACGAACCGGCCCTGGCGCAACACCGGTTCGAGTCGGGGAAATACGAACGCTTTGAGCCGCGCGCTCTTCAGGCGGATGCGGCGTGCGGTTACGTTGGCCTTCCAGTCGCCGCGAAGATGCGTGCCGAATCGATCGAACAGATCCGCGGCGGCGCGGGCGTCTCCCGTGGATTTAATTACCTGGATACGGCGAAGCAACTCGCCAAATCCCTCGTGTACGCGGTCGAAATCGTCGATTCTTACGAAGAAGTTTCCGCTCGCTTCGACGATTCGTGCCCCGAATCCGGTTCCGTTCCGCCCGCCTCCGAGGATGTATTGGAGAATCAGGTGGTGCCCCTTGTTGTGCGCCTCGCGGACCTCGAGGCCGTCCACCGTGTCGAAGCGTGCGAACCAGCCCTGCAGGTACGAAATGGCCGAGGTGCGCAACACGGCGTCGGTATCCCCGATGGCGTAGGCCCCGATCTCGGCCAGCTTCCGGTCTCCAATGTGATAGAGCGCCACGAGATCGGCGCGGCATTCCTCGAGCGCCGAATACAGGCGCCCGAGGGTCACGCGCGGGTCGGCCGGAAGCGCCGGATCGGGCAGTCCCGACCCGTGTCCGACGATCTCGTGGAGGTAAACCTGCAGCGAGCGCACGAGGGGGCGAAAATGGCGCCGTACGATGTCCTGGTATTCCGGAAGGAAAAACTCCCGGACGGCGGCTTCCTGGTCGGACGGGGACCACGTATTCTCGATGTTCGCGAGCACGACGTTCTTGCTGCCGTGATTGCGCCGGATGTCGCTGTAGTTGGGCAGGTTGTACGCGGCGGGCGAAATGGGCCCGGAGTCACCGGTTTCGACCACGGCCTCCACGGCGTGGGCCACAGGAGGGTCGAGCGATGTGCGGCGGTATTTTTCCGGCCATGGCATGCGGTGTTCGAAGTAGAGCGCGTTGTCGGATATCCGGCGGATAATGTCGTCGTCTGTCCGAATTGATACGTTGCCCGCAAAGTGCCCGATAACTCCCCGGGGATCGTTGTATGCCTCGATAAAGCCGTTGAGGAAATCGACGTCGTTGTTGCATGCGAGCCAGTGGCGCATGTGTTCGCGAAAATGGTGCTCGTCGCCGCTGCGGTAAAAGCCGAGCAACGCCTCGAGTGCCGCGCGTTGCTCTTCGCCGCGGCACAGCGGCAATGCGAGAGTGAGCCAGTGGGAGATTACGTCGAGCGAATCGCCGTACAATCCGCCCCGGCGATAAATCTGCGGGACAGCGTGATGGCCATCGAGCGCAAAGCGCACGTTGATCCGATGGCGGAATTCGTCGTCGAGGGCGTCGATCATCGCCGCCGTGACACCGCGATCCCAGTAATTGACCGAACTCGAAGCGACTACGTCGATTCCCTCCGACTGATTGGTTTGTATCGGTTCGTACTCCGGGTCAAAAACGAACGGGGCAATTTGGTCGATCTCCGTCGCCGGGTTCCCGCACGAGGCGGGAAACTCACCGCCGCCCCGTACCACGGCGTCGGCCGCACCGCGTAACGCCGCTTCGTCGAACCGGTGCGGAAGAAACTTGGTATGGGTGTGGTGGTGGTACGGGCCGTGATGAATCCAGAGCAATTTGACGTATTCGTCGAAACCCGGGCGATGGCGTGCGTCAACCAAATGGAGGTTTCGATGGATCGTCTCAAAAAAATCACGGACCAGCCGGGCATTGCGATGTGTCTGGTGCCACGCGATAGGTTCGCCCGCCACGGCGGCGCGATACAGGCAATACACCAGGCGGCGCCCGTCGGCGTCGAGACGATCCATCCCTCCGACCGCGACGGGGAGAATCACCGCATCGCGGCCATCGGGGCCGATGCGTTCGAGTTCACCGGTTTGTCCTGTGGTCTCCCCGGGGTCGTGCCGGGTCCGTCGGGGTGGCATGCGCGCCATCCTACACAAATGCAGGCGGCTTTGCTAGAATGTCTGCAGTCGATTCTGTAACTCCATAAAATGCAAGGTGGTATGCGGTGGCCCGGAAACCGTCGGTAGCCGAAGTGGACGCCCTGCGGCGCGAGATCGAGCTGCACAATCATCGCTATTACGTACTCGACGATCCCATCATCGCCGACGGGGAGTACGACGAGAAAATGCGGCGCCTCGAGCAAATCGAGGCCACGTGGCCCGACCTGCGCACGCCCGCATCGCCCACGCAAAAGGTCGGCGCGGCGCCGGCGAAGGGCTTTGCCGCGGTTACACGGACGCGACCGATGCTGTCGCTGGAGAACGCGATGAGCCGCGAGGAAATCGAGGATTGGCGAGAGCGACTCGTGCGCGCGGTGGGCGATGACGGAGCGGGCGACTTCGTGTGCGAGCCCAAGATGGATGGGGTGGCGATCGAGCTGGTCTACGAGAACGGCGTGCTGATGCAGGCGTCGACACGAGGAGACGGTTCTACCGGTGAAGACGTGACGGAAAATGCGAGGACGATCCGCCCGGTACCCCTTCGCCTGCGCGCGACGGCTGGACCGTGGGAGAAGAACGGCAAAGTTCCCGAGCCTTCGATGCGTCCACCCGCACGGTTTGCGGTACGGGGGGAAGTGTTCCTCGGTGTGGACGACTTCGCCGAACTCAACAGGGCCCGCCTCGAACACGGGGAGAAACTCTACGTGAATCCCCGGAACACCGCGGCCGGCTCTTTGAAACAACTCGACCCGGCGATTACGGCATCGCGGCCGCTTCGGTTCTATGCCTACGCGGTGGATGACCCCGCCGCCACGGGGGCCAATTCCCAGTGGGAATTGCTCGAAGCGCTGCGGGCGTGGGGCTTTCCGACCAACCCCGAGTCGGCACGGTGCGCCACACTCGACGATGTGTTTGCGTTTCACGCGTGCATCTCCGAGAGGCGCGACACGCTTCCCTATGAAATTGACGGTGTGGTGGTGAAGGTGAATCGATTTGCCGTGCAGGTGAACGCCGGAGAGCGATCACGATCGCCGCGCTGGGCTATCGCATGGAAATTTCCCCCGCAGGAGGCGAGCACGCGCGTTCTGGGAATCGAAATACAGGTGGGGCGAACCGGTGCGCTTACGCCGGTGGCCCGTCTCGAGCCTGTATATGTCGGGGGCGTGACGGTGGCGAATGCCACGCTGCACAACGCCGACGAAGTAGAGCGCAAGGACGTGCGTGTGGGCGACCGCGTGTGGGTACGCCGCGCCGGCGACGTGATTCCCGAAGTGATCGGTCCGATACTCGATGCACGCGACGGAGAGCCGCCGCGTTTTGTCATGCCCGCGAAGTGCCCGGTGTGCGGAACGCCGGTTGTTCGGGAACCGGGAGAGGCTGTTACACGATGTCCCAATGCGACATGTCCGGCGCAGGTTACCGGTCGTTTGCTACACTTCGCATCGCGCGGCGCGATGGATATCGAAGGCCTGGGAGAGAAGGTGGCCGCACAGCTCGTCGCGATTGGTCGTGTGCGCACGCCCGCCGACCTCTACGGGCTGACCAGGAACGAACTGATCAAACTGGAACGCATGGGCGAGAAATCGGCGGGGAATCTGGCCGAAGCCATCGCGGGGTCGCGCGCGACGACTCTCGCCCGTTTCGTGTACGCGCTGGGCATACGCAATGTGGGCGAAACCGTCGCCGCAGTGCTTGCCGAGCGGTTTTCGTCCATCGACGCTCTTCTTGAAGCACCCGAAGCGGACCTCGCCGCGATTGGCGGTGTGGGACCGGTGATTGCCCGGGAAATCCATGCGTGGGCAAAGCATCCATCGCATCGCCGCCTTGTGCGTGCATTGCTCGAGGCGGGCGTGCGGCCCGAGACGGCGCAGTCCGAACTGAGCGATGAATTTGCCGGCGAGACATTCGTATTCACCGGGATGCTCACGCGTCTGTCACGAGACGAGGCGGCGGCGGAAGTGCGCAAACGCGGAGGGCGTTCCGCCTCGTCGGTATCGGGTAAGACCACGCTGGTGGTGGCCGGGCAGGGGGCGGGGTCGAAGCTCAAGAAGGCACGGGATCTCGGCGTCAGGATCATCGACGAAAAGGCGTTTCTCGCGATGATTGACCGGCCGGACACGGCGGCGTGACGCTCCCGGGCACGCATCAGGAAACCGCCCCCGGCATGGGAGCGGTTTTCCTGGTACGCGGCGAATCGGGCGGGATGGCTATTTTCCGCTCTTCTTCAGTTTCGCAGCCTTTTTGCCGAGCACGTAGCACTTCGTAATTACGACAGGCGTCCTGGGAACGTTCTGGTACCCGGCCTTCGAGGCCGTCGGCACGCCTTCGATCGCGTCCACGGTGTCCTGGCCTTTCACTACTTTGCCGAACACGCAGTAACCAAACCCGCGTGCCGAGTTATCGCGGTGGTTGAGGAACGTGTTGTCCTTGGTGTTGATAAAGAACTGCGAGGTCGCACTGTTGACGGCGTTTGTGCGCGCCATCGCGATGGTGTACTTGTCGTTGGTCAGCCCGTTCCCGGCCTCGTTGTCGATGGCTGGATTTCCGGCTTTCTTGGTCATGTCCGGATTGAACCCACCGCCCTGAATCATGAATCCCTTGATGACGCGGTGAAAAACGAGGCCATCATAGAATTTGTGGTTCACGTACCACAGGAAGTTCTGCACCGTAAGGGGAGCCTTGTCGGGGTAGAGTTCGATGCTGATTTTTCCTTCGCTCGTTTCCATTACGACCACGGGTTTTTCCTTTGCGAATGAAGCGCCGGCGGCCATAACCATGGCCAGGAGCGCGGCGATCAGTGCGAATCGTTTCATGGGATCCTCCTGCTGATCCGTGATAAAAGAAAACGGCAACCCCGGCAGGCTGCCTCGTGGCCTACCATAGCGTTCCGCACACGATGCGTCAAGCGCCGTGACGGGTGCCCGCGCACTTGCGAATCTACAGATAGCGCCTGTAAAAGGCTACGTGGCGCCGGGCAATACCCTGCCACGAAAACTTGTCATGGGCCGTGCGCAGCGCCCCCGCAGCGAGGTGCGAGCGCAGGTCTTCGTCCGTCAACACGCGGACCATCGCGTTGGCAAATGCGGCTGCGTCAGATACATCCACGAGCAGGGCGTCTTCCCCGTCGCACAGGTCGCGGCGGATTCCCCCGAAGGCCGTCACGACCACCGGAGTGCCGCAGCTCATCGCCTCGGTTGTTGTCATCCCGAACGGTTCATATTTCGATGGAAGAACGAACAGTTCGGCACGCCGATAGTACTCGACCACTTCTTCGTCGGGTATGTACCCGGTAAAGATTACACGGTCCCCGAGCTCGAGCTCGTCGATGACTTCGAGAAACGTGTTCTTCACGTCTGTTTCAAGCTGGCGGGGTTCCTTGGACCCTCCACCGATTACCAGGTGCACGTCGGGGCATTCACGTCGAACCCGTGCAAACGCCCGCAGCAATTCCACGTGTCCCTTGTTGGAGTCTATGCGGCTGAGGGCAAACACGTAGCGGTCGGGAACCTCGATGGACGTGTCGGCTTCGCCGTCTTCGCGTGGGCGGAAGCGCTCTGTATCCACCCCCGGGGGAATAATCTCCATGGCCGGCGTTTCGAAATTGTAGAGACGTTTGTAAATTTGTTTCCCGTCTTCGGTGGTTACCGTATGTGCAATCGCTTTGCGGAAAAGAATATTCTCCCAGTGGAGACGTTCCTCGAAGTGGTAGAGCTTCTCCATTTCTTTCGGGTCGCCGCCCATCTGTTCTTTTTTCCACGCACCGAGCGAATGCGCAGTATAAAAGAACGGCTGGCCGAGCCGTTCGGAAAGATTCATACACACGAACCCTGCGTCCCAGTAGTGCCCGTGGAGCACTTCGTATTTCAGATTTTGTTCGCGCATAAACGCCGCGGTGTTGGCAACAAATTCCGGCCAGTACGGAAATAAATCTTCTTTGCGAATGAATTTATCGGGGCCACAGGGAAGGCGCACCACGCGGACGGAATCGTCGAGGGGCGCGAATTGGGAGCGCCCTTCAAACCGGCGTGTAAAGATATCCACCTCGATGCCCAGTCTTCCGAGGTGTCGTGAAAGTTCGAGCACGTAGGTGACCTGCCCACCGGTATCGGTACGTCCAAGTATGGGCTCCGGATCAAAATAACCGTGCACGCTGAACTGTGCGATGCGTCGGATGTTTGTCACTTCAGGTCCTCCGGGGCGCTGTGCTCGGCGAATGATACTTCAAATTTTCGGCTGACTACAAGATTGGCCAGTTTGCGATGACGCGAAATAATCGCATCTTCTATCTTCATGATTTTCTCGGAAAACTCATCGATCGCTTCGCGTCCGCGGTCCTTGCGGTCGTCAAGGGTGTCGTGGTAATTGCGGTCTATGAAAACGCGATAGTCGGGATTACGCAGCAGCGTCGTGTAGGTGCCCTCGGCGATTGCCACGTCGAAGGGGGAGAGATCGATTTTTTCGGTAATAATCCGGTCTTCGTCGAAAATAACCAGTGGTTTTTCGATTACCAACGGGTTGCGAGCCTTAAATGCGGCGATGTGCTCGTCGAGAAGTGCGAGATGCACTTCTTGTGTTCCCACCCATCCGATGTCTTCCACTCGGCGGTTATGGTTGGTCTTTGGAGGAAAAACGAAGTAGTCGTCCTGTTGAAAAATATAGGCTCTGTGCCCGGCTGCCTCGAGCTCACGGGCGATTTCGTAGGCGATTTCTGATTTCCCGGCGCCGGATTGGCCGGCCACTGTGAACACGGTACCCGGGGTTACCCGGTCGCCCACAAGTTTCATTATCTGCGCGGCGGCGCGTTTGTGTTTTGGTTTGGTGTTGACCCTGTCGCCGATCATCGCTCCGGCCTTTCCGGTTGGGTTTGCACAAATGGGTTGCCTCTCAAGGCGTGCGGTATTCTAGGACGCACAACGCTCCCATTGCAAGAGACAGTCCCTTCGCCTATCATTATGGACAAACATTAAGGAGTGCCGACATGCCGGACTATTCGAGGCGCAGAAATATGGGTATTGTATTTATCGCGGTGGGAATCGTGTTTCTCATGGTGAGCAATCGTATCCTGCTCGGGTGGGAAAACGTGTGGCCCATTTTTCCGCTCGGACTCGGTGCCCTCCTCCTGCGTTTTTTCCGGTCACGCCGGGCTCCATGGCTGATGTTTTTCGGCACATCGGGGCTTCTCCTCGGGGTGTTCCTGATGATGTTTACTCTCGGCATCCTGCAGTGGGACGCGCTCGACACGCTCTGGCCCATATTTCCGATGATCGCCGGCGTTGCGTTTCTGGCGGAGTCGGCTGCAAATGTGGATGGAACTCCCTCGCTCATCGTTGGGTCGGCGATCATCCTCTTTACCGCTGCGGCGTTTCTCCTGGAAACCGGGGCGGTAAATCCCCGGGTCGCAAGCCCGTTCGTGCGCTTTTGGCCTCTGGTGCTGATTCTGGCCGGAGTCGTGATGATCAAGGCCCGTGCGGGATCGCGTGCGCGGGTGGATCCCGATATGGATGCGGTGCGCGAAGTGCTCCATTCGGATGCGCTTGATTCCGAGCCGGCGGGCATCGCGCCGGGACTCGACCGCGCATTGCTCGACCGCGTGCGTTCGGCCGCGGATCCCGACGCGGCGGTCGCCGAGCTGGTACACGGGCTCAAGGCGAATTTTCCCCGCTTTTCGTGGGTGGGCGTGTACCGACTCGACGAGGACACGTTAAGAATCGGAGACGGTGATTTTGTGGGTTCCGCCCCGGGGCACCGCGAAATACCGCTCTCCGACGGGGTGTGTGGTGCGGCGGTCCGGGAAAACCGCACGATCAACGTTCCCGACGTGTGCGCCGATCCGCGGTACCTTGCATGCAGCCCCACAGTGAAATCGGAAGTGGTTGTCCCCTTTCGACACTCCGGGGCCGTCATCGGTGTCCTCGACATAGACAGCGATGAAGCCGACGCATTCAGCAAGGAGGATACGCGCTTCCTCGAATCGCTGCTTGGCCGGGCCGCTTCTTTCCTGCGGCGGGCCGACGTGTCTCCTGCCGCGGATTGAACAAAACACATATGTTACGTAACTACAATGAATTGCGCTCATTTATTGTGTATTGAGCGGTTTTTTTGCAAATCCGCACAAATAGTGTTTACACGTCCGGGGAGATCGCATACAATGCCAATCGCCGCGTTCGCGCGGTATCTTTGTGACGCGCCCAAGTCGTTCTGGGGAGAACGAATCGATAGGACGGCGTGGATTCGATACATAATTGTGTCTGCCGGATCCGCATAAGCTGTGGGTTTACTCCGGGGAGCGGAGCGAAACGCAGGGTCGGTGGCCCTGGTTTCAATGTCCAGGAGTTTATGCAATGGCAAGGATTGCTGGTGCAACCCGGGTTCTCATCGTTGACGACGAACCATCGATCCTCGACCTTCTCACCGAAATGCTCTCATCCGAGGGCATGGCGGTGGCGACGGCCCAAGACGGCGAAGAAGCTCTTGCTCGGATCGCTGAGCAACCCTTCGATGTGATCATCAGCGACTTTCGCATGCCCCGGATGACGGGGCGGGAGTTGTATAATGCTGCGTGTGAACGCACGCCGGGCATCGGCCGTCGGTTTGTGTTCATCAGCGGCGAGATGGACCCCGTGACCAAACGGGAATTCATCCTCGAAACCGGGGTGCCGGTGATATCCAAGCCGTTTCGCGCCGAGGTCGTCAAGCGCGTGGTGCGCGAGACGCTCAACGCAGTGGAAGACGGGAAAGACGGATAGGAAATCCTCCCCGTCGGTGGCGGTATTGCCGCCCGCCCGCCTCGCGATACCCCCGGTGTTGTACGGCGCGCGCCGCGTTCGCTGTCTGCGCTGTATCCCCCCCCACCCGATAAGGGCCGTCTCACGGGGCATACCACTTACCCCACCGCCGGCCGCGCGGCGGGGCATGCACACGCGCGGCGTGGACCGGCCGGGTTACCTAATTGCCCAGGCGTTCGATGCTCGCACGGATCTCGCCGAGTCTGGTCTTGCGGTCCGCCGTGAACCGGCGGATGCCTTTGAAAATATGCTCCGGCGAGAGATGGGCCTCAGCGAGTACCTCGTCGACGGTGCCACCCGTGCGCCAGCGCTCGTCCCAGTCCGATCCCATCCAGTAATTGCCCGTGATACCAAAGTCGGCCCAATCCTGCATCAGGCGACGGGACCGGTTGGTGATGGCCATCGAATCGAGGCGTTCGGACGGCGCGATGACCGCATGACGGTAGTCCTCGTCCTGGAGCGCGAACAGTTGCGGACTGATCGCGGCAACCACCTTGACATTGATGCCTTCCTCGTCGAGCCGGGGAAGAATCTTGAGCAGGTTGTTTGTGCTCGAAGTGCCTTGCACCACGACCACTCCCATCCGCGGCTGGTTCTCGCGGTACGGACGGATGACGTACGCGCCGCGCGCCGCCTCAAAGTGAGAGGCCATGCCGAGTGCGTCGCGGTCGGGAATCTCGATGGCCGGCCGGGTTAAATGCAAGGCGATGATCGGGGCGTCGGTGGCCAGGGCGGCCGCGATGACCACGGGTACCTCGTTGTACTCCCACGGGTGCACGTCGATCACGCGCCCGGCGGGGAACAGTTGCGTCACGCCGGGCGCAAACACGCCAAAGTGAGTCCGTGAGTCTTCGGCCGTCTCCGGTCCGCTGTGACCCGCCACCCAGAGCACTTTCCCTACACGGATCTGTGAGTCCTGTGCGAGTTGACTGAACAAACGCATCGGCCCGTATTTGAGATAGACGAACGACCCGTACGTGGAGCAGGTCCCGAAAAATCCGTTGAAATCTTCGTACGGCGTGGCGGAAAAATTCACCGTGGCGATGCCTGCGGCGATCCCGCTGTTGGTAAATTCGGTGATCCCCTGCGGTAGAAGTACGCCTTCCGGGTTGGTCTTGCGGTTAAACCATCCCAGTCCCTTGTTGTCGCCAAAGTCTTTCGCGAAACCGGAGATATTGGTGGAATCGGCCAGGTCGGCGCTCATCGCGATGAACAGAGGCCGACCGTAGTTTTTCTGCGACCATGTGTTGACCCAGGCGCCCCACGAAGCGAGTGCCGCGCGGTTGGGCTTTCTTGTCCCCGGTTTTGCCCACATCGCGTCGGGGTACTTGCGATAGTCCGTGAGGGCCGGGTCGGCGGTAGGGTTGCGTGACGTGTCGAGCGAAAACGACGGGATGCGATCTGGAACGGCGTCGCCCGATGCCACAAGACAATCGGTAATGTAATCAACAAGCCCTTCGTTGGATCGGATCACGTTGGCGACCACCGCGAAATTGGCGCGGGCCTGGGCGGCGAGTGCGCCTTCCGAACCGGGGGCAGGCTCGTTGAAGCCCTCGAATGACACCCCGTAGCGATCCATAAACGGCTCCTTGGTTTTCCAGAAGAGCTCCGAATTTATCTTGTGTGCCGAGCCGTGTGATTTGTTGTCGTACTTGAGGTATCCGCGCCCCTTGCGTGTGCGCATGAACATCATGCAGGGTTTATGCTCCGGGTTGTTGCCCCGCGCGGTCTGGAGCATCGCCCGGCAAAGCTGTTCCCAGTTTTCCCCGTCTTCGGCTTCACACACGCGCCAGCCGTGGGCGGAAAACCAGTCGCGCGGCGAGCCATACACGAACGAACTATATGCGTTGTCGTCGATGCCGAAGTCGTTCCAATCGACCACGTAGTGGAAGTTTGTCAGTCCGAGCCCCCATGCTGAATTCATCGTTTCGTGTGCGGCGCCGGGTGTCAGACCGCCTTCCCCTTCAAATGCCCACACCTTGACCCCGTCGGCTCCGGCGCGCTTGAGGGCAAGTGCCTGCCCGGCGGCCGGTGGCGAGCCGTGGCCCGATGGCCCGGTATTGGCCTTCAACACCAGTGTTTTGCCTTCCATTTCGGCGTGACCGGGCAGACCGCCATTGTGACGCAGATTCAGCAGGTCTTCCCAGACGACGATGCGGTCTTCGGGAATCAAATAGCGTCTATCCCCGGTGCGTTCGTAGCGTGCGCGAAACGCCTCCGCAATCACGGCGAGGGTGGCGTATACCATCGGTACGGTGTGCCCGGCGACCAGAACGAAGCGGTCGCCAAATCGTTTTTCGGGATGGCGGAAGTCAAATCGCCATGCGCCGGAAAACAGAAGGGAAACCATTGCGGGAACCTTGGATCGCGAGCCACCGGGATGACCGCTCTGGCGATAATTGAGCATCAAGTCAATGTTCTGATCGATGCAATCGCGGATTGTATCCCAGTGCGCGAAGTGTTTGTGGAGATCTTGTACGATCGAGTCGACGTCGAACCTTTGTGTCGGGTTCATGGTGTAACCCCCTGATGGTATCAATCTGTAGATAATAAGACCGAATATACGTAATTCACTAAATTCTAGTCCGTCGCCCGGGGAGTGTCAAATAAGTGCAATTCTGGTAATTGCGCCCGGACGGGCCCCGCTGTGCTAGGCCGTGCTCTGACGAAGGAAGCTGGCGTAGTTGGCTACCTGGTTGCCGGCGTATGCCTTCAGGTCGTCCACGACGTGCACGAGTAGACGCCAGGCCTCGCCCGGTTCGAAGCGATCGAGGGTTTCGCGGGCGCGGTCGAGGTGGCTGTCTATTTCGGCGCCGGTCTGCTCGATGGTGCCGTGCTGCGAGCACAGCGAGACGATCATGCGCTCGTTCGCCGCAGAAAAATCCGCACGCTCGATGACATCGACGAGCGCTTCACGGTGGCCGTTTTCCATCGCGGCGAATACGCGAATGAGCGGAAGGGAAATGTACCCGTTGCGCAGGTCGCAATCGTATGAGTGGTTGGGAGAGTCGAGCATGTCGTCGAGGTCGTCGATCATCTGAAATGCCATACCCAGGCTCCATCCAAAATGGCCGAGCGAATCGGCAAATTCCGCACCGCGCGTGAGCGCACCTACTTTGCAGCTCAGTGCGAACAGCGATGCGCTCTTTTCCGAGATGATGTCAAAGTACTGCGTTTCGGTGAGGTCGTAATTGAACTTGTTGGTTGTTTCCACACTCTCGCCGCGCACAAGCACGCGCAGCGTGCGGATGAACTCCGGCATCGCGAGCGGAAAATCGCTACGCTGGGCAAGTTCGAGAGCTTCGGCGAGCGCGAAGTCCCCCGCGAGAACGGACGCATAGTTTCCGTACTTCAGGCGGGCACTCAACTTGGAACGCCGCGAGTCCACGTCGTCGATCACGTCGTCATGGAACAGCGTCGCAAGATGAACGAGTTCCACCGCGCCAGCGAGATCTACAAGGCGGCTGTCGATATGATCGATGCCTTCGCCCTCGGGAACCATCGCGGAAAGAACCAGTAACGCTGGACGCAGGCGTTTACCGCCGTTGTTGAAGCTTTCCAGCGCGATGTTCGCCTCGCGAATGGCATTGCGCTCGATTGCGCCCTGGACTACGCCGTCGCACCGCGCGACGATGTCCGAGAGAACCGAATATTTGCGGATTGCCTGAATCATATTGCTCCCGTTGGTTCAGCGATTTTCTTTTACCCGAATGACCTGGGCGAGCCCCTCGGCATCGGCTTCGCCGCCTACGAACGCCGCAAAGATGGCGTTTACGAAATCCATGTGCCTCTTCAATTCGCGCAGCCGGTTGGTGGCGCGATCGTCGAGTGATCCGGCGGAATCACCCTGCGCTCTGCGGTATCCCAGCGCCTCATCGACGATGTCCATCGCCGGGTCGAGTTCCTTGCGCTTCTTGGCCAGGGCGAGCAGCTTGGCCACCTTGCCGATGTCGTCTTCGGCCGCGTAGTAGTCCCGGCGGTCCCCACGGATGACAACCTTGCGAATGATACCCAGGTCGGCCAGCGCGCGCGCGTTGAGGCTCACGTTGCTTCGGCTCGTCCTGAGCGTGTCGGATATTTCATCGAGAGACATCGCGTCGGTCGTCAGATAGAGAAGGGCGTAGATCTCGGCCATAACCTTGCTGATTCCCCAGCATGGACCCAGCCGTCCCCAGCCTTCGATGAAGATATCCTGCGCACTCTGTGGGGTGGATTTCATTCCTGTATCCTGCCATTGTAAAATAAATTACAAATGTTTCTGTATGAACAATAGATGTAGACATCACGGCCCGGTTCTGTCAAGACGTACCGGCCGCCCTCCGGGAAATTGCTGTGGATATGTGGGCGAGGTGGTGCGTATAATGCCGCCGTCCTACGCATAAACCTATGCACGCGAATACGTTTATCAGCGGAGTCTACGGGACTCTGCGCGGGTATTCCCGCCTGCCCATCCGCCGACGGGTTGCCCGTGCCGAATGCCTCGGTGCCGAGGAACTCGCCCGGAGATGCCGCGAGGGGTTCGTGCGCCGCGTGCGCCGGGCTCTTGCGCGGTTTCCCTCGTATGCGCATTTCGTCGAAGAACACGCCGGGGCCATACCGACACCCGATGCGGCGATCGATCCGGCGGCACTTCCCGTATAGACGCGGCAAGCGCAACGCGAGTTCTTTGCGGCGCAGACTCCGCCGCCGGATTCGGCCTATGTGCACCAGACAAGTGGCTCGACGAGCCTGCCCGTTCGCTTCCACGTCACGCGCGAGAGTTACGAGTGGCGCACCGCGGTTATGGATCGCAGTTATTCGTGGGCCGGTGCCGAGGAGGGGCGCCGCAGCATACACATCTGGGCCGCGCCGTCCGCCGCTGCATCCCGGTCCGAGCACGTAAAGAGAGCGGTGCACCGCATGCTCCAGCGCCGCGTGTACTTTGATGCATTCCGCGCATTTGGCGACGATGAATTTCGCGCGTGCTGCCGGTTGATCGATGCATTCCGACCCGAGACCGTCGTCGGGTATACCGGTCTGGTCGTCGATCTGGCCCGGTTTGTTCGCGATCACCCCGGCGCGTTGCACCACCGGCCGCATGCGATGGTTAGCGCTGCCGAGGGGCTGGAGGCCGGGCAGCGCGACCTGTTGCGCACGGTACTCTTCGACGATGTATTCCTGTCGTATGGCAGCCGTGAATTCATGAACATTGGAATGGAATGCGCGCATCACACCGGTTATCACCTGGTGTCCGATAATCTGTATGTCGAAGTGGTGGATGACGACGGCGTGCCCGTTGAGCCGGGACGAACGGGCCGCGTGGTGATCACCGATTTGCACAACGATGCCGCGCCCTTCATCCGCTACGAGATCGGTGACCTGGCGACGATGGCACCGTCGGACGAGCGCTGCCCGTGTGGCAGGCCGTTTCCCCTGCTCCGCTCGGTTGACGGACGACGCCAGGACATGGTTGTGCGCGCCGACGGATCCCGCGTGACGGCGCTCTATGTGACGTTTGCCATGCGGCAATTCGACTGGGTAGAGGGCTGGCAGGTGCTGCAGCATGCGCCCGGAAAGATCACCGTACGTCTGCTGGCGTCCTCCGAACCGACACCCGGCCAAACTGCACCGCTCGAATCCTTGCTCCGGGAGCACATCGGCGCGGATGCGTACATCAGATTTGAGCGCGTGCGTTCGCTTGAGCGCCGCGCCACGGGGAAGGTGGCGCTGGTGATCGACCGCCCGCAACCGTAGGTGGCCGTGCTAGAGCACGCGCCGTCCGGTAACGAAGCGGTTACGGAAGTAGCGGTTGTCGAGGCGGTCGAAACGTACCCGCCGCGATCGCGTGGATGCGTGAATAAATTCGCCACCACCGGCGTAAATACCCACATGCGAAATGCGCCCGCCGTGACCGGTTGCGAAGAACACGAGGTCCCCGGGACGAAGTCTTGCGCGCGATACGGACGCGCCGAAATCCGACTGCGCTCGCGAGGTGCGCGGAAGCGCGATGCCGAGCTGGCGGAACACCTGATAGACCAGACCCGAGCAATCAAGTCCCTTGCTGCTCAGGCCGCCGTAGCGATACGGTGCGCCAAGGTACGACTCGGCGCGCTTGACCACATCGTTACCGTCGATCGTAACGGTTTTTTCTCCGATGCTGACGGTACTCCGGTCGGGCGTGTTTCCGCGATAACGGGGTGCCGTGGTACACGCCGCGAGCAACGCGGCGGCGACTAACGTCGCGGAAATCGCGTAAGTTCGAATGGATTCGCGCGTCTGCTTCATGGAGACCTTGCCCCGGGCGGATGGAACTCGTCCGCCGACCGGCATCTGTTGCCAAACAGGCAAAGTTCGTGCCGCGCTGTTCCCCGGTGGGAGTTGACATGCCCGAGAAATGGACGTATTGGTAAGAATACGCCGCATATTGCCGCACCGATAAGGAGCTCTTGCGATGATATCAACCATCCACCGGGCCGCCGTGGTAGGCGCCGGCGTGATGGGCGCTGCGCTGGCCGCCCATCTGGCCAACGCGGGTGTTCCCACTCTGCTGCTGGACATCATTCCCCCCGAGGGGTCAGGAATCGACGGGGACCATGCCACGCGCACATACCGCGACGCGTTTGCCCGGACCGGTTTGGAGCGCGCGCTCAAAGCGAAACCCGCGTCGTTCTTCACGCGCGAAGTCGCTCACCGCGTCACCGTGGGCAACCTCGACGACGACGTTGCCGCGCTCGGCGATGTGGACCTGGTCATCGAAGCGATTGTCGAAAAGATCGGCGTAAAAACCGCGCTGTTCGAGCGCATCGCACCGCACCTCTCGCCCACGGCCATCCTGGCGACGAACACGTCGGGGCTATCGGTGCAAGCGATGGCCGACGCGTTACCCGACGCGTTGCGCCCGCGCTTTCTCGGGATGCATTTTTTCAACCCGCCGCGCTACCTGCACCTGCTCGAGCTGACTCCGCACGCCGCCACATCGCCCGAGGTGCTCGCCGCCGCGCGCGAGTTCGGCGAAGTGATCCTGGGTAAAGGCACCGTGGTGGCCAAAGACACCCCCGACTTCATCGCCAACCGTATCGGCGGGTTTGCGGTGATGTCGGTCATGCGCGCGATGCTCGACGGCGGGTATACCGTAGAAGAAGTGGATGCGCTGACCGGGCCGATTATCGGGCGTCCGAAGAGCGCGACGTTTCGTACCGCCGACCTCGTGGGGCTCGACGTTCTCGTACACGCGGCGCGCACGGTGTATGACGGAGTACCGGACGACGAAATGCGCGCGTACTTCAAACCGCCCGAGGTGATCGAGAAGATGCTCGCGCAGGGCAAGCTCGGGCAGAAGTCCGGCGGCGGGTTCTACCGCAAAGAAAAGCACGACGGCAAGTCGGTTATCCGCACCCTTGACCTCGAAACACTCGAATACCGCGAGCGCGTCAAGCCCGCGTTCCCATCGCTTGAGCTGGCCAGGACAAAAGACGGTGTCGGCGCGCGCATTGGCGCCATCCTCGGCGCGCGCGACCGCGCATCGGACTTTCTGTGGCGCACGCTCAGCGAAATGTTTCTCTACTCGGCACGCCGGGTGGGGGAGGTTGCCGATGACATTGTGAGCGTCGATCGCGCGATGCGCTGGGGTTTTGGATGGCGCCTCGGGCCGTTCGAAATGTGGGATGCGGTTGGGGTGGAGCAGACGGTGGAGCGCATGCGCGCCGAGGGAACGGATATTCCGGAATTCGTAGAGGCCGTGCTGGCCACCCCCGAAAAGAAATTCTATGCCGTGGGGGCGCCCGGTGAGGTGCCGGCGTACTTTACCGGCGGCGCACGCGAGAGTGTGCCCACCGATGAACGCGCCGTCGATCTGGCGCGGCTTCAGGCGTCGGGCGCAACGGTAAAAAAGAATGCCGGTGCGAGCCTGATCGACCTGGGCGACGGCGTGCTCTGCGTCGAGTTCCATTCCAAGATGAACGCCATCGGCGCCGACATCGTCAGCATGTTGATGGCGGGCGTGCGCGAGGCGGAAACGAACTACGAGGCGCTGGTGATCGCCAACCAGGGGCGCAATTTTTCGGTAGGCGCCAATATCATGCTGTTGCTCCTCGAGGCGCAGGAAGGAAACTTCGAGGAAATAGACGGGATGGTACGCCGGTTTCAGCGGGCCACATCGGCGCTTAAGTACAGCCGGGTGCCGGTGGTGGCCGCGCCGTTCGGCATGACGCTCGGGGGAGGCTGCGAGGTGGTACTCGGCGCGGGGCACGCGATGGCGTCGGCCGAAACGTACATCGGCCAGGTGGAACTGGGCGTGGGGTTGATTCCCGCGGGCGGCGGGTGCAAGGAACTGCTCATGCGATCGATGAACGGGCGCCCGCGTGTGGAGGGAGTGGATCCGTTCCCGTTTACGCGCGCGGCGTTCGAAACGATCGGACTGGCGAAGGTGTCCACGAGCGCAATGGAAGCGCGCGACATGGGCATACTGCGCGACGGCGACGGTATCGCGATGAACCCCGACCATCAGATCTGGCGCGCGAAACAAATGGCGCTCGGGCTCGCCCGTGCGGGCTACACACCTCCCGATCCTGCCGTGCAGGTGCCCGTCGCCGGCGAAGGCGGCATGGCCGCGTTGTACACGCACTTGTTCAACCTGAAGGACGGTGGACACATCTCGGAGTACGATGCCTACCTTGGCGGGGAGCTCGCGCGCATCCTCTGCGGTGGCGACGTTCCTGCGGGGACGATGGTGAACGAGACATACCTTTTGAACCTCGAACGCGAAGTGTTTCTGCGTTTGTGCGGGCAGCGCAAGACGCTCGAGCGCATCGGGTACATGCTCAAGAAGGGTAAGCCCCTTCGGAACTAACCGACAGATGAACACATGAAAAAAGCACTGATCATATCGGCTGTTCGCACGCCCGTGGGGCGCGCGATCAAGGGGACGCTCAAGCACACGCGCCCCGACGAACTTGCCGCTCTGGTTATGCGGGAGGCGGTTGCGCGCGCGAAGGGTCTCGACCCGGAACGTGTCGAGGACGTCGTATTTGGATGCGCAATGCCAGAGGCCGAACAGGGGCTCAATGTGGCGCGCGTCGCGTCGCTGCGCGCCGGGCTGCCACACACGGCCGGCGGCGTGACGGTCAACCGCTTTTGTGCCTCGGGCCTCGAGGCAATTGCGATTGCGTCGGCACGTGTGGCGCTCGGCCAGGCCGATGTGGTAATTGCCGGGGGTGTGGAGTCGATGAGCCTGATTCCGATGGGCGGTAACAAGGTGTCGCCCGATCTGGCGCTCGCCACCGACTACCCCGAGGCGTACATCAATATGGGCAACACGGCCGAGCGCGTGGCCCGTCGCTTCGAGATTCCGCGTGAGGCGCAGGACGAATTCTCCGCGGCGAGCCACCGGCGCGCCGCACGCGCCATTGCCGAAGGGGTATTCGAGCCCGAAATTGTACCGGTGCCCGTGGTGGATAAATTTATCAACAGCAAGAACAAAGTGGAATCTCGCGAAATTCTTTTCGATCGCGACGAGTGCGTGCGCCCTGATACCACGGTGGAAACGCTTGCCACGCTTCGTCCCGCGTTCCGAGTGGATGGATCGGTAACGGCGGGGAATTCGTCGCCGCTCTCCGATGGTGCGAGCGCGGTGGTGGTGGTCAGCGAAGACGTGGCGAGAGAGCTTGGCGCCGATGTGATGGGGCACCTGGTGGCCTATGCCGCAACGGGCGTAGATCCCGATATCATGGGAGTCGGCCCGATTTTTGCGGTACCAAAGGCCCTTAGTCAGGCAGGGCTCACAATGGACGATATCGACTTTGTAGAGCTCAATGAGGCGTTTGCATCGCAGAGTGTGTATGTGAAGTCGCAATTGCACATTCCCGACGAGAGGCTCAACGTCAACGGGGGCGCCATTGCGCTCGGTCACCCTCTCGGGTGCACCGGGTCCAAATTGACGACGTCGCTGCTCTACCACCTCGGGCGCACGGGTGGCACGCACGGCGTGGTGACCATGTGCGTCGGCGGCGGCATGGGCGCGGCCGGAGTGTTCCGCGCCGGTTCTTGACCTGAACAAACAAGGAGATCGCCATGGCTGTGGATGCCATCCGCAAGGGCGGAATATTTCTGGTGGAAGACACCGACCCACAGGACGTGTTCACCCCCGAGGATTTCAGCGAAGAGCAGCGCATGTTTGCGCAGACCGCCGAAGACTTTCTGCACAATGAGGTGCTGGACGCGCTCGATCGCACCGAGGCGCAGGAGGAGGGCGCCATGGTGGGACTGCTCAAGAAGGCGGGCAAACTGGGCCTGCTCATGATCGATGTTCCCGAAAAATACAATGGCCTCGGGCTCGACAAGGCTACATCCATGCTGGTTGCCGAGGTGGTTTCAAAAGGCGGAGCGTTCGCGACGTCGTTTGGTGCGCAGGTGGGAATTGGCACGCTGCCCATCGTGTATTTCGGCACCGAGGAACAAAAGCAGAAGTACCTGCCTGGACTGGCCACCGGCGAGACGATCAGCTGTTACTGCCTCACCGAGGTGGGCAGCGGCTCCGACGCGCTCGCGGCGCGGGCGCGCGCCGAATTGTCCGAAGACGGCAAGTACTACATCCTCAATGGGGAGAAGACGTTTATTTCGAATGGTGGATTCGCCGATCTGTACATCGTGTTTGCCAAAATTGACGGGGATAAATTCTCGTGTTTTCTCGTGGAGAAAGACATGGGGATTACCTTCGGTGCCGAAGAAAAGAAAATGGGCATCAAGGGCTCATCGACCGTGCAGGTGTATATGGAGAATACGAAAGTTCCCGTAGAGAACCTGCTCGGCGAAATTGGCAAGGGGCACAAGATTGCATTCAATATCCTCAACGTCGGGCGTTTTAAGCTCGGCGTCGGATGCCTCGGCGGTGCGAAGCTGGCCTTTGATTCCGCGATGGAATACGCAAACTCACGCCAGCAATTCGGAAAACCCATTTCGAGCTTCGGCATGATCAAGAATAAGTTTGCCGAGATGGCCGCGCAGATTTATGCGGTGGATGCCACGAGTTACCGTACCGCGGGGCTTCTCGACGCGGTACTGGAGCCGATCGACAAAGACGACCCCGAGTTTGCGATAAAAACGATGGCGGGTGTCGAAGAATATGCCACCGAGTGCTCCATCTTGAAGATCAAGGGCAGCGAAGTGCTCGATATGGTCGTAGACGAAGTGGTGCAGATTCACGGGGGCTACGGGTACCTGGCCGACTATCCGGCAGAGCGCTACTACCGCGACGCGCGCGTCGCGCGCATCTACGAAGGCACCAACGAGATCAATCGCATGCTCACGCCCGGGATGCTGCTCAAGCGTGCGCTCAAGGGTGACCTGCCGCTGCTTGCCGCGGCGAAGAAACTGCAGGAAGAGTTGCTCGAGGTGCCGTCGTTCGACGACGACGGGAGCGATGGTCCGCTGGTTACCGAGAAGACGCTGATCGACAACGCGAAGAAGGTGTCGGTACTGATGCTCGGCCTGGCCGCGCAGAAGTTCGGTGAAAAACTGCATGATGAGCAGGGCGTGCTCGGTAATATTGCCGATATCATGATTGAGACGTATGCGATGGAGTCGGCGTATCTGCGTTCGCTCAAGATTGTTGCTTCGCGCGGAGAAGACGAAGCACAGACCGTCATCGATATGACGCGCCTGTACTGCAACAATGCGATGGGGCGCATCGACCTGTGGACGCGCGAGCTTCTGGCCGCAACCAGCGAAGGCGACGAACTGCGCACGATGCTCGTCGCCGGCCGGCGCCTGGTGAAGTACACGCCGATCGATTCGCTGCACCTGCGTCTGAAGATCGCCGATGCGTTCATCGCGAAAGGAAAATACGTCATCTGATCTCGATGTCCCATGAGGGTAGAGGGTGTGTTGCCGGGCACGCTGCCCGGATAGAGGGGCTGCGGCCCAATCGGTGCTTGCCTGCCCGGGGTTCCATTCCTGTAATCGAACAGAGTCTGCGCCCGGAACGGAGGAATTCAATATGGCAGCGTACGGATTCGAGCGAACAATCGACGGGTTGGATTTCGACGCCGCGGTGGACCGCATCACCGCCACGCTCAAAGACGAAGGCTTCGGCGTGCTCACCGAAATCGACGTGAAGACCACGCTCAAGAAGAAGCTCGACGTGAATTTTCGACGGTACAAGATCCTGGGTGCCTGCAACCCGCCCATCGCGCACCAGGCCCTCGAGGCCGAGCCGCAGATTGGATTGTTACTGCCGTGCAACGTGGTGGTTCAGGACGCCGATGGGGGCGGGGTGAGCATTTCGGCGATTGACCCGAGGGCGATGTTCCAGGTGGTGGGCCGCGACGACCTCGAGAATCTCGTTGCCGACGTCGAGGCGCGACTGCGCCGTGCGCTCGAGGCGGTGTAGACGCGGTATTCAGGGGACGATCGGCGCGAACGCTACTCCGCATACGTTGCGTCAATTATCGCCTTGAATTTTTCTTCCACCACGCGGCGCTTTACCTTCAGGCTCGGTGTCAGTTCGCCATCGTCCACGGTGAGTTCCCGTTCGAGCAGGTGAAACTTGTGCGGCGTTTCGTAGCTGGCCAGCTCGCTGCACACCCGGTCGAGTTCTTCCTGGTAGAGCTGGCGCACGCGCGGGGAGTCGATCAGCTCTCTCATGTTCGCGTGCGGTATGTGGGAAGCCACGGCGAACTGCTCGAGTTTATCGAACGTGGGTACGATCAGGGCGGCGATGTACGGGCGCTTGTCGCCGACCAGTATGGCCTCGGTGATGTACGGGCTCTGCTTGAGTTTCCCTTCGATCGGTTGCGGGGCGATGTTTTTCCCGCCGGCCGTGACGATGATGTCTTTCTTGCGGTCGGTGATCGTGAGAAAGCCATCTTCGTCGAGAAAGCCGATGTCGCCGGTATGGAACCACCCGTCGACAATCGCGTTGGCCGTCGCTTCCGGGTTCTTATAGTAGCCCTGCATCACGTTGGGACCCTGCGCGAGAATCTCTCCGTCGGGGGCGATGCGCAGTTTTACGCCGGGGATGGCGCGGCCGACGGTGCCAAATTTTACACGGTCGAGCGTGTTCACCGCGAGCACCGGCGTGGTTTCGGTCAGCCCGTAGCCCTCGAGTATCGGCAGCCCCGCGGCAAAGAAGAATTCGGCGATATCGCGTGCAAGCGGCGCTCCGCCCGAAACGAAGTACCGAAGCCGTCCGCCCGTTTTTCGTTTGAGCTTCTTAAATACCAGGGTGTTGGCCACGTTGCGCTTGCCGCGTGTGGTTGTGCCCACGTTGCCCGATAACGATTCCGACACGTAGCGCTGGCCCACTCCCACGGCCCAGCGAAACAGGCTTTGTTTGAGCCCCGATCCCTGCTCCACCGTGTCGAGGATGCGCGCGTACATTTTCTCGTACAGGCGCGGAACACTGATCATCACGGTCGGGCGTACCTGTAAGAAGTTTTGCGGCACTGCTTCGATCGACTCGGCGTACGCGATCGACGCGCCCGCGGTCATCATAATGTAATAGCCCGCCGTACGTTCCAGTACATGGCTCAGGGGAAGGAACGACAGGCATACGTCGGTATCGAGCACCGGAAGCACCTCGAGACACGCGCTGACGTTGCTCATGAAGTTGCGGTGCGTGAGGATCACACCCTTGGGCGCACCGGTTGTGCCCGACGTGTAAATGATGCTCGCCCAGTCCGTGGGTCCGACCGTCGAGATAAGGGTTTCGTAGTCCGGCGGATTGTCAACCAGGCGGCCGCGTTCTTCGAGCGCCGGGAGGGTCAGCTCACCTCCGGTAGCCGCGGCTTCGTCGAACAGGATGACGTGTTGCAGCACGGGCAGATTCGCACGGATTTCCCGGATTTTTTCCAGTTGTTCCGCGCTGGAGACGAACACGGCGCGCGCCTCGGAATTGCGCAGGACGTATTCCACCTGGTGTGCCGGCAATGTGGCGTACACCGGTACGTTGATGCACCCGCAGGAGAGAATGGCCAGGTCGGCCAGCGCCCACTCGACCCGGTTTTCCGAGAGCAGGGCGACGCGATCACCGTGGGCGAGATGGAGGGCGCCCAGTCCGAGCGCGGCGTGGTAGACGCGCTTGTGCGCCTCTTCATGCGACATCGTCTGGTAGTGCCCGTTTGCCGGAATCTGGAATGCGTAGGGCTTGCGGTAGGTTTGGACCGACTCGAGCCATTGGGCAGGGATCGTCTCACGCGGCATATCGGGGCTCTCCTTGGTGAGGTGACTTTTGCGAGTATCAGAGGTGTAACTGGTTGTGTCAACGGGTTTTCTGGTTGTCCAGTTCCTTCTCGCCGCCGCGCGACGGCCGCGGATTGCGGTGGAAGAACCCGGCCGAGTCGTGATATATATCAGTCGTCCGACGTTGCAATTGCTGACCGTCCGGTTGCCGCCCGGACGGTCGTTGCTTTTTTTTCGGGAGAGATTCGTTGTCCAGACACATTGGAATTGTCGCGTGCAGCGCCGAGGGTGCCGCACTCTGTTACACCACGTTGTGCATTGAAGCGCCGAAACTTATCGGGAAGCGCCACGCCCACCCCGAGGTGAGTCTGCACACGCATCCCTTCAGCGATTACGTGCGCCTGATGGAGGCCGATCGCTGGGACGGCGTAGCCGCGCTGATGCTCTCGTCGGAAAAGAAGCTGGCTGCCGCGGGAGCCGACCTGATCATCTGTCCCGACAATACGATTCATCGTGTGTTCGACGAGGTGGTGGCGCAGGCGTGCCGGCCGTGGCTGCACATTGCCGAAGAGGTCGCGAAGGAAGCGAAGTCGCGCGGTTACTCACGGGTCGCACTCCTGGGGACGTCGTATACGATGGAAGGGGCGTTCTATACCGAACGCCTTGCCCGCAATGACATCGCGGTCTGTGTACCGGGCGAGAAAGACCGCAAGCTCATCGACGGGATTATATTCGACGAACTCGTCGCCTCGGAATTTACGAATGAGTCGCGAACGTATCTCAATGCGGTGATCGATGGGCTGCGCAAGAACGAAAACTGCGAAGCGGTCATTCTCGGATGCACAGAAATCCCGTTGATTATCAACGACGAGACCTCGCCACTGCCCGTACTCGACTCGACGCGTTTGCTCGCGCGCGCCGCGCTCAAGGTATCACTCGAAGCGAACAACAAGTAGAGTGCGGTGGTGCGTGGAACGGCTCGCCGCGGGCACGTGACCGGATCGGCGCCGGAGTGGCGCCTGCCGCCGCCGCGCGTGGGCTATCGCCCGGTGGCCGAAGATCCGTTCTACCAGGTGGCGCCCGAAAGGATGGCGCCGACGTAGGCCTTGGCGGCGCGTACCGCCTCCACCAGCGGTTCCCCCTTGGCAATCCCCGCTGCGACGGACGCGGAAAACCGGCATCCCGTTCCATGTACATTCTTCGGGGAGGGGTGCCCGTCGGGTTCCACGAGCTGCCAGTGATCGCCGGTCCACACGCCGTCGACAGCCGGCGCGAAACCCGCATGCCCGCCCGTAATGACCACTCCATCCGTTCCCAGCGCCGCCAGCGCCTCGGCCGCTTCGCGCATGGCTTCCGAAGAATCGACCACTATGCCGGTCAGGCGGCCGGCTTCGGGCAGGTTGGGCGTAATCACTGTGGCACGGGGCAGCAGGTGTTCGCGCAGCGCGGCCAGACCGGCGTCGTCGAGAAGCGGTGTGCCCGACGACGAGACGACGACGGGGTCGACGACGAGGGGCACGTCAGGGTAGTTGTCGAGGGCGTCGGCCACCGCGCACACGGTGGCCGCGTCGAGCAGCATGCCGGTCTTCACTGCGGAGACGGAGCAGTCGTCGAACGCCGCGTCGATCTGTGCGACGATGATCTTGACGGGGACGGCGTGCACGGCGCGCACCTCACTGCGAGTTTGCGCGGTAACGGCGGTAATGGCGGAGAGACCTCCGACGCCACGCGCGGCAAACGCACGCAGGTCGGCCTGGATACCGGCACCGCCGCTGGGGTCGGACCCCGCTATGGTGAGTACATACTTCATGCTACGATGTAACGTGCCGCACGGGAGCGAGGGAGTCAAGACGTGGTGGACGAATCCAGGAAAAATCTATCCGACGGACCGGACCGGGCGTCGGCGCATCCGCCGGGTAGCCCGCAGGAACCTGCGGTGCCGCAGCCTCCCGCCGGCGAGGTGATCGATGAGTTGATGCATTTCGGGCGCCTTCGCGTCGAGCGTATCGTGTCGCACGGAGAGTGTTCGCCGCCGGGGTTCTGGTACGACCAGGACGAGGACGAATGGGTGACGCTGCTCGCCGGCGCCGCGCGCCTGCGCTACGAAGACGGGGGACGCGTGGTGGACCTCGTGCCGGGAGACGCGGAGTTTATCGGAGCGCACGTACGGCACCGTGTGGACTGGACGGCGCCGGACGAAGAAACGGTGTGGCTGGCGGTGTTCTCCGCGCCTGCCTGAGCGGGTACGCGCCGTGTTCCCGGACGCCCGGTCTTCATGGGGGGCGTGTTGTCGCGGGCCATTTTGCTGCCTGATTCCTGGCACGGGCGGGGGGGGCTGTGCGCATACAGCGGGTATGCGTTCCTTGTCAACGGCTAGATCCGGACGAGTGAGGAACGCCTGCCGATATGAACACGCCGGGGCGTACTTTCTCTCTACGGGCGGAAATGATTCGATGAGCGGTTGGGTGCCCGGGGCGAGGATGAAGTTCCGATCGTCATGCACCATGGATACCGCCGGCCAGGATTTTGTTGGGCAGGGTAGACCGGCGTTATGCCTGTGTGCCGCGAACGATGCGACGCGTGGCGTCTGTGGGATTTTCCGCCGCACACACCGCCGACACCACCGCCACACCGAATGCTCCCATCGCAACACACCGCGCCGCTCTCACCGCGTCTATGCCGCCGATTGCGATCACGGGAATGTGCACAACCGCGCACACCGCGCGCAATCCGTCGAGTCCCGCCGGCGGCGCGTGTGTCGCTTTTGTTGTGGTGGGAAACACGTGGCCGAAGCCGATGTAGTCGGCGCCGGCCGCTTCGGCTTCGAGGGCTTCATCAAGGGTGGATGCCGAGGCGCCAACTACCGCGCGGGTCCCGAGCGCCGCGCGTGCCGCGCCCACGGGGGCGTCGTCCTGCCCGAGGTGTACGCCGTGCGCGCCTGCGGCGCGCGCCACGTCGATGCGATCGTTGACGATGAGCAGCGCATTGTGCTGTACGCACAGGGGCACGATCTCGCGCGCGATGAGTTCCAGAGCGGCGTCGGGCAGCACCTTGTCGCGCAACTGGATTACACCGGCGCCGCCGGCGAGCGCCGCGCCCGCGAGGTCGATATGCGTGCGTTGCGTTTGTACGGTGCAGTCTGTGATGACGTGCACGCGGCCGGCTTCGCGAATGGCCGACACGCTAGAGTCCACCGAGGGCGCGGGCAAATTTTTGTACCGCCGCCGAGATGTCCGGCGCCTCCATCACCGCACTGACGGCGGCTACGCCCTGCGCGCCGGCCTCAACGCACGCCGCCGCGTTCTCTGGCGTGACCCCCCCGAGCGCGAATACGGGAATTTTTACGGCGGCGCACGTGTCGCACAGCGCGTCTACACCGAGCGGCGGACCGTATCGTGCCTTTGACGGCGTGGCGAACACCGGGCCGAAGGTGACGAAGTCGGCGCCCTCGAGCGTGGCGGCCAGAGCGCTCTGTCGCGTGTGGGTGCTGATTCCTACCAATCTTCCTGGGAACCGCTTGCGCAGCGCGGCGGGAAACGGCGTGTGTTCGGGAAAATGAAAGCCGTCGGCTTCGAGGCTCGCCGCCAGAAAGGCCTCTTCATCGGCCGTGATGGATGCGTCGCGGTTGACGATGAGCTTCGCCCCCCCCGCGCGGGTCACTGCGGCCAGGCGGGCGATCCACGGTTCGAGTTCGTCGGCGGACAGGTCTTTTTCCCGGAGTTGCACGGCGCGCACGCCAGCGGTGACGGCTTCGCCGACCACGGCCTGAAGGGCACGCGGTGCGCACCGCGCGCGGTCGGTAATGAGGTAAAGGCGGAAGTCGATCATTGCGTTACTCGAATACGCCCGGTCACTGCAATAATCAACAGGTCGATTACGGCAGATGGCATGATGGAGCTCTCTCCGGGTCGGCAGGGTGGACGCCCGATCGCGGGCTCCTCCCCTGCGCCTGTCAACCCCTTTCCACTCCCGGCGCGTGGCCAGAGTGTACGCGGTAGAGGATAACACGGCCAGCTCGCAGGACAAGGGACGGATCGGTGATATCCCGGACCGACAGCCCGCCGCCCGTAGCCACGTACAGCCGGTTACCGTTCACGGTCATGCCGTTTGCGCGCAGCGCCGCGAGCGTCTGTACATACACCGGAGCGGTGGGATCGGTGATGCCGTAGATAACCACGCCGTATTGCGTCACGGCGGAAGTAACGAAATGATCTTGCTCCAGGAAACGTACAGCACGGTTCCGGCGAGCGCGATGTTCACCACGAACGGCGCCGGGAATCCCGAATTAGGGAATGCTTCCGGCGAGGGACGCGTACGCTTGCCTCACAGTTGACAACCGCACGTACTGTGGAGGGTGGAAAGCGGCGGTGGAAGATCCCTTCGGCGCGGTGAGGATAAAATGGAATTTGCCGAAGTCTATCCTCATCATTGCCGGTGGATACGCGAATGCGAACGACAAGTCGATAGCTGAGGGGACAGGAATCGGATTATTAACGTTTGGAATGACTGTATCCTCAAAAGGTGATTGCGCGTTTAATGGCGCGTATCCGGCGATTCTTGTGTTTACGGAAACGATCGGCCAGTTCGCGGAAACAATGAACAACAATGGCGCCCCGTTTGTGAATATCAACGCAGATAGCTTGCGCTTGAGAACTGTCGCACATGAACTGTTCCACGCGTTGGGAGCTACTCACATACCGGCGGCAAATACGCCCGATTTACCACATTGCCATAAAGATGAGGCGAACGTAGAGAAGTGTTTGTGTGTGATGACTGGGGAAGAAGAACATGGCGATCGGCTCCGAGAATACCAGGATAGGGAAGATTGACAGCGGTGCCTTGTCTGATCATTTTAACAATACATGCGGGCTGTGCAGCGCACACATTCGACAAATGGAGGTGAGTTGTCCATGGGCCACATTGTCAGGACAAGTAAAGTAAGCGGACGAAGATGTCCGCTGCTGGCAGGATGTCTTGTGGGCGCTGCGATGACGGGGCTCTTCGTAGCGTCGTCCTCCGCTGCCGATCTGGTGTGTGTGCTTCGACCGGACACACTTTCTCTTTCGCTGGGCGAGCCCGTGCGATTCGTCGTGACACTGGAGAATCGTTCGAACCGCGTGTTGCATGTGGGTACGATCCGGGATGTTTCTCATGGCGATGCTACGTACCTCTGCTACAGGGTGGAGGATCCAGGCGGGCAGAAGAGCGTGAGGTCGTTCGAGGATATGATCGTGGACGCCATGGGATATGATTTCGAGCCGCTGGCACCGTCGGCGGCGAGAACGGTACTTCTGTACCCGAACCTGACCACCCGGCGCATCAGCTACTTCGAAGAACGTACCGAACGGACGTTTCCGCGGGTTGGAACGTATCGTATTCGCGTGGGATATACGGTGCGAAGGGCATGGGAGGAACTCTGGCATCCGCCGGGGGATACTCTGTGGTCCAATGCGGCCGTTGTATACGTGCGCGAGCCAACGCCGCAGGAGCAGGAGATCTACGAGGCCATCTGGTCGGGCCGGGGTGAATGGAGCCTCGCGCGAGGCGATATGACGTTCGGAACGTTCGATGAAAATGCACTGGAAAGGGTGATCGAGCGATACCCGGAGAATCCGGCGATTCGCTACGCGCTGTGGGCTCGCGCCCGGGCATTGAGCCCCCCCGCCAGAACGTGGACACATGCGCAGGCGGTCGATGCTCTTGACGAGATCAGGAAGCGATGGCCACGGTTTCGACCGCAAGAGATATCGTATCTTCGAACAGATCTCCTGGTGCGACTCAAGCGCTTCACTGAAGCCAGTGCGGAGGTGGAGCGGGGGTTGGGTATGTGGCCCTGGTTGCGGGATAGTAGCAGGTACATGACTGTGCGTATCTGGGCCTATGCCCGCGGTGAAACGAAGGCAACGCACTATCTGCAAAACGAACTCTCTCGAGCGCGAAAAGAGGGACGGCCTTTCCGCCTGGCGGACTACCCCGACATGGGAGCGGAGTGATCATGCGCTTGCCCGTGCGAATCTTTGACGAGTGGATACGCTTGTGACTGCGTCCGGAACATTTGGTAGCGAGCGCGACCAGGTCGGGTGTCTCAATCGCAGCACGTGCGGGCTCTGCAGTTATCATCTCAATCAGATGGAGGCGGTGTTCCCGTGGGATTCTTTGTACACTCAGGCCCGACGATGAATAGGCGACAATTCATCGAAAAACTGGCGTGCTTGTTCGCGGGGATCATGTTCGTACTGGCCAGCCGGACGTTCGCCCAGGACATCCGCTTCACCGTCGAACCCGAAACGCTAACGATCGCTGCCCGCGAACCCGTGCGCCTCATTGCGACTCTTGAAAACCGCGGAAATCAAACGCTCTCCATTGCGGATGATGTGCGTCTCAAGTACGGGATGGACAGGCACTTGCGCTTCGAAGTCACCGGGCCCGATGGGAACGTGGCCGTCGGCTGGTACGCAGAGATGATCGTCGATTACATTTCGCTCGGGAACCGATACGATGCCCAGGTACTCCCGCCGAGGGGCCAGCGGCGGCTTCTTCTCTACCCGAATGTGCTGGATATGATCAATCCGAACGCGCCGGATCGGCTCAGCTGGCAACAGTCTCTCCGCCAGGTTGAGACGTTCGAGCGCGTGGGACTCTACCGAATCCGCGTAGGGTATTACGTGCCATCCGACGCGGGCAACCTGTGGCACCCCGACGGTGATACGCTGTGGTCGTCCCCCGTGACGGTCAACGTACGAAAGCCGACGCCCGAAGAGCAGGAGATTCTGACGGCGCTCTGGTCTTCGAGTGGTGGAGCCGAATCGATCGCATCGGGGTGGATGCGTCCGGCGTGGGGGAATCGGAAGCTCCTGCGGGGGGTGATTGCCAAGTATCCCGACGTGCTCATGGTTCGGTATGCGATGCTGATGCTTGCGGCGAAGTCCTGGCGATCGGGAACGGCGTCCGTGCGCGATGAGGGTCTGCGCCAGATCCGTGAACTCCGGCGGCGCTGGCCGCGATTCAATCCCCAGGAAGTGTCGTTTCACCGGGTCGGGATACTGTCCGCGTCGAGGCGCTTCGGCGAGGCCGTGGCGGAGGCCACTACAGCGCTTCGTAAATGGCCGTGGCTCGTCGATGTCGATGTTTACATGATGGTGGGGATTGGGGCCTATGAGCCGAACGACGCCAGCCGGAGCATTTCTCTTATACAAGAATACAGAGCCGCGCGAAAACAGGGCAAACCGTTTCGTTTGAGGCCGAAGCAAGAAGGCCAGGGGCCAGAATGAGATGCGCGGGGCTGCTCCCAGCGCTCCCGGCGGCCGAGCTCCGGCACGCGACCCGCCGCCAGACCAGGAATCAAACGAGGGGGCCTGCGCTCAGGCCCCCTCGCGGCACTCCGTCCGGAGCATCCGGTAGCGAGCACGACACGTTTGCGATCAAGTAATCCACCATCACGTCGGTGAGCGCGGTCGACATCGCCGGAATGCTGAACACGTCCACCTCGCCCATCGTCTGGCGCTGGTCGTTGATGATTGCGTACACCACCATGGTCCGGGCCTGGTCGTGCCGCAGCGTGAAGCCGATTTCCGAGAGCCCCGGTATCTGCACCACGCCGTTCTGGATGTCGTCGCGCACGGCCTCGAAGATGGCCGTGTCGGGAATCGAGTCGTAGATCTGCTGCATGCTGACCTTGATCGACGTCGTTTCGCCGATGCGATACACGGTGTTGGCCGCGGTGATCAGCTTGTTGGCCAGCGTGTGCGAAGCGACTTCCATTTCTGGACAAGGACTTTATCGATACGCGAGACGAAGATTCGCTGGCAATTGGCTGCGAGGCTCTCGTAGCGTCTCGTATGCTGGAGGCGAAAGTGGGGTGTTGGAAGTGGATGGG